>ENA-OWNT01000831-OWNT01000831.1-seawater-metagenome-genome-assembly--contig:-NODE-831-length-53162-cov-16.014957_pt1 | contig 53162 bp, 53 predicted proteins | sample MGYA00238136_ERZ651165 | MGnify/ENA primary metagenome ERZ651165 (study PRJEB26861, sample SAMN08777766) | seawater metagenome | isolation source: coastal seawater | place: USA: Florida | collected... | reverse complement strand
GGTGTCTCCTATTCAAAGTTAAGGCTTCGTAGCTTGTGGCGTACGGGGACCACAGCCAGCCTCGTCCATGCTATCGGTTTCTTCAGGGGCCAACCAACGCGCCACGGCCGCGGCCGCAACCCCGCGCCGGCCGCCCCGATGATCGTGCCGAAAGCCGGTCAGCCGCCCAGCCCGGTGATGGCGAGGTTCCTGCCGATCCCGTCCAGGGGGCCGGCCAGCGAACCGAGCGGCAAGCCGTCCAGTTCAGCCGGCCGCTGCCCGGCGGCGCCGGATTCCGGCTCGGGGAACGGCAGGGTCTCCGGGCGGCTGAGGTCCCAGGCCATGCTGGCGCTGATGCTGATCCCCCGCGGTCCGGTCCGGCGGGTGGTGCCGCGGATCAGGAGCAGTCGGGTGCCGAACAGCAAGGAACCCGCCTGCTCCTGCGCCTCGTGGAAGAAGACCGAATCCACGCAGCCCGTGCCGTCGTCGACGCTGATGAACACCACCCGCCGGCCGCCGCGCATGGGCGGGGTCTGGGTGGCCACCCGCACCCCGGCCACGAGCACCTCCGTGCCGTTGCGCAGTCCCAGCAGCCTGTCGGCGGTGGTGACCCCGAGCCGGTCCAGCAGCGGACGGTGGCTGGTCATGAGGTGCTCGCTGACGTCCACGGCCATCAGGTCCAGTTCGGCCCGGACGTTGTCCACCATGCTGGGCGGGGGCAGCACCGCCGTGAGGTTCTTCAGTTCCACGTCCCCCAGCGGCAGCGCCAGCTGGCCCTCGATGACCTCCACGCCCTTCCGGTGGGGCCGGGCCTGGAGCTTCTGCAGGTGCTGGACCAGATCCGCCCGGTTGGCGGTCCCCCCGGATGCCCGGTGCAGGGAATCAAAGGCGCCGAGCTGGGCCAGGCGCTGGATGCTCGGCCTGCTCAGCCGGGACCTGGCACGCAGGTCCGCCAGGGAATCGTAGGGCTGGCCGGCCACGATCCGCTTCAGCTCGGCGCCGGAGAGCCCGAAGATGCCGTTCAGGCTCAGCCGGATGCCCAGCCTGCCCCGGTCCGGCCCGGATTCCACCCGCTCCACCCGGTACTCGGCCTGGCTGCGGTTGATGTCGAGGGGAAGGATGGGGATGCCCAGCCGGCGGGCCTCGGCCACGAGCAGGCGTTTGGGGTACATGCCGGGGTCGTGTTCCCAGAGCCCGGCGAGGAAGGCCTCCGGGTGGTGCGCCTTGAGCCAGGCCGACTGGTAGGTGGGCACGGCAAAGGCGGCCCCGTGGGCCTTGCAGAACCCGAAGCTGCCAAAGGCCTTCAGCGTGCCCCAGACTTTGTCCACCACCTCTGGACTGTAGTTCCGGACCCGAGCTTCCTTCCGGAAGAACTCCTCCACCTTGGCTTCCAGCACCTCGTTGCCCAGCGCCCGGCGGAATTCGTCGGCGCGCGCCAGACCGCATTCGGTCATGACGTCGAAGGTCTTGAGGATTTGTTCGTGGAAGACAGTGACCCCGTGGGTCTCCTTGAGGACCGGCTTGAGGTCAGGGTGCGGGTAGACCTCGGGGGCGAAGCCGTGCCGGTGCTCCAGGAAGGGCCGGACCATGTCGGATTTCATCGGGCCCGGACGGAACAGCGAGATGTCAATGATGAGATCGTTGAATTCCCGGGGCGCCATCTTGCCGATCAGTTCGCGCTGACCCGGGGATTCGATCTGGAAGCAGCCCAGGGTGTGGGTGCTGCGGATCAGTTCAAAGGTTGGTTCGTCATCGAGCGGCACCGCGTTGAGGTCGATCCGTCCGTCCTCGGCAATGTAAGCCGGTCCCGTCCCGTCCGGACCTGCCGGATGCGCGCCGGCGGCCACTACCTCGGCCTTGGAGGGGTGGAGCCGGATGACTTCCCGGACCGCGAAGGCCATGGCGCTCTGCATCCGGACGCCCAGGACATCGAGTTTGAGCATGCCCATGGGGTCCATGTCGTGCTTGTCGAACTGGCTCATGGGCAGGCCCAGGCCACTGGGCTGGACGGGGGTGCGGTCCAGCAGGGTTGCATCGCCCAGGATGACCCCGCACGGGTGCATGGAGATGTGGCGGGGCAGCCGGTCCAGCCGTTCCGTGAGGTCCACCAGCAGGTCCAGCTGCTGGTTTTCGGTGAAACCGCGCTGCTCCACCCGGTCCGCGAATTCCTTCAGCTCGGGTTTCTCCACGAGGGCTTCGCGGAAGTGCCGGGCCGAGAACCGCCACAGCTGCTTGGCGATCTCCCCGACCTCGGCGTCGTCCATGCCCAGGGCCAGGCCGGCGTCCCGCACGGCACCGCGAGCGCGGTAGCCGTTTTGCATGCTCATCAGCGTGACGCGTTCGGCCCCGAAGCGCTCAAAGATCTTCCGGTAAACGTTGTGCCGTTCGGCGCTTTCGACGTCGATGTCGATGTCGGGCAGCGTGGCGCGGTCGCGGGAGAGGAAGCGTTCAAAGATGAGGTCGTGCTGGAGCGGGTTCACCTGGCTGATGTCGATCAGGTAGTTGACCAGGCTGGAGGCCCCCGACCCGCGGGCGGCCGCCCGGACGCCCATGGCCAGGATCATCCGGGAGACTTCGGCGACGGTCAGGAAGTAGGAGGCGAAGCCCAGCGAGTCGATGATCCGGAGCTCGTGGTCCAGCCGGTCCCGCATCTGCCGTTTCCCCTGCCCGGAGATTCCCGGGAAGCGGCGGCTGATGCCGGCCTCACAGCGCTGGGTCAGCTCTGCGAGCGCGTCGCCGGCGATCCCGATCACGGATGCTTCCGGAACCACGGGCTGCTTCCAGCCCATGTCGGCCACAGGGTCCATGCGGCAGCGGTCGGCGAGCGCCTCGGTCTGGGCGAGGAGCCGTCTGAGGTCCGCCGTGCCGTACCCGGCGGCGTGGATGATCTCCTTGGCCAGCTCGAGCATCCGGGCCGCCGGTTTGAGCCAGCCCTGCCCGTTGGGCTGCAGGAGCGGGGCGGCGGAGAGCTCGGGGAGGGATTTGAGCGTCCGGGCGGAGTCCAGCACGTCGGCGGTGGCCGCGCCGTCCTCGGCGACATACCGTACGGCGTTGCTCAGCACGGCGGGCACCCCGTGTTCCGCGGCGAGTTTGAGCATGCGCACCGCGTGGGCGGTGCTCAGCGGTTCCCCCGGCGGGCTGAGCTGGGAGACGACCTCCGCCGCCAGCGTCCCGGGGGGCATGGCGTCCAGCCAGCGTTTGAACAGGGTGCGGGGCCGCAGGTACCGCCGGCCTCCCATGGCGCGGCCGACGTCGGAGTCCGGGCCGATCAGCACCGTCAGGACCGGCTGCAGGGTTTCCGGGTCCAAGGTGCGGGAAGCCAATTCGGCCCGGGTGACGGCCACCGGCACCGCTCCCTGCGCCTTTCCGGTGGTGCGGGCGTGGGCGTCGGAGATCAGCCGGCACAGCGCCCGGTAGCCGGCGCCGTTGTTGCGTCCGTGCGCCAGCACGACGACGCGTCCCCCGAGCTGGGTGCGGAGGTCGCCGTCGTCGTCAAAGACCGCGAGGTCCACCCCGACGATCGCATCCAGCCCGGCGGCCATACACGCCTTCAGGTGCTTGACGGTTCCGTACAGCCCGTCACGGTCCGTGCAGGCCAGCGCGGTGGCGCCGTCGGCGGCTGCGGCCGCGGCCAGCTCCTCCGGCCATGAGACGCCGTAATGGGCGCTGAAGGCGGTGGTGACGTGCAGATGGGTGAAGTTCATGCTGTTTCGGGCTTCCGGTGGGGCTTCAGGGCGTCGTGGATTCGCACGAGCCGCCAGCGGCCGCTGCTGACGTGCCGGCTCAGGTCAAGGGTGAGGGTGGAATCCGGGGCATCCTCCCCCGCGGCACGCACCTGGACCCGCCAGATCTCGTGGTCCACCAGGCCCGGGCCGCTCCCGAGCGGCGCCCGGCTTTCCTCCGTCCACCACTGGCGGCGTTCATACCAGCGGACGGGTTCCGCACAGACCGTGTAGTGCCGGCCCGCCCATTCCAGGCGCAGTGGCTGCCCGGAGGGCGTGCAGGCGACATCCACATACTCGCTGAACATGCCCACGCTGCCTCCCGACCCAGTCCGGGCTGGACCCGCCCAGTCCCCGCTTCTGTTTTCCCCGGTGTTGCCTTGTCTACGCCTTAGCTCTGCCTTGCTTTGCTTTGCTTTGCTTTGCCATGACTTTATTCGAACATATCTTCGAATAAAACCAGTCTACGTCGAAGTCGGCGACAAAACCCATCCCTTGCGGCATTGCCCCGGACGCAGGATGATCCCTCGGGTTCCGCGGTGGGAGCGGTCCTTTTTCCGGGAACGGCACCGGCCGTGGCGGCCTCTGCGGAGGTTCTCGACGTTGGCGGGACACCCGTCGGAGGGGCCGGCGCCGCCGGTACGGCAGCCGCAAAACCTGCCGTAGGCGTTGTTGCACGCATGTCCGGGATTCCTGCGTTCCCGAAGCGGGGCCGTTCACGGGCCACACCACAGACTGGCGGCAGATCAGGGGTGGACGGACGCAGGTGCAGGTAGCAGGATTGAGCCATGAGCTCCCACAACGCACTCCTGAAGCACGTAAGCATCGCCGCCAAGGATTCAACCTTGGTGGCGACTTTTGATATTGAGGGAAATATTCCCGGCCAGGGCGCCTACGTGGTGGGGCTCGTGGCGGCAACCCCTGACCATTCCCATCAGCGAAGAATGGGGATCGAGTTCATGAACGGCGAGGCCGTCTCTTTCTACTGCTTCAGCCATGACGGCACCGAGGAAAATTTCGACCTCAAGGGCGTCGAGCACTCGGGCAACACCATTACCGGCCACTTCCCGCTCACCACCGTGCTGGGTCTGCCGAAAGGCCACCTGATGACGGCGTTCAGCGACGCCGACGGCCGTGAGTACCAGGCCAACGTGCCCGTGGAAGAGGCCCTCTAAGCCCCTGCTAGGAGCTGGACTTGTACACTTCCAGCTCGAGGGTGATGAAGGCATCGATCATGGCCCGGTAGGTCTTTTCGACGAGGTCGACGTCGATGTCCTTCTTTTCCGCCGTGGCGCGGACGTGTTCGATGACCCGCTCCACGCGCCCGGGCGCACGGACTTCGGCACTGTCCGCCTTGAGGGTTCCGGCGATCCGGATCAGCCGTTCGCGGCGCCCGATCAAAGCCACGATCTGCTCGTCCACTTCGTCAACAGCCACCCTCACGGCAGCGAGCTGCTCCCGGTCGGCCTGGGCGGTCTTGTCGTCTGCGTGATTTGTGGGCATGTGCATGACAGTATCGAAAGATGCAGCCACGAGTCGACTTAATTTCGCTGGGTGTCCGCAGTGTTGACGCCTCACGCCGCTTCTACGTTGATGGCCTCGGATGGCCCGTCCACCGGGAAGTTCCCGGCGAGGTGCTCTTCATCCAGGCCAACCACGGCCTGCTCCTCTCGCTGTGGGACGCCGGGCACATGCAGTCCGAGGCTGCCACCGATCCCCCAGCCGGCATTGCGTGCATCACGCTGAGCCATAACCTCGCCAGCACGGCGGAAGTCGACTGGGTGATGGCCGAAGCCGAGACCGCGGGCGCGTTCATCGTCGCGGCACCGAAGACCCAGCCCTGGGGCGGTTACACCGGCTACTTCGCCGATCCCGACGGCTACCGCTGGGAGGTCGCCTTCAACCCCGGCTGGGCGGTCGACGGCGGCGGAACAGTGACGCTCTGACCTAAAACAGGCTCCCCACCGGCTGGATGAGTTCCGGTGAGTCATTCTTGACGTTCCCGACGGCGGTGCCGACGGCGTCGATCCTCCAGCCCTCGGCAACATCGTGCGCCCCCGAGCGGACCAGATCCACCAGGGCTGCGGCGTCCCCGGCATGCGGGTCCAGCCACGCCTGCATGGTCTCGCGGTTCATCGGCAGCGGGACACGGTCATGCAGGGCCGTCAGTTCCGCGAGCATCCCGCCGGCGTAGCCTTCGGGCGGCGAGTCCGTGGTGAGGATCGACGTCGAGAGCATCCAGCGGTGCGGGTCGCCGTCGGCCTTAGAGGGGTCTTTCCACCATTCGTACAGTCCGGCGAACACGATCGGCCCGCCGTCGCGCGGATGCACGTAGTAGGGCTGCTTGCCGCGGCCCTCGCCCTTCCATTCGTAGTAGCCGTCCGCGGGGACGGCACAGCGGCGGGAGCGGGTCGCCTTCCGGAAAGCGGGTTTCTCCAGCACGCTCTCGCTGCGGGCGTTGATCATCTTCGAGCCGATGCCCGGGTCCTTGGCCCAGGACGGCACCAGCCCCCAGCGCGCAATGTGCAGCTGCCGCACCGGATGGGCCGGATCGCCCTCGACAAGCCGTTCGAGCAGGATGGGCACGTCCGCCGTCGGCGCGACGTTCCACGACGGCGGGATGACGATCTCTTCTTCGAGCTGGGCGTCGAACTCGGCCAGCAGGTCACCGACGGCCCGGGCCATCACGTAGCGTCCACACATGGCACCAGCATGCCACCGCGGACCGCCGTGCGGGAATAGCGGGCTGCGCGGTACGGTTATTGACAGTGACGTACGACTTCCGTGGGCACCCGGGACTCCAAACCGGCCCCAACCACCAGCTTGAGGAGAACTTCGTGGACTTCACCCCCGAAATCGGCACCATCACCATGTTTTCGACCACGTGGTGCGGCTACTGCACCCGGCTGAAGAAGCAGCTGGACGCGCAGGGCATCGGGTACACCGAGATCAACATCGAGGAAGTCGAAGGCACGGCCGATCTCGTCGAGCAGCTCAACGGCGGCAACCGCACCGTGCCCACCGTGCTGTTCCCGGACGGCACCGCCGCCACGAACCCCTCCGCAGCAGAGGTCAAGAGCCGGCTCGCCGCCTAGGCCTCCCAACGTCCCAAGCGACACCGAACCACGGCGGCGCGGCCTCCCAAGGGCCGCGCCGCCGCCCGTTGTGCCAATAGCCTGTGCAGGTACCCCGTGATCAGAGCAGAGGAGCTTTCCCATGGTCCATAAAGTCAAGGCCGCAGTAGTCCGTTCCAAGAACGCCGACGTCACCCTGGAGACGATCCTGGTGCCGGACCCCGGCCCCGGCGAGGCCCTGGTGGATATCCTCACCTGCGGCGTCTGCCACACGGATCTGCACTACAAACAGGGCGCCATCAACGACGACTTCCCCTTCCTGCTCGGTCACGAGGCCACCGGTGTTGTCAGCGCCGTGGGGCCCGACGTCACCGAGGTTGCCCCCGGCGACCGCGTGGTGCTGAACTGGCGCGCCGTCTGCGGCGAATGCCGGGCCTGCCGCCGCGGCGAGCCCCAGTACTGCTTCAACACGCACAACGCCACCCAGAAGATGACGCTGGAAGACGGCACGGAACTGACCGCCGCGCTCGGCATCGGCGCCTTCGCCGAAAAGACCCTCGTGGCCGCCGGCCAGTGCACCAAGGTGGATCCCGACGCCGACGCCGCCGCCGTTGGCCTGCTCGGCTGCGGCGTCATGGCAGGCATCGGCGCCGCGATCAACACCGGCAACGTCCAGCGCGGCGATTCGGTCGCCGTGATCGGCTGCGGCGGAGTGGGCGTGGCGGCCGTCGCCGGTGCGGCGCTCGCCGGCGCCACCACCGTGATCGCCGTTGACATCGACGCCAAAAAGCTCCAGCGCGCCAAGGACCTCGGCGCCACCCACACGGTGGACTCCTCCGCCGTCGACCCCGTCGAAGCGATCCGCGAACTGACCGGCGGCTTCGGCGCCGACGTGGTGATCGACGCCGTCGGCCGCCCGGAAACCTACAAGCAGGCCTTCTACGCCCGCGACCTCGCCGGCACCGTGGTCCTGGTGGGCGTGCCGAGCCCGGACATGACCCTGGAACTGCCGCTGCTGGACGTGTTCGGCCGCGGCGGCTCGCTCAAGTCCTCCTGGTACGGCGACTGCCTGCCCTCACGCGACTTCCCCACGCTCATCAGCCTCTACCGGCAAGGCAAGCTGGACCTGGACGCCTTCGTGACGGAGCGGATCACGATCGACCAGATCGAAGAAGCCTTCGAAAAGATGCACGCCGGCGCGGTGCTGCGCTCGGTGGTTGAACTGTGAACGCCGGCTCTGTGAGCATCCGGATCGACCGGCTGGTCACCTCCGGAACGTTTTCACTCGACGGCGGGACCTGGGACGTTGACAACAACGTGTGGATCATCGGCGATGACGCCAGCTGCGTCATCATCGACCCCGCCCACGATCCCGCCGCCGTCGCCGCCGCCGTCGCGGGCCGGAAGGTCACGGCAATCCTGCTCACCCACGGCCACGATGACCACATCCGCGCCGTGCGCGAGGTCAGCACGCTCGTGAACGCGCCCGTGTACCTGAACCGGGACGACTGGATGCTCTGGGAACGGGTCTTCCCCGGTACGGGTCCGGACCACGCCATTGCCGACGGGGACACGTTCGAGGTCGCGGGGGCCAGGCTCGTGGCACTCCACACCCCCGGCCACTCGCCGGGATCCGTCTGCTTCCTCCTCGAGGGCGAAGGAACCCTGTTCAGCGGCGACACGCTGTTCCAGGGCGGCCCGGGAGCGACCGGCCGGTCCTTCAGCGACTTCCCGACCATCATCGACTCCATCCGGAACCGGCTCCTGACGCTCCCCGCGGACACCGTGGTATGCACCGGGCACGGGGATCCGACGACGATCGGCGCGGAAGCCCCGCACCTTGAGGAATGGATCGCGCGGGGGCACTGACCGGGCCCCGTCCACGCCCCGGGCACCTTGGGGCCCGGTCCGGGCTTCCGGACCGGGCCCCCTGCCAATAGGATGTGGGGCCATGAGCCCATTCCCCAGCATGGATCCTGCAACCTTCACCGCGGACCTGAGGACCCAGTTCGATGCGTTCCTCGATGAGCATCGGGCGGCACTGCACAACTGCCTGGACGGGCTGACAGAGCAGGAGGCCCGGGCATCGCTGGTACCTTCCCGGACCACGCTCCTGGGGCTGGTCAAGCACGCCACTTTCGTGGAGAAGGTCTGGTTCGACGAGGCGATCACGTGCAGGACCCGGCAGGAGATCGGCATCCCGGCAACCCCCGACGAATCGTTCATCCTCGAGGAGACCGACACCGTGGCGAACCTCCAGGCCGCCTATAGCCGGGCCTGCGGGGAATCACGACGGCGGGCCGCTCCCCTCGATCTTGACCACCTCGTCAGGGGCAACCGCCGGGGCCCGCTGCCCCTGCGGTGGGTCTACTTGCATATGCTTAGGGAACTCGCCCAGCACTGCGGCCACGCGGACATCCTGCGCGAGCAAATCCTCGCTGCGCGCCCCTGAAGAGCCGACCGATCCGGCTCGTCCAAGGCTTGCAAGACTTACAACTCGAAGCGCGAGTGAATATCGGTTGTCCCGGAGATTGAGGCGACGATCGACGTCGCGACATCCCGCAGTTTGGTGTTGCGGGAATTGGAGGCTTTGCGGAGCAAGGTGAACGCCTCATCCGGACCGCACCGGTTCTGGGCCATGACCACGCCGATCGCCATGTCGATTACCGTACGTGATTGCATGGCGGACGCGAGATCGTCGCGGGCGGCCTGGAGACGGCCGATACGCAAGGCCACGCGCAAGGGCCGCGAGACATGCCGGGCCACGTTTTCTGCAGTGACAATGGCGCCGGCCGTGAAACCGGAGCGGCGCCTGGCATAGAAGCTAAGGGCGGCCCGGCTTTCGCCCCCGCTTTCACCGTCCAGGTCGATGGGGATGCCCAGGACGGCGAGGTATCCGCCTCTGGCGGCCGTTGCACCGAACTCCGGCCATCGGGTATCGCGCGACAGGTCCCTGGCGTAGACCGTGCGCCCTTCGCTCATGGCCTCAATGGCCGGGCCCTCGCCGGTCTGGCTCTGCATCCGTTCGAGTTCGGCTACCTCAGGGCTGCCGGCGGCGATCGTGGCGGGTTTTTTGGGCCACGCCACGCTAACGGCGCAGATCACGGGCCGATCCGCGCGGGACAGCCCGTCTGGCGCCTTTTGGGTGAGCTCACCCAAGAACTCAGCCAGGTCCGCGCTTGCCAGCACGAGCTCCTGGAGTTCGTCGGCGGTCCTGCCGCCCGATCGCTGCTCCTCGACTTTCACCCCAAACCCCTTCCGGCCGCACGCCCCCATGTCATATTACATAGCGGCCACCGCGACGGAGCGGGTCCTAGTGCCCGGAATCAGCCGGACCGGCGGCCGTCACGGCACCGGCGATGATGTCAGCGGCTATGTCGTGCATCCGGGAGCCCCGGATTGTGGCCGCACGGCTGATCAGGGCCAATGCCTGGTCATGGCTGCACCGGTTCTGGGCCATGACCAGCGCGACGGCGGCATCGATCACTGCTCGCGATTGCAGGGCTGAGCGGAGGTGTTCCGGATAGGGAGGGGCCGGATGAACCCTGAGGGCAAGACGGAGGATGGTGGAAATTGACGCCGCGTAGTCCTGGACCCGGCCGACAGTGCCAGGGTCAAACACACCAGATGCGGAGGAGTAGCAGTTCAGGGCCGCTCCCGATCCGGTGTCGGTGGGGATCGGCACGGCGAGTACCGATCGGACGTTTTCCTCTGACATCTCGCGGGCGTAGACCTCCCAGCGCGGATCCCTTCCCACATCGGTCACCAGAATGGTTTGACCGGTCCGCAACGCGGTGAGACATGGTCCGCTGTGAAGGCTGTACTGGATTTCATCCAGGCGTTGTGCCTCGGGTCCGCTGCTGGCGACCGTGGTTGGGCTTCCGTTGCGTTCAACGGTAATGGCACACATCATGGGATTTTTGCCGCCCAACGCTGCGGCCGCCAGTGTGGAGAGGCTGAGGAGGAAATCGGTGAAGCCCGGGCTCTCCAGCAATAGGTCTTGGAGCTGTTCCGCGGTGGGTGCGGCCCCTGGTTGTGAAGTGACGGCGTCCTCTTCCTTAGGGTCGCCCGTGCAGTGGCCCTGTCTTGCGGATGCGCGCTCGGGTCCGTGCGCAACCTTGTAGTGAAGAGCGACGGCCGGTGGGACTCTCCGGGGGTATCTCCTCTTCTCAGACTACGCGGGCGCCGGCGTGGTGAACAGGTGTCCTGCGGCCCATGGCCGGTTATGCTGGAATACGCAGCCGGAGCGCCCCGCCACGGCAGAATAAACACAGCACAGTGAACGCATCACAGTGAAACCTGTCGAGGTGGACCATGGATACCGACCTGCCCTTGGCAGAGGAACTTGCGGCGGTCTTCGCCCGCGCGTCGCGGATGTTGCTTACCGAGGAAACCGTTTCGCACGCCCTGCACCTGATCACGGACGCAGCCGTCGCGGCCATTCCGGGCGCGATGGGAGCCGGAGTCAGCCTTATGAAGACTACGGGGCAGCGGCTCACGGCCGCGTCCTCGGGCACCATCGTTTCGCGGGCGGACGCACTGCAGTTTGAACTGGGTGAGGGTCCCTGCCTGGCGGCGTGGGCAACGGGCGAGCCTGTTGTCGTCAGCGATGTCCCCAGCGATCGGCGGTGGCCGGCCTGGAGTGCCGCGGTGGCGCCCATGGGCATCGGGTCGGTGGCCAGCAGTCCGCTCGTGGCCGGGACCACCGCGGTCGGGGCGGTCAAGGTCTACGCCAGCGATCTTGACCACTTCGCGGACCATGCCGTCCGGCTGCTGGCCCTGTTTGCCGAGCAGGCATCGCTGTTTGTCGTGCATGCCCAGGCCCGTGAAGCTGCCGCAGTCCTGAGCGATCAACTCCAGCACGCCCTCTTTCAGCGCGACACAATCAGCGTGGCCAAAGGCCTGCTGATGGCACGGGACAACATCGGGGAGGACGACGCCTTCCGGACTCTCATTGCCATGTCACGCCGGTCGGGCGACACTCTGCATGAGACTGCAGCGGCGCTGATTCGTTTCTCTGCGTCGTCCGGCACGTAACAACACGGCGGATCCATGGCCTTGAGCAATGAAGAAAGCGAGCAACGTCGCGGAATTGCTGCTTCACTGCCTTACACCGGGCTCAGCCTCGATGAACTGTGGCTGAAGTACTTCACCCTGGGTGGACAGGCCGGGGAGTTCGAGGTGGAGGCTTATCTGCACGGCGCGATGTCGCTTCCGGACCTCCAGCGCGACATCCTCGCCCACGCCGTCAATGAACGTCTGGACGCACTGAACTCCCCCGCCCCGCGCGCTCCCTACAGCACTCCGGATACGGGCACAGCAGACGGAGGCACCAAGAACCAGCAGCCGTGACGTGATCAGGCCGCGGCGGGCTTCATCCCGTCACAGGAACGGCCCGCGCCCGCTTTGCACTGTGCCTGCGTGTTAGCGCGGATGCGGCCCGCCCCCAACCCATGTTGCTCAGGGTCGCATCCGCGCCGGTCTAGGGGACACCAAGGTCAGCGTTTTGGGCTGCTGCCATGAGCAGGGCGACGACGAGGGGGGCGGTCAGGGCTCCGAGCGGCTTCAGGGCGGACGTCAACGAGTCTGCGCCGGCACTGGCGGTGACATCGAATCCGGTGGTCATGAGGCAGGAACTCCCCGCAATGAAGTGAGAGGCCCCTTCCTGACCGAGTTCAGATTATCAATTCCACGCGCCGCTTGATAGGCAAAGGGCGCCGCAATTCAGGGAGGACCCCGGGTTCCGGCTCGTGGGCATCGGCGGCGGAGACCAGCGCCACCATCAGTCGCTGAGCGATATGTTGCAGCAGTCGCAGTTGTTTCCCCAATATCCCTTGTCCCATCCGGACTACGCCAACCTTGCTGTAGGTCCGGACGACCAGCGGCAGGCGGTGGCACTGGGACTGTGGCTTTTCAGCCACGGAGGCATCCCAATCGCCGTGCTGCAGCGGGACGCCAACCCCAGATATGGCCGGCAGACAGCGTCCCTTGAAGTCTTGGCCGGCAATACTGACCGGGCCGCACGCTTCCTCTCGGAGTTCCGCCGGCAGATGCAGCACCGCAGTGTGCTCAAGGGGCAGGTTATTTCCCTGATGATGGGCGAGTACGGTCCCAGTGCCGCCGGGGTGACGTTTCACGCCCGGCCGGCCCTTGCCGCGTCCGATGTCATCCTGCCGGAAGGCCTGCTGGAGAAGGTGTCAGACCACGCCCTGGGTATCGCCGAGCACCGGGACACCCTCGTCAAGTACGGCCAGCACCTCAAACGCGGCGTCCTGCTCTATGGCAGGCCGGGTACCGGCAAGACCCACACGGTGCGGTATTTGTTGAGCCAAAGCGAGGGTGTGACAGCAATCCTCCTTTCGGGGGGATCACTCGCCAGAATCTCGGAGGCCGCCACCATGGCCAGGGCCCTGCAGCCCTCCATCGTCGTTCTTGAGGACTGCGATCTCATCGCCGAGGACCGGAGCTTCGGTCACGGACCCCAGCCGCTGCTGTTCGAGGTGCTCGACGCCATGGACGGCATGGCCAGCGACGCCGACGTGGCGTTCGTCCTCACCACCAACCGGGTGGACATGCTGGAACGTGCCCTTGCACAGCGTCCCGGACGTGTGGACCTGGCCGTGGAAGTTCCCCTCCCGGCTCGGCCGGAACGTGTCTCGCTGATCAAACTGTATGCCCGCGGTATTCCCTTCAGCCGTAACTCGATTGATGATGCCGCTGCCCGCACCGAAGGCACCACCGCTTCGTTCGCACGCGAGCTTGTCCGCCGGGCCGTCGTTGCCGCTGCCCTGGAAGGCGTCACGGTCGCGGACAAGCATCTGGGGAAGGCCGTCAGTGATCTGATGGCCGACGGCGCGGCCCTCACCCGAAGCCTCCTCGGCAGCGGCACCGGGGGCGACGCTGACGGCAGCGCAGGACCGTTCCCCGGGCCGCCGGCATCTTTTCAGCCGTGGCCCTAGGTAGCTCCTGGACGCCGCATCGACAACTATCGTCCGGGTCTTCAGCGCCGCCAGCAATACGGGGTGGTCGTTGACACGCGCAGCAGCCCGTAGCGTTCCAGAATCGGCCGTGAATAGTCAGTTGAATCGCTATGGATGAGTGTTTTGCCCAGCATCAACGCGGATCGTGCCCGGGCCGCGGTAACGGCCCGGTAGATGCCCCGGCCGCGCCATTCGGCGCGTGTCGCCCCGCCCCAGATGCCCGCGAATTCCGTGTCCGCAACGGGCTCGAGGCGGCCCGCGCTCACCACCGTCCCCGCGTGTTCGGCAACCCACAGTTCCATCCCGTCGTCCAGAGCCACCCGGCGCAGGATGGCGTCGGCGTTGCCGTCGGAGACCGGATTGCCGAACACCTCATCCTGCATTGCGCTCATGGCGCGGATGTCCCGTTCTTCGGTCACCCGCCGCAGGCTGATGCCGGGCGGGAGCGGTACATCCACCGTCAACGCGCTGGCCGGCCCGATCATGATCGACTCGGTTTCATCACGCTCAAAGCCGTTCTCCAGCAGCGCCTCATGGAGTCCGGGCGCATGATCGTGACCGCGGGTCTTCCACTCGACCCGCACAATGGCGGGATCGTTGCGGTAGAACGCGAGCGCTTCGACCACCCATTGCGCGATCGTCTGTGCACCCGCCCCGGCCAGGTCCTGATACGTCACGAAGCCCCGGCCGCCGGCGAAGGTCACCAGACGCAACGGGCCCAGGCGTTCGACGGCGACGGCGCTTGGGGTCTCCGCATCAGTTCGGAGTTGCTGGTCGTACGCCGCAAGGAGTTCTTTCGAAAGAGTCATCGGCGTCTACGGTACAGCGTCCGGACTGCTCCCCTAGGAGATAGTGGTCTGGGGGCGTCACTGCCGAAGCGAATTGACTGCGGCACGGCGGACAACCTGCTCTACAGCGTGAAGGACTTTCGTGGAGGACCTTCCGGGTGAGCACGAGGGAGGCTTCCAGGCCGGCGGCCACGACACCGGCTACTGGCGCTCCGTCCTCCCGGAGGTCCTCGCCTTCCCGGGCAGGAACCTGGCCTGAAGCCGGCCGCGAGCGCGCGACGAGCGCCCGGCAGGTCTCTCCCCAGGCTGCCCGGACAAGCGTGCCCGCCGGCGGCCAACCGCACTCACCACGCGCATGCACAGCGCCCAATAGGCTACTCCCGCGGCGAGCGAGCCTGCCACGGCGAGCGCCGGGCTTACCCCTGCCAGCGGCGGGTACACCAGCCAGTGGACCAGGTACGCGTAGAGGGAAGCGCTGGCCAGCACCATCGTGAGTCGGCGGAGGACCTTCGGGACCGGAATGCTGGGCAGCCAGATAAGCAGCAGGATTCCGGCGAGGAGCGTGCATTCCCGGGGTGCGTTCTCGAAGAATCCCGGAACGGTCAGGGCCGCAACGGCCGAGACAACGCAGCGCTGTGCCACGGTCCGCGTCTGCGCGATGGCCCAGCCCAGGGCAAACAGCCAGAGGGCCGGCGCCGTGTGCGGCACGCCGGGATTCACCACCTCATAGCGGGTCAGCAGCCCGGCGCCGGTGAGCGCCAGCGGAAAGAGCAGCGGGAAGCGCTTCTCGGCGCGGTTCACCCACGGAAGGGCCAGCAGCGCCGTCGAACCCACCATGAGATAGACGAGGATTTCGATGAACCAGAAGTGCCACTGGGTGGTCACCGCCTCCGGCCCGACGATCGCGTTGAGCAGCAGGATATTGGCGGGTGTGTAGTTGTCGGTCATCAGGTAGGCAACCGCAATGAATGTCGTGCTCGGCACGACGATTCTTGCCAGGCTGGCCAGCTGCCGCCGCAGCCGGGGTAGGCGTTCCCCGGAGAGCTGGAAGCGGGCAAAGTTGTAGCCGGCCACGGCCATGAGCACGTGGGCGGTTCCCTGCCAGCTGAACAGGCCGACGTGGGTGCTGACGATCAGGACGATGGCCACAGCGCGCAGCACAATGCTCGTTTCGAGCGGCGCAAAGAGCCGTCGCAGCTTCGGGACCGGTGCAGTGCGGGGGCGCGGTTCCAGGTCCCGGACCGGAGTCACATGCCAGTCCGGCGGGAGATGGCCCAGCGCTTGTTCCAGCCTCACCGACGCAGCCACGTAGGACAAGGAGTCCCCGCCCCGGGAGACGAAGGTGTCGCCGTCCGCGATGTCGGTGCACTCCAGGGCGTCCTCGAAGATCCTCCGGACGCTGTCCGGCCTCCCGCTCGCAGCCGCGGGCGCGGGTTCCTGCCGGGACAGGGCCAGTACGGCCTGGTAGTCAAGTTTTCCTGTGGCCAGGCGCGGGAGATGGTCGACGGCGTGCACCTCGAGTGCCGCGCGGGGAAGTCCCACGCCCTGGGCTAATACCTTGCCCAGCAGCTGTGCGTCGTGGTCGCCTTCAACGGCGACGACGACGCCGTCGTCCGTCCCCGCACAGGCAGCCTGCACACCGAGGTCCGCCAGGATCCGCTCCACCTGTCCGAGGTCGACCCGCAGCCCCACGATCTTGACGAACCGGCTGCGCCGGCCCACCACTTCGTAGATGCCTGCCGGGTGGCGCCGGGCGAGGTCGCCGGTGCGGAGCTCCGTGACGGTCCTGCCCGCTGCGAGGTCTGCCGGGCTCCCGGCATAGCCGAGCATGACGTTGGGTCCGGTGTAGACGAGTTCGCCGTCTTCCAGCCCCGGCACGGGGTCGATGCGGAACGAGCCGCCGGGCACGGGGATGCCCACGGCACCCGGGACGGAGGCTGCAAGTTCCGGCGGGAGGTACGCCATCCGGGCCGTTGCCTCAGTCTGGCCGTACATCACGAAAAGCTCCCAGCCCTTGCGGCGGCCCAGTTCGGCGTAGCTTCTCACCGCTTCCGGCGCCATCCGGCCCCCGGCCTGGGTGATGTAGCGCAGGCCGGGCAGTTCCATGTCCGCGAACCCCACCCGTTCCAGCAGCTCAAAGGTGTAGGGAACCGCCGCAAGGGCCGTGGCCCCGCGGTGCCGGAAGAGCTCCCAGAAGCACGGATCAACCACGGAGAGGCCGGTGAGTACCAGCCCGGCCCCGCGGAGCAGGTGGCTGTTGATCACGGACAAGCCATAGCAGTAGGACATCGGCAACGTGGTCGCGGCTCGGTCATCCGGGCCGATGTTCAGGTACTCGGAAATCGATTCGGCATTGGACTGCAGGTTCGCATGCGAGAGGCGGACGAGCTTGGGTGAACCCGTGGATCCGGACGTGCTGAGCAGGAGGGCCAGGTCCGGATGCAGCTCGTGCCGGGTGCCGGGCCGGCGTTCCTCGAGCACTGTCCGCCCGTTCCCGGACCGCATGAGGACGTCGGGGTCGTAGGCGGCAACGAGGGCTTCCAAGGCGGCCGGCTTGTCCTCGGGCAGGAGGATCAGGGGGTGCCCGCCCACCAGCGCCGCCAGGTAGGCGACCAACGAGTCGAGGTCGTTGGCTGCGGTCAGCGCGACGAGGCGCCGCTCGCTGCCCAGCCGGAGGGCCAGGTCATCGACGCGCTCCGCCAACTCCCGGTACGTCAGTGTCAGGGTGTCGGTGAGAATGGCAGGGCTTTCCCCGTAGCTCGCTAGATCGGCGGCAAAGGGCACCCGCATGAAATCAAGCTGCGTGGTCACCCGAACGATGTTATTAGATTAGGCTTACCTAAACAAAATTAGGGTACGAAATGTTTGCGTAATCCGTCCTGATGAGTATTCTCCTTACTTAGGTGCGGCTAAGTAAGGGATGTTTCAGCTCCCCCGCCCAGGGCGCCCTCACGGGTCCCGGCCCCGCACCCGCCTGCCTTGCCCCTCCGCTGTTCCGCCACTCCGCCCGCACCCCTCCTCCTCACCGATCAAAGGAAACACCATGCCCGGAAGCCCCCTGCCCAAAACAGCCTCACGGTTCCGCAAAACGCTTGCCCTGGTTGCGGCGGCCACCGCCGCCCCGCTGGCCCTGGCCGGCTGTGCGGGCAACGCCCAGGGCCCGGGTGCAGCCGGCGCGCCGGTTCAGGTGACCAGCACCCGGCCCGTTGACGCCGATCTTCAGGCTCTCCTGGACACCGGCACCCGCCAATACTCCGCGTTTGTGTTGGATCAGACCGACCAGCTGGTGAACGGCACGAAGGCGTTCGCGGAGGCCTACGCTGCCGGAGACGCCGTCAAGGCCCGCGGGCTCTATGCGGCGACCCGCATGCACTGGGAGCGCATCGAGCCTGTCGCCGAATCGTTCGGGGACCTCGACCCCAAGCTCGATGCCCGCGAAGCCGACCTTGAACCCGGCCAGGAATGGACCGGCTGGCACCGGGCCGAAAAGGACCTTTTCCCGCCCTCCGGCTACACCCCCCTCGCCGCGGCGGAGCGCGCAGCGGTTGCCACGCAGCTCGTGGCCGACACCGAGGATCTGGCCCGGCGCACCCGCACCGTAGAGCTCTCCGCAGACAAGCTCGGCAACGGCGCCAAGGAACTCCTGGACGAAGTTGCCACCGGAAAGGTCACCGGGGAGGAAGAAATCTGGTCCCACACCGATCTCTGGGACTTCCAGGCCAACGTCGACGGCGCCCGGATCGCCTTCGAAAGCCTGAAGCCCGCACTGCTGCGGAAGGACCCGGCCCTGGCCGGCGTCCTCGAGGAAAAGTTCGCAGCCCTGCAAGCCGGGCTCAAGCACCATTCCACCGGCGACGGCTTCGCCTACTACAACGACCTCAGCCAGGCAGAGGTCCAGAAGCTCGCGTCCCTGGTCGATGCCTTGGGAGAGCCGCTCGCCAAGCTCACATCGGCAGTCGTCCTGTGACCGGCTGCCCCTTCAGCGGCAGCCCCGGTCACGCGCCCGACGGCGGCGTCCCGGAATCAGCCAGTGCAGCGGGAGACGCTGGCACACCCGCGCCGGCCGCCGCCCCGGGGAAACGCGGGCTGTCCCGCCGTGGTCTGTTGTCCCTCGCAGGGGCGGGCGGCGCCGGCGCCTTCGCGGGCCTGGCCGCGGGCTTCCTGAGCCACGACGCCGTGGCGGCAGCCGCCGCTCCGCTCGCGGCGCCGGGCGATATCGTCCCTTTCCACGGTGACCGCCAGGCGGGCATCGTCACACCGGCCCAGGACCGCCTTCACATTGCAGCTTTCGACGTCGTCACAGAGGACCGCGCCGAACTCATCCGGCTCCTGAAGGACTGGACTGCCGCCGCCGAAGCGATGACCGCCGGGCGCAGCACGGGCAGCACGGGCGCCGTCGACGGCCCCTACAACGCCCCTCCCGAGGACACGGGCGAGACCCTGGATCTGGCGGCCGGAAGGCTCACCCTCACCTTCGGGTTCGGCCCGGGCCTGTTCGAACAGGACGGCAAGGCCCGCTTCGGCCTGGGCGGACGCCGCCCGGACGCCCTCATCGACCTGCCGCACTTCCCCGGCGATGATCTCCAGCCCGGACGCACCGGCGGCGACATCGTGGTCCAGGCCTGCGCCGACGACCCGCAGGTGGCTGTCCACGCGATCCGGAACCTGGCCCGCATCGGGTTCGGCCAGACGCGCGTCCGCTGGTCGCAGCTGGGCTTCGGCCGGACTTCCTCCACTTCGCGGTCCCAGACCACCCCGCGGAATCTTTTCGGCTTCAAGGACGGCACCAGCAACCTCAAAGCCGAGGACACCGCCCTGCTGGACGAGCACGTGTGGGCCGGCCCGGGAACCCGGCCGGAGGAGGCCTGGATGGCCGGCGGCACCTACCTTGTGGCGCGCCGGATCCGGATGCACATTGAAATCTGGGACCGGACGTCGCTGCGCGAGCAGGAGGGCCTGATCGGCCGTACCAAGGGGGCGGGAGCCCCGCTCTCCGGCGGCGAGGAATTCACCGCCCCGGACTTTGAGGCCAGGGGGCGGAGCGGGGAACCGCTGATCCCGCTGGATTCCCACGTCCGGCTCGCGCACTCGAGCCGGAACGACGGCGTCAAGATGCTCCGGCGCGGCTACAACTACACAGACGGCTCGGACGGCCTGGGACACCTCGATGCCGGCCTGTTCTTCATCGCCTTCGTCACGGACCCCAGGACCCACTACGTGCCCATGCAGCTGGCCATGGCCAAGGAGGACACCCTGGCCCTGGAATACCTCAAGCACACCGGCTCGGGCCTGTTCGCGGTTCCCCCCGGAACCAGGGCGGGTGGCTTCATCGGCGAGGGGCTCTTCGAGTGACACCGGCTGCCACCGCCAGGTCCGCCCCCGACGGCACACCGGGCACCACCCCGGCCCCCGAACCGGCCGCCGAAGAACCCGGGCCACGCAACAGCGCGGACCTGCCGGGACCAGGCAATGGCGGGCCGGGCAGACCGGCCGGGAAGCCCACCCTGAAACTCGTGCTGCTTGGCGTGGCGTGTTCGGCGGCGTGGCTGGCATCCGTGCTGGTCGGCGGGTCTCTGGCGACCGGGGCGGAGATTCACCGCATCGCCCTCGCGGCCCATATTCTGGCCCTTGTGCTGTCCTTCGGGGCCATCCTCGTGCTCGACTGGGTGGGCCTGCTCTGGCTCCTTGGCCGCCGGGACGTCCACGACACCCGGCGGCTGGAATCCGCCGCACAGCCGCTGATCTGGGCCGGGCTGGCCATTCTGCTCATCTCCGGGGCAATGCTCCACCCCGATCTCTCCAGCCCACCGACGCAGGTCAAGCTTGTGAGCATCCTGATCCTCATGCTCAACGGGCTGGTCCTGACCCAAGCCATGAAGGAACTGCACATGCTGCCGCCGGGCACCCTGTTCACGGCAATGGCGGCCGGGCTGCGCGCACGGCTGATTGCGGCTCTGTGCATCTCGCAAGCCTGCTGGTGGACAAGCGTTTTGGTCGGATTGCTCAACAGCACACTGCGGCGCTGGACGGGTTGATGAGACGCGGGACGCCTTGTCTTAGACGCCTTGTCTTATTTGTGCGCGTAGGTGAGGCAGTCGGCGTTGTCGGCGCCCGGGCCGACATGAACCTCGGCGGCCCGGCACATCAGGTGGTCGTTGTGGGCGCATTCCGAGCGTTGGCATGCTCCGACGTCGGCCAGGACCTTCGGCAGGCCGCCGTGGGTGCCGATGTCGATGAACGTGGCGCAGGAAGCGTGGTCTTCGCTGCCTCCAACCGTGATGGCGGCAGCGTTGCAGGCCGAGTGGTCGTTGAAGGAACAGTTGGTTACGCTGCAATCGGCGACGTGCGTGGTCATGGCGGGACCTTCCGGGTTGTCGGCCGCCCGGCTGGGCAGCGCCCTCTGACCACGGTAGGACAGCCCGGGCCGATCAAAAAGACCCAATAGTGTGCCCTAATGACCGGACGGTGCGCTTACAACGTGCCGGATCTGGCTGCTGGGTGCGAGAATATCCGGCTGTGGCGGGTCTCAGCCACAGGAGGATCGAATCTGGTGTCTTCCAGGGTCGCCCCGTCGTCGAACCAGCCGCGTTTGCTGTAGAAGCTGATGGCCCGATTGTTGTTCTTCTCCACCCAGAGGAACGCCCGGTCGTAGCCGAGTCCGATCAGCTTTTGTTCGGCGGCAGCAAACAGGATGGAGCCAATGCCCTGTGCCCACCAGTCAGGGTGGACATTGATCGCGTGGATTTGGCCGCTACCTGGGTCGGAATCCCCGGAGGCAGCACCGAGGATCGCGAATCCCACAACCTCATTGCCGCAATGGACAACGAGGTGAACAGTCCCGTCCCCGGGCTCACGGATGTTGCGGCGCCAGGCAGAGGCTGCGCGTCCGACGTCGAGACCGTCAAGATACTCATCGGTCATGACGCCGCGGTAAGTGGCCCGCCAGGCCGCAACATGGACCTCGGCCAGCCGAGCGGCGTCGTCTTCGGTTGCTGGCCTGACGCAGATCTCCGGAGTGGTCATGCCCCCGAACCTATCAACTGGAGTCACTGGTGCCGTGGAGCGGATACGAGGCGGCGTGCCAGGTCGCAGAGATCACCGACGACCGCGCCCGCCGTATGGGCTCCGCCAGCGCTCAGGATTCTCTCTTGGGGAGCCGGACGGTTCCAGAGTAGGGATTCTTTGGATCGCCTGGGGCGGGCGCAGGCGCGGGTAGCTCATGCTGGATCTTTTGTATCTCGTGCGCCTGATGCGTTTCGGGGCGAAAAATCTCGTCCACAATGCCAAGCATGCCTGCCGAGGCTCCCCGTCTGACCGCTCCCCGACGGTTCCGCCGGGAAGACCAATACCAGAGGCAGGCCAGGGCGGCCGGAGCTCCGAGCACGACCGCGAGAACTGCTATGAGGTCCATGGACCAACACTAGACTCCGGTCATGCCACACGGACCTCTGCGAATCCGGTCCAATCCCTTTGCGGCTCCGAATCAGTTTCAGAGACCACGAACAGAAGGCGACCATGAACGTTGAGCAGGAAACCGCCCCCACGGCAGCGGCAACGCTGCCGCGGCAGATCTTTCCCACGGAATTGGGTCCCTGCACGGTGCGTGTCCAGCAGGGCACCGGAGCCCGGGGTCCCGCGTCCGGTACCGCGGATGTTTACCTTCACGGCGCCGCGGGATCCTGGACCACGTTCCAGTCCCTGCTGTCCGGGGAGCCGGCCCGTGCCCGGGTGCTGATTGATCTGCCGGGCTGGGGTGAATCCACGCAGGGTGCCCGGGTGGAACATTTCAGCATCGAGGCGATGGCCCGCGCTGTCGCCGGAATACTTGACTCGCTCGGCTACCGGCGGTGGAACCTGGTGGGCCACTCCATGGGAGGCTTCCTGGCGCTGCACATTGCCGCGGCGCGGCCGGATCGGACCGCCAGCGTGGCCACCATTTCAGCCACCACATTCGGCGTGTCCGGGGCGGCCCGCCGGCCACTGCGCAGCCTGTCCACGTTCCCGGCCTTCGTCGGCATGCTGCTGGCTATGCGCTCCATGGCGGCCCTCGGCCCGGCAGGGTCGGCACTGGTCCGTGCAGTCGGTTCCACACCGGTGATGAGACTGCTGATGGCCCCGTTTTTCGCTGATCCCGCCGCCATCTCCGCAAGGGTGATCCGCGGGCTCGGCGACGACGCCCGTCCGGCCAGCTTCTCCGCGGCTGCCGGGGCCGCTGCGCGCTACGATTTCTCCCGGTGGCGCCGCATCGTCTGCCCGGTACTGGCGATCCGCGGGGACACCGATGTGTTCACGCCGCCGTCTGACCTGATCGGTCTGGCGGGCATCGTCCCGCACGCCCGGATGGTGACGATCGCGCGTTGCGGCCACTTCGCCCACATCGAGCGGCCCGAGCAAGTGCAGCAACTGCTCGATGACCTGCAGTCTCCGTGAGGTTCCAGTCCAGCCCTGAACCGGCCCCGTTCAGACCGAGCGGTACCGGAGGGAGCCCGGGATCTCTCCCCGGCTCCCCAGGCTTTCCCCGTAGGCGAAACGTGCCCACAGCGCCCGCAGCGCCCGGCCGTGGGCATTGATCTCCTCCCAGGTGGCGCCTGCCAGGAGCCCGGCACCCTCCCAGGTCCGTTGGTGGCCGAACAGCAGCGGCAGATCGACCGTGTGCGCGGCGCCGTAAGCGTTGCCGGGCGCCCGCCACGACAGCACGTAGCTGTGGGCCCGTCCGCCTGCGCGCACATGCCGCTTGGCAAACCGTCTGGCCGCTTTGCCGTACACCAGGTCCGTGACCGCCCAGGTGACTGCCTTGAGCACGGCGCTGCCAACCACCGGGATCCCCGTCATGCGGCTCAGGCGCCCGTTTCGGGGCAGGAACAGCCGGACTTCGTCCGCGGTGTGGCCGATCAGGATCTCGATCCCCGGCGCCGCAGCATTCCAGGCTCGGTCAATCCCGGACTCCTTGGGCAGCGGGGCGTGCCCGTACTGGATTCCGAACGGCATGGCCGCCATCAGCCCGAACTTCCGGGCCGCCCGGGCAACGTCTTCTTCGAGGGCGACGACGTCCATCGCCGGAGTGGCAGCGGTGACCGCTTCCGCGGCCACGCCCATGGCGGCGTTCATCTTTTCCCGCCCGCGGGTAATACCCAAGGGGGCACTTTGAATGATGGCCCGCTGGAAGAGGGACGCCGCGTCCGGGGTCGCCATGAGGTGGGCGACGGCGTCACCCCCGGCGGATTGGCCGAACGCGGTGACCCTGCCCGGATCGCCGCCGAATGCGGCGATGTTGCGCTGCACCCAGCGGAACGCCTCGATCTGGTCCAGCAGGCCCAGATTGGCAGGCCGCCCGGTGGGCGTCGCCAGATATCCAAAGAGGCCAAGCCGGTACGTCACCGAGACCACGATCACGCGGTTTTCGGCAACCAGCGAGGCCGGGTCGAAGATCGCCAGATCCCCCGATCCGGACGTATAGGACCCGCCGTGCAGCCACACCATCACCGGAAGCCGCTCGCCGTCCTCGAGATCGGCAGGCAAGGTGATGGACAGGCGCTGGCAATCCTCGCTGCCGGGAAGTTCGCCGTAGCGCGTGCCCAGCACATCGTCCAGGAAGGGCACCGGTGCCTGCGGGCACGCCGGCGACAGGGTGGTTGCCGCGAGCACGTCGGACCAGTCGGCGGCCGGCACCGGAGGCTCAAAGCGCTCCGCTGAAGCATACGGAATGCCGGTGGCCCGCACGACGGCGCCGTCGCGCCATCCGGTGACCGGACCACACGGCGGCCCGAAGGAAAGGTTCAAAGTCATGCGCGTTTAACCGTTTTTCAGCAGGGCAACGTCGGAGACAAGGTCAATGTGCTCCAGCATCGCCGCCGCGGCGGCCGCGGAATCGCCGCCCCGGATCGCTTCGGCGATCTTGCGGTGGGAGGCGAGCGACTGTTCCGGCCGGCCGGGCTGTCCGAGTGATTCGAGCCGGGTTTCCAGAACCATTCCGGCAATGAACGTCATCAGCTGGGCCAGGACTGCCGAATGCGCCGCGGCGGTCACGGCCTGGTGGAACAGCTCGTCGCCGCGTGCACCGCGGTCTCCGGAGGCGACTTCTTCGGCCATCGCGGCGAGGGCCTGATCGATGGCGTGCATGTCCTGCTCCGTGCGCCGGGCCGCGGCCAGCTCGGCAAGCTTGACCTCCAGCGTGCTCCGCGCTTCGACGATTTCGGGCAGGCGGCTGCGGTGTTCGCGGAGGCCTTTGATCACGGACGGGACGTTGGGCCGGTAGACCAGCACCGCTCCGGTGCCGTGCTGGACGTCGATCACCCCGAGCACTTCCAGGGCCACCAGGGCCTGCGCCAGCGTTGCCCGCGACACCCCCAGCCGTTCGGCCAGCTCCCGTTCCGCCGGCAGCGTGTCGCCGGGACCCAGCTCGGCGGACTCGATGAAGTCCATGATCTGCTCCACCAGCTGCTCGTAGAGCCGAGGCCGCGAAACGCGGGAAATCTGATGCGTTGCTGCCTGCCGTGCCATGCGCGTCCTTCCAGCCTGTCCTGACTCCCAAGACTACCGGAGAACTATTGACACAGACACCTAGTGTCTAGGAGGCTAGGCCACTAAGCCAGTCAGTCGCGATCAGATCAGGAGCACGCTTCATGAGTACCGAACCCATCCCCCGCGTCGAAGGACCCCTCGCCGGGTACCTTGTGGTGGACCTCAGCCGCGCCCTCGCCGGCCCGCATGCCGGGATGATGCTGGCCGACCTCGGCGCGCGGGTGATCAAGGTGGAGAATCCGGGCACGGGAGACGACACCCGCGGCTGGGGGCCGCCCTTCGTGGGCCCCGAGGACGATCCGCAGGCCACATACTTCCTGGCCTGCAACCGCAACAAGGAATCCATCGCCCTGGATTTGAAGAGCGACGACGGCCGGGCAGTCCTGCGGGAGCTGCTGGAACTCGCCGATGTGGTGATCGAGAACTTCCGTCCCGGCGTCCTGGACCGGCTCGGGTTCTCCGCCGCGGCGATGCATGCGCTGAACCCGGCGCTGGTGGTCCTGTCCATCACCGGGTTCGGGCACGACGGGCCGGAATCCCGGCGCAGCGGCTACGACCAGATCCTGCAGGGCGAGGCGGGACTGATGTCCCTGACCGGGTCCGGGCCGGACGATCCGCAGCGGGTGGGGGTCCCCATCGCCGACCTCCTCTCCGGCATGTACGGGGCGTTCGGCACCCTGGCCGCGCTGCTGCAGCGTGAACGCACCGGCCAGGGCCAGATCGTCCGCACCTCGTTGCTGGCCGCCCTGATCGGGGTCCACGCCTTCCAGGGCACCAGGGCCACCGTTGCGGGAGAGGTTCCGAAGGCCCAAGGAAACCACCACCCGTCCATCGCCCCCTACGGCCTGTTCCACTGCCGGCGGGGCCGGGTCCAGATCAGCGTGGGCAGCGAGAAACTCTGGCGCACGTTCACCGCCGAGTTCGGGATCGACGCCACGCGGCCGGAGTTCGCCTCCAACGCCGACAGGGTGCGGAACCGCGAGAAGGTCATCGAGGAAGTCGAGCGCGTGTTCGCCGATTTCGAGGCCGGGCCGCTGCTCGCCAAACTCAACGGCGCCGGCATCCCGGCCGGCAAGGTCAGGACCCTGGACGAAGTCTACGAATGGGACCAGGTCCGCTCGCAGGGTCTCGTGGTCGACGTCGAGCACAAGGTCCTCGGCACCGTGAGCCTGCCCGGTCCCCCGCTGCGGTTCTTCGGGCCCGCGGACACCGCCGAAACGACCCCCACGGCACACACCGCCCCGCCGCTGCTGGACCAGCACGGGGACCAGATCCGGACGTGGCTCGGGCTGCTGCCTGCCGCGGGTTCCGGCGCCGGCACGGCGCAGGAAGGTTCCGGGGCATGCTGACCACGGAGAAGGTCCGTCACCTGGACGCCGCCGAACTCCTTGCCGCGGTCCTCGACGCCGGGTCCTACCGGAGCTGGGACGCGCCCGTCGTCGATCCCGATCACGGCCCCGGGTACCGGCAGGAACTGGCCGCCGCCCGGGCCAAGACCGGCGTGGACGAATCCGTCCTCACCGGCGAAGGTCGTATCCGCGGCCGCCGGGTCGCCGTGATCGTCAGCGAGTTCCGGTTCCTTGCCGGCTCCATCGGCCAGGCCGCGGCGGAACGGATCGTCAACGCCGTCGAACGGGCCACCCGCGAGGGCCTGCCCCTCCTCGCAGGTCCTGCCTCGGGGGGCACCCGCATGCAGGAGGGGACCATCGCGTTCCTGTCGATGGTGAAGATCAGCGCGGCCGTCCGGACGCACCGGCAGGCCGGGCTGCCCTACCTGGTCTACCTGCGGCATCCCACCACGGGAGGCGTCATGGCCTCGTGGGGATCCCTCGGCCACATCACCGCCGCCGAACCCGGAGCGCTGCTCGGCTTCCTCGGACCCCGTGTCTACGAGGCCCTCCACGGCACCCCGTTCCCGGAAAACGTCCAGACCGCCGAGAACCTCGTCGACAAGGGTCTGATTGACGCGGTGGTCCCGCCCCGGCAGCTGCCCGGCGTCGTCGACCGCGCCCTGAGCATCCTGGTCACCGGAACGCACGCGCCGGTGCCCCCTCCCGCGACGCTGTCCGTGAAGCCGTCCGGCGCCGGCGCCTGGGAATCGATCGGCATCTCCCGCAATCCCCGCCGGCCGGATGTGCGGCAGCTATTGGCGCACGGCGCCCGGGACGTACTCCCGCTCAACGGCACCGGGCAGGGCGAAAAGGATTCCGGCCTTCAGTTGGCCCTGGCCCGCTTCGGGCAGGAATCCTGCGTGGTCATCGGCCACACACGGCCCAAGCCGCCCAGGCCGACGGCCATGGGACAAACGGCGATGGGCCAAACGGCAAGGGGACAGACGGCGATGGGCCCGGCGTCCCTCCGGGAGGCCAGGCGCGGCATGCGCCTGGCCGAGGAACTCGGGCTGCCGCTTCTCACGGTCATCGACACCGCCGGCGCGGCCCTCTCCCAGGAGGCCGAGGAAGGCGGCCTGGCCGGCGAGATCGCCCGCTCCCTGCACGACCTCATCGGGCTCAACACCCCCACGGTGTCCGTCCTGCTCGGACAGGGAGCCGGCGGCGGGGCACTGGCCCTGCTGCCCGCGGACCGCACGATCGCCGCCCAGCACGCCTGGCTGTCTCCCCTGCCGCCCGAAGGCGCCAGCGCCATTGTCCACCGGAGCACGGACTTCGCCCCGGCCATGTCCGCGGCCCAGGGCGTCAACGTCGGATCCCTGCACGCCCATGGACTCGTGGAGCACATCGTGGACGAACGCCCCGATGCCGCCGCCGAGGCGCGAGCTTTCTGCCGGCGCCTGGGCCAGGCCATCGGATACGAGCTCGCCGCCCTCGCCGGTGCCGGGATCACCGAACTGCTCCCCCGGCGGCTCGAAAAATATCGCAACCTGGGCGGCCTCCACGCACCGGTGGCGGAACGCCGTCGTTCGTCTGAACGGCGCGCTTAGCGCAGGCTCGAGAACTCCGCGTGGCTCAGCGAGGCGTAGCGGCCGTAGGCGGCGATCACGGCGGCCTCGACGGCGTCGACGTCGAGGCCCGGCACGAGGTCATCGGCCGCGCCCGCCGTCGCCGGGTCCCACTCGAGGCCGAGCGCGGCGTAACTGGCCTCCAGGACGGCACGGATCGGGGCGGAGTTCGCCACCACAATCACGGAGCTGAAGAGCCAGCCGCCCGCGACCACCCGCTGGGCGGTGCCCACGAGCTTGATGAGATGCTCCGGAACCAGCCGGTTCCTGCCATGCACGCTGAACTCTCCGGGGCAATACTCCCCCGGGATCTCGCCGACGCCGGCGTCCACTCCCGCGTCCCGCAGGGCCCGGGCGAGCAGTTCGCCAAACAGCGAAAACCGCCCCTTGGCCCCGGCAATCGCGTCCCCGTCCGGTTCCAGGTGATCGATGACGAGCGTTCCCTGGTGGTACGCCGCTGCGCGGCCGCCCGCCTTCCGGACCAGCGGCTCGAAGCCCTGCTCCCTGCACGCCGCGGCTGCGGCCTCGAAACCCGGCAGATGCGTGTCGCGCTGCCCGAACGCCACCGTGGGAACCGGCCGGTACAGCCTGAGCGTCGGACCCAGCGCACCGGTTTTGACCTTCTGGAGGAGCCCAAGCGCGAAGTCGAGGTCGGCGGCGGCTCCGAGGGATTCCTCCTGCCGCACCACCGTCAGGGTCCGGGGTCCCGCTGGCACCTGCGGCATGTTGTTATGCTCCCTTATGGTCATTCTGCAATTCCTCGTCGTAGCCGCCGCCTTCGCCATCATCGACGCCATCTGGCTCAAGACGATGAACCCGTTCTACCGCCGCCAGATCGGTGACCTCCTGGCCGACAAGCCCAATCTAGGGTACGCGGTGGCGTTCTACGTGATCTACATAGCCGGGATCGTGTTCTTTGCCCTGCGGCCGGCGCTCGACGGCGGCAGCTGGCTCAGTGCCGTGGGCTACGGCGCCGCCCTGGGCACGTTTGCGTACGCCACCTACGATCTGACCAATGCCGCCACGCTCAAGACCTGGCCGTGGCAGCTGATCGTTGTCGACATCCTCTGGGGTGCCGCGTTGACGGCGCTGGCCACGCTGGCGGGCTGGCTCGTCTTCCACGCGAACTAGGACTTGCGCAGGGTCAGGATCTGTTCCGCGCGGCCGAACGGGCCGGTGAGGTCGTGCAGCACCGTGGAGGTCAGGCCGATCCCGTCCGTGCCGAACGAGACCTCGTTATCCAGCCCCAGCCACTCCCCTTCCGGCTGCCGGTACATGTGGATCTGGAGGTCCAGGTTGGGGAAGGCGTAGCTGCCCTTGCCCGGCGGGACCCGGGCGGCAATGCCGTTGGCCGTGTCCACGAGGCCGATCAGCCGCGCGAGGTCGCCGCTGTCTGCCCGGTCGGTCAGCGGATGGCCGGTGCGCAGCCACACCGTCCCCGAGCCCGCCCGGTGGCCCTCGGCGATCCGCATCTGCAGGGACGCGATGTAACCGCCGGGCCAGATGCTCGCGGCGTCGTAGGGTTCGCAGTCTTCCGGAGCCGGGATCCGCGGGTCCTCGAACGCCGCGATGGCTGACGTGTCCGAGGTGATCATCCGCCAGGCCGTGGCGCGGATGGCCGTGCGGCCGCCGGCGACAAGTTCGGCCTGCACCAGTTCGATGGTCCGCCCGGGGCGGAGCGTGGAGGTCACCACTTCGAAGTCCCCGCCCGGGATCAGGCCGAGGATTTCGTAGCTGAGCCGCGCCATGCGCATGTCCTCGCGGGGCTCGTGCCTGGCCAGGGCGTCGGCCATGATCCCGGACGCGGGGGCCATGTGCTGCTCGTGCTCGTTCCACGCGCCCTGGGCGTGGATCGTGGAGCGGAAACGCCCGCCGCCCAGCGTCTCATAGTAGAAATCGCCCTTGGCCAGCACAGGTAGTTCAGCAGTCAACGTCGACCTTTCGCAGCTTCCATCGGAGAATTCCAGACCACCCTATCGTCCCGGGCGCCCGCTGCCGGTTTGCGGGCCGGCTGACGGGCGGCTCGTGCTCCATATTCAGCGTTGAGCCGGCCCGACTGGGTAGACTCGATCACAGCGTCCGAAACTATCATCCGAAGGGGTGCCCTCCTGATTCGAGTCATCAGCTACAACCTCCGCAAGCACAAGGCCAGTGGAGAGCTGGCCGATCTGGCCCGCGATTTCGAGATTGATGCTCTGTGCCTTCAGGAGTGCGATACCGAGGATCTGCCGGCCACCATCGGCAACCTGCACCTGGCCGACGCCACCCGGGGCAACCGGCTGGGCCTGGCGATCTACTACCGCAAGGACCGCTTCACCGCCTACGACACCCAGACGTTTGCGTTGAAGAAATCCCTCCACGACCGGGTCCTGGCCCCCGCACATGAGCGGCTCATCGGAACCCGGGTGACGGACAACGAGACAGACCATGAGCTCGTCATCGCTTCCTTCCACGCGGCACCGCTGACCGCGTCAAACTCGCTGCGGCGGAACCAGATCCATGCCGCCCACGCCGAGCTGCTCAGCATGGGCGGCGGCCTGATGTCGCTGATGGTGGGTGACTTCAACTATCCGTTCTTCACCAAGTCCCTGACCGCGCAGATGAAGGACGCCGGCTACGACCTCACGATGAGCGACCGCCGGACCTACACCCGGTACAAGGTCTTCAAGGGCCATTTCGACTTTGCCACCTCCCAGGGGCTGGACATCGAAAGCGTGGAGACGCTGCCCCGCGGGGCCTCGGACCACCTCCCCATCCTGATCACGGCAGAATACGGCCAGGAGGCGTCCGGAAACGGTTCGGAACCCGCGGCTCCTTAACGGAAGAGTCCGCCAGGTCCGGTCAGCCCGGACGGTCCAGGGTGTCCGCCGGACCCGGCCGCTAAGTGCCGGCGTTGAAGACGTCCTCGCCGAAGCTGTTCAAGCCCGGCGCCCCGGCGTACCCGAGACGCGGCAGGGAGAATGCGTCTTCGATGCTGGCCAGGAGGCTGAAGTGGTTGTAGGGCCGGTCCGACGTCGTGCCCCCCTTGGTGAACGGCGAGACTACCAGGGCACCGATTTTTCCACCGGCCGTCCCGCCCGGCAGTAGTCCTGCCGGTCCCGTTGTCTTGCCCTCGGATTCATCGAAGGTGATGACCAGCATGCCGTCCTGCTTGAACGCCGGAGAGTCCAGGATCGCCGGGACCTGCTGGCTCAGCCAGCTGTCCGCCGTCGCCAGTCCGCCGCCACTGCCGTCGACGCAGGGGTTGTCGTGGCCGTCATTGCAGAGATTGGGCGAAATGTAGGCCAGGTTTGGTGTGGTGGCCACTGACTGAAGGTCGCCGGCGAGTTCGCCAAAGTCCACCACGTTGCCCTGGCAGTCCGGTGACGAGGTGATGGATTCGAAGTACACGAACGGATTGTGGCGGGTGGCGTACTGGTCGCCCACCTTGGCGGCCTGGCTGGTGTCCTTCGCGCCAAGTTTGGGATGCCGGCACGGGGTTCCCATGTCCTCCATGTAGCCCTTCCAGGTCTTGCCGGCGGCGCTGAGCTGTCCGGCGACCGTGGGGACCGACGCCGGATACACGCAGCCGGTTCCCTCAACCTGCCCCAGCGAGGCCGTCCCCGTTTGCCGGAACGGGGCGTACGTGGGGCAGTCGTTGCGGGTCATCGCATTGGACGCCTGCCCGGAGATCTGGGCCAGGTAGTTAGGGTTCGAGTTATGGGCGATCCCGTAGTAGTCCGACAGCAGGACACCCTGGCTGCGAAGCGTCTGCGAGAGATACGTGGCCTCGGAATCTGCCCCCCACACTTTGTCATAGCCCTTGTTTTCAAGATTGATCACGAATACGTGACCCGGCTTCGAGCCGGCCTTCGCAGTGGCTGTGCCCCCTGCAGTGGGTGCCGCAGATGGGGTCCCGCCAGGCGGCGAGGGCTGGCACGCTGCCACTGACACCACCAGGGCTGCTGCGACAAGCAGCCGCACGGCGATTCGGCGTTGGGTCTTCGTGGCGTTCCGGCGCATGGATTCCGGCTTTCTCGTTAATCCGATCAGCGTGGCAATGGCGGCTCTGGTGGTTGAACTCTCGCATACCGCTATCAAGAAAGCCCGCGAGGAGCCTAGGCAATGGCTGGGAATGCGTTGTGCCCGTCCGCCCAACGGCAGGAACTGTCCGAACGCGCACCGAGGGCGGCCAAACCGGAACAGGAACCGGCCTACCGTTCAGTAGTGAAAGTGGTGGTGGTAGTTTGCAGTCATGAACGGACCATCGGATTCCATTCCGCTTCTTGATCTCAGCACAGCAAGGGCTCAGGACGGCACGTTTGACCCGGCGTTTATCGATGCCTTGCGCGACGCCACGCACCGGGTGGGTTTCTTCCAGTTGACCGGCTACGGGGCCTCTGCCGCCGAGGTGGACGAACTCTTCGATGTCACCCGGCGGTTCTTCGAGCTCCCGCTCGAGGCCCGGCTGGAACTGGACAACCGGCTCTCCCCCCATTTTCGCGGCTACACGCGCTTGGGCCACGAGGTCACCCAGGGCCGGCCGGACGCCCGCGAGCAGCTCGACTTTGGCCCGGAGCGCCCCGCCGTCGAGGACTACCCGGCGGATGAGCCGTATTGGCTGGTCCAGGGACCCAACCTGATGCCGGACCGCGAACTGCCCGAGCTGCGGACCGTGTGCATGGCGTGGGCGGACCGTATGTCCCGGGTCGGCGCGGAACTGCTCAGCGCCATCGCCGTTTCCCTTGACCTGCCGGAGGACTACTTCGACGAACCGTTCCAGGGCTCGCCGGCGTGGATGGCAAAACTTGTCCACTATGTCGGCGGTGTTGTCGCGGATGCCGGCCCCCAGGGGGTTGGTGCCCATGCCGACTATGGCTTCGTGACCCTGCTGCTCCAGGATCAGGTCGGCGGCCTGCAGGTGCTCCCGCCGGGCAGCGACAGCTGGATTCCCGTGGAGCCGATTCCAGGGGCGTTGGTGGTCAACCTCGGCGAGATGCTCGAAGTCGCCACCCAGGGCTATCTGGCGGCCACCATTCACCGCGTCGAGGCGCCCCCGCCCGGCGTCGACCGCTACACGGTCCCCTTCTTCTTCTCGCCCCGGCTCGACGCCGTGATAGAGCCGGTGCCCCTTCCGCCCGCCCTCGCGGCCCGGGCCAGGGGGATCACCGACGATCCGGAGAACCCGATGCTCGCGTCCTACGGCGCCAACGTGCTCAAAGGCTGGCTGCGCGCCCACCCGGAGGTCGCCCGGATCCATCACCCCGGACTCGTCCGGACCCCCGGGCAGTCCTGAATAGCAGTTCTGCAGGGCAGTCCTGGAAGCCCTGCCGGTGACAGGGCAGCGTCACCGGCAGGGCTTGAGTTGTCAGGCTTTGCGCTGTGCGGTGGCAGTGGCGAGCGAGGCCAGGCCCTTTTCAAAGTCTGCGCCGACCATCTTGTCCATGTTCATGAACAAGGCAAAGACCTTGCCGATGCCCTTGTTCTCCCCGGTCATCGTCCACGTGACCTGGGTGCCGCTGCCCGACGGCGTGAACGTGAAACTGGTGGGGTTCACGGCTTTGAAGGGCTTGGTGAACTCCAGGCGGATCCTGATGCTCGCGGGCTCGTCGGTTTCCACGATTTCCATCGTGCCGGAGCCGGCCTTGCGGTTCCCGCTCCAGGCGTATTTGGCGCCGACCCCGGATTCGCTGCCGGAGTAGCTCCGTTCCATGGCAGGATCAACTGACTCCCACGGAGACCACTTGGTCCATTCGTGGAAGCTGTTGACCAGCGGAAAGATGTCCTCGGCCGGTGCGGGAATGACTGCGCTGCGGGTAACTTCGTAGGTAGACATGCCGCAATCCTAGGGGGTGATCGGCCCGGCCAGGCACAGGACAGACGCAGGACAGGCAGGTCAGCCCTGCAGAGGGATGACGTCAATCCCCCCGTGCTGATCGGCAACGACCAGAACCCTGGCCGCCGCAACGCCCTCCAGTGCAGCCGCCAGACGGGCCTCCTGGGCCCCGGCAGCGCCCGCGGCTTCCCCGTCGGCAGCGCCGGCAGCACTGAAAGCACTGGCAGCACCAGCACCGCCGTCGGCCCGCTTCCAGACCGTGACGCCGGCCCCGGTGACCTCGTCGATGACGCGCCGCAGCGGTGCGGGGTCGGGTCCCGCCACGAGGATCACGTGGCCGATGGTCCGCGGACGGACCGGACCGGCCGCGGCGAGCACGGCGCGGTCCTGCCGCCACACCGCGAAGTGGTACCCGAACACGAGTCCCGTGGCGACCAGAAGCCCCAGGGGTGCGCGGATCCTGTCCACGAGGCTTCCGCCGCTGACGTCGCCCAGGAAGAACTCGAACATCCGGAACCCGATCACCAGCAGCGTGACCACCGCCACCACGGCGCTCAGGCCGAAGACGGCCACCAGGTAGATCCGGCGCGCGTTCAGGCCGGCGCCGGTCGCCGCCGCCGGCTCCAGGGGCCGCCACGCAAGCCACCAGACCGGCCCGCCAACCAGGAGCGAGCTGATTCCCGCAAGCAGCAGCGTCCGCGCCCCGGCGCCGGCCAGCGGCGTCGCCGCCATGGCGAGGACCGAGTTCACGATCACGCCGATCCCGGACGCTGCCGCGACCAGGGCGACGCCGGAAGTCACCAGCCGGCCGCCCTGAAGCGTGGCCTCTGAGCGCCCGCGCGCGATGTTGCGGTGGTAGACCCAGACGAGGCAGCCGATGGCGGCCGCGGACACGGCCGGAGCGAGGGGCTCCAGCAGGAGCTCCAGCGGTTCGGTGCGGTCAAACAGCAGGCGAAGGACCACGAAGAGCGCGACGCCGGCTCCGCCCAGGGTGAGAACGCCGGCGCCAAGCACCCCGACCGTGATGAGCGCGACGTCGGCCAGCCCGGTCCGCAGCTTCCGGCCGCCGTCGTGCGTCCAATGCCACCACCAGATAATGGTTCCGCCGACGGCCCAGACCAGGGATTGCAGCGCCGAAACCCACCACGGCTTGCCCACCGACACCTCAGTCGCGGCTCCCCGCAGGGCGGCATCCAGCAGGGTGGACAAGGCTGAGACGGCGCCGCCCACGGCCAGCACGAGCCCCAGCACCGAGCCGAGCACCGTAGGGACGCCGGCCAGGTCCGTTGGATTCTTCCGGGGGTGGTGCCACATCCACCGGTGCCAGCCCCAGACCGCGGTCCACACCAGGCCGGTGGCCAGGGACAGCCGCCATTCCGGACCTTGCCCGCCGATCAGCGAGGACAGCGTATTCAGCACGTTGGTGGAGGCGATGAGCAGGGCGAGCATGTAGGCGCCAGTCAGGTAGAGACCCCAGCCGATGGCGGACCGTTCCTCCGGGTCGTCGAGCCGCCGCCATACCGCCCACCACAAGAGGGCCGCGAGCGGCCCGCCAATCAGGGCGAAAGCCAGCGAGCGCGCGAGCCCGGCGACGTCGTCCGAGGCCAGTTCCGTCCCCGCCACCAACAAGCGGCCGAGCAGCCCGCTGAGCCCGACGGCGGCGGTCACCACCAGCGCGAACAGCAGCGCGTAGGTGATGAGCCGGCGCACTGTCCGTTGGGCGCTCATTGCTTCGCCTGGCCGGGGCACACGGTCAGCTGCCAGGGCGCGGTGTCGATCAGCCAGCCGTTGCCCGACCGGACGAGGTCGAACGCGTCCTCCACCTGATATTCGGCGCTTCCGAAGGGGCCGCCCGGCTCGGACACGGTGATGAGCACCCTCACGTCCGCGGATTCCGGGCGCTCGGTGGTGGATACCAGCGTGACGCGCAGATTCCGGGCCGCGGGGCGGGCCTCGGTTGTGCACCTGTTCCGGGCGGCGGGAGTCAGGTAGGCGGAGGCGGCCGCCTCATCCCCGGCAATGACGGCGGCGGCATAGCGCTGCGCGACGCCGGCGGGCGTTGACTCGGCCAGGGGCGCGGGTTCTTCGCGGGTGAAGACAACTGCCAGCGCGATGATCACGATCACCGCGATCGCGGCCATGATGGCCAGCAGGGTCCGGTCAGGCCTGGTGCGGCGCGGCTCCCCCGGCTCCCCCGGTGTATCCGGGCCGGGTTCCGCCGGTGTGTCCGGGCCGGGTTCCCCCGGTGTGTCCGGGCCGGGTTCCGCCGGTGTGTCCGGGCCGGGTTCCGCCGGTGTGTCCGGGCCGGGTTCCGCCGGTGTGTCCGGGCCGGGCTCCTCCGGTTTGTCCGGGCCGGGCTCCTCCGGTTTGTCCGGCGGTCCTGCAGGCTGCTGGCTCATGCCGCAAGTATGGACGCCGGTCCTGCGCACGGTCACGATGTCTTTCGTCCCCTTTCCGCGGCGTCTGCGTCGACGCGGCCGATGCCAGCCACTACGCTCGGAAAATGGGAATCATGCGGAAGGCCCTCACGGTTGTGGTTGTGCTCATGGCCGGGCTGCTCGGCGGCGCCCATGCGGCGCTCGCCGTGACGCCGACCGCCGTCGTGGTTGAAGACCGCGCCGGGGTTCTGGACCAAAAGACGCTCCTGCCGGCAGTTCAGTCCACGGACTTCTACCAGCCCACCAAGGTGGCGGTCTACACGTACAACGGCACGGCCGCGGACAACCTGAACGAGGAAGTCCTGCGCTTCGCCCGCGCCGAACACCCCGAATGGATCAGCCCCGACGGGCAGAAGTGGGCGGACGGGCTGTTCATCTTCGCCCTGGATCCGGTGGGCCGGCATGTCGGGACGTACATGGGTGAGGACCGCAAGGTCTCCCCCGAACAGCGCGAGGACATCCAGAACGCCTCCAAGGAGCTGCTCCGCGACGCCCAGTGGACCGACGGCACCATCGCCGGGATCCGCCGCGGTGCCGAACTGATCAACCAGCCGTGGTACCGGTCCACGGCTTTCCTCGTCACTGCCTGGGCGGCGGTGATCGCCGCGGTCTGCGGTGCCGCGGCGTGGCTGATCGTCCGCTGGCGGACCAGGGTGTCCAGCCGGAGGGAACTCGCCCGGGGTGACGCCAGCTACGCGAACGTCAGCATGGACCTGCAGGTCACCGAGCTCAACGCCAGCACCATTCCCGAGTCCTCGCGGTACGGCAGCACGGTCCTGGAGAAACACCGCACGTTCCTGACCCGCTACAACACGGCCACCGAACTTTCCAACCAGGTGCATGCCCTCAACAGCCGGGACCTGAGCCGCCGGCCCAACCTCAAACTGGTCCGGAGCTACGCCGACGCCGCGGCGGAACTCGATGTGCTGGACGACGTCATTGCCGATACCAATGCCCTGCTCAACCGCGGCGCAACCTGGCCGGCCGCCTGGGACCACCAACTGGCACCGTTCCGGAGCGACCTGAACGGCCTGGAGGAGCTGCTCAGCCAGCGCCGGGCCGAGGGAGCCTCGGCGACGGCGGCCGCCCTGCGGTCCTTCCGCGACGAAAGCCGGAGTGACCTTGAACGCTGGTCATCGGAGCTGGCGGACGGCACGATCACTCCCGAAACGGCACTGGACCGGTTGCGGGACGCCCGGACGCATCTCTCGGAGCTGCTGAAGAACCACGCCGATACCGTGATCGAGGCCTATGCCCGCAACGAGAAGGAAGCCGGGCTCATGCGCCAGGAGATGGAGAGTGCGCAGGCCGGGAGGAAGGCCCGGTACGGTCGCGCCTACGAGCCAAGCATTCTTGGCACGGTGTATCCGTCGTACTACTTCTTCTCGGTCCCGAGCTTCAATACCGGTTTCAGCACCGGCGTCAGCAGCGTGAGCAGCGCACGCGGCGGCGGTACCACCACCGGGTACGGGTCCAGCGGCGGCAGCTTTTCAGGGTCCGGGAGCTCGTCGGGTTTTTAGCGGCGGGCCTGAAGCGCGGTGCCCTTAGGGCCCCGCCCCGGTCCGTTCGACGGCGAAATCACCGCCCGGGAACATGATCGTTTCGTGGCCGTCATCGAACCTGACAAGGTACGGCGGCGCACCATCGGCCCCCTTCACCTCAAGGATCAGGCCGTGCCGGTCCGTGGACTCGACTGTGGTCCCTCGAATGACGATGCGGTCCCCTGCGACTGCCTTCATGGCGTTCACCTGTATCTCTATTGACGCCTGTGTGCCCGAAGATCATTATTGCTCTTGACGGCTGGGGGCGCTATGGCCTTGGATTGAGGAGCCGCGCCGTGAAAAGCATCTGTGCAGTTGGCCAAACAGGAAAAGCATCAAAAACCCTTTTCCCGGTGATCAGTTTCGCGGCAGGGCGGCTCCACGGCCCGGTCGCTCCGCCGGCCCACTCGGCCGGCCCGGCATACCGACGACGCCGGCGCCCCGGCTTTGATTTCCTTGACGTTCGCACCCCTGTGGAATCCGCGGGGTACCGGCCATGATGAGCGCAATCGTCCGCTGGGTGCTGCAGTTCCGGATCCTGGTCCTGGCCGCGGCGGCAGGAATCCTGGCCCTCGGGCTCACCAGCCTGCCGAGCATGTCCGTGGACGCCTTTCCGGAATTTGCCCCGCCGCAGGTGGAGATCCAGACCGAAGCCCTGGGCCTCTCGGCTGCCGAGGTTGAGCAGCTCATCACGTCCCCCATGGAGGCCGACCTGCTGAACGGGGTGGCCTGGGTGGAAGCCATCCGGTCCAAGTCCGTGCCCGGCCTGTCGTCGATTCAGATGGTCTTCAAACCAGGGACGGACCTCTTCCGCGCACGCCAACTGGTCTCGGAACGGCTGACCCAGGCGCGCGCACTGCCCAATGTTTCGGCGGCGCCGGTACTGATGCAGCCGCTGTCCTCGACCAGCCGGGTCATGATGATCCGGCTGACCTCCAAAGACATGTCGGCCATCGACATGTCCGTCCTGGCCCGCTGGACCATGAAGCCCGGGCTCCTGGCCGTGCCCGGGGTCGCGAATGTGGCGATCTGGGGCCTGCGAGACCAGCAGCTCCAAGTCCTGGTGGACCCGGCGCAGCTCCAGGCCAAGGGGGTCACGCTGGACGAAGTCATCAAGACGACGGGCAACTCGGTGTGGGTATCGCCCCTGAGCTACCTGGAGGCGTCGACGCCGGGCACCGGCGGTTTCTTCGAGACGGGCCACCAGCGGATCGGCGTCCAGCATGTCCTGCCGATCACCACGCCGGAGGATCTGGGACAGGTTCCCATCCAGGGCCCGGCCGGGAACATCCTGCTCAAGGATGTGGCCACGGTGTCAACCGACCACCAGCCGCTGATCGGCGACGCCCTGCTCAGCAAGGAAGCCGAATTGCTGCTGGTGGTCGAAAAGTTCCCCGAGACGAACACCCTGGACGTGACCCGGGGCGTTGACGAGGCACTCCGTGCCCTCCAGCCAGGCTTGCCCGGAGTCACGATGGATACCAGCGTCTACCGGCAGGCGTCCTTTATCGACGAAGAGGTCGGGACGCTCGGCATCGCCCTGCTGATTACGCTGCTGCTGATTGTTGCCATGTTCGGCGCCTTCTTCCGGTCCTGGCGCACGGCCCTGATCAGCCTCATCACGATTCCGGTGTCGCTGACCGCGGCCGCGCTGGTCCTCGATTGGCGCGGCACCGGCATGAACACGATGGTCCTGGCCGGCATGGTGCTGGCCCTGGCCGTCATCGTGGGCGATGTCGCGGAAGACCTCAACGGCATCGGCCGGGCCCGGAATGCCCAAGCCAGGTCCGGCCACGAAACGCCCGGCGGCGGGACGGACACCGCGCCGGCCCAGGACCGGCAGCGCCGCGAATCAGTCATCCCGGAGGCGCTGCGGACCGTGCGCACGCCGATCCTCTACGCGCTGCTGATCATGGCGCTGGCCCTCACGCCTGCACTCTTCATTGCGGGCGAGAACGGCGCCCTCTTCGGCCCCTTGGTCCAGAGCTACCTGCTCGCCCTGGTTGTCTCGATGATCGTGGCCCTCACCGTCACGGCCGCGCTCGCGTTCGTCCTTCCAGCCGGTTCCAAGGCACCGGAGCGGCGGCCGCTGAGGCGGCTTGAAGGCGGTTACGGCCGCTTCGTGACGCGCCTGACGGGGAAGACCCGATGGGTGTTTGCCGCCGCCGCCGTGGTGGCACTGGCCGGACTCGCCCTCGCCCCGCAGCTGGCCGGCAGCCATCCCGTGGTGCCGGTGCTGGCGGACAAGACCCTGGTGGTGCACTGGAACGCGATCGCCGGTACCTCCGACCAGGAAATGAGCCGGATCACGGAGGCGGCAGCCGTCGAGCTGCGCGCCTTGCCTGGCGTGGCCAATGTCGGCGGACACGTCGGACGGGCCATCACCTCCGATCAGGTCGGCGACGTGAGCTCCGGCGAGCTGTGGGTGAGCGTGGCTGCCGACGCGTCCTACGCCGACACGGCCGCCGCCGTCGACCGCGTGATTGCCGGCTATCCGGGCCTGACCAGCAAAATCTCCACGTACCCGCAGGAACGGATCGACCAGATCCGGGCAGAAGCGGACAGCGGCTTTGCCGTCCGGGTCTATGGGCTGGACCCGACGATCCTGCGGCAAAAGGCGGCGGAGGTCCAGCGGATTCTGGAACACACCGACGGCGTCGTCAATCCCCACGTCGACCTGCCCGCCGAACAACCGATCGCCGAGGTCAAGGTGGACCTGGCCGCGGCCCAAAAGGCCGGCGTCGTCCCCGGCGACGTGCGGCGCGCGGCTGCCGCCCTGGTGCAGGGCATCGAAGTCGGGAACCTCTACGAACAGCAGAAAGTCTTCTCGGTCATCGTGAAGGGAACCGCGGCCACCCACAACAGCCTGGACAGCCTGCGCAACCTGATCATCGACACCCCCAACGGCGGGCACGCCCGCCTCGGCGACGTCGCGCAGGTAACCATGGTCCCGAATGAGTCCGTGATCCTGCACGATGACACCTCCCGTCGCGTCGACGTCAAAGCCGACATTCAGGGCCGCCCGCTGGGCGACATCCAGCGGGATATCGACGCGAGCCTGCAGCAGATGCAGTTCCCGATGTCGTACCACGCGGAGATCCTCACCCAGTACGCCCAGCAGCAAAGCAATTACCAGTGGCTCTGGCTGCTCGCGGCGGTTGCCGCGGCGGGCATCCTCGTACTGCTGCAGACGGCGACGGGGAGCTGGCGGCTCGCGTCCCCGCTCTTCCTGGGCCTGATCGTGGCGCTGTCCGGCGGTGTGCTGGCCGCCCAGGCCACGGGCGGGCTCAACTCGCTGGTCGCCCTGGTTGCCTTCGCCGCCGTCCTGGGCATCGCTGTCCGCGGCGCCCTCCTGCTGACGGGCCATGTCCGGAGCCTGCGGGCAGCGGACGCCGCGGCGCCGTGGCCCGCCCTGGTGGTCCGCGGGACCAGGGAGCGTCTGGGACCCGTCCTGGTCTCGACCCTGATAACCGGTCTGGCACTGCTGCCGCTGGTCCTTGTCGGCGGCGTCGTCGGAACGGAAATCATCCAGCCGCTTGCCGTGATCATCTGGGGCGGCCTGCTGACAACAACTTTCTTCACCCTGGTGGTTGTGCCCGCCGTGCTGCTTCGCTCCGAGCCGAAGCAAGCCCCGAGCGAGCGGACCGGCCGGGGCACGGCTGAACGAACTGAAAGCCAGGATGCGTCATGAACTCCACATCATCGCCCTCCACACCTTCGACCAGACGCAACAAGGTCGCGGCATTTATCATCGGGGCGTTCCTGACGGTGTTCACGGCACTAGGCGTCGCGGGCTGCGGCCAGACCCCGGCAGCCGCCCCGTCCGAAGGCGAACCGGCGGTGATTACCGAAGTGCCCGGCACGGACCTTCACCGGCTCACCCTCACCGAGCACGCCGTCGAACGGGTCGGGATCGAAACAGCCACGACTGCCAAGGATCCCCAGACCGGGAAGCTCACCGTGCCCTACGGAGCCATTCTGTACGACAGCACGGGCAAGTCATGGGTCTACACCAACCCCGAGCCCCGGGTCTACGTCCGCCAGTCCATAACCGTCCAGCGCATCAACGGCGACGTCGCCCTCCTGACGGACGGCCCGCCGGCAGGGACCGTGGTGGTCACGACAGGGGCCGAGGAACTTCTCGGCGCCGAATTCGACACGGGCGAGTGACATGCGCTGGCTCATCGGGATCAGCCTCCGCTTCAGGACGGTGGTCGTTGCCCTCGCCTGCGCCGTGATGCTGCTCGGTTCCCTGCAGTTGAGTGCCGCGTCCGTGGACGTCTTTCCCGAATTCGCCCCGCCCCGCGTGGAAATCCAGACCGCGTGCCTGGGGCTGACCGCCCAGGAAGTCGAAGAGCTCGTCAGCGTGCCGATCGAGGCCGCCGTGTCCGGCATGCCGGGCCTGGACGAGATCCGGTCAAAGTCCGTGCCCCAACTGTCATCGATCGTGCTGCTCTTCCATCAGGGCACGGACCTGCTCAACGCCCGCCAGCTCGTATCGGAGCGGATGGCCTCGGTGACCGCGGCGCTGCCCACCTGGGCGGCCCCGCCGGTCATGCTCCAGCCGCTGTCTGCGACAAGCCGGGTGATGAAGATCGGGATGACGTCCTCGGAACATTCGCTCATCGAAATGTCCATGCTGTCCTACTGGACCATCAGGGCCCGGCTGCTGCGGGTCCCCGGGGTGGCCAACGTGGCCATTTGGGGCGAGCGGCTCCAGATGCTTCAGGTCCAGGTCGAGCCAGACAAGCTCAAGGCCCAGAACGTCTCCCTCAACCAGGTCATGGAAGTCACCGCCGGCGCCCTCGACGCCGGGCTGCTGAAATACTCGCCCGGACGGTTCATCGGAACCGGCGGCTTCATTGACAGCCCGACCCAGCGAATGGGGGTCCGCCACGTCCAGCCGATCCAGACCCCCGCGGACCTGGCCCGGGTGACCATCCGGGAAAAGGACGGGGTGGCGCTGCATCTGGGCGATGTGGCCCAGGTCGTGGAGGACCATCAGCCCCTCATTGGTGATGCCGTGATCAACAACGGGCACGGGCTCATGCTGATCGTCGAAAAGCTGCCCTGGGGCAACACCCTGGACGTGACCAAGGGAGTGGAGGAGGCCCTCCACGAGCTGCAGCCGGGCCTGAGCGGCATCCACTTCGACACCACGATCTTCCGCCCCGCCAGCTTCGTTGAGGAGGCGATCTCCAACCTCAGCATCGCGCTGCTGCTGGGCTGCCTGCTCGTCGTCATGATCCTCGTCGCGTTCCTCTTCCAATGGCGCACGGCCCTGATCAGCATCATCGCCATTCCGTTGTCCCTGCTCACGGCCGCACTGGTGCTCTATTTCACGTCCAGTGCGATCAACACGATGGTTCTCGCGGGGCTGGTCATCGCCGTCGGCGTCGTGGTGGATGACGCGATCATCGACGTCGAGAACATCATGCGCCGGCTCCGGCAGCGCCGTGCCAGCGGCAGCGACGAATCTGCGTCATCGGTGGTCCTGAAAGCCTCCCTCGAGATGCGGAGCCCGATCGTCTACGCCACCTTGATCATTGTGGTCGCCGCCGTACCGATCTTCTTCCTGGACGGGCTGACCGGCGTCTTCTTCCGGCCACTGGCCGTTGCCTACACCCTGGCCGTCCTTGCCTCCATGCTCGTGGCGCTGACCGTCACGCCGGCCCTGGCCCTGATCCTGCTGGGCAACGCCAAACTGGAAGAACGCGACCCGCCGCTGGTCCGCGTGCTCAAACGCGGTTACCACGGCGCCCTGTCCAGGACGATGAACCGGCCCCGGTACGGCTATGTGGGCTTCGGCGTGCTGGCGATGGTGGGACTGGCCATCGCGCCCCTGATGGGCTCTTCCCTGTTCCCGACGTTCAAGGAACGGGACTTCCTGATGCACTGGATCTCGGAGCCGGGAACCTCTGCCGCGGAGGAGTACAGGATCGCGCAGCGCGGCTGTGAGGAGTTCCTCAAGATCCCGGGCGTCCTGAATTGCGGCACGCACATTGGGCAGGCATTCGCCGCGGACGAGATCGTCGGTGTCAACGCCGGCGAACACTGGATCAGCATCGACCGCCACGCAGACTACGACAAGACGGTGGCCGCTGTCGAGGAAGTGGTTGCCGGCTATCCGGGCCTGCACCGTGATGTCCAGACCTATCTGAAGGAGCGGATTGAAGAGGTCATCACCGGCGCCAGCGAGCCGATCCTGGTCCGGGTCTATGGAGACGATCTCACTGTGCTCCGGGAGCAGGCGCAGCGGGTCAAGGCAATCATGGACCAGATCGAGGGCACCGAAAACGCGCATGTCTCCCTTGAGGTGGAGGTCCCCCAGATCGCCGTCACAGTCAACCTGGCCGCGGCGCAGAAATACGGGCTCAAACCCGGTGACGTCCGGCGCGCGGCCGCGACGCTCGTGGCGGGCGAGGAAGTCGGTGACGTCTTCCGGGATGGCCGGGCCTACGACGTCCAGGTCTGGAGCACGCCGGCGACCCGCTCCAGTGTTACCAGCATCGAGGACCTGCCCATCGATACGCCGAGCGGACAGCGGGTCCGCCTTGCCGACGTCGCAAGCGTGAGCCTGCAGGCGACGCCGAACCAGATCGACCGCACGAACGGATCCCGCCGCGTGGAAGCGGGGGCCTTCCTGGCCCAGGGCGCAGACCTGGGAACCGTGGTCGGCGAGTTGAAGTCGCGGCTGGAGAAACTGGATCTGCCGACCGGCTACAGCGTGCAGCTGCTCGGCGAGTACACCGAACGTGAGGCAGCGGCGAACCGCCTGATGATCTACTCTTTGGCCGCACTTGCGGTGATCCTCCTGCTGCTGCAGGCGTCCTTCCGGAGCTGGCGGCTGGCAGTGCTGTCGCTGCTCACGCTGCCAGTGGCCCTGGTGGGCGGGGTCATCGCCGCCTACATGACCGGCGGGGTCCTGTCCCTCGGGTCCCTCGTTGGCTTCCTCACGGTGATGGGGATCGCCGCGCGCAACGGCATCCTGTTGATCAACCACTGCCAGCACCTGGAAACCTACGAGGGCGAGACGTTTGGCCGTGCCCTGGTGATGCGTGGTGCGGCGGAGCGGCTGTCGCCGATTCTCATGACTACCCTGGCCACCGCGCTGGCCCTGGTGCCGCTGGTGGTCATGGGCAATGTTCCGGGCCATGAAATTGAGCACCCCATGGCCGTCGTCATCCTGGGCGGCCTGGTCACCTCCACCCTGCTCAACCTGTTCATCGTCCCCTCGCTGTATCTCCGCTTCGCCAAATCCAGGAAGACACGTGAGAGGGAACGCGCGGCCGCCGGACCGGTGACCGCCTGACCGCGGCTGCAGGCCGCGCTTGAACCCCGCAAAGGAATCCCGATGTTGCGCAGGAATATTGCCCTAGTCAGTTGCCTCGTGGCGCTGCCTCTCTCTCTCTTCACCATTGGCCCGGCCGAAGCCGGCACCGGCCATGCGGGTGCCAGTGCACAGACCAGTGCAACGGCAGGAGCCCCGACGGACTGCGGCCCGGGCTCCCTCCCGGACTTCAAGGCGGGGAATTTCCCGCACAAGCCGAGCGTGGACAACACCTGGCTCCCCATGGAACCCGGGACGCGCTCCGAGTTCAGCGGCACCGTCAAGGACCTGACCACGAGCCCGCCTGAGGTCCACACCCACCGCATCGTGTCAATCGTGACGGGGCTGACCAAGGAGATCGACGGCGTCCGCACGGTGGTCCTGTGGGACCGGGACTACTCCGACGGAGTCCTTGAGGAATCCGAGCTGGCCTTCTTTGCGCAGTCCGAGAAGGGTGCGGTCTGGCTCCTGGGCGAGTACCCGGAGGAATTCGACGCCGGAAAGTTTGCCGGCGCCCCGAGCACGTTCATCGCTGGGGTGGACAAGGCCCGGGCAGGCGTCGTCATGCTGGCACACCCGTCAACGGGATCCGGCCCCACGACGCAGGCGTCAGCGCCGTCGATTGGCTTCCTGGACTGCGGCCAAGTGGTCAGCAGGAGCTCCACTATTCTCAAGATCGATGAGTACAACCCGCTCGACGGCGCGTCGGCCGGCCACCAGCAGAAGTACTACCGCGCCGGAGTGGGGACCGTCAAGGTCACGGCCACGAGCGGGGACAGCCAGGAGTTCCTGAAACTCGATTCGACAACGATGCTGGATGCGAAGGCCATGGCAGCTGTCAACAAGCGGGCACTGGCCCAGGACCGTCACGGCTATGCGGTCAGCCCGGACGTCTATGGCACCACCGAAAGGGCCCGTGCAGGGTGCTGATGTGCAGGGTGCTGATGTTAGAACAGGGCGGCGGTCACGGTCCGGGTGAGCTGCTGGATGATCCGGGTCCGCGGGCCCGCGTCCGAGTAGTTCAGGCCGCGGGTGTAGACGACGAAGACGAAGCCCCTGCCGTCCTTGACCAGGACACTGGCATCGTGCAGGTTGCCGAACAGCAGCCCGTACTTGTGGAAGACCGATATGCCGGGCGGAACCGCGGGAGGGATCAGCGTCTCGTAGTTGGTGTGCTGCATGTAGGACAACAGCTGGGCGGTGTTGCGCGCATTGAGTAGCTGTCCGGTATAGAGAAGCTGGAGGGTCCGGGCCATTTCTGCCGGGGTCAGCAGGTTCACCGTGCAGTCGTACGTGATGCCGATCGACGCGGCGTATTCGGTAAGACGGCGATAGCCGACCGCCGAGAGGATCAGCGCCCATGAATCGTTGTTGCTTTGCTGGACCATCTGGCGGATCTGGGCCCCTGCCGTCGAGGCGCCCATCGGGGCAGTCAGCGAAGCGCGGCCCGTCTCAACGAGGTGGTAATAGGCCGACGCCGCAAGGATCTTGGCCGTGCTGGCGGCCACAAAGTTGCCTTGGACTCCATAGCCGTGGACCACGCCGTCCGAAAGGTCGATCAACGCCACACCTAGCGCGTACCCCCGGTTGGCCGCGATGATCCCGCCGATCTGGCTGTCCAGTTCGGGTCCGATCGCCGGGACCGCGACGGCGGCGGCGGGCACCTCAGCGGGTTTAGTGGCGGCTGCAGGGACAGTGGGATCGGGGACCGCGGGAGCCGGGACTGCGGGAGCCGGGGCGGTAACGGCGCTCGGTGGCGGCGACGCAGCGGCAGGCAGATCAGTGGCTCCCGGCGTAGCTGTCCCGCCGGCATCGGTGACCGCCGGCGTCGGTGATGCCTGGGTTGCCGTCAGTGGTGACGCGACGGCGGTTCCTGACGGCGTCGCCGCAGCGGCGGCGGCCGGCGAGTCAGCCGGCGTCCCCGGCCGGACGCCCGCGTAGACGCCCCCGGCAACCACCAGGGCAACCGCGACGACGGCAGCAATCAGATAGTGCGGCCGGATCCTCCGCAACCGCCGGGCGGGGAATCCCTTCCCGGGCTTTGATCCGGCGTCGGCCCGGTGGACACCGGCCCCGTAATGGCGTGCCGGCTCAGTCATCCGGACCTGGCCCGGGATGCTGTTCGAAAGGATTCGCAGGCATCATTCTTCCCCCGAAGGTGACTGCCCGCAGTGGGGCCGTGAAGTCCCTGCATTCTTCACCCTCGAGGTTCCCCGCGCAAGGGCCGGGCCTTGGGAATTGCTGTGGTCAGCCGGTCAGTTCCCGGCGCCGGAAGCCCAGTTCCCGCTGCGTGCCGCGCAGCGGGGATCCGGTGAAGGGCAGGTCCTGCAGCCTGACGGCGCCGGCGGCCGCGAGGGCGGCGGCGTTGGCCGAGGCCGCCGCCCTCGGCGGAAGGCCCAGGGTGTCGGCGAACCCGGCCCAGTGCTTGGCCCTGAGGTTTCTGGTCTTCCCCGCGACCGGCAGCGCGAGGGTCTCGTCGCCGTACAGGAGGGTGCAGGGGACATCGAAGACCGGGGCAATGGTTCGGTCCCGTCCGCCGCCGAGCACGGCCAGGTTCTTGGCGTGGAGATCCCCGTTTCCGGTCAGCCACGCGAAGACAAACTGCAGGTAGAGGTTGCGGCTCGCGATCACCGGAGCCTTGCAGATCCCGGCCAGGGCCGAGGCAACCTGCTCCGAACTGACGCCATACTTAGCGGCCGGCGGCAGTCCCAGCACCTGCGTGCCGTCCTCCAGCGGAAGCCGGACCCAGTGACCGGCCGGATCTTTCACGCGGTCGAACCGTTCCACGAGGAGCCCGGGCAGACCGTTCCGGTCCGCGATGACCCGGCTCCTGGCCACCGGAATCTTCAGCGCCTTCGCTGCCCGTAAATGGGCGGCCTCGTTGACCACCAGATGCGGATGCTCCGGCGGGTCCAGCTTGAGCAAATAGCGGTGCCCGCGCAGGGCAAGCGGCGTCGTCAGCATGGAGGCACTGGTCTTGCGCTGGACCCCCGGCAGGCCGTGGAGATCCACGGAATTGGCCAGCACCGAAAAGTCGAGTTCTTCCGGCCGGGACGTGTCGGCCAGGCTGGGCGGTTCCACCGGCACTACTCCCGCCGGGACCACCTGGACATCCCCGGGCACGTCCGCGCCCACGGCCAGCAGGAGGGTCAGTTCGTCGTCGAAACTCGTCTTGGTCGCATTCTTCAGCACCGTGAGGCGGTGCCCCTCCGGCAGGAGACCGGCGAAGAACGCCGGCAGGGCCCCGGCGGGGGTCTCCACCGCCGGGGCGGACAACGGGAGGGAAACGGCCACTGCGGGCCGGCCGGAGGAGATGTAGCCCTCAAGATAGGCGAACCTCACCCCGCCGGACCCGGTCCGGCTCAGGTGACCGGCCAATGCACCGTTCTTGTACACGTCCGCGGACCGGACAAACTTCAGGTCCTGCAGGTCCCCGGGCGTCAGCAGCGCCATCACTGCACCGTCAGGTGCAGGCCAAGGACATTACTGACGGCGATGACGGCCTGCAAAGAGGGGTTTCCGGTGCCCGTCTCAATGGTCCGGACCGTGCGCACTGATGTCCCGGCCAGGTGGGCCAGGTCCTCCTGCGTGATGCCAGCATCCTTGCGGGCGCTCCGGATTCCCGCCGCGACTGATAGAGCATCACTCACTCCGGCGCCTGCTTCCGCCACCCGCCGCACCTCCATCCCGCATCAGCGGGTTCCCCCGCACGCCAGTCCCGCGCGCCATTCCCGACCATCGTTCCCGCATCCCACTCGGCAGGATGCTGCCGGTTCGCCGGCTGCTGGCTCCAATCCTGCCTCACTGGTTCCAATTCGGCAAGATCCTGCCGAACTGAGCCCGGGGACGGGCCCTCGACCGCTCCCGGACCCCTCACCGGCAGGATCTCGCCGCGGCGTACGCTGAAGAAAAGGGAGGAACGGTGATGCGAAAAATCATCCTGGCCATGCAGGTGTCCCTCGACGGATTCTTCGAGGGCCCGGACCATGACCTCAGCTGGCACATGGTCGACGACGAGCTGCACCGCCACTTCAACGAGCGGCTCGGTGCCATGGGCGCCTTCCTGGACGGCCGGGTCATGTACGAGCTCATGGCAGGGTTCTGGCCCACGGCGGACAAGGATCCCGCGAGCACCGCACCGATGGTCGAGTTCGCCCGGATCTGGCGGGACATGCCCAAGATCGTCTACTCCCGGACCCTGACGACGGCGGACTGGAACGCCACTGTGGTCCGGGACGTGGTGGCAGACGAGATTCTGGAGCTGAAGGCGCAGCCGGGCGTGGACCTGGCCCTCGGCGGGGCCGACCTTGCCGACACCTTCCGGCGGCTCGGCTTGATCGACGAATACTGGCTGTACGTCCATCCCGTACTGGTCGGGCGGGGACGATCCCTGTTCAAGCCTGCGGACAGCATGGCCCAGCTCCGCCTGTTGGAGACGCGCGCCTTTGGCAACGGGGTAGTCCTGCTGCGCTACGCCGCGTAGCAGCGCTCCACCGCTGGACGGCATCCGGGGGCACAGAACAGCACCCCCGCACAGCACTTCTTAAGCGTTTCTTAACGGCCTGGCGGAAGAGTGGAATCCGGCGCCTGAACGGGCACCCTCGTCCCGAGCCGGAGGATCCCATGACTGGACCCGCCCCTGTTGAACGCGACACCGCACCTAACCGCGCCGCGGTACGTCCCGCCGAGGCACCTGCCCCTGCGGCGCAGCGCCTGTGGGTCCTCCCCCAGGTGCGCCACTGGGTGCTGCTGGGCGTCCTGCTGTCCGCCGCCGTCCTGGCACTGGGCCTGTCGGCACAGCTGACGCCCGGTTTCAGCGCCGCCGAGCTCAGCGTCGACCAGGATCTCAGCCAGCATCACGCCGCCGCCCTGACCGCCGTGGCGATGGTGCTGAACGTGGTGTTTGGGCCGGTGGCCGGCGTCGCGCTGATCGGCGCCGCCGCACTCTGCATCTGGCTGTTCCGCGGCGGCCTGGTCAAGGCAGCAGCGTTCGGCCTTGTGGCATCCTCCGGCTGGGTGGCCAGCGAAGTCTTCAAGCTCATCGTGGCCCGCCAGCGGCCCAACCCGGCCCTGCTGTTCGATCCCCTGTCGCCGGAAACGGGCTCCAACAGTTTCCCGAGCGGCCATGTGTCCTTCGCCGTGGCCCTGGGATTCGCCCTGTACTTCCTGGCCCGCGGAACCCGCCTGGCCAAGGTCACGGCCGTGGGGTCAGCCGCGATGGCGCTGGTCGTGGCCTGGTCGCGGCTGTATATCGGCGTCCACTACCCCACCGACGTCGCGGCGTCGTTCCTGGCGGCGAGCGCAGCAGTGGTGATGGTTGCCGGGCTGTGGAATCTGCTCGCCCCGAAGCTGGCGGAGCGGTTTCCCGCCCTTGCGGCCACCGGTTCGCCGGCGCCTGAGAGGACGTAAGGATGCAGATCGTGGACATTTCAACCCTTCTTCCGGCCGCGCAGGCCGCCGGAACACCATCGCTGCTGGACCCGGCAAGCCTGCTCGCGGGTCTGGGCCCGGCCGCTTTGGCCGTCATTGCGCTCATGGTCTTCATCGAATCCGGTGTGATCTTCCCCTTCCTGCCCGGAGACTCGTTGCTGTTTACCGCGGGCCTCCTGCACCAGCAGCTTCACCTGACACTGCCGCTACTGATCGGCGTGGTCACGGCGGCTGCCATCGCCGGCGACCAGGTCGGATACATGCTGGGGCGCACCTTTGGCCGGCGATGGTTCAAGGACGATGCCCGGATCCTGAAGACGGCGCACCTGACCACCACGGAAGACTTCTTCCGGCGGCACGGCGGCGCCGCCGTCGTACTGGCCCGCTTCGTACCGATGGTCAGGACGTTTGCCCCGCTCAGTGCCGGGATCGCGCGCTATGAGTACAAGCACTTCACCCTCTGGAACATCACCGGCGCGCTGGCGTGGGCTGGCTCCGTTACTCTCCTGGGCACCTGGCTGGGACACTTTGACATCATCGCCAAAAACATTGACGTGATCGCCGTCGCCATGGTCCTCGTCTCGGTCGTGCCGGGCGCGGTGCAGCTCCTGCGGCGCCGGCGCAATGGCCGCCGCAATGGCCTGCATAATGGGCGGCGCGGGGACGCGGCCGCCGGCGACACGGCGGCGGGAACCGGCGACGGACTGCGGGCCCGGGAAATGGCAGCGGAAGAATAGGTGTCATGACATCCGCTGACCGCCCGTCCCTGCTGCTGGTCGAGGACGACATTGTCCTGGGACCGCTCATCGCCGAGCTCCTGGATCCGGATTACCGGGTCCGGCTGGCCGCCGACGGTGGTGACGGCCTGCACCTGGCACTGACCGGGACCTGGGACGTGATGGTGATCGATCGCGGGCTCCCCGTGATGGACGGGATCGCCCTCATCGCGGCGCTGCGGTCCAAAGGGATCGCGACGCCCATCCTGATCCTGACCGCCCTGGGCGATGCCAGCGAGAAGGTCCGCGGACTCGACGCCGGTGCCAACGATTATGTGGCCAAGCCGTTCGACGCCGGCGAATTGGCAGCACGCCTGCGCGCCCTGACGCGCACCTTCGCCCCGGCCCCGGCCCCGTTGACGATCGGGGACTGGGAACTCGACCAGGCGCAGCGCTCCGTCCGGTCTGTTTACGGGCACGCGGTTTCACTGACCGCGAAGGAAGGCCAGCTCCTGGCGGCCCTCGCCGCGGAACCTGAGCGCATCTTCACCCGGGACGAACTCCTCGCGGCGTACTTCCACCCCTCCGACCAGCCCGGAGTGATCGATACCTATGTTCACCATCTGCGCCGGAAGATCGCCAAGGCGGTCATCCGCACAGTTCACGGCGTCGGCTACCAGATCGGCGATGCGCATGAGTAGCGGCGGGACCGCCGGCGAAAATCCGGACCGCTCCACACTGCGCAAGGCCTCGCTCAAGGTCGCCCTGCGGATCAGCGCAGCGTGCGCGGTCATGGTCCTCGGGCTCCTCGCCGCCACGGCCCTCTACCTGATGAATCAGCTCGCGCATCCGGAAGTGCAGGGCCCGGCGGCCGGGACGGCCTACGCGTACCTGGATTCCAAAGATGTGCTCGAGGCAATGGTCATCGCGGGCGTGGCGGGCATCGTGCTGGCGGGCATCGTCGGGTGGCTCAGCGCGCGCAGCGCTATCCGGCCCCTCGGTGACGCCTTGGCCCGGCAGCGGCGCTTCGTCCAGGACGCCAGCCATGAACTGCGCACGCCCTTGACCATCCTGGACACCAGAATCCAGCTGGCCCAGCGCAACACCGAGCCCGACTCCAAGCAAGGCCAGGCCCTGGCACGGATCCGGGAGGACGCCGCAACACTGGCCGGCATTGTCAACGAACTGCTCCTCGCGGCAACCGCAGAGGCCCCGGACCGCTCGGCGGCGCCCGCCGACCTGGCCGAAGCCGCGGCCGGCGTTGCCGGAAGCCTTCAGCTGGTGGCCGACCAGCGGGACGTGCGCCTGGATTTCTCCGCCGATTCCCGGCCGCTGGCCCGGATCGACGCGAATGCGCTGCGCCGTGCGGTGCTGGCCCTGGCCGACAACGCCCTCGCCCACACCCCGCCGGGCGGCCGCGTCAGCATCAGGACGTCGACCGAGCAGCAGCGCGGGGTCATCACCGTGGCGGACACCGGGACCGGCATCACGGGCGTGGATCAGGCCCGGATCTTTGACCGCTTCGTGCGGACCTCCGCTGCCGGCGGATCACAGGGACAGCGGAGTTTTGGCATCGGTCTGGCCTTGGTCCGGGAGATCGTCGTCGCCGCGGGGGGCTCCGTCGAGGTGGCCTCGACCGGTCCCGGGGGAACCGTCATGAAGATGACGCTCCCACTGGCCGGCGTCGGAAGCCCGTGAGAAGTCCGGATCCAGAAAAACAGGGCCCATAAACAAGGGGGCATAGGAAAGACCGGCGATCGCTTCCCCCCAAGGAAATTCGATCGCCGGTCTTTCCGGTCTGACTAGCCCCGGGCGGACTGTCCCGCCCTCACGGGCTTAGGCCCGGACGAAGGTCACACCGCCGGTGGC
>ENA-OWNT01000830-OWNT01000830.1-seawater-metagenome-genome-assembly--contig:-NODE-830-length-53174-cov-16.970695_pt1 | contig 53174 bp, 44 predicted proteins | sample MGYA00238136_ERZ651165 | MGnify/ENA primary metagenome ERZ651165 (study PRJEB26861, sample SAMN08777766) | seawater metagenome | isolation source: coastal seawater | place: USA: Florida | collected... | reverse complement strand
GGCAGGGAGGTGCCGTGCTTGTAGGCGTCGATCGCGGCGACGTTGATGTTGATGAACTTCACGTCCGGGTTCTGGAACGCGGTCCGGGACGCGGTGGTGAAGTCCTCGTAGCGGGTGCCGATGCCGATGATGAGGTCCGCCTCGGCGGCGATGGCGTTGGCCGCCGTCGTGCCGGTGGAGCCGATCGCGCCGAGGGAGAATTTGTGGTCCCACGGCAGGACGCCGACGCCGGCCTGGGTGTTGCCGACCGGGATCCCGGTGAGCTCGACGAACTTCGCGAGTTCCTCGTTGGCGTAGGCGTACAGCACCCCGCCGCCGGCGATGATCAGCGGGCGCTTGGCGGCGCGGATGGCGTCGGCGGCGCGGCGGATGTCCTCGTCGTCCGCGTCAGGGCGGCGGATCCGCCATTCGCGCTCGGCGAGGAACTCCTCGGGAACGTCGAAGGCCTCGGCCTGGACGTCCTGGGGCAGCGAGATCGTGACCGCGCCGGTCTCGGCCGGGTCCGTCAGGACGCGCAGGCCGTGGTGGAACGCGGAAAACAGCTGCTCGGGCCGGGAGACCCGGTCGAAGAATTTCGACAGCGGCCGGAAGGCGTCGTTGACGGTGATGTCGTAGGCGTAGGGCTGTTCGAGTTGCTGCAGCACGGGGTCAGCGGCCCGGGTGGCGAAGGTGTCACTGGGCAGCAGCAGGACCGGCAGGCGGTTGGTGGTCGCCAGCGCCGCGCCGGTGAGCAGGTTCGAGGAACCCGGGCCGATCGAGGTGCTGATCGCGAAGGTCTGACGGCGCCGGGTGTGCCGGGCGTAGCCGACGGCCTGGTGTGCCTGGGCCTGTTCGTTGCGGCCCTGGTAGTACGGCATGATCGTCGGATCAAGCTGCTGGTACTGCTTCAGGGCCTGGCCGACGCCGGCAACGTTGCCGTGGCCGAAGATGCCGAACGTGCCCGGAATCAGGCGCTCCCGGAAGTCCTGGCCACCGATCGAATCGACCGTGTACTGCCTGGACAGGTATTCCACCACGGCCTGGGCCACGGTCATTCTGCGGGTTCCTGATGCAGTTCTCATTCCCATGGGAAGTTACTCCGATACTTCTTCGGTGCGGGTGGATTCGGTGTGGTGCAGCAGCGAGGCCGCGGTTGCCACAGCTCCGGCGACGTCGCCGTCCTGCGGGTAGAGCAGGGTCCGGCCGACGGTGAGGCCCTGGACACCGGGCAGGGCGAGGGCGGCCTGCCAGCTGGCGAACACCTCGTCCTGGCCGGCGTCCGGGTCTCCGCCCAGGAGCACGGTGGGCATGGTGGTGGACGCCATGACGCGTTCCATCTCGGCCACGACGGGCAGCTTCATCCAGGTGTAGGCGCTGGTGGAACCCAGACCTTCGGCAATGGCGACTGACTTGATCACGGCATTGGTGGAGAGGTCGTTGCGGACCTTGCCGTTCTCACGGACGGAGAGGAACGGCTCCACCATGGCGATCAGCCGGCGCTCGGCCAGGGAATCGATCGCCCGCGCGGTTGCTTCGAGGGTGGCCACGGTGTCCGGGTCGCCGAGGCAGATGCGGGTGAGCATCTTGCCGCCGTCGGCGCCCAGGGCCTCGAGGGCGGCCGCGGTGTGGCCGGTGAAGCGGTCATCGAATTCGTTCACCAGGCCGGAGAGTCCGCCGCGGTTCATGGAGCCGAAGAGCAGCTTGCCTTCAAGCGCGCCGAGCAGGAGCAGGTCGTCCATGATGTCCGGCGAGGCCAGGACGCCGTCGACGTCCGGGTTGGCGAGGGCTATCTGCAGGCGGTCCAGGAGCTGGCGGCGGTCGGCCATGGCCACGGGATCGCTGCCGACGGCGAGGGCACCGCGGGCGGGGTGGTCGGCGGCGACGATGAAGTTCTGTTTGCCGGCTTTGAGACCGGGGTGGCGGCGCCGGGCCTTCGCGGCGCGGGCGATCGCCTCCGGGTCTTCGAGCCGGATGATGCTCAGGTGCTCGTAGCGGCGGGGATCATCGTGCACGCCAACGGTGGCGGCGGCGGAGTTGACGCTCACAGTGATGCTCCTTCGGAGGCGTAGGTGCCGGGTACCAGGCGGCCGCGTTCGGCGAGCAGGCCCGTGACTTCGTCCGGGGTCGGCATCGCGTCGGCGCAGGACAGGCGGGAGGCGACGAGGGCGCCGGCGGCGTTGGCGAAGTCGAGGACCTGGGCGAGCGGCCAGCCGGAGAGCAGCCCGTGGCAGAAGGCCCCGCCGAACGAGTCGCCGGCGCCGAGGCCGTTGACGGTTTCCACCGGCACCGGGGCTGAGACGACGCGTTCGGTGCGGGTCTTGGCCATGACCCCTTCGGGGCCAAGCTTCACCACAGCGATCTCGACGCCGGCGGCGAGCAGCCGGTCGGCCTGTTCGTCGGGAGTGCCCTCGCCGACGGCGACGGCGCATTCCTTGTCATTGCCGATCGCCACGGTGACATGCGGCAGGATCCTGGCGACCTGTTCCCTGGCTTCTTCCTCGGAGGCCCAGAACATCGGCCGGTAGTCGAGGTCCAGGATGGTGAACTGGCCGGGCTTCAGCCCGGTGCGGGGCCGCGCCTCATGGGCCTTGAGGTGGGCGGTGCGGCTGGGCTCCTGGCAGAGGCCGGTGACGGTGGACCAGAAGATGCCCGCGTCCCTGATGGCGTCCAGGTCCAGCTCCTCGGCCTTGATCTGCAGGTCCGGGGCCGTGGGGAACCGTCCGTAAAAGTAGAGCGGGAAGTCCTCCGGCGGCTTGATGGCGCAGAACGTGACCGCGGTGGGCCACTCCTTGACCGGGGTGACGAAGGAATCGTCCACGTTGAACTTGCGCAGTTCGCGGTGCAGGTATTTGCCGAAGGCGTCGTCGCCTGTGCGGGTGATGACAGCGGTGCGGCGGCCGTGGCGGGCGGCGGCGACCGCTACGTTGGACGGTGATCCGCCAAGGTACTTTCCGAAGGACGTAACGTCCTCCAGATCCACCCCGATGTCGTTCGGGTAGATATCAACGCTGATGCGCCCGATCGTGAGCAGTTCGTGGGTCACGGTGATCGCGGACCTTTCTGGTGTGAACTCGGTACCTTTGCGCAGCCTGAGCTTCGGTGCTTAGGGGCCGGCGTGAGCCGGGCCACATCCACTACTTTGCCCTAGAATCCATGTACTGTCAAAGGTTTGTACTGACATATTTACAACATGACACAGAGCGCCTTGGCGGCCGCTCCGCGCGGGTGCGGCGGCGGCATTGGAAGCGCCCCTGCGGCTACTTGCTGGGGACTCCTAGTTCACCCGTGACGTACTGGGCCTGGCCAAAACCGAACGACCAGTCCCCCGCCGTGTTCTCGACATATCCAATGAAGACGTCCTCGCCGGCGATCCCCGCGGAGGCCAGCTTGTCCGCAATGGCGGCAAACAGCGACTGCTTGGCCTGCTGGCTGCGGCCGGCCTGGGTGAAGATCTGGATCATGACGACATCCGGGGTCCGCTCGAAGCCGAGGCCGGCATCCTGGGCGACAATCTGCCCCGCGGGATGCTCGGTCAGCACATGGAAGTAGTCCCGCTCCGGAATGCCGTATTCGGCCACGATGGCGGCATGGATTCCCTGACTGAGCGCGCGGAGCTGCTCCGGGGTGCGGCCCTGGTTGACGTCGATTCGCACGAGAGGCACTCGCATCTCCTTCGGTAGTTTGTCCTGACATACTAACAAACTAATGAGAAGCGACGCAAGAATTCCGGGGCGGGACACTGCAACGCGGGGTATTGCGCGGCGCGGAGTGTCGGCGTAGCGTTAACAACCAAGAGATTGATCAATTAATAAGTTGATTACCGAGTTGGATGCTTACCGAGCCAGATGGTTACCGAGCCAGATGCTTACCGAAGCGGACGACTACTGACGAGGAGGCGCCCACCCCCATGGATTCCAGCGACGACGGTGAGCTCGACGCGGCCTTCCTGGCCCTCGCCGATCCGGTCCGCCGCCGCATCATTGCCCGGCTTAGCCGGGGCCCTGCCACCGTCAACGAATTGGCGGAACCTTTCGCGATCACCAAGCAGGCGGTCTCGAAACACATCCAGGTCCTCGAGCAGGCGCAGCTGGTCACGCGCACCCGTGACGCCCAGCGCCGGCCCGTGCACCTGAACCCCGCACGGCTAGAAGCGCTCACCGCATGGATCGATCAGTACCGGCTGGTCCGCGAGGGGCAGTTCCGCAGCCTTGACGCCGTGCTTGAAACCCGCGCCGCCCGGGGCGGCACTCAGGCAAAGGATGCATCATGAGCAACGCACTGACACTGACAGTCCCCGAAGGGCTGCCCTTCATCGACTTTGAGCGCGAATTCGACTTTCCCGTTTCCGAGGTCTTCAGGGCGCACAAGGACCCCGGGCTCGTCGCCCAGTGGCTCGGTCCGCGGCGGATGACCATGACCATTGACCACTACGACTTCCGGACCGGCGGCAGCTACCGCTACACCCACACCGCGCCGGACGGCAGCGCGTATCGTTTCAACGGGGTCTTCCACACTGTCCGCGAGAATGACCTCGCCATCCAGACCTTCGAATTCGACGGCTACCCGGACGTGGTGAGCATCGAGTTCCTGACCTTCGAAGACCTCGGCGGCGGCCGTTGCCGCCTCCGCGCACGGGCGGTCTACCCCAGCATGGAGGCCCGCGACGGCATGGCGCAGTCCGGGATGGAGGGTGGCATGTCCGAAGGCTACGAACGGCTCGAAGAGGTCCTCAGCGGGGCAAAGGTCTAAGTCCTTAAACACAGCAACGCGGGGTCACTTCGCGCCCATCCCAGCGAGTGGAATGGGCCGCAAGTGACCCCGCGTTGCGGTGGTGCCTGGTACTTAGGTGCTTCGGACCTAGAGGGTTGCGAAGACTTCGCGCAGGAGCTTGGCGGTCTCGGACGGCGTCTTGCCGACCTTGACGCCGGCAGCCTCGAGGGCTTCCTTCTTGGCCTGGGCGGTGCCCGCGGAGCCGGAGACGATGGCGCCTGCGTGGCCCATGGTCTTGCCTTCCGGAGCGGTGAAGCCGGCCACGTAGCCAACAACCGGCTTCGTGACGTGTGCCTTGATGTAGTCGGCGGCACGCTCTTCGGCGTCGCCACCGATTTCGCCGATCATGACGATCGCCTTGGTCTCCGGGTCAGCCTCGAAGGCTTCGAGGGCATCGATGTGGGTGGTGCCGATGACCGGGTCGCCGCCGATGCCGATGGCGGTGGAGAAGCCGAGGTCGCGCAGTTCGTACATCATCTGGTAGGTCAGGGTGCCTGACTTGGAGACGAGGCCGATGGGGCCCTTGCCCGTGATGTTCGCCGGGGTGATGCCGACGAGGGCCTCACCCGGGGTGATGATGCCGGGGCAGTTCGGTCCGATGATGCGCGTGACCTGCTTGCCGTTGGCGTCGACCTTGGACTGGGCCAGTGCCCAGAACTCGGCGGAGTCCTGGACCGGCACGCCTTCGGTGATGACGACAACCAGGCCGATGCCGGCCTCGATGGCTTCAACGACGGCGTCCTTGGTGAAGGCCGGCGGGACGAAGACGATGGAAACGTCAGCGCCGGTCTCGGCCATGGCTTCCTTGACGGTGCCGAAAACAGTGATCTCGGTGTCGCCGTGCAGGACCGTGGTGCCGGCCTTGCGGGCGTTGACGCCGCCAACAACGTTGGTGCCGGCCTTGAGCATCAGGGCGGTGTGCTTGGTGCCTTCGCCGCCGGTGATGCCCTGGACGATGACCTTGGAGTCCTTGTTCAGATAAATAGACATAGTCGAGTCCCTCTACTTCGCTGCGTTGGCGAGCTCGGCGGCCTTGTCGGCGCCCTCGTCCATGGTGGCGGCCAGGGTAACCAGCGGGTGGTTGGCCTCGGCCAGGATGCGGCGGCCTTCCTCGACGTTGTTGCCGTCGAGGCGGACGACCAGCGGCTTGTTCGCGGAGTGGCCCAGCTCGGCCAGCGCGCCAACGATGCCCTTGGCGACGGCGTCACAGGCGGTGATGCCGCCGAAGACGTTGACGAAGACGGACTTGACCTGCGGGTCGCCCAGGATGACGTCGAGGCCTGCTGCCATGACCTCGGCGGAAGCTCCACCGCCGATGTCCAGGAAGTTGGCGGGCTTGACGTTGCCGTGGTTTTCGCCGGCGTAAGCAACGACGTCGAGGGTGGACATCACGAGACCGGCACCGTTGCCGATGATGCCGACTTCGCCGTCCAGCTTGACGTAGTTGAGGTCCTGCGCCTTGGCCTTGGCCTCGAGCGGGTCAGCAGCGTCCTTGTCTTCAAGGTGAGCGTGCTTGGGGTGGCGGAAGTCGGCGTTCTCGTCCAGGGAGACCTTGCCGTCCAGAGCCACGATGTCACCGGCGCCGGTCAGGACCAGCGGGTTGACCTCCACGAGGGTGGCGTCTTCCTTCTTGAAGACGTCCCAGAGCTTCAGAATTACGCCGGCGACTTTGCCGCGCAGTTCCTCGGCGAAGCCTGCGGCGGCGACGATTTCGTCGGCCTTGGCCTGGTCGATGCCGACGGCCGGGTCGATCGAGATCTTGGCCAGGGCTTCGGGGCGCTCAACGGCGAGCTGCTCGATTTCCATGCCGCCTTCAACCGAGCACATGGCCAGGTAGTTGCGGTTGGCCCGGTCCAGCAGGACAGAGAAGTAGTATTCCTCGGCGATGTCAGCACCCTGGGCGATCATCACGCGGTGGACGGTGTGGCCCTTGATGTCCATCCCGAGGATGTTGGTGGAGTGTTCAAATGCCTCATCAGCGGTCTTGGCGACCTTGACGCCGCCGGCCTTGCCGCGGCCTCCGGCCTTAACCTGTGCCTTGACGACAGTTACGCCGCCGATCTTCTCGGCAGCTGCCTTTGCTTCTTCAGGGGTGTGCGCCACGATGCCAGCAAGCACGGGTACACCGTGCGCCTCGAACATATCGCGCGCCTGGTATTCAAACAGGTCCACGGTTTAGTGTCCTTCTACGTCGAAGTAGTTTCTGTACAGCCGGACCCCACGTTCTCGCGGTTACCGGGCTGCGGAATAAACGCACCCTGCGACAAGCTTGGAAACGAGCCACACGGCGCAATGCTCCTCTGGGAACTCTAGTCCTTCGATCGGACCAGCCCGTTCCAGAGTACCCGTTATGTGAGTAAGGACACTATTCTATGGAGCGTAGAAAAACCGCTAGATTACGCGGTTTTTGGGGTGTTCGACGGCATGCGGACAGGCCGTGTGGGCGTGGCAGATGCGCGTTCGTAACGTAGTCGGGAAGAGCCGGAGCAGGAAGATCCGGAGCACCCGGGTGACCGACCGCCGGCAGACGCGCGGATGCCCCGGCGACAGTTCCCCACCGACAGTGCCGGCGAGGAAGGTGCCGGCGAGGACAAGCCTCCTGCTAGGCGTCCAGCTTGGTCAGCGGCGCGTAGCGCAGCAGCAGCCGCTTCTCGCCGACGTCGAACTTCACCTTGGCGACCGTCTTGTCCCCGGCGCCCTCCACCGCCAGGACGGTGCCGTTGCCGAAACTCGTGTGATTGACCTTGTCTCCCACGCTCACGGCGACGATTTCCTTCTGCGGCTGGACCCTGCTCTTGGCCACGGCGGCGGGAACATCGGCGTTGAAGCCCGCGGACGGGCTGGCGCCGGCGCCGCGCGCCGTCCCGGCACCCCAGAATGATCCGCCGTAACGGCTGGAGCCGATCGCAGCGCCGCTCCCCCAGCCGCCGCTCTGGCGGCTGGCGCCTTCCCGCTTCCACTCGACGAGCTCAGCCGGGATCTCCTCGATGAACTGGCTGGCGGGGTTGTACTGGCTCTGGCCCCACATGCTCCGGACCTCGGAACGGGTCAGGTAGAGCCGCTTCCGGGCGCGGGTCAGCCCCACGTAGGCCAAACGGCGTTCCTCGGCCAGTTCCTTGGGATCCGTCGCGGAGCGCTGGTGCGGGAACAGCCCGTGCTCCATGCCGGTGAGGAACACCACCGGGAATTCCAGCCCCTTCGCCGTGTGCAGGGTCATCAGCGTGACGACCCCCAGGCGCTTGGCCTCGGCAACTGCCGCGTCAATATCTGCGCCAGGGGCGTCCGGGATCTGGTCGGCGTCGGCCACGAGGGAGACCTGCTCCAGGAAGGCTCCGAGGGAGCCCTCGGGGTTGTCGCGTTCGTATTCGCGCACGACGGCGACGAGTTCCGCGAGGTTCTCCACCCGCGATTCGTCCTGGGGGTCCGTGCTCGAGCGCAGCGCCGCCAGGTAACCGGTCTGTTCGAGCACCGCTTCCAGTGCGGCGGCCGCACCGGAGCCGGACGCCACCTCGGCGAGGTCGTCGAGGAGTTTCACGAAGCCCAGCACGGCGTTGACCGAGCGGGTCGCCATGCCCGGGGCCTCGTCGGCGCGCCTCGCGGCGGCCATGAAGGAGGTGCGCTCCCGCTCGGCAAGGGCGGCGACGGCGCCCTCGGCACGGTCGCCGATGCCGCGCTTGGGCTCGTTGAGGATCCGGCGGAGGTTGACGTCGTCGTCCGGGTTGACCAGGACGCGCAGGTAGGCGAGGGCGTCCTTGATCTCCTTGCGCTCGTAGAAGCGTGTGCCGCCGACCACCTTGTACGGCAGGCCCACGCGCACCAGGACATCTTCGATCGAGCGGGACTGGGCGTTGGTGCGGTAGAAGATGGCGACATCGCCAGGGCGCAGGTTGCCCTCGTCCTGCAGGCGGTCGATTTCCTTCGCGATGAACTGGGCCTCGTCGTGCTCGTTCTCGCCGACATAGCCGACAATCTTTTCGCCGTCGCCCTCTGCCGTCCAGAGCCGTTTCTCCGGCCGGTTGGGGTTGCGGGAGATGACCGAGTTGGCGGCGCTCAGGATGGTCTGGGTGGAGCGGTAGTTCTGTTCGAGCTTGATGGTCCGGGCGTCCGGGTAGTCCTTCTCGAACTCCACGATGTTGCGGATGTCGGCGCCGCGGAAGGCGTAGATGGACTGGTCGGAATCGCCGACGACGGTGAGCTCGGCCGCGCCGGGGCCCTCACCGACGATCTCGCGAACCAGGGCGTACTGGGCGTGGTTGGTGTCCTGGTATTCGTCCACGAGGACGTGCCGGAAGCGTCGCCGGTAGGAGTCGGCGAGCGCCGGGAAGGCCCGGAACATGTAGACGGTCTCGGCGATCAGGTCATCGAAGTCCATGGCGTTGGCCTGGCGCAGCCGCTGGCTGTAGCCCTTGAAGACCTCGGCGACGGCCTGCTCGAAAGGATCGTTGTAGTTGGCGCTGGAGGAGTAGCTGTCGGCGTCGATCAGCTCGTTCTTGAGCGCGGAGATCTTGTGCTGGATGGCCTTGGGCGCGAAGCGTTTGGGGTCGAGGTCCAGGTTCTTGGCGACGAGTGTGATGAGGCGCAGCGAGTCCGCGGAGTCGTAGATCGAGAAGTTGGAGTTCAGCCCGACGTTCTTGGCCTCGCGGCGCAGGATCCGGACGCAGGAGGAATGGAACGTGGAGATCCACATGGTCTTGGCCCGGCCGCCGACCAGGGCTTCGATCCGTTCCCGCATTTCGGCCGCGGCCTTGTTGGTGAAGGTAATGGCCAGGATCTCGCCGTGGTGCGCCCGTCCCGTGGCGATGAGGTAAGCGATCCGGTTACTGAGCACACGGGTCTTGCCCGACCCCGCGCCGGCCACGATCAGCAGGGCACTGCCGGCGTGCTTGACGGCTTCCTCTTGCTGCGGGTTCAGGCCTTCGAGGAGCTCGCCGGCGTTCGGAAGCTGCGGTCGGTCCCAACCGCCGCCCTGGGCGTTGCCGGGTCCGTGGCCGGGTCCGTTGCCGTCCGGGGCGTATCCCGGGCCGTTGCCATCCGGGGCGTATCCCGGGCCTGAATCCGGGCCCGCGAGACCTGTCCCGGCCCGCGATTTAGCGCCTGCCGCCGCCGTGGAGGCAGCTTGGAAGGGTCCGTCGGCGTAAGGGTCAAACAACATATCCATGGTGTATCTAAGTCTAGGCGGTGGCACTGACGGCTGTGTCCGCCCCCTCGGGACATGCCCTCCGCCGCCCGCGCCCAATGGACATAATGCCCTTATGCCCAGTCCTCAGCTCGAAGAATGAGCATGTCCCGCGGACCCTGGGCTCAAGATTGGGCATGTCCCGCGGACCCAGCGCCGAGAAATGAGCATGTCCCGCGGCGCCAGCAACCACCGGACACAATCCCCCTATGCCCAGTCCTGACCGCGAAGAATGAGCATGTCCCACGGACCCTGGGCTCAAGATTGGGCATGCCCCACGGAGCCAGCGCTGAGAAATGAGCTTGTCCCGCGGCGCCCGCAACCACCGGACATATTCCCTCTATGTCCAGTCCTGACCGCTAAGAATGAGCATGTCCCGCGGACCCTGGGCTAAAGAATGAGCATGTCCTCCGGCGATGCCCCGGCTGGAGGGCCTAGCCGACCGCGCCTGAGGTGAGCGCTGCACGCAACTGCTGCACCGCCGTCGTGCCTCCCGCGATGAACCACTCGAGTCCGTTGACGCGCACGACATCGGTCGCGCCGCCGGCCGCCTCGACGATTGCTTTGCCGGGCAGCCAGTCCCACTCGGGGCAACTGTGCTGGAACCAGCAGCCGAGTTCGCCGTCGGCCACCCGGCTGAGGTCGCAGGAGCCGGACCCGAACATGCGCAGCGCGGCCGCCGACGTCGCCGCCGCGTGCCAGGGCATGGCACACATCGGATCGGCGAGCCACGTCGGGTGGATGTACGTCGCGGCGCCGAGTTCGGAGACCGGGGTGTCCGACCGTCCCTTCCCTCCGGACGCGCCGGGGAGGAAGGTGAGCAGCCTTTCGCCGTTGAGGGTGGCTGCCCTCGATGTCCCGCCGAGCCAGAGCTTGTCCTCATCGGGCTGGAAAACTGCGCCGAGCCTCGCACCGGTTGAATCCTTCAGGGCAAGGGCCGAGCACCAGTACGTGGAACCGTGGAGGAAGTTGTAGGTCCCGTCGACCGGGTCAATGACCCAGGTCCGGCCGCTGCTCCCCGCCACGGAGGCACCCTCTTCGCCCAGGATGCCGTCATCGGGCCGGCAGCGCCGGAGCTGCTCCAGCACGTAGGACTCAGCGGCGTGGTCGGCGGCCGTGACCACATCCGAGACCGAGGTCTTCTGCCTGCCTTCAAGCCCCGCCTGGCGCATCAGGAGCGCCAGTGTGCCGGCTTCGCGGACCAGGGCCTCGGCCAGTTGGTAGTCATCCAGCGACGGGTCGAGATCTGCGGTGCTGTGCCGGCCAAGCCGGTGTCTTCCTAGTTCGGTCACGCGTTCCAGACTATCGGCGCCTGTTCGCGGTGAACAGCCAGCGCGGGCGGCCGTGCCGGACGGGCGATAATGGAGCCATGGCCAAGACACCCGCACAGCGGATCAAGAAGCACGGCGCGAATGCGGCGGTCCCCCAGCACCATCTGCCTCCGGTGATCAATCCGAGCACCAACCGGACACCGCAGAAGGCGCAGAGCAACAGCAACCTGATTGTGATTGCCGGGGTCGTGGCCAGCCTGTTCCTGTTCTGGTACCTGCACCTGCTCACCCTCAACCAGCTCACACAGTTGTCGGACGGCCGGCCCATGCCGGATTCTTTGGTCGGCGGCTTCGACCAGGGATTCGTGGAGCAGTTGCGTGCGGCCATGGACGGCGACGCCCGCGGCCAGCTGAGCTATGTTCACAAGACGGCCGGCACGCTCTTCCCGCTGATCTTCGGCTTCACCTGGCTGCTGCTGATCGGCACCAACGTGGCCCGGAAGTCCCTGCGCTGGGCTTTGTGGGCGCTGCCGCTGCTCTTTGCGGCCGTCAGGCTGTGGGGCAATACGGTGATCGATGCGATGATGTCCGCCGAGACCGTCGACGGCGGCCAGGTCGCCTTGGCATCCGGGCTCATCGTGGCCGGCTGGGCACTTCTGGCGCTGAGCCTCGTTGCTGGCGGCGTGGCCGTCTTTCTCGGACGCAAGGCTGCCGCTGCGTCCCCTGCTGAGGGACATGTCCAGTCTTAGTTACCGCCCCCGGGCTGCTGGCTAGCACCCGGTTTCAAGCACGGGACATGTCCAGTCTTAGTTCCGGCTTTTGGACTTTCCCCTCGCGCCGAGCCTTGAACACGGGACATGTCCAGTCTTGGTCCGCGCCACTGGGCTAAGCGTCCGCGCCCGGTTTCGAACACGGGACATGTCCAGTCGTTATTCCGGCCGTTGGACATTCCCCTCGCGCCAAGCCCCGAACACTGGACATGTCCATCCCTTGCCACGAGCACTGGACCCAGTGGGACTATGTCCATTCTTCGGCCCGTGCATGGGGCATGTCCCCGGGCGCAGCGGTGTATGTCCACGGGAGGACATGTCCAGCCGTGAAAGCTACGGCTGGACTTAGTGCCGTTATGTCCGCTGCTCGCCGCCAGCGGAGGGCATGTCCACGTCAGCGGAGGCTCAGGGTACGTCCGTCAGGAATTCAAGGGCCTGCTCGGCGCGTTGCGGGGCACCGGCCTTCTCAAAGTGGTCGGCGGCACCCAGCAGGTGTTCCCGGGCTTCGGCCGCGTTTCCCAATGCGGCGTGCGACCTGCCCAGCAGCAGATGTGCCTCGCCCAGAATTTGCGGCGACGTCTTCTCTGGGACCGGGAAGATGTCAACAAGACTGTCGACAGCCGCTTTCTGGTCACCAGCCAGGAAATTCCAGTGCCCACGGTTCAGCTTGAGCAGTATGTGATCTTCCTCAGTGCCGCCGATAACGTCAGTAGCCAATTCCGCGCGTTCAATGCATCGCAGCGTATCCGCGTCCGCAACATCAGCGGCGAGCCGCATGGCCGCCGAAGCCTTGTTGAATTTTGCCCAGACGGTGAGGTTCCGGGCCGGTGAAAAGGTGGCGGCGGCGAGTTCGTGATAATGCAGCCCCTCGGAGATCTTGCTGCAGAGAAACGCGACATTTCCGATGACCCAGTACGCCTTGCCCACCAATTGGTCATCGACTTCGCCCGAAATGATGTCGGCCATGATGAGGCTTTCCGCCCACGCTTCGTCGAGCCTGCCGCTGTCGGCAAGAGCCGCAATCAGTGCCTGCCGGGCCTTGACGGCGATTTCGACGTCGTCCTCGCCGTTCATAAGGTCTGCTGCGGCTCTGGCCTCGTCGGCAGCCTGTTCCAGCAGGCCCAGGCCTTGGCGGGTTTTGGCCAGCAGGATGTGCACTTGAGCCTGGAGTTGAAGGTTTCCGCCCGATGGTTCAGCAACCAATGCCCCGGCAACTTCCGCGCAGGCCTCAAAGTCCCCGGCAGCCAGCAGGCTCTCTGCCTGGAAAAACGTCATGTGCCACCACGACGACGAGTCACCCTCGGCACTGGCAATATCCGCGGCCACCTGCGCGGCATTTGCGGCCTCGCGGAAGTCGTGACTGGACCGGTGCTCGCGCGCCTGCAGCTCTGCAGCGGCGTAAGAGGGTGAAACGGAGCCTTGTTGCATGCCTCAATTATCCGTTGCCCCGGGAGCGGAAACGAACAAACCGCGCAAGCAAGACCTGCGCAATATTGGCTCAGGACTCACGCAGCTTCGCGCGAATAACACGAATCAATACATTGCGGAACGAATTGTTATACATCGGCGTGTCGTTTACCCCTATACTAAACCTGCACCACAAGTCACATGAGTCACATCAGCCTCTTACGTATCAGGAGTCCTAATGAAGAAGACCCTTGCAACCCTCCTCGTCGCCGGTGCGCTGGCAACAGCTGGAATGTCCGCCTCTGCAGCGATTTCAGCCGCGGCTGGCACTTCCGGTCAGAGCTCAGTAGCTGTCGGTTGGTGGCCGGACTCCACTAAGAAGTAACGGAGACTGCTTTGACAGGCGGCGGGTGCCGGAAGTGATTCCGACGCCCGCCGTCGCTGTTTAGTCTCAAAGATTGACGCGCTGGACCCAAACCCGGCGCCACAAGCCCTATTTACCGGTTCATCAACGCCACAATGTCGGCGGCCGGAGCGGGCCGGCCAAAGTAGTAACCCTGGCCGCTCCCGCAGCCCATCTCGCGGAGAATGTCCGCCTGCTCCGGCGTCTCGATCCCCTCGGCCAGCGCCTTGAGGCCGCAGGCGTGGATGAGATGCAGCACCGCGGCCACGAAGTCCCGCTGCTGCTCGTCGTCGCCCAGGCCGCTGATCAGGCTCCGGTCGATCTTGACCACGTTCACGGGCAGCTTGCGTAGGTAGCTGATGGAGGAATAACCGGTCCCGAAGTCATCAATCTCAAGTTGCACGCCGAGTCGCCGGAGGCCGTTGAGCGAATACTGGTCCACATCGCCGCCGTTGACGGCCATGGACTCCGTCAGTTCGACGATCAGGTTTGACGCATCCACCCCGGTCTCCCTGAGGATGTCCCGCACGTGTTCGATCAACTCGAGGTTTTGCAGTTCGGTGGTGGAGATGTTGACGCGGACGTTAAAAGTGCTGTCCACCTGCTGTTCCTGCTGCCATTGCCGCAGCTGGCGCACGGAATTGCGCAGCACCCAGTGGCCCAGGTCCACGATCATGCCGGTTTCCTCGGCCAGGGGAATGAACTGGTCCGGCATGAGCAGGCCGCGCTCCGGGTGGTTCCACCGGACCAGCGCCTCCACTCCCTCGATCCTGCCCGTCGCGAGGTCCACCACCGGCTGGTAGTGCAGGGTCAGCTGATCCTGCCGGATCGCCTCGCGCATTTCCGTGATCATGACGCTCTGCAGCCGGCGCGCGTACAGCAGGGCCGGCTCGAAGACTTTGATGCTGCTATGTTGCTGGGCCTTCGCGGCGTACATGGCCGTATCGGCCTCCATGACGAGGTCATCGACGGACTGGCCGGGTTCCGCGATCCGCAGGCCGATGCTGGTACCGCACGTGATTCTCAGGTCGCCGACGTCGAGACTCTCGTTGAGCGCGGCGAGGATCCGGTTCGCCACCCGGCGGGCCCGGACCAGGTTGGACTTCGGCAGCATGACGGCGAATTCGTCCCCGCCAAGCCGCGCCACGGTGTCTGTCTCGCGGACGGCGTCCTGGAGACGGCGCGCGATCACCCGCAGGACATCGTCGCCGGCACTGTGTCCCAGGGTGTCGTTGATGCCCTTGAACGAGTCGAGATCGAGGATCAGGAGCGCCGGCGGCATCTCGCCGCGCGAGGATTCGGCCAGGGCATGGCTCAGCACCGAGTTGAGTGCTGTCCGGTTGGCGAGCTGGGTCAGCGGGTCGGTCAGCGCCATGCGCTCCAGTTCCACCTGCGCCTCGCGCAGCATGGCGGTGCGGCTTTCGACCCTCTCCTCGAGTTCCTGGTAGATGGTCTGCAGGTCATCAGCCATCAGGTTGATCCCGGCAATGACGGCCGCGACGTCGTCGCGGGCCCCGGAATGCGGGATCCTGGTGCTCAGATCGCCTCCCGCGATCCGCACAATGCCCTCCACGAGGGCGTGCAGCCGGGGGTCCGGCGCCTCACTCTTCACGGGCGTACTGCCTTAGCCACTCGACGGCCGCGGATTCAGAGCCGAAGAACTGCGCCGGAATCGCCTCACTCCTGGACCGCAGGAGATAGTGGGCGATGACCCGGTCCACGGAGCTCTCACCCACCAGGGCGAACGCCGCGGCCGCAATGGAACCTGTGTAGACCTGCCGTGCCTCAATGCTGACACCGACGACGCCGGTGATCACCAGGAGCACCGGCATCCGCCGTCCCGCGGCGAGGGCGCGGACGGCGTCACCGGCGACGCGTGCCTCCGGCCCCTCGATTTCCTGGTTGGGGGGCAGCAGGACTTCGATGATTCCGCCGTCGATCATCCGCACCCCGATGGCGCGGTCTGCGACCGGTGCCGCAGCGGGCTCCGCAGCGCGGTCCCCCAGAGACCCGTCGGATATCCCGGCCGCGGCCAGGGCCGCGGTGCCCTGGCCGGCACCGGCTGCCTCGTCCGGGAGCCTCTCGTCGGGCCCGGCGAGGGCCTCGACCGTCATCGGACCGCAATCCGACGGCGGCGGTCCGTGGAACCCCGGAGGTCACGGTTCAGCCGGCGGTCGCCGTGATAGAGGATCGTTTCCCAGTCGACTTCCTCGGCTGTCTTGGCAATCACAGGGCTCTCCTTCACGCTCTTGGGCCGGGGACTGACATACAGCCAGTTAACCATCCCGAGGAAGACATCCACGGCGGAGTTGAACACTCCGATGTAGGCGCGAATTGCGCCGGCGGCCAGGATGGCGTTCAGCGATGCGAAGGCCACGTTGCCCCAGTTCCCCACTTGGGCGTCCCGCCACACGGTCAGCAGGGAGAACGCCACAATGGCGTACGGCGTCAGGACGTAGATGGCCGGGGCCGCGGTGCGGTCCTTGACCTTTGGGGTGCGGGCGAAGGGAATCTTGTCGCCGGTGACGGCCTGCTGCAGCGATTTCAGCACGCCCGCCAGGTTGACCGGCAGCAGCACGAGGTTGAAGCCGTAGATTCGCAGGATGTCGCTGAAGCGGTGCCCGCAGTCGCGCAGGTCGCTGCCCATGGCCAGGAAATACGGCAGGGCTGCGAGGAACACGATCGGGCTCAGCAGCCGGCTGTCATAGGGGTAGGCCAAAAGGAAGACGAGGCCGAAGCTTGCCCAGGCGATCGACGCCATGTAGTTCACCCGCAGCAGGACCTCCCGGAACAGGATCGCGCGGCGCTCCGATCTGTGCTGGCGGAGCTGGACCCACAGCTTGGGCAGGATCAGCAGGCCGCCATTCGCCCAGCGCCGGCGCTGGACCACGAGGGAGCCGAAGTCCGGCGGCGTGGCGCTGTAGCTGAGCCGTTCCGGATAGTTCACAAGGGTCCAGCCGTGCTGGCCGAGGTCGATGCTGGATTCGGTGTCTTCGATGACGGTCCGGTCCTGGATGTAGGTCCGGATCTCGAAGCCGCCGGTGGTCTCCACCTCGACGATGTCCTCCAGGGCGCGCTTGCGGATGACGGCGTTGGCGCCCACCCAGAATGTCGCGCCGTAGTAGGTCATGCCCTGGTGGAGGATGTGCTGGAGGTCGGTGGTGGCTCCGGCGACCCGCTCGATGCGGGTGGGGGCGCCGCGGAAGGAAGAGTACGGCGTCTGGGTCACGGCGACGCGCTCGTTGCCGGCCGATTCCAGGAAGTAGACCAGCCGGAGGCAGTAGTCGCGCAAAAGCAGCGAGTCGGCGTCGAGCGTCAACAGGTACGTGGTGTCACGGACCTCCATGACCTGCCCCTGCACGTCCGGGGCGGCGTCGGCCGCCACCTTGCGCAGAACCACGCCGTCGGCGGTGGTTTCCTTGTTCCAGGTGTGCCCCATCAGGGAGATGTAGGCGTTGAGGTTCATGGCCTTGTTGGCCTCGTGGGAAAGGCTCGCGTACTTCTTGCGTTCGAACGTCTCGGTGGAGACGTTGAAGATCCAGGTCAGCCGGAGGTACAGCTCCTCGATCCGGGACCGCGGCGGCGAGGCCTGCTGCACCGAAGCGGCGTTCAGGCCCAGGAGCACCAGCCGCAATTCGCGGGCCAGGCCCATGAGAAGGAGGTCAACGAAGAATTCGTCGACGTGGTCTTCAACTTTTTCGGCGGCGGCCATCGCTTCAAGCCATTCGGCCGCGGCCTCGTATTCGGCGATCAACAGGGACAGCTCGGCTGCCTCACCGGGCCCGGCAGCTTTGCCCCGGCGTCGGAAGCCTGCCAGGGCGGCGTTGAAGCGGGCGGCCGGGACGCTGAGCTCGGCGGCGATCTCTGCGGTCAGCGCGCGGGTCTTGTCCAACCGGGCCCGGTCGCCCGGGTCCGAGGGGTGCGGCGGGTCATCGAGGAGCAGCACCACTTTGAGGTCCGGGAACTCCTGCAGGGCAGCGGACCACAGGGTGGCGCGCACCACCTGGGGTTCTTCGGCGTAGGACGGAACCAGGACCGTGATGCCGTCGGAGTACTCGGCGAAGTGGCGGTCCAGCTCGCCGCGCGGCACCCGGGAATGGTCGCGGAAACGGTAGAGGGCCCCTTGCCGGGCAAGGAGATACATAAGGGCAGAAAAGGTCAGAAATGTTACGACGACGAGATAGGAAATCGTCTCAAACTGAAACCTGAAGCCTGCATTCGGGTTGTCCGCGAGCTCTTTCAGGATGGTGGAAATAACGTAGGTCACCCACGCCGTCAGCGTGGTGAGAATTCCCAGCCGGCCAAGGATAATTTTGCGCCTGGAGGGTCTCGGATGAACAATTGACAGCGGCTCGGAACGCCGCTCGGCCCCCCATTGACGGCGCCGGACCGCACCCTTTTGTTCGGTAGTCACGCTTTCCGCTTCTACGCGCGGCAAGACAAGCTGATCTGGCATTAGTCCCCATAAGACTGCAAAGTCGGCATATTGGCGCGCGCCTACGGCAAAACCCGCACGCCGCACCGGATGTTCCGGTGAGTGCCCTTATGATAATGCAAGGTCAGACGCTTGCCGGACATCAGACACCCCGGAAATTACACGAGCTGATACCGGCGGCCGGCACATGCCCGGCTGTTCAACAATAAACGCACATAGGGGGCGCTGTGTCCGAACGATTCCCAGGCCGCAAGTTATCGGTGGTCCGGCTGGGCGTGCTCATCGGTGTGGTCGTGGCTGCCGCCGGCGGCGGGGTGGCCGCGTGGGGCAATTTCCAGGACGTTCGGGCGGCCGAGGCCATCCCCTCCGTCTTCTCCGGGTATGTGGACGTCACAGCGACGCCGCGGTACGCCTTCGAGGCCCCGGCGTCCAAGGAAGCCGAAAAGGTGGTGCTGTCCTTCGTGGTGGCCGACCCCAAGGATCCGTGCACGCCTTCTTGGGGCGCCGCCTACTCGCTCTCGGACGCCGCGGCCTCGCTGGACCTGGACCGGCGCGTGGCACGGCTCCAGCAACTCGGCGGCACCGTGGCCGTGTCCTTCGGCGGACTGACCAACCAGGAGCTGGCCGTCAGCTGCACAGATCCCGCCAAGCTGACGTCGGCCTACCGGACCGTCGTCGACCGCTACAACGTGAGCAGCATCGATCTGGACGTGGAAGGCGAAGCCCTTTCCGACCCGGCAGCGCTTGAGCGGCGTTCCGCCGCCATCGCCGCGCTCCAGCAGGACCGGCAGCGCGACGGCAAGTCCCTGAGCGTCTGGCTGACGCTTCCGGCGGATCCCAACGGCCTCACGACGGCGGGCACGGACGCCGTGAACCGGATGATTACCGCCGGCGTCGACCTCGCGGGAGTGAACGCCATGACCATGGACTACGGCGGGAGCAAGTTGCCGGGCCGTTCCATGTACGAGAACGCGGTGTCCGCGGCGGAAGCCACCCACCGGCAGTTGACGGGCTTGTACCGGGCGGCCGGCAGCGAACTCGGCAGCGAAACCGTGTGGCGGAAGGTCGGGCTGACGCCGATGATCGGCCAGAACGACGTCGCCGGTGAAATATTCACGCTCAAGGACGCGCAGGAGCTCAGCGCCTACGCAAGCGCACAGGGCATCGGCCGGCTTTCGATGTGGTCCCTGAACCGTGACCGCACCTGCAGCCAGAACTTCCCCGACGTCACGAAAGTCTCCGATGGCTGCAGCGGCGTGGACCAGGGCGGCTCATCCTTCGCCACGATCCTCGGCGCCGGCGTGATGGCGGACCCGTCCGCAGCACCGGCCGCCACGTCGCAGCAGACGCCCGTGCCCGCCGTCAGCGACAACCCCTCGACCAGCCCGTATCCGGTGTGGTCCGAGAACGCCGCCTACACCGCAGGCCAGCGGATCGTGTGGCATTCAAACGTGTACGAGGCCAAGTGGTGGACCCGCGCCGACACCCCGGACGATCCCGTACTCCAGGGCACGGCGACCCCGTGGCGCATCATCGGCCCCGTCCTGCCCGGTGACAGGCCCACGCCCCAGCTCACGGCACCGGCCGGCACGGCACCGGCCTGGCAGCCGACCACGGTCTACCGCAAGGGCGACCGGGTGCTCTTCGAGGGCCGGGTCTTCGAAGCAAAATGGTGGACCCAGACCGACAGCCCCGAAGCTTCGCTGCAGGGATCGCCCGACTCGCCGTGGTCCAGGCTGCGCGACGAGGAACTGCTGAAGCTCATGGCCACCGCGACGGCGAAACCGACTGCCGCGGCGGCCGCAAGCACGACGGCGTCCGCTCCGGCGCCCTAAGGGCCTGCTTCAGCGGGCCTGCTTCAGCGGGCCTGGTGTCAGTGCGCCAGGCGTCAGCGGGCCTGGGCCACGGCCCGCCGGCGCAGCGCGCGCTCGCTCTGGACCCGCTGGGCGATGACGAGTCCGGCCGCGGCGACGCCAACCGTAATGGGGTAGCCCATGAGCCGTTCCAGCGTGCCCGGTTCGGGGACGTGCATGCCGGTCAGTCCGCCCGCGATGAGCGCCGTGAAGGACACGGCGCCGCAGGCCAGGATGATCCACCCCAGCGGTGTCTGCCGCAGCCACAGCGAACCCAGGACCAGGAGGGCCAGGGACCCGGCCGCGAAGTACATCAGCGCGCCGGCCACGTGCCAGGCGGATCCCGTGTCCTCGGGCACGAGCCCCACGATGACCGTGCCTGCCCCGGCGGTGCCGGTCAGGAGCCGGGCGGTGCCCGCGGCGGCCACCCCCGCACCCCAGCGCGTCCGCGCAACCTGCCGCGGCGGTGCCGCCCCGCCGGCCGGGCCCACCGCAAAACTCGCCGCAGAACCCCCCGCCGCGCCCTTGACCCGGCCCCGCACGAACGGCACGCCGGTCCGCGCCGCGCAGCACAGGAGAGCCGAGCCGAGCAGGAGCGCCCCGACGATCATGCCAAGGCCCTGGACCACAAAGGACACGTTCATCAGCAGATGCGCCGGCGAGCAGACGTCCCGGCCGGAAAAGTCCCCGCAGGCCAAGGCGCCAAGATCGCTGATGTAGCCGGTGCGGCGGCTGTACGGTTCCGAGCCTGCCCAGGCGCCGATCACGGCCGACTCCGCCACGAAATACTGCAGCACGCTCAGCTTCGCCAGGGCCCCCGCGTAGAACCGTGTGGAGGCGATGTCCGGGTAGTAGAGGGCTCCGGCGGAAAGCTCGGTGGTTCCTGCGGTCATGCCAAGAGCGTAGTACGCGCGCTCACCTTGTATGCTTATATCCGTGTCCGACCGGGCCGGCCCTTGGCCGGCCCCGGATGCCCGCCCTCGTAGCTCAGTGGATAGAGCACGGCTCTCCTAAAGCCGGTGTCGTTGGTTCGATTCCAATCGAGGGCACTTGAATATTCCTGCCCCGGACGAAACCCCGGACTCGGGTCCGGACTTTGACCTCCGCGCCTACCTGCGCGGCTCCTGGTCCGTCGACCGCACACTCCTGGACCGCAGCAACGGGACCCGCGGGACCTTCACCGGCGTCGTGCGCTTCACGGACCACGACGACGGCGCCCTGAACTGGCGCGAGGAAGGCACCGTGCGCTTGGCATCCTTGAGCGGCGCGCCGTTCAGCGGGCCGGCAAGCCGGGAATACGTGTTGCGGCCCGCGGACACGCCCGACGTCCTGGACGTATACTTCCCGGACGGCCGCCCCTTCCACCGGATGGGCTTTGCCGGGCAGGCCAACCAGGATGTGCACTGGTGCGATCCTGATACGTACCGCGTGACATACACGGTGCTGGGTCCGGACGAGTACGGCTACCGCTGGGACGTCACCGGGCCGGCCAAGGACCAACTGCTCGAGTCGGTCCTGCGCCGGCTGGACGCGGCGCCAGACGCCGATCAGCACGCGTCACCGGACCCGTCCCCGGCACCTGCCCGTGACGCAAGGACCGCCGAGTGAACCCCCGTATTGTCGTCTCCGCCGTCTGCGTCTTCGATGACTCCGGACGCCTCCTGACCGTCCGCAAGCGCGGCACGGACAAGTTCATGCACCCCGGCGGCAAACCCGAGGCCGGCGAAACGGCGGCCCAGGCGGCGGTCCGCGAACTCCAGGAGGAAGTGGGGATCGTGCTGGCCCCGGACCGGCTGGACCTGCTGGGCTGCTGGCTGGCGGACGCCGCGAACGAGGCGGCCACCCAGATCGAGGCCACCGTCTTCACGGCTCCCGGCGTGTGGAGTGCCCGGCCGTCGGCGGAAATCGCCGAGATCCGCTGGCTGGATCTGGCCGCCGAACTGCCCGGCGACCTCGCCCCGCTGCTGACCGACCATGTGCTGCCGGCACTGTCGGCCCAACCGCCAGCCGGCCAGGCCCGGAACCGCAAAGCCTAGTACCCGGGCACGGCCTCCTGGGCGACCGCACTGGCCTCGGCGAACTGCGTCCGGTACAGCTCCGCATAGCGGCCTTCGGCGGCGAGAAGCTCGCTGTGGGTGCCGCGCTCCACAATCGAGCCGCCTTCGACCACGAGGATCGCGTCAGCGGCCCGGATCGTGGAGAGCCGGTGGGCGATCACGACGGCGGTGCGGCCTTCCAGGGCGGCGCCCAACGCCTCCTGGACCGCGGCCTCGTTGGTGGAGTCCAGTGCGGCGGTGGCCTCGTCGAGGATGACCACCCGCGGCTGCGCGATGAGCAGGCGGGCGATCGTCAGGCGTTGCCGCTCACCGCCGGAGAGCCGGTAGCCGCGCTCCCCCACCACGGTGTTCAGGCCGTCGGGCAGGGACCGGATCATGTCTTCAAGCCGGGCACGCCGCAGCACGTCCCACATCTGCTCTTCGGTGGCCTCGGGCCGGGCCAGGCGAAGGTTGGAGGCGATGCTCTCGTGGAACAGGTGGCCATCCTGCGTCACCATGCCGAGTGTCTCGCGCATCGAATCGAAAGTGAGGTCGCGGACGTCCACGCCCGTGCCGGGCTCGGTGCCGCCGAAGCGGACGGCGCCCGAATCGACGTCGTACAGGCGGGACAGGAGCTGCGCGATGGTGGACTTCCCGGCGCCCGAGGAACCGACCAGGGCGACGGTCTGCCCGGGCTCCACCCGGAAGCTGATGCCGTGCAGCACCTCCTCACCGCCGCGGGTGTCCAGGGTCAGCACGTCCTCCAGGGAGGCCAGCGAGACCTTGTCCGCCGAGGGGTAGGCGAAGCGGACGTTGTCGAACTCCACCGAGAGCGGACCGCGCGGGGAGGCCACCGCGTCCGGCTTCTGCTGGATGAGCGGCTTGAGGTCCAGGATCTCGAAGACCCGTTCGAAGCTGACCAGGGCGCTCATGATCTCCACCCGGGCATTCGAGAGCGCCGTGAGCGGCGCGTAGAGGCGGGTGAGCAGCAGTGCCAGCACGACGACGTCGCCCGCGGCCAGCTGCCCCTCCAACGCCAGGAAGCCGCCCAGTCCGTAGACCAGCGCAAGGGCCAGGGCCGAGACCAGCGTCAGCGCGGTGACAAAGGTGAACTGCAGCATGGCGGTGCGGACGCCGATGTCCCGGACCCGGCCGGCCCGCAGGGCGAACTCGCGGGACTCCTCGTCGGGGCGGCCGAAGAGCTTGACCAAGGTGGCGCCCGGCGCGGAGAAGCGCTCGGTCATCTGGGTGCCCATGGCGGCGTTGTGTTCGGCGGCTTCGCGCCGCAGATCGGCCAGTTTGGAGCCCATCCGGCGGGCCGGGATCAGGAAGATCGGCAGCAGGATCATGGCGAGCACCGTCACGAGCCACGACTTGTTGAGCATGACCGCGAGGGTCAGGGCCAGGGCCACGACATTGCTGACCACGCCGGACAGCGTGCCGGCAAAGGCCGACTGCGCCCCGATGACGTCGTTGTTCAGCCGGCTCACGAGGGCACCGGTCCGGGTTCTGGTGAAAAAGGCAATCGGCATCTTCTGGACGTGGTCGAAGACCTTGGTGCGCAGATCCACGATCACGCCTTCGCCGATCGTGGAGGACAGCCAGCGCGTCACGAGGCCCAGCCCTGCTTCGGCCACCGCCACGATGGCGATCAGGACGGCGAGCCAGATCACCGTCGCGGCATCCGCGTGGGCGATGATCTCGTCAACCACCTGCCCGGCGAGGACCGGGGTGGCGACCGCCAGGACGGCCATCACGATGGACAGCAACACGAAGGCGATCAGCTTGCCGCGGTGCGGGCGGGCGAAACTGAAGACGCGTTTCAGCGTCTCCTTCGAGAACGGCTTGGACCCGCTCGAGGCGCGGGTGATGTTGTAGAGGGAGCTCCAGGCGACGCGGTCCATGCTCATTTGGTGTTGCCTTTCGGGGCATCGGCGTGCAGTTCGGTGACGACGCCGTTTTCGACGTTCCAGCGCGCGTCAAGGCGCACGTTTTCCAGGAGCCGGCGGTCGTGGGTGACGAGCAGCAGGGCGCCGTCGTAGCTGTCGAGGGCTTCCTCGAGCTGTTCGATCGCGGGCAGGTCGAGGTGGTTCGTGGGTTCGTCCAGGACCAGCAGGTTCACGCCGCGGGCCTGCAGCAGCGCGAGCGCTGCCCGGGTCCGCTCCCCCGGGGAGAGGGAGTCGACGGACCGGTTGGTGTGATCGGCTTTCAGGCCGAACTTGGCCAGCAGGGTGCGCACCTCCGCCGGGGTCTGCTCCGTCAGGACGGCCTCGACGGCGTCTCCCAGCAACAGATCGCCGGCCAGCAGTCCGCGGGCCTGATCGATCTCCCCGACGGCCACGGACGCACCCATGGAGGCGTCCCCGGAGTCGGGCTGCTGGATGCCCAGCAGGAGCCGGAGCAGCGTGGATTTGCCGGCACCGTTGGGACCGGTGATCCCGATCCGCTCCCCCGCGTTCAGCTGCAGGTTCACCGGGCCCAGGGTGAAGTCGCCCTGGTGCGCGACGGCGTCGCGCAGGGTAGCCACCACGGCGCTGGACCGGGGCGCCGCCCCGATGCTGAACTGGAGCTGCCACTCCTTGCGCGGCTCCTCGACTTCTTCGAGCCGGGCAATGCGCGATTCCATTTGCCGGACCTTTTGCCCCTGCTTTTCCGAGGACTCGGTACTGGCCGCCCGGCGGATCTTGTCATTGTCCGGGTTCTTCTTCATGGCGTTCCGGACGCCCTGGGAGCTCCACTCGCGCTGCGTGCGGGCCCGGGAGACGAGGTCGGCCTTCGTGGCGGCGAATTCCTCGAAGCGTTCACGGGCGTGGCGGCGCGCGACGGCGCGCTCCTCCAGGTAGGACTCGTACCCGCCGTCGTACACGGCCACCGAATTCTGGGCCAGATCCAGTTCCACGATCGTGGTGACGCAGCGTGCCAGGAACTCGCGGTCATGCGAGACCAGGACCACGCCGCCGCGCAGGCCCTGCACAAAGGCCTCGAGCTTGGCGAGGCCGTTGAGGTCGAGGTCGTTGGTCGGTTCGTCGAGCAGCACGATGTCGAAGCGGCTGAGCAGCAAGGCTGCCAGGGCCACGCGCGCGGCCTGCCCGCCGGACAGGCCCGTCATCCCGGCTTCCGGCCCCACGTCGAGGCCCAGGTCCGCCAGGACGGCCGGGATCCGATCCTCGAGGTCGGCAGCGCCGGAGGCCATCCAGCGGTCGAAGGCGAGGGAGTACGCGTCATCGGACCCCGGGGCGCCGGACCCGAGGGCCTCGGCGGTGGACTCCATCGCTGCGGTCGCCTCGGCGCAGCCCGTGCGCCGGGCGATGTACCCGGCGACCGTTTCGCCGGCAATCCGTTCGTGTTCCTGGGGCAGCCAGCCCACAAAGGCATCGGCAGGGGCCAGGCTCACGGTGCCTTCCTGCGGTTCGTCGACGCCGGCCAGCAGCCGCAGCAGGGTGGATTTGCCGGCGCCGTTGGCACCGACGACGCCGACGACGTCACCGGGGGCTACCGTCAGGGAGAGTTTTGAGAAGAGTGTGCGGTGATCGTGACCACCGGAAAGATCTTTGGCAACAAGGGTTGCAGTCATTAGTTCATCCTCTCACTGCGGCCCAAAACGGGCCGTCCCGATTGGCAGAAACGGGCCTTGTAGCGGGCCGAAACCGCATCGGGCATAGAAGAACCCGCCGGTCCGGACTTGGGGGGTGTACGGACCAGCGGGTTCGACCATTTAGCATAGTTGAATTAGGACCTCACGTAAAATCCCCGCCCGAAGCACCGCAACACCATCACCACCAGCCTCCGCTGCCCCACCGTATGCCAGTAGCCACGCTGCCCATCGACTCCGCAGGAAGCCCTAGATGCCACTACCCGCCAAGGCGTTCCAACTCTGGCTTCATCAGGTTGCGCCCTCCGCGAGCACAGCCGATATCTGCAGAATCTCCGGGATCAAGCGCACTACGCTTGCGCAGCAGCTGGTGCGGGGCAAAGTGGCCGAATCGACGCTGGTCAGCATCAGCAGGGCCCTGGATTTGAGTCCGCTGGCGGCACTGGCATCGTTCGAGCACTACGAGGAGCTGGCCACCAGGCCGCAGCCGCCGACCCCGGCCGAACTCGTCAGCCAGATTGCCACCATGGACCTGTTGCGGGCGGTCATTTCCCGGTCCGCCCCGGCCTACGGCGGCTATGGCGACGAGGGCAGCTCCATGACTCCCGCGCTGAGCCCGGCCCCGCACGCCACGTCCGTCCGGAACTGGGTGGACGCGATCGACGACGGCGAGTTGCGTCACAGGGTTTCGGCCGCGACCGGCGTCGCGCCGCAGAATTATTCGGCACAGTTGACCGCCAACAGGCTGTCGCCGGAGCTGGCGGTCGCTACTTCCCGCGCGGCGGGCGTAGGCTTCACGGGCGGGCTCGTCGCCACCGGCTTGTTAACCGAGGTTGAGGCCGGCTGGCCGCCCGGGGCCAAGCAGTCGGCGTTGGACGCGCTCTCCGACGGAGAACTGACCGCCCTCGCCGGAGAGCGTCTTCAAGCACTCGGAAAATCCCTGCGCCGCCAGGAGCAGGAACAAGCACAAACAGAGAAGATTTGGGAGAATCTCGGATGATCGCGATCCTGCAGTGGACCACTTTGGCCATCTGCGCATTCATCGCGGCGGCCCGTGTTCCCAGCGCACTCCGGGGCGAAAACCGCTCGTTGTTCGGAATCTTCGTGCTGATGACCATCGCCATCTCCCTGAGCATCGAGCCTGTCTACGCCGTCGTGGATTCGTTCCTCGGCGCTGACAACATCGCCAATCTCCTGCTGCGTTTCGTCATCTACGGCACAGTCCTGCTGGCCGGCTACCGGATCGCCAAGGGTTTCGACTCGGCGGGCAGCGTCCGGTTGATCGTGGGCCCCGTGGGATTGGCGGTACTCGTTGCTAATGCGGTTGCCACGCTGGTCCCCTTCCTCATGGCCAACACCGCCGGCACTTCCGCGGGGCTGTCCCACCTGCCGGACCAGACTCCCCACAACACTGACCTGATCCGGCTGTACACCGCCGCGGGCAGGTTCTACCCCGCCTATATCGCGGCGTGCCTGCTTCCTCCCATCCTGGGGGTCCTGAAACGCCGGATTCTGCCCCGGCTGGTCCGATCCGGTGCCGCGATCTTGCTGGTCGGCGCGGTCGCGATGATCGTCCTAGCGCTCAGTGACCTGCTGCCGCAACGGCTCGCATACTTGCAGTACTTCATCAGTTCCACGGCCGTGCTGGGCTTGGTGGTGGGCCTGGCCCTGATCTGGGCGGGACGGGTACGGGCTGGCAAACAGGCCCTGCGACGATGATCGGGGTCCTGCAGTGGAGCACGCTGGCGGTGTGCGGCATGGCCACGCTCGCCCGTGTTCCGAGTGCCCTCCGGGGTGAGAACCGTTCCCTGTTTTCCATCTTTGCGCTGATGACCCTGGCGATCCTGCTCAGCATCGACGCCCCGTACGTGGCCGTGGACCGCGCCCTGGGCGGCATGAACGTCGCCAACCTGGTGCTCCGTTTCGTCATTTTCGCCGTCATTTTCTTCCTTGGGCTCCGGGTTGCCCGGGGCTTCGGCGCGGACGACGCCCTCCGCCTTATCACCGGCCCCATCGGCCTTGCGGTAGCCGCAGCCGCCTCGGCCGCGGTGGTGGCGGTCTTTTTCATGATGGACACGGCCGGCTCCTCGGCGGGGCTGGTCGCCGTGTTCGCCAAGGACGGCCGCAATGCCGCCTTGGTGGAGTACTACGGAGCCGCCGGTCGTCTCTATCCGGCCTACATCACCGTGGCCCTGTTCCCGGCGATGGTGCGGACCGTGCGCGGCAGGCTTCCTGTCCTGGTGCGGTGCAGCGCAGCGTTGCTGGCCCTGGGCACCGTGGCCATTACCTTGAGCCTGCTGTCCCCGGTTATTCCTCCGTCCCTTGGATTCCTGCGGTTCGTCTTCAACTACGCTGCCGTGCTGTGCCTGGTTCTGGGGTTGGTCCTGATCCGGGTGGCGAAGACCCTTGCGAAGCGGGCGCCGACGAAGCAAGCTAGCTTCACCTGAGTGCCTTGAGGCTGAGGAGCAGGACCGTGATGTGGGAGTACCCGGAATGATTGCCATCCTCCAGTGGGGCACGCTGGTCATCTGCTCCGTGGTGCTCCTCCTCCGCGTTCCGGACGCGGTCCGGGGCCGGAACAGGACGGTGTTCGGGATTTTGGTTCTCGCGACGCTGTGCAGCCTGCTTTCGGTGCCCGGACCCTATGAGGCGATCGATGAGGCTCTTGGGGGTTGGAATCTCGCCCACCTCCTCCTGCGCTTCCTCGTTTTCGCCGCGGTCCTGCTCGTGGGCCTGCGGGTGGCCAGGGGATTGGGGGACCCGCGCGGCTACAGGCTCATTGCGGGCCCGGCCGGGCGCTGGGCCCTGGCCGTCAGTAGTGTCGCGGTGGCGGCAACCTTCGCCCTCATGGACACCCGGGGGTCCTCGGTGGGCCTGCTGGACATAGCGGATAACGGCGGCCAGAATGCCGTTCTGGCGCCGTTCTATGCCGCGGCCGGCCGCACCTATCCGGCCTTTGTGTCCTTGGCCCTGCTTCCGGCCTTGCTGGTCACGGCCCGGAGCCAGCTACCGCGGATGGTGCGGTCCGGGGCCTACCTGACGTGCGTCGGCGCCGTGGCCGCCGTCCTCGGCATCCCCGCCTCTTTCGCCACCGGAGCATGGGTCCCCGCGCAGCAGACGGTCAACTATTTGGCCGTCCTGGGCTATGTCCTGGGGCTGGGCCTGTTTTGGGTTTCCGGACTCGTTGCAAAGAAATCTGGTAACGCTCGCGCAACATTCCGCAAGAACAATGGGTAGGGCATTCACAAAATCATTAGATCGTGAAAGAATCATGAATGTGTGAAAGCGACATTCGCTTTGTGTACGGAAGTCAGCCGTGCAAAGCAGAGGCAGTCGTCCAAGCGCCATTGGGGGGATGAGTGGTAGCGGTCCGCAAGGACCGCTCCCACTCAGCCTGTTTAAGGGTGTAGTTCGATGCCTTCGGACGTATCGTCGGCCTGCTTCAGCGCATCTCAGTCAGCGCACGAACCGCAGCGTGACCAGCTGGAACGGCCGCAGCGTGAGCTCGGCGGAATCGAGGCCTGCCGTCACGCCCGGGGCATCGACGGGCCGTTCCAGCAGGTCCACGCTGCGCACTCCGCGGACGGGGAAATTGGCCGTCACGAAGCCGGTGGACCGCTCCCCCAGCGATTCGTACAACCGGACGATCACGTCGCCTGAGCCGTCCTCAGCGAGTTTGACCGACTCAATGACGAGGGCCTGGTTGGACACGGTGAACAGCGGTTCCACCCCGTGGGCGCCTTTCATCACCCGCGGCGCCAGATTGGTGCGGTAGCCCTCTTCGACGGCGTCCGCGATGGTGGCGCCCGGCCGGATCGTGACCTGCAGCTCGTGCCTGCCCTGGTCCGCGCCGGGGTCCGGAAACTTCGGTGCCCGCAGGAGCGAGACCCGCACGGTGGTGGTGGTCCCGCCGTCGTCGTCCCGGACGTTGCGGGTGACGTCGTGGCCGTAGCTGGAGGCGTTGGAGATGGCCACCCCGTAGCCGGGCTCGGCGACGTGGATCCAGCGGTGGGCGCAGATCTCGAATTTCGCGGCCTCCCAGGAGGTATTGAGATGGGTGGGGCGGAAGACGTGGCCGAACTGCGTCTCGGCCGCCGAGCGGTCCGCCTTGACGTCCAGCGCAAAGCCGAGCTTGAGCAGTTTTTCGCTTTCCTGCCAGTCCACAAACGTGGAGATCGCGAGTGAGTCGGCTCCTGCGCCCAGCGCGATCCGCTGGGTCACCGCCGAGGAGCCGGCCATCCGCTCCACCACCACGGCCACGCTCTGGCATTCCCCCCGGGGGTCGCGCTCCAGCGTCACCGAACGCGCCTCAACCAGCCGGACGACGTTCCGGCGGTAGAACGCGTCGATATCCCAGGCGTCCCATTCATTCGGAGTGTCCCGGTGCAGTTCCAGGAGGTTGCCGCGCTCCCCGGGAGCGATCGCCTCGCGCCCGGTGGCGTGGTCCCTGAGCGAGGCCAGCAGGCCGTTGGCATCCACCACCGCCCGGATGATGCCGTTGTCCAGGATGTAGCCGCCGTCGGCCTCGGTGACCGCTACGGACTGCCCGGGCCGGGCGGGCTCGGCGGCGGCCAGGGCCGGCACACCCTGGCGCTCGTGCGGGGCAGCGTTGAGGAGGAACTCCCGGTTCCCGGCGCCCAGCGCCGCGGCCGCGGCGTCGGCGATGATCGCCTCCAGCCCCCGTTCGACGGCGGCGTAGTTCCGCTCGGCGTCCTGGTGGACCCACGCGATGGCACTTCCCGGCAGGATGTCGTGAAACTGCTGGAGCAGGACCAGCCGCCAGAGGCGCTTGAGTTCCGCAGCCGGATAGCTGTGCCCGGCACGAACTGCCGCCGTGGCACTCCAGAGCTCGGCTTCCCGGAGAAGGTGCTCGCTGCGCCGGTTTCCCAGTTTGGTCTTGGCCTGGCTGGTGTAGGTGCCGCGGTGCAGTTCCAGGTACATCTCCCCCACCCAGACCGGCAGGGGCTCATACTCGGCCTGGGCCCGGGCAAAGAAGCTCGCTGCCGAGCCGATCCGAACCTTCGGGGATCCTTCCAGGTCAGCCGTGCGCTGCGCCGCAGCCAGCATCTCGCGTGTGGGACCGCCGCCGCCGTCCCCGTACCCGAACGGAACCAGTGAGGTGGTTCCGTGGCCATGGTCCCGGTAGTTGCGTTCCGCGTGCGCCAGGTCCCGGGCGCTGAGGTCGGAGTTGTAGCTGTCCACCGGCGGGAAATGGGTAAACACCCGGGTGCCGTCGATGCCCTCCCAGTTAAACGTGTGGTGCGGCATCCTGTTGACCTGGTTCCACGAGATCTTCTGGGTCAGGAACCAGCGGCTGCCTGCGGACTTGATGATTTGCGGCAGGGCCGCGGAGTACCCGAAGGTGTCCGGGAGCCAAGCCTCCTGGCAATCCACGCCGAACTCTGCCAGGAAAAAGCTCTTGCCCTCGAGGAACTGCCGTGCCATGGCCTCGCCGCCGGGCATGTTGGAGTCCGATTCGACCCACATCCCGCCGACGGGAACGAACTGGCCGCCCCGGACCTTGTCCAGGATGCGCCCGAAGAGCTCCGGATAGTACTCCTTCATCCACGCGAGCTGCTGGGCCGAGGAGCACGAGAAGACGAAATCGGGGTTCTCATCCATCAGCGCGACGACATTGGAGAAGGTCCGGGCGCACTTGCGGATGGTTTCCCGCACGGGCCACAGCCAGGCTGAATCGATATGGGCGTGCCCCGTGGCCACGAGCTGATGCGCCGAGGCATAGGCCGGCCGGGACAGGACGCCGGCCAGGGCGGCCCGTCCGGCATCCGCGGTGCCGGCAACGTCGTCGGGGTCCATGATGTCCAGCATGCGTTCGAGCGCCCGCAGGATCTCGTGGCGGCGGGGCAGGTCCATGGGAAGTTCGTGCATGAGCCCCCTGAGCGCGAGGATGTCCTGTTCCAAGTCCCAGACCGTTTGGTTGCGTTCGGCGATGGCGATCCTGCCGAGGCGGTATTTCGGTTCGCTGCCCGACGTCGCCTTGTCGCCGTAGGGGGTGGCGGCGAAGGTCCAGTTCTGGGATAGGTCCGGGTTCGCTGCGGCTTCGACGTAGAAATCGACGGCCATGCCGCTGCCCAGGAGCTTGAGCGGGACGTACTGGTTCCGTGGTGAGATCGCCTTGATGATGGTCCCGTCCGGCCGCCAGGCGATGCCTTCGCATTGGAATCCCGGGAGGTCGCCGCTGAAACCGAGGTCCACGAGGACTTCCACCGACGATTCGGCCGCCGTGCCCCAGGCGTCCGGCACTTCACCCTGGAGCCGCAGCCATTTGGTGCTCCACGGCCGGCCCCAGGCTGCGCCGTGTTCCTGGGGCGTGAACGCGTGACGCAGTGCCTCCAGCGCCGGCACGGGTTCATCCGGCGCGTCCCAGCTGCTCAGCGTCAGGGGGATGCTGCGCGGGTAAACCGCGGGGGCGATGCGGTCACGGAGAAAGCGGTCCAGCCGGACTTCCGTAAGGCGGCGGTCGTCGTGCAATGTGTTCCTCTTCAGCCCGGGGTCCGATTGGCTCCATTCAATGGATAAAACTTACGTCGCGGGCGCCCTGTTGACCAAGTGTCGCCGCGAGCCGGCCGCGCCGGCCAGCCGGGCTGGCCGACGGCGTTAGCCGGCTGCGGGGGCCGGAACCCTCACCCGGTGTTCGCCCGCGTACAGGTTAAGGCTGGTCCGGCGGCTGAAGCCTGCCAGGGTCATCCCGCTGGCCTCGGCCAGCTCGACAGCGAGGCTGGAGGGGGCGCTGACTGCGGCGAGGACCGGGATTCCGGCAAGGGATGCCTTTTGGACCAGCTCGAACGATGCCCGGCCGGACACCTGCAGCACTGTCCCCCGGAGCGGCAGCAGGCCTTCGCGGAGCGCCCAGCCCACTACTTTGTCCACCGCGTTGTGCCGTCCGACGTCTTCCCGGAGGCACAGCAGCTCGGCCGAGCCGTCGTCGGAGATCCTGAACAGACCGGCGGCATGTACGCCTCCGGTGATGTCAAAGATGTCCTGGGCGGACCGGAGGGCATCAGGCAGGGCCGCCAGCGTTTCCACAGGAACGGTCAGCGGATCCCCGGCCGGGCTGTAGTGCGATGATTTGCGCACGGCATCGATCGAGTCCGTCCCGCAAATGCCGCAGGAACTTGAGGTGAAGACGTTGCGTCCAGTCTCCGGCAGTACGACGTCGGGCCGGAGCTGGGCTTCCACGACGTTGAACGTCTGCACGCCGTCGGCGTCTTCGCCGGCGCAGAACCTGAGCGAGACGAGCTGCTCGGGGGTCCAAATGACCCCTTCGGAGACCAGGAACCCTGCGACGAGGTCGAAGTCATGGCCCGGTGTTCGCATGGTGACGGAGAACGGCATGCTGCCAAGCCTGATTTCCAGCGGTTCCTCGACGGCAAGGACGTCCTCCCGGTGCCGGACCGGGAATTCGAGGGCCTGCGGGGAGCCGTCCAGGACGATCTTGTGCACTTTGCGGCGCTGTGTCAGGCGGCCCATCCGGTACTCCTTAGCAACATGGTGTGCGGTTGTTTTGGTTCTCTCGCTGGTTCCATCATTGCAAGCGCCTGTCCCTGAAGCCAGCGCGGCCCGGAGCCGTGGAGTTGGCGGGTTTCGGGCCCGGGGTGCGGCGGCGTTCAGCCCAGCAGGGCACTCCAGTCCACCGGCCCGCCACTGGCGGCAGGTTTCCTGGCCGTCCGCTTCGCGGCGGGTTTTGGCGCGGCGGAGGCTGCCAGGTCCGGAAGCGGCGCACCCCACGGAAGCGCGAAGGCGGGGACCGGCTCGCCCAGCTGCACGCCGTGGGGCGGGACCACCAGCACACCGTCGGCGGCGGCCAGGCCCCGCATCATTCCCGGCCCGGTGTGCTGCGCCGGCGACGCCATGCCGTAGAGCAGGCGGAAGGGCATAAGCCGCGTCCGGCCGGGATCGGGGTCAATCGTTGTGCCGCAGGGCACCTCGCTGAGCGGAGGAATGGGACGGTGCCCGAGGGCCGCCAGGAGGGGGGCTCCGATGGTGGACAGTGCCATCATGGCCGCGAGCGGGTTTCCCGGCAGGCCGAGGACATACCTGCCGTCCGGCAGTTCGGCCAGCACTGCAGGATGGCCGGGCCGCATCGCGATCCCGTCGATCAGCAGGCGCCCGCCGAGTTCGGCGACCGAACGCCGGAGGTGGTCCGTTCCGGAGCGTCCCGTGCCGCCGGTGGTAATGACGACGTCGGCAGGCAGGCTTTCATCGGCAGGAGCGGCGGCCGGAGCACTGGATGGGTCGCTGTCCGCGCTGAGGGTTTCGTTGTCTTCGAGCGCGGCGAGCCATTCGGCGTACGTGTCGCCGATCTTCACTTCCTCCGTGCAGATCCCGCCGAGCATACCCACGACGGCCGCCAGCTGGGGTCCGAACGTGTCACGGACTTCCCCGGGCGCCGGCATCCCGGACGTCACAACTTCGGAGCCGGTGAAGACGAGCCGCACCAAGGCCTTGCCGAGCACGGGAAGGCCGTCAATTCCTGCCAACGCGGCGAGGGCCAGGTGAGCGGGGTTCAGGACGGTTCCGCGTTTGATCAGGAGGTCCCCGACGGCAGCCTCCTGCCCAGCCTTCCTGATGTGGTCACCGTTCCGCGGGTCCCCCGGCTTCGCGGTGCCGCCCAGTTTCAGGACGGGCAGGCCGTCCTCGTCGGTGTCAATCACGCCGCTTTCACTGCGCAGCACCGCCTTGGCCCCGGCCGGGATGAGTCCGCCGGTGGCAATCGGACTTGCCTGATGCGGGGCCAGCGGCTGGTTGGGCTCGGCAAGGATCCAGGGGCCGCTGCCGTTGACGGCCCAGCCGTCCATGGCAGAGGAGGCATAGTGCGGCATGTCCTGCCGGGCAACGACGTCGGCGGCCAGGGTCCGGCCCAGGGCCTGCCGGAGCGGGACGGGAGCGGCCGGGATGGGCGTGGCACAGTCGAAGGCGAGTTGACGGGCCTCCTGCCAGGTGTGGGCCAGGTGCCGGTGCTGAGCCTCCGCCGCGCCATTGCCCAAAGAGTCCGGGTGCGCGGTGTCCTGGTGCACGGTGTCCTGGTCTGAAGTTTCGGGGTCTGAAGCCTCCGGGGCGGACGTGACGTTCTCCCCAGTGACCGGGCCGGTCATGCCGTGGTCGCCAGAGACCAGCGAGGTCGTGGGGCCGTCGTCGCGGCCAATCCGGGGGCCGTTTTCACGGCGCTCTCCACCAGGGGCGGCCGGTCCGCTGCCGTCCGGGGGCGCAGGCGTCATGCCCCGGAAGCTTCGGCGGCTGCGTAATCCGTGGCGAGCCGCCGTGCCACGGCCATGGCGGCCTGCATGGAGGCGGTGTCCGTGGCCTGCCCGGAGCCGGAGGCCAGGCCAGCGGCAAAGCCGGCAATGAAGGTGGTCAGCGGCGCCGCCGGACGCACCACCGAATGGGCAGCCACGCCCGCCAGGGCCAGCACCTCGTTCACGTCAATCTCAATGTCTTCCAGCTCCAGCGCCTGGAGCAGGGCACGGCACCAGTCTTCCAGCGTTTCATCCTGGCTTTTCACCGTTTGCCTCCATGGTCGAGTTCAGCTGCGGAATTCCGGACCGGACCCCGGACCGAGGTCTGGATTCCTGTCGGACACCCCTAATGCGGAAGCGTCATCCCAGGTGTCAACATCATCCGTGGAACCGGAGGGAACGCGAACTTCCCGCACGTCCAGCCTAGCAAGAAGGGCGAAGACCGACGCGTTCTCCAGGCTGCCCGCACACGCGGCGTCCGCGGCGCATCGTTGTAGCCCGGCCGTGCTATAAAGTCCCAGGAGTGGCTGCTTCCGGCCGTCGGCCGAGACGGCCATGACGCCGTCCCGCCCGTCACCGTGCTGCGTGACCGTGGGCGATTTGGCGGGCGAATTGGTCAGCGCATCGACCAGCGTGCGGATGGCCGCGGCCGACCGCGGCATGTCACAGGCGAGGACAAGGATGAACGGCGCCGGCTCTCCGGCTTCAGGGCGGTTGGCGTGATCGACGGCCAGCGCGTCCAATCCCGCGGCGATGGCGGCGGCCGGTCCCGCGAAGGGCGGGTCCTCCCGGCAGCTGAGGATGCCGTCGGGCAGGTCCCCGGGGTCGGGACCGACGACGACGGTGCGCCCGGCCGCGCCGGCGGCGCGCAGTGACCGCTCGAGGAGCGTGGCGCCGTCGACGATCAGCCGGGACTTGGGCACGCCGCCCAGGCGGGACGACCTTCCCCCGGCGAGAATGATGGCATCGAACTCCACCGGTTCAGCCTATCGCGGCACGGCTTGCCGAAATCTGCAGGACCGGGACCGCCCGCAGCTCCCGCGGCACTTGCGAGTGACGGCGGTCGATTCAGGCGGCCGATTCGGGCAGCAGGAACGGATCCCAGGCCGGTGTCGGCTTCTCGAGTTCTTTGATCTGCCAGATGGTGCCCTTCGGCGGGCCCGGCACAAACCCGACCTTCCAGCCCATCTCCGCGGGCGTGTGGTCGCCCTTGGCGTTGTTGCACCGCAGGCAGGCCGCAACCAGGTTTTCCCAGGAATCGGCGCCGCCCCGGGACTTGGGCTGGACGTGGTCGATCGTGTGGGCAGCCTTGCCGCAATAGGCACAGCGGTGGGCATCGCGGCGGAGCACGCCGCGGCGGCTGACCGCTGTCATGGTGTTGTACCGCGGCCTGATGTAGCGGTTCAGGAGAATCACGGACGGGCGGCCCAAAATGTCCTGGGGGCCGACGACGGGGTCCTCCCCTTCGGCCACGACGCTGGCCTTTCCGGTCAGGACAAGGACGAGCGCCCGGCGGAAGGTCACTACCGCCAGCGGTTCATATCCAGCATTCAGAACGAGAGTGCGCATCCGCATACCTCTTCACGGCCGCACCCGCCAGGGGCACGAGGGCCGGCTGCCCTGTGCATGGTCGGGCTATGGATCGACAAGACAAGAGTAAACACTCAACTGCCGGATCACCGAATATTTTTTCACCGGCGCGGAGATTGACGCGGAAAGTTAATGGCCCGGTAACGCAAAAGACCCCCGCCTCAAGAGGCGGGGGTCTTTCGAAGTGCGGGGGGCTGGTGCCTAGCCGCCGACGCGGATGAAGACCGGGCCGGAGCCGACGTTCACGCTGTACAGCGCGGTGGTGCCACCGTTCCAGCCGCCGTGGATGGCCATGCCGTTGCCGACGTAAACCGCGATGTGGGCCATGCCCACGCCGCCGTTCTGGTAGTAGGCGAGGTCGCCCGGACGTGCTTCGGCGGCGCTCACGGTGCGGCCGAGGGACAGGTAACCTGCCGGCCAGCCGTGGTAGTGGATGCCGGCCGCGGCCAGGGCGTTGGTGGCGAGGGCGGTGCAGTCCTGCGCCACGCCGATCTGTGCGTAGGCGGCAGCAGCGATGGTTGCACCGGCGCCGCTTCCGATACCGGCGGGAGCCTGGGCAGCTACGCCGCCGCTGACACCAAGCTGGGCGCCGCCGGCCTGGGAAGCCGTGGCGTCCTGGACCTTCACGACGGGCTTGGGAGCCTCGACGACGGGAGCCGGCGACGTGGTCACGGCGGGCTTCTCGTAGGAGATCGCAATGGTGGACGCGGCCGAAATCGTGGCCGGAGCAGAGGCCTGGACTTCAAGGGCTGAAGCGGAGGTGGATTCGCGCTGAACGTTGGTCTCAGCAGCGTTGGCTGCGATTCCACTGGTCAGAACCAGACCGGAGGCTGCGGCGATGACCGCGGCCTGACGGCCCATGCCGCCGGCGTTGTCGCCGACTGCCTTGGCAATAACAGCCAGCGAGTTGGTCTTGGTGACCTCGGCGCGGTGCCGTGCAACGGTTGCACGAGTAGTCATTAAGTTCTCTCTTTCGTGATCCTTGGACCGCGCGCTTTCGGGCGCGGACTGAGGACGCTCCGGCATCTTGGGGGTACGCCGGATCGCCCCGAAATGGGTTACTTAGCGAAGGGTGTACTGCGAAGACGCGCCAAAAGCGGGAACTGCATGCTGTCCGGACTCGGTAGGGAATGAGCCAGCGGAACGTGATCCAGTCCGGGCGCCGGCAAGGGCGGCACGAGACATGGATTTAGGCGGGCTCATAAGAGCCGCACCAGTGCGCAGACGCGCAGCATTGTGGCGTGAAGACACGAAAGTAGCCTCTCCCAATGCCTACGAGGTGAGCTGTCGGATTCGGATGGGAGTCACCCGGCCGCGCTGCTTCCTGGGAAGCGTTGCGACTTAACCCCAAGGCCTTCTTTCGAAGGCCAAAATTGGTTCCCCCGCCCCTGCCAGACGATGTAATGCGAACGGACCTTGAGCGGTGGCAGAGCTAGGCAATCCACTCAAGAGCGCCAACTTCGGAAAAGTTGGCGTGCTTCAAACCCTACAGGAGTCCGGACCCAATGTCACATTCAGATCACGGCGTGTCTCGCGGATTTGAGAGCGGTCAATCATCTTTTTAGAGCCAGCCGAGCGGGTCAACGACGTCGCCGTTGACCATCACTTCAAAGTGAAGGTGGCAGCCCGTTGAGGCGCCTGTGGTGCCGCTCATCGCGATGACATCGCCGCGCGAGACCTTCTGGCCGACCGTGACCGTAGAGGAGGACAGGTGGTTGTACGTGGTCTCCAGGCCGTTGCCGTGATCGATGACCACGCGGTTTCCGCCGCCGTACGGGTGCCATCCGTTGAAGGTCACGGTGCCGCTGGCGGCTGCGTGGACCTGCGTGCCGCACTGGGCGACGTAATCCTGGCCACGGTGGAACTCGCCGGCGCCGCCGGTGATGGGGCTGACACGGTAGCCGAACGGCGAGGCCGTGACCATCTGGTCCAGCGGCGCACCCAGCGTGCCGGCCGATGCCGCACGGGTGATACTGCCGACGGACTGGGCACTGAGCAGCTGCTTGAGTTTCCCGTCCGGATCGCCCTTGGTAGTGACGGCGGTGCGGCTGAAATCGACTTTCGCGGCGGCGGCAGCCGTGACATCCGGCTGCACGGCGGCGGAGAGCGCACCCGATCCGTCCGTGTTCGAGGCCATGACCGGGCTGGTGACGGGGACCGTCACCGTGAGGATCAGGCCAGTTGCGGCCAGGGCGATGCCGGCCTTCTGACCCACGCCGCTGGCCGCGGCAAACTCCGTTACCTGGCGGAACGGGCCGCGCCGGCGACGGCGTTCATCGCGGTGCACGTCGCGCGGGCGTTCAGCCGTATACGCGAGAACGGGACGCGGCTCCGGAGCGGGTCCGGTCGCGCGGCGACGGCCCCTGGCGGTCTGGGTGGTCAAGAACGGTTCCTCTCTGGAGAGCCTGCGAAGTTAGCTGTCGGATTCGGGTCAGAGAGATCAAAGACCCGGTCCGCCGTTGCAAGCACCCAGACACAGAGAAATCCCTGGGGATCCCTCGGTGGAAGCTGCTTGCCGCTGACGGACTTCACCCCAAGGCTGCCGAAGAAGCAGCCGAAAGTGGTTCCCCCGCCCCTGCCAGAAGGTGGTTCTGCGACTGATCCGCTGGCAGGGCTCGGCTTCGGATCAGGTAACGCTTTGGTATCGGTACTGGCCACTAACTATAGGGGATTAAGCCGCCCGGTAATAAATCCGTAATCGCTTTTGTGCAGAACTCATGGGTCGTCCCATGACCGGGGCGTCGTGGCTGGTCAGGCGACTGTTACAAAGACGTGCGCGGCAACCTCGGGCGGCAACTCCAAGGCGCCTTCGATATCCGGGACGCGGACGGAGATGTACTCCCCGACCCGCTCCAGCGAGACCAGCGCACCGGGCCGGATTCCGCCCTCGTCGAGCTGGGCCAGGAGTTCCGGTTCCACCTGGATCGGCTCCGCGAGCCGGTTGACCCTAATCCGCGAGTCGGGACCGTAGCCGGTCATGGCGTCCAGCAGGTTCACGACCCCGTCCACGCGGGCGCCGGAGGGCGCACCGCCCAGCTCAGCGAGCCCCGGAATCGGGTTGCCATAGGGCGAAACCGTGGGGTGGTTGAGCAACTCGAAGATTCGCCGCTCGACGCGTTCGCTCATGACGTGCTCCCAGCGGCAGGCTTCCTCATGGACGTAAGCCCAGTCGAGCCCGATCACGTCTGCCAGGAGTCGTTCGGCGAGACGGTGCTTGCGCATGACGCCGATGGCGCGTTTCCGTCCGGTTTCGGTGAGCTCAAGGTGCCGGTCGCCCGAAACAACCACCAGCCCGTCACGTTCCATGCGGCCGATGGTCTGGGAAACGGTGGGGCCGGAGTGGCGGAGCCGTTCGGCGATGCGGGCGCGGAGGGCGACGATGTTTTCTTCTTCAAGTTCCAGAATGGTCCGAAGATACATCTCCGTAGTATCGATCAGATCCGTCATTCAGCTCAGCTCCTCGAGCGCAGTCCTTGCGTCATTCCCACCGTACCGCGTGCGGGCTGCGTGCAGGATGCGCCCTGGCGAGATCCGCCGTACGTTCGCAGGACAGCCTAGCCTATTTTGAATTAGTCCGGATAATTTTTCGTTCCGTCCGGCCCTTCGCGGGGCGTCTCAATGACCGGACTGTGACAGGCCATTTTCCGTATCGCCGGGAGCTGTCAGGCAAAATAAAACAGGCAGAATAAAACAGGCAGAATGAAAAGGGGTGTCCGTGGTAGCCATCCCTACCGGGCCATCTCCCAGCCACGCTACGAACCAGCCGAAAATTGGAGCCACTGTGAGCGACACCAGCATCACGATCCCCGCCAACCTCCTCCCCAAGGACGGACGGTTCGGCGCCGGCCCGTCCAAGGTCCGGCCGGAGCAGATGGAGGCCCTCGCTGCGGCATCGGCGAAGCTGCTGGGGACCTCGCACCGCCAGGCACCGGTGAAGAACCTGGTCGGCTCCGTCCGCAGCGGCCTCAGCGAATTCTTCCGTGCCCCGGAGGGCTACGAAGTGATCCTCGGTGTGGGCGGCTCCACCGCGTTCTGGGACATTGCCAGCTTCGGACTTGTGGAGACCAAGGCACAGCACTTGTCCTTCGGGGAGTTCGGCTCGAAGTTTGCCTCGGCCACCAACAATGTGCCGTTCCTCGCCGAGTCCTCCATCATCAAGGCCGAGCCCGGCACTCGTCCCGCTCCCCGGGCGGAGGCCGGCGTCGACGTGTACGCGTGGCCGCAGAACGAGACGTCCACCGGCGTGGCCGCTCCCGTCCGGCGCGTGGCAGGTGCCGACGAAGGCTCGCTGGTGCTGGTGGATGCGACCTCGGCCGCGGGCGGGCTGGATGTGGACATCGCCGAGTCCGACGTTTACTACTTTGCGCCGCAGAAGAACTTCGCGTCCGACGGCGGCCTGTGGCTCGGCCTGTTCTCCCCGGCGGCGCTGGAGCGGGCTGCACGGATCAAGGCCAGCAACCGCTGGATCCCCGATTTCCTGGACCTCCAGACGGCAATCGACAACTCCCGGCTGAACCAGACCTACAACACCCCCGCCCTAGCCACCCTGGTCACCCTGGATGCCCAGGTGCAGTGGCTCAACGCCAACGGCGGCCTGGACTTCGCCTCGGCACGGACCGCTGATTCGGCCGGCCGGATCTACCGCTGGGCCGAGGCGTCCGGCTACGCCACGCCGTTCGTGGCCAAGGCTGAGGACCGGTCCAACGTGATCGCCACGATCGACTTCGACGAATCGATCGATGCTTCGGCCATCGCCAAGGTGCTCCGCTCCAACGGCGTCGTCGATACCGAGCCCTACCGCAAGCTGGGCCGCAACCAGCTGCGCATCGCCACCTTCGTGGCGATCGAACCGGACGATGTCTCGGCGCTGCTCGAATGCATCGATTTCGTGGTGGCAGAGCTCAAGAAGTAGAGCCTTAGCGTCCGACGGCGTCGTCCCGGCCTGGTGCCGCGGCGGCGCCGTCGTCGTTCCCGACGGGTCCGTCCGGCTGTGCGTTCGGCTGCACGTCCGGCAGGGCACCCTGCTGGGCCCCCGGGCCGGCGCCGTCGTCGTTCCCGGGTTCCAGGCGGAAGTAGCGCAACCCGCGCGCCCGGCGGTTGAAGTGGAGCCGCAACTGCTTCGCCCGGATGATCCACAACAGCCCGATCAGGGCCGCGAGCAGCCCGGCGACAGCCGCGACTGCCATGGACCAGCGCGGGCCGGCGACGTTGGCCACCCAGCCGACGAACGGCGCGCCGATGGGCGTCCCGCCCATGAAGATCGCCATGTACAGGGCCATCACCCGGCCCCGCATCACGGGGTCGGTGGTGGTCTGGACGTACCCGTTGGCGCTCGTCATCATGGTGATCGCGAACAGCCCCACCGGCACCAGCGCGACGCCGTACCAGAAGTAGTTTGGGGCCAGTGCGGCGAGGCCCGAGGTCACGCCGAAGGCCCCGGCCGCGCCGAAAATGACCCGCAGCCGCGGTTTGCCGCGGCCGGCGGACAGGAGCGCCCCGGCGACGGAGCCAATGGCCATGATCGAATTCATGAGACCGAAGGCTCCCGCGTCGAGACCGAACTCCGTGCCGACCATGGCCGCGATGAACAGGGCAAAATTCAGCCCCAGTGTTCCCACGATGAAGACGGCCACGAGCACCACGACCAGATCCGGGCGGAACCGGACATAGTGCAGGCCCTCACGGATCCGGCCCTTGCCCGCCGGCGCCCGGGGCAGCCGCCGCAGCGACGCCGACGGGATTTTCGCCAGGCTCAGCAACAGGGCGACGAACGTGAGCGTGTTGATGAGGAAGACCCAGCCCGGACCGACAACGGCCGTGAGCACGCCGGCGACTGCCGGGCCGATCATCCGGGCGACGTTGAAGGAGGCGCTGTTGAGGGCCACGGCGTTGGGAAGGTAATCGTCCTGGACAAGTTCCGAGACGAAGGTCTGCCGCACGGGAGCGTCCAGCGCGGAGACCACCCCGAGCATCAGGGCGAAGGTGTAAACCTGCCAAAGCTGGGCCGCGCCCGACACCACCAGGATGCCCAGCCCGGCGCTCAGCAGGGCCATCGCGGACTGGGTCAGCACCAGGAGCCGCTTACGGTTGAAGCGGTCCGCGACCAGTCCGGCCACGGGAGCCAGGAACAGCTGAGGGCCAAGTTGCAGGGCCATTGTAATCCCCACGGCCCCGGCATCATGGGCCGTCAGATGGGCGAACACCAGCCAGTCCTGGGCGGTGCGCTGCATCCAGGTGCCGATGTTGGAGATGAGCGCGCCGACAAACCAGATCCGGTAGTTCAGGATGTGCAGGGACTTGAACGTGGACATCATGTCCAGCCCTCCCCCTGCACGCTCCCGGACGCTTTCAACCGCTAGTCGGCCTCGCCCGCGGGGCGTTCCCGTTCGCCGCCGGCGTCCTGTTCGTTCTCGTCCGCGTCGTCGTCCTGCTCGTCGTCGTCCGCGTCGTCCTGCTCGTCGTCAGCATCCTGCTCGTCCGCGTCCTGCGGGCCGGCGACGGGCGCTTCCTCGGCGGCCTCGTCAGCCTGCGCGTCTTCGGGGCGGACCCGCTCAGCCCACGGGATCCAGGCCGGTGCCAGGATGGAGTCCTCAGAAGGCAGGAGCCCGAGTTCGTCCACGGTCACCACCTTGGACCGCGAGTTGCGGGTCAGCACGGCGTACCACTGCCAGCCGCCGTAGCCGGGCAGCCTGGATTCGAAGAGGTGGGTCACCAGGCGGTCGCCTTCGCTGCGGGCCCCGATGTGCTCGCCGATCTGCTCGGCGGGGGCAATGCCCTCCACGGCGGCGCGGGCGACGTCGACGGCGGCGGCCAGGAAGGCGTCAGGCTTGCCGGTGCGCCAGACGGGCACGCCGGCGCGCGGGCGTGATCCCTGCTTCGAGCCGGTTCCCTTGGACCCGGCAGGCACTGTGGATCCGGCGTCCGGCGCCGGCAACTGATCAGGTTCCTGAGTCATCAAGAGCCTTATACGTCCAGCTCGTCGGCAACCTTACGGAGGGCGGCGGCGATCGCCTTGCCCTTGTTGCCTTCCGGGTACTTGCCCGCGGACAGGGTCCCGGACAGGTTGTCCAGCACGCTGACGAGGTCCTGCACCAGCGGGGCGAGGTCCTTGGCGCTGGGCCGCTTTGCCTTGGCGATGGACGGGGTCTTGTCCAGCACGCGCAGGCCGAGGGCCTGGGCGCCCTTGCGGCCGTCGGCTACGCCAAATTCAACGCGTGTTCCGGCCTTGAGTTCCGTGACGCCCTCGGGCAGCGCGGACTTGGGCAGGAAGACTTCCTGGCCGTCCTCGCCAGCGAGGAATCCGAAGCCTTTTTCCTTGTCATACCACTTGACCTTGCCGGTAGGCACGTAATCAACCTTCTTCGTTCTGCGGGGACACGGCCGGCGGTCACCGCATCCGCATGGATACGCGGGTTCAGGGTATGACTGCCCGGACCGTGTTGGTCTGTATCTTTCAAGGTTATCCTGCCTTGTTCACTTTAGCCGCGTGAGGCGCGGGCGAGGCCGGACTGTTAGCGTTGCCCACATGACACTGATGCGTTACCGGCGGCCGTTCATGATCGTTGCGGCCACCCTTGCTGTGCTGTCCCTCGTTGCCGTCGGCGCAGTCATGGCCATGGCCTTCAATCAGGTCGTGTCGCCCGCCTGGATTACCTCGGTGGCCCTCTACGGGCTCCCGGCGGCCTTCCTGCTCATGCTCGCGCTCGTTATGGACGCGGTGGTCGCCCGGCGGCGCCCGCGCCGGCCCGGCGAAAGGTAACGTTGGAACGATGTCCCTCATCCGCGCGCTCAGCAAGGAACTTCAGGCACGAAGCGACGATTCGTTGCGGGCCCTGTTCTCCGCGCGGCCGGACCTGATTTCTCCCGGAGTCCCGGACTTCGCCGCGCTGGCCGCCCGTGCCAGCGGACGCGTCAGCGTGCAGCGGGCGCTTGAGCGGCTCAACCGGCCGCAGATGCAGGTGCTGGAAACCCTGCACCTGTGCACCAACGCCGATACCGGACACAGCGCGTCGGCGGCCATGCTGAAGAGACTGATCAACGGCTCCTCGGCCGCCGCCATCGACCGGCTGCTCCATTCCCTGCAGGAACTGGCGCTCGTCCACCGCGCCGATCCCCCGCACGGCGTGACTGCCGCCGCCGCCAAGCAGCGGCACTACCTTCCGGTCGGCAGCCTCAAAGATGTCATCGGCATCTACCCCGCCGGGCTGGGGCGCAGCTACACCGAGCTCGTGCGGCTTCAGCCGGCCTTCGCGCAGCGCGTGGTGCAGCTGGTCGGGGAACTGCACCGCAGCGGGGCGTCCATCGCCCCCGCCACGACGCCGATGGAAGCGGCCCTGGCGCTGCAGCACTGGACGGCAACGCCGGAGTCACTCCAGGCCATCCTGGCCACCGCGCCGGAACGGACCGCCGCGCTCCTGGCCCGGTTCGGGAACTGGGCCATGGGCGCCGTCCCCCAAGCGCAACGCCGCGCCACGGTGCTCCACGAAGGCGCCGACGTCGGACCGGTGGACTGGCTGCTGGCGCGGGGGCTGCTGGTGCCGTTGGACGCCGCCCACGTCGAACTGCCGCACAGCGTGGGAGTGTCGTTGCGCGGCGGGTTTGTCATTGAGAACTTTTCCCTGGTGCCGCCGGTCCCCCAACTGGGCCACACGAGCGCAGGGCTGCGCCGAAACGCCGCGCTGGGCGCCATCGCCGAGACGCTGCGGCTCGTGGGCGAAGTTTTGTACACCGTGCGCGAGCAACCGCTGGCGACGTTGCGCAGCGGGGGCGTCGGAGTCCGGGAGATGAGGCGGCTGGCAGAGTCCCTGCGGATCGAAGTGCACGAGGCCGGTGTCCTCGCGGAACTCTGCGGGATGGCCGGACTCCTGCGGCTGGACGTCGACAGTTCCGCGTGGGTGCAGCCCCCGCAGCTGGAGTGGCTGGCGCTTCCGCGGCAGGAACAGTGGCTATGGCTGGTCAATGCGTGGCTGGCCAGCGAGCGCGCGCCCTCCCTGGTGGGCCAGCCCGTGAATGCCGCCGCCCCGGGCACGGCCGGGCACCGGGGCCAGGCCGGGACCACCATCAACGTACTCTCTGCCGAGGCGCAGCGGCCCGACGCCCCTGTGGTCCGCAAACGCGTCCTGGAAATCCTGCACGAGCTCACCCTGGAGGCCGCAGCGCCCGACGGGCAGGCGCCGGTCCTGGACGCCGCCGCCGTGCTGGAGCGTGCCGAGTGGGCCCAGCCCCGGATGGCCCGCCGTTTCAGCTCGCTGATCCGCGGCATCCTCATGGAGGCAGAGATGCTTGGCCTGATCGGTTCCGGGGCGCTCAGCCAGCTGGGTGCCGCGATCGCCGGCGAGCAGCCGGATGATGCCCTGGGGATCCTGGGCGAGCACCTGCCGGCAGCCCTGCAGCACGTGTTGCTGCAGGCGGACCTGACGGCGGTGGCACCGGGCTATCTCGACCCCGACCTGAGCGACCGGCTCCTCACCATGGCCGCGGCAGAAGGCCAGGGACCGGCAACCATCTACCGCTTTTCCGTCGCGTCCGTCCGCCGGGCCCTCGACGCCGGCCAGGACGCCCCGGCGATGCTGGACTTCCTCCGCCAGCATTCAGCCACCGCCATCCCTCAGCCCCTCCAGTACCTCATCGAAGACACGGCGGCCCGCCACTCCCGGCTCCGCGTAGGGGCTGCGGCCAGCTTCATCCAAAGCGAGGACGAGACTGCCTTGCTGGACCTGCTCAACGCCCCGGCCGCCTCCGGCCTCGGACTGGTGCGCATCGCGCCCACCGTGGTCATCGCAAAAGCCGCACCCCGGGAAACCGCGCAGGTACTCAAAGGCCTGGGCCTCTCCCCCGTTCTCGAGGAAGCGGCCGCGGGCGTCGTCCGGCTGCGCCGCAGCGTGCCGGTTCCCGGCCACGGCCGGCCGGTCTACACCGCCCCGAGCACCGCTCCGCCGGAGGCCGACATCGACGCCCAGCTGGCCGTGCTGCGCAGTGACGGGCAGCTGGCACCGGGCGCCGGCCACCCGCCGGCAGCGCCGGGCAGCGAGGAAGCGACCCAGCTCGGACTGGAGACCCTGCTGAAGGCGATCCGCCTCAAGCAGCGGGTGGTCATGAACGTCGTGGACAGTATGGGGAATGCCAGCCGCGAGACCGTTGTTCCGGTAGCTGTGAATGGCGGGCGTGTGCGCGTGTTCGATCCGGGCAAGGAGATCGAACGTGTCCTGTCCATCCACCGGATTATCGATGTAGAAGCTACAGAGGAATTGCTCCAGTGAATGACGGGCCCCTGATCGTCCAGAGTGACAAGACCATCCTCCTGGAGGTCGACCACGAGCTCGCCACAGAAGCCCGGCACGCGATTGCAGCCTTTGCCGAGCTGGAACGGGCCCCGGAGCACGTGCACAGCTACCGGCTGACGCCGCTGGGGCTCTGGAACGCCCGGGCGGCCGGACTGGATGCCGAAAAGGTCCTGGACACCCTGCTGAAGTACTCCCGGTTCCCGGTGCCGCACTCGCTGCTGATCGACGTCGAAGAGACCATGTCCAGGTACGGCCGGCTCCGGCTCGAAAAGGACCCGCAGCACGGCCTGGTCATGCGCACGTCCGACTATCCGGTGTTGGAAGAGGTCAGCCGGGCCAAGAAGATCGCCCCGCTGCTCGGGCCCCGGATCGACGGCGAGACCGTGGTGGTGCATTCCTCCCAGCGCGGCCAGCTCAAACAGCTGCTGCTCAAGATCGGCTGGCCCGCGGAGGACCTGGCCGGCTACGTCGACGGCACGCCGCACCCCATCATGCTCAACGAAACCGGCTGGAAGCTGCGGCCGTACCAGCAACTGGCCACGGAGAACTTCTGGGCCGGCGGCAGCGGCGTCGTCGTGCTTCCCTGCGGCGCCGGCAAGACGCTGGTAGGTGCGGCCGCCATGGCAATGAGCTCCACCACCACGCTGATCCTGGTGACCAACACCGTCTCGGCGCGGCAGTGGAAGGACGAACTCCTCAAGCGCACATCGCTGACCGAGGAAGAGATCGGCGAGTACTCCGGCTCCGTCAAGGAAGTCCGTCCGGTCACGATCGCCACGTACCAGGTCCTGACCACCAAGCGCGGCGGCCTGTATCCGCATCTGGAGCTCGTGGACGGCAACGACTGGGGCCTGATCATCTACGACGAGGTCCACCTGCTCCCGGCCCCGATCTTCAAGATGACGGCGGATCTCCAGGCCCGGCGCCGGCTCGGGCTCACCGCCACCTTGGTGCGGGAGGACGGCCGGGAGGGCGAGGTCTTCAGCCTGATCGGTCCGAAGCGCTACGACGCGCCGTGGAAGGACATCGAGACCCAGGGCTACATCGCCCCCGCCGACTGCGTGGAGGTCCGGATTGACCTGCCCCGGGACGAACGGGTGGCCTACGCCATGGCCGAGGACGCTGACAAGTACCGCCTGTGCGCCACGTCCGAGACGAAGACCCGGGTGGTGGAAGAACTCGTGGCCGAACACGCGGGCGAACAGCTGCTGGTGATCGGGCAGTACATCGACCAGCTCGACGAGATCGGCGAGCGCCTCGACGCGCCGGTGATCAAGGGTGATACGCCGGTCAAGGAGCGCCAGCGGCTCTTTGACGCCTTCCGTGCCGGCGAGGTGAAGACCCTCGTCGTGTCCAAGGTGGCCAACTTCTCCATTGACCTGCCCGAGGCGTCGGTCGCGATCCAGGTCTCCGGGTCGTTCGGTTCCCGCCAGGAGGAGGCCCAGCGCCTGGGCCGGTTGCTGCGCCCGAAGAAGGACGGCCGCGCCGCCCGGTTCTACTCGCTCGTGGCCCGGGACACTCTGGATCAGGACTTCGCCGCGAAGCGGCAGCGCTTCCTCGCCGAACAGGGCTACGCCTACCGGATCATGGACGCCAAGGACGTCGGCACCGCAACCTAGGCCGGCGCGATTTCCCGTGTCGCCCATTCAACACCCATCGTCCATTCAGAAAACTCCCAGAGTCTGGGAGCATCATGGGAACATGAAGAAGAACGGTCCCGAAGCCAAGCTGCTCGTCGTCGATGATGAACCGAACATCCGCGAGCTGCTGTCGACATCCCTGCGCTTCGCAGGTTTTGAAGTTGTCTCGGCCGGCAGCGGACGCGAGGCACTGGCTGCGGCCGAGCTGCACGCCCCCGATCTGGCAGTCCTGGACGTCATGCTGCCGGACATGGACGGCTTCACGGTCACCCGCCGCCTCCGCGCCGCCGGCAAGCACTTCCCCGTCCTGTTCCTCACGGCCAAGGACGACACCGAGGACAAGGTCACCGGCCTGACCGTCGGCGGCGACGACTATGTCACCAAGCCCTTCAGCCTCGACGAGGTGGTGGCCCGCATCCGCGCGGTGCTCCGGCGCACGCAGCCGCAGGTCGACGACGACGCCGTGATCCGGGTCGATGACCTCCAGCTCGACGACGACGCCCACGAGGTCCGCCGCGGCGGAACGGTGATCGAGCTGTCCCCCACCGAGTTCAAGCTCCTGCGCTACCTGATGCTCAACCCGAACCGTGTCCTGTCCAAGGCCCAGATCCTGGACCACGTGTGGGAATACGATTTCAACGGCGACGCCTCGATCGTGGAGTCCTACATCTCCTACCTGCGCCGCAAGGTTGATATCGATCCCGATGCCCCCGCGCTGATCCAGACCAAGCGCGGCGTCGGCTACGTTCTGCGGACTGCCGAGAAGCGCTGACCTTGCTGCACCGCTGGAAGTCGGCCTCGCTGCGGTCGCAGCTTGTGGCCATCATGATGGCGCTGATGCTCGTGGCCCTCACCGCCACGGGAGCCGGCACGCTGACGCTGCTGCACAGCTTCCTGCAGGGCCAGGTGGATGACAAGCTCCGGGCCGCCGTCGACTCAGCGCGCCAGGAGAAGTCCTTCAGCCAGCTGCAGGAAACCACGTCCAACGTTCCCACCGACTATTCCCTGATGCTCTTCAGCCCGGGCCTGAAGCCCTGGGTGTTCGGTGGCGACAAGGACTCCCACCCCGCCATCACCACCTTCTCCACCGTCGAGGCCCGGGAGCGCCAGCAGATGCCCTTCCAGGTGCGCGGCTCCGACGGCGGCAACTGGAGGGTCGTGGCGGTCAACGTCGTGGACAACAACGAGCGCAGCGCCGTCGTCGTGATCGGCCTGCCCCTGGACCCCGTCGATTCCGTGATGGAACATGCCGCACTGGTGGTGGTGGGCGTAGGCCTGCTGACGCTCGTACTGGCGTTCTTCATCGCCACGTGGACCGTCTCCCGGTCCTTCCGGCCGTTGGCCCGGGTGGAGAAGACGGCCGCGGCGATCGCCGCGGGAGACTTGTCCCGGCGCGTGGAAGTGGAAAACCCGGGAACGGAGGTGGGCCGGCTCGGGAGCTCGCTCAATGCCATGCTCGCGCACATTGAGACGGCGTTCGCCGCCCGGATGGCGTCCGAGGAACGGATGCGGCGCTTCGCCGCCGATGCCTCGCACGAACTGCGCACCCCGCTGGTGACGATTCGGGGGTTCTCCGAGCTGTACCGGCACGGCGCGCTGTCCAGCCCGGAGGACGTGGCCACCGCGATGGGACGGATCGAAAGCGAAGCCAAGCGCATGGGAGCCATGGTGGAGGACCTGCTGCTGCTGGCCAGGATCGATGAGCAGCGTCCGCTGCAGCAGAAACCGGCGGATCTGCTGCTGCTGGCCAACGACGCCGTGGTGGACACCCAGGCGAGCGACCGCAGCCGCACCATCAAGCTGGCCGGGCTGGATGGCGCGGCCCCCGCCGCCGCCCCTGTGCTGGGCGACGAAGCCAAGCTGCGCCAGGTGGTCAGCAACCTGGTCGGCAATGCCCTGCGGTACACGCCGGAGGGCAGCCCGATCGAAATCGGCGTCGGGGTCCGGACGGCACCGGACGGATCACGGCAGTCCGTGATCGAGGTCCGGGACCACGGTCCGGGCGTCCCGGATGACGAAGCGGCCCGGATCTTCGAGCGCTTTTACCGGGCGGACACCTCGAGGACCAGGGAAACCGGCGGCAGCGGGCTTGGCCTGGCGATCGTGGCCGCAATTGTCGGAGCGCATTCCGGGTCCGTGCGGGTCGGGAAGACCGACGGCGGCGGGGCCACGCTGGTGGTCAGCATCCCGTACCTGGACGAAGACGCAACGGAATTGCCTCCGGCAAAGATGTCCACATAGGAGCCGACGGCGGTGTCCGCCCGGTGGTCTGCACGCCTACGCTCGAGGTATCCGGAAAATCCGGATGAGGCAGACGCTCCCGGCAAATTCTCACCACGATCTCACCGAAAAAATCACACTGAAAACTCACACGGGTGACTCTCCCGCGCCGACTTTCAGCACAGAGCCTTCGCTGTCGGGCCCCTGCTGCCTCCCGAACATTCGAGAGGGCATTCCCATGAGCATCATCTCCGTCGACACGGAACTCCTCCAGCTGAAATCCGCCACTGTGCAAGCCACGGTGGAGCGGATCAGCGCCGACGTCCAGGCCATGAAGCGCGGGCTGGACGAGCTCCAGGGCAGCTGGCGTGGCTCTGCGGCGACAAACTTCCAGAGCCTGGTCGCCGAGTGGACGCTGACCCAGGGCAGGGTCGAGGCTTCCCTGGCGTCCATCAACCTCGCGCTGAATTCCGCGGCGGCCACCTACGCCCAGGCAGAGCTGGGCAATGCGCAGCGCTTCATGTGAGCCTCACAGGGCGTCAGGCCTCGGGGGTGCCCTGGTGGAAGCGCAGCCGCCACTGCGCGCCGTCAAGGACCCACAGGGAGCTGCGCAGGGCTGATCCCTCGCGTGTGCGGCTGCGGTAGGTCAGGAGCATGGTCTTCTCGCCCAGCCGGTCTGCACCCAGGAGCTCCAGCTCGGCGGGTCCGCCCGGGTTGTCCGCCAGGGCCATCATCATGGCGTCGCGGGTCCACATCCTGCCGGAGCTGCCGATCTCGGTGAAGTCCGGGTGGAGCAGGACGCCGGTGCGCCCCAGGTCCGCCCGGGTTTCCGGGCGGAGCAGTTCGCGTTCGAGGGATTCGACGATGCTTTCGGGGCTGGTGTGCGCCCCGGCTGCGGCCGCGGCCTGTTCGTCTTCGAGTTCGCTGAAGAGGTCCGGTTCGTCAAAGAGGCTGGGTGTGTCGAGGCGGCCAGGGGCGCCAAAGAGCTCCTGCTGGCCGGAGGGTGCCGATGCTGCCTGCCCGGCAGCCTGCGGGGCAGCCTGCGGGCTTGCCGGGGCCGTTCGGGGCGTCGCGGAGTCTGCCCGGGCTGCCGGCGCGGGCGCTCCCTCCGGGGTGCCGAACCCGGGACCCTGCCGGACAGCAACGCCCTGCTGGTATGCCGTGGCCGCTGCCCGGGCGCGGTCGTCCGCCGCCTCGTTGAGATCGTGACCTGCGTGGCCCCGCACCCATTCGAACGTGTACTTGCGGCCCACGAGCTCCCGGTCGATTTCCTTGAGGAGGTCAACGTTCAGCACCGGCTTGCCGTCGGCCTTGCGCCAGCCCTTGCGTTTCCAGCCGGGCATCCACTTGGTCACCGCGTTGATGACGTACTGGCTGTCGCAGAGGATCAGCAGGTCTTCCCCCGGCACGTGTGCCGTGGCCCGGAACAGGTCCAGCACCGCCATCAATTCGCCCTGGTTGTTCGTGCCATGGGGCCACCCGCCGGCCCGCCAGCAGTCGTCATTCACGTACCAGGCCCAGCCGGCCGGGCCGGGATTTCCTAAGGCCGAACCGTCGGCCGCTGCTGTAATCGTCACTGATCTATCCTGCCAGACCCCGCCGACACCCGCCGACGCCCGCTTAACCCACGACGGCGGCCCCACCCGAAGGTGGGACCGCCGTCGTTGTTGAACTACTTCGTTGAACTACCGACTAGTTCAGGTGGCTGGAAGCCCGGGTGGTTAGAAACCGCCCATGCCGCCCATGCCGCCCATGTCGTCGCCGCCGCCCATAGCCGGGGAGTTCTTCTCCGGCTTGTCGGCCACAACGGCCTCGGTGGTGAGGAACAGGCCGGCGATGGAAGCCGCGTTCTGCAGGGCAGAGCGGGTTACCTTGACCGGGTCGTTGATGCCGGCGGCCAGCAGGTCGACGTACTCGCCGGTGGCGGCGTTGAGGCCGTGGCCTGCGGGCAGGCCGCGGACCTTGTCCACCACGACGCCGGGCTCGAGGCCGGCGTTGAAGGCGATCTGCTTCAGCGGGGCGTCGATGGCAACGCGGACGATGTTCGCGCCCGTTGCTTCGTCACCGGAGAGCTGCAGGTTCGCGAATGCCTTGGCACCGGCCTGGATCAGGGCAACGCCACCGCCGGCGACGATGCCTTCTTCAACAGCAGCCTTTGCGTTGCGGACGGCGTCCTCAATGCGGTGCTTGCGTTCCTTGAGTTCGACCTCGGTTGCGGCTCCGGCCTTGATGACTGCAACGCCGCCGGCCAGCTTGGCCAGGCGCTCCTGCAGCTTCTCGCGGTCGTAGTCGGAATCCGAGTTTTCGATCTCGGCGCGGATCTGGGACACGCGGCCGGCGATCTGGTCGGCGTCGCCTGCACCCTCGACGATCGTGGTCTCGTCCTTGGTGACAACAACCTTGCGGGCCTTGCCGAGGAGTTCGAGTCCGGCGGTCTCAAGCTTGAGGCCGACTTCCTCGGAGATGACCTGGCCACCGGTGAGGATGGCGAT
>ENA-OWNT01000828-OWNT01000828.1-seawater-metagenome-genome-assembly--contig:-NODE-828-length-53201-cov-10.171222_pt1 | contig 53201 bp, 44 predicted proteins | sample MGYA00238136_ERZ651165 | MGnify/ENA primary metagenome ERZ651165 (study PRJEB26861, sample SAMN08777766) | seawater metagenome | isolation source: coastal seawater | place: USA: Florida | collected... | reverse complement strand
GCCCGCTCCGAGTCGTCCAAGGCGGGGCCGGCGCTGCCGTCCAGCGGGATCGGCGCCCAGCCCGGCGCGCAGTTCGGCGGATATGCGCTGATCGAGCTCCTGGGCGAGGGGGGCATGGGGCGGGTGTTCCGTGCCCGGCACACGCTCGAGACAGTGGCGGAGCGCCAGGGTGGCGACGTCGCGCTCAAGATCGTCCTGCCCGAGCTCGCGCGCGACGAGCGATACCGGACCCGGTTCCAGCAGGAGGTGGAGCTCGGGCTGCGGCTCGCCCACGACGGCCTCGTCCGCATGCACGAGTACGTGTCCGATGGGGACACGCTCGGTGTCTCCATGGAGTTGATCCGGGGCCGCTCCCTCGCGGATCGGCTGGACGCGGAGGGGCCGCTGCCGGCAGACGAGGTGGTGCGCCTCTTCGTCGGCGTCTTGCAGGCCGTGGGGTACGCCCACGCGGCCGGCGTGGTCCACCGCGACCTCAAGCCCGACAACATCATGGTGCGTGCGGACTCGGGGGCGCCGGTCATCCTCGACTTCGGCATCGCCAAGGCCGGGGACGCGGCGACCCGGACCCGGACCGGCGTGGCCATCGGCACCGCGAACTACATGCCGCCGGAGCAGCACCGCAGCGCGTCGCAGGCCGACGCGCGCAGCGACGTCTACGCCATTGGCCTGAGCATGTACGAGCTGCTCGTGGGGCGGCTGCCCTGGCCGGATGACGCGGACCTCGCCGGCGTTCTGATGGCGAAGCTCCAGGGCGACATGCCGCTGGCCCACGGGCTGAACCCGGCGGTGCCGCCCGCGCTGTCCGCGATCGTCGCGAAGGCGGCGTCGGTGAGGCCCGAGGATCGCTGGCCGGACACGGCGTCCTTCGTCGTCGCGCTGCTCGGCGCGGACCTGGCGACGCTGGCTCCCGAGGAGGCGAGCGCCGACGACTTCGTGCTCGAGGACGAGGACGGAGTCATCGAGGATGACGAGGACGATGACGTCGAGGACGATGACGTCGAGAGCGATGACGTCGAGGACGACGAGGACGACGAGGACGACGAGGAGCTCGACGACGACGACGACATCGAGCTGGAGTCGGAGGGGCGCTACAAGACGGTGCTCGAGGAGCCCGGGGTGCCCGAGCCGTCCGCTGCGGAGCCTGCTGAGCTCCCGTCCGGGGCGGAGCCTGTCCCTCCCTCTGTCGCGGAGCCTGTCCCTCCCTCTGTCGCAGACGCCGCACCCTCGGTGCCCGCGGCCGCCCCGATGCCCCCCTCGCCGCTGCGGGCTCACCTCGCGCAGCACCACCGCGCGTGGCAGGTGGTGGCCGGCGTCGCGCTGCTGCTCGCCGTCCCGCTGTTCACGGTGTCGTCCGGCGGGTCGGCGCCGGTCCCGGCTCCCCCGGCGATGACCGACGGCATCGCGCCCAGCTCCGCGGCGGAGCAGGCGCCGGCCGAGCCTCCTGGGAGCCCCGGCTCCGAGCCCATCGCGCAGCCCATCCCCGAGCCGACGCCGGAGCCGACGCCGGAGCCGACGCCGGAGCCGAAGAAGAAGCTCCGCCCGCCCGCGAGCTTCTGAGTCCTCGGGCCCCGCGCCCTCACCGCCCGGACAGGATCGGTCGCAGGATGCGCGCGCCCGCGGCATCCTGCCGTCCCCCAACTCGGACGGAGGACCTGCCGCCATGATGACGGAGAACTTCAAGAGCAACCCCATCGGGCTCCTGCGCTGGCAGCAGAAGAACGTGCGGTTCTACCTGCTGACCTCCACCATCGCGTGGGTCCTCATCGGCCCCCTTGGCCTCACGTTCCTCGAGCTGCCGGTCATGCCGATCTCCATCGTCGGTGCCGCCATCGGCATCTTCTGCTCGTTCCGGGCGAACCAGGCCTACGACCGCTGGTGGGAGGGCCGCAAGCTCTGGGGCCGGATGATCAACAGCTCCCGCCACTGGGCGGACCAGTCCTTGCGCTACCTCAAGGAGGAGGACCGGGAGACGGCCGAGAAGCTCGTGCTCCGCCACGCCACGTACGTGCACGCCCTGCGGTGCCTCCTCCGCAAGGAGGACCCCTTCCTCGATCCGGACTTCAAGCGCCACCTCACCGAGGAGAACGCGGAGCTCCAGGGGTCCACCAACCTGACGCACGCCCTCCTCGACCGGCAGCTCACGGACCTCGTGGCCATCGCCGACGCCGGGCGCCTGGACGAGCGGCGCCTCGAGTCCTTCGACCGCACGCTCATGGACCTGCTGAACATCCAGGGCGGCTGCGAACGCATCAAGGGGACGCCGCTGCCGCGCGGCTACGGCTTCATCGCCGAGCTCCTCATCAACCTGTTCGCGGTGATGCTCCCGTTCGCGCTCGTTCACGAGCTCGGCATCGTGGCCATCCCCATGAACATCCTCGTCTGCATGGCCTTCGCCCTCATCAGCGAGGCGGGCCGCGTCCTCGAGGACCCCTTCAGCCTCTTCTACAACGGCCTGCCGCTGCGCAGCCTGAGCATCAAGATCGAGCGGAACATCCGGGAGCGCATGGGCACCCCGATCAGCGAGCTCCCGGAGCCGGAGCGCGAGTCGGCCCTCGGCGTGTTGATGTAGCGGCTCGGTCCTCGGCGGTCTGGGCGGCGGCCCACGCAGCCACGGCCGCCGCCTGCGCTTCGGTGACGTGGCGGCCTCCGTACGGGCCCATCAGGTTCCCCGGGTCGGCGTGCGCCAGCCCGAAGAGGTGCCCCACTTCGTGCGCGGGCATCGTCTCGACCTCGGGGCGTCGGCCCCGGTCCAGCCAGCTCGCCGCGGCGACGAACGCCGATGGCGTCCATGGTGCGGCTCCCAGGGCGGCGCGCAATGCGACGGCGGCGGGGTCCTCGTCGCGGGCTGCCCGGGCTGGCAGGGCGAGACCGTCCGCCGGCAGGTCCTTCGTGCCCGGGTCCACGACGCGCGGGATGACGACCAGCTGGATCCCGCGGCGGGGGGGCCTCGCGTGGGCCTCGACCCATGTCCTCAGCGGCCCGACCGCTCCGCCCGGCAGGGCCACCGGCAGCTCGATCGTGGGCCCGCGCTCCACGGTGAACGTCACCGCGGTCCCCCAGACCCCCACGACCGCCTCCAGGACGGCGTCGACCACCGCCTCGTCGACGCCTCTGTCGCGGAACACCCGAAGCCGCACGCTCACTGCAGCGGCACCTGCAGGTCCACCTCGTCGATCTCGAAGGTGGGGACCCGGTCCACGAGCTCGGGCAGCCCGAGCGCTCGGAGGAGGAACGGAGGAAACGGCCGGAAGCGCAGGCGCGCCCGGACCTGGAGCGGGCCGGGCGTGGTCGCTGCAGTGGGCACGAACAGGGTCGCGGTGCGCTCGTAGAGGGGTCCGAGGGACAGTGAGGTGTGCTCGCTGGCCCGCCAGGGGAACAGCTCCGGGTTGCCCGCGCCGTCGACGAGCCCCGAGTGGAGCACGAGCAGGTCCTCGTCGCCGTAGCGGTCCGCCTCGCTCCAGGCGTCGCGCAGGTCGCCGTTCGCGTCCAGATCGCCCGTGGCGTAGACGACCGCGCCGTCGCCGTCCGTCACGGTCACCTCCACCCACAGCTGGCGGATGAAGGTGGAGCCGGTGGGCAGGTTGTGGGCGTCGATCTCGTTCTTGACCGTCACCAGCAGGTCCAGCTGCTCACCGGCGGTGACGGGCGTCGCCTCCACCTCGATGGACCCCGCGCCGCCGAGGAGATCCTGCGCGTCCAGGAGCATCTCCGCTTCCCGCTCGGGGGTGACGAACCCCGGCAGGAGCGGGACCTCCACCCCGCGGAACCGATGGGAGCGCAGGGTGCGGTCCTGGGTCGACGTGGTCGCGGCGCGGCCCGTGTACTCGGGCATGTGGCAGCTCTGGCAGGGGCGGCCCTCTTCGGCCGCGGGCGAGGTCCGCCACTCGGCGTAGGGACGCTCCAGGTTCAGCCCGGACAGCTCGATCACGTCGTGGCAGCCCCCGCAGAACGAGGCGCGTCCGATGAGGTCGCTCTGCGACGTGCGGTGGAACGCGGACGGCTCCGGGTCCGCGAACGGTCCGCGGACCGGGCCCAGGGGGTCCAGCTCGTGGCCTGCGTTCCACGTGCGCTGCATCCCCGAGACCTTGTGGCAGGCCTCGCAGGTCACGCCCTCGAGCGTGATGTCCGACAGGTCGTCCCACGCGAACCCGGGGACGATCTCGCCGCCGCGCGTGCCGATCGCCGAGTGGCACTGGACGCAGAACGTGTCCTGCGCCCCGTCGAAGTCCGCCTGGCGGATCTCCACCAGGGCGCGGAACACCGGGTCCACCATCGCGTAGGCATGGGCGGAGCCGCTCCACTGCTCCAGCTGGTCCGGGTGACACTCGCCGCAAGCGTCGGCCCCCGAGAAGTCGTCGACGGACAGGGTCGGCGTCGCGGGACGGGAGAGGGGGTCCACGATGGGCGCGGGCTCAGGCGGCGGGTCCGGCTCCGTCGGGCAGCCGAGGAGCAACGCGCAGGAGAGCCCGACGAGCAGGGACCTCACAGCGACTCCAGGAACGCGCGCAGCGCCGCGCGGGCTTCGTCGTCGAGGCTTTGATAGGCGGCCTTGGACGCCTCTCCCTCGCCGAAATGCCCCGCGATGGCCTGCTCCACCGTGTCGGCGCGCCCGTCGTGGAGGTAGGGGGCGCTCGTCGCGAGCCCCCACAGAGGCGGGGACCGCAGCTCGTCCATTGCTGCCCCGGCGTCCTCGATGCCCGGCGCCCCCGGCGGGAGGATGGAGTGGAGCAGGAGGTCCGAGTAGAGCGGCACCCCGCCGAGGGATGGTGTGTGGCAGTCGGCGCAGCCCAGCTGCTCGAACACGGCCTCTCCCGCCGACGTGTCGCCCGCCTGCCGCGGCGGGGGCCCGAGGGCTTGCAGGTAGAAGGTGAGGAGCTCGGCGTCGGCGACGCTCAGCTCGGGGTCGGCGATGCCGTCGTTGTCCTGCACGCGCCCGAAGGTGAGGCCCTCTTGGAGCGGCAGGGTCATCCCCAGCTCGGCGGTCACCGCGTCCCGCACGAACTCAGCGACCGAGGGAACCTGCGCCTTCCAGCCGAACCGCCCCACGCGCCCGCCATCCACGTAGGAGACGCGGCCGGAGATGCCGTCCCCGTCGGCGTCCTCGGGGTCCGCGCCCGCCAGGATCACGGCCTCGTCCAGGTCCTCGATGAGCCCCAGCCCGAACAGGTGCGGGGTCTGGCGCGCCTCGAAGTGGGTGACGTCGGCCTGGGGACGGTTCAGGTGCCCCGGCAACGCGGTGACCCGGTGGAGGATGCTCCCCACCGCGGGCGGCACGAACGCCCCGTCGTCGTTGAGGATCCCGTGGCGCATCACGTTCACGCCCCGTGGTCCCGCGCCCCCGAGGACCGGCTCGAAGTGGCAGGCGCGGCAGGAGTCCCCGTTGAATCGCGGCCCCCCGACCCCGTCGGAGAGGCCGAACTCGAAGTCGAAGAGGGCGCGCCCCTCCGCGAACCGCGCCAGGGACGCGTCGCTGAGCCCCTCCCGAGGGCCGCCGTAGCTCCCCACCGGCGCGAGCGGCTGGTCAGGCACGAGGAGCCCGCCCGTCGCCTGGCTCCGTCCCCCGAGGGAGAGCAGGAACTCGACGAGGTCGTCCCGCTGTGCGCCGTCGAAGGAGGTGAAGCGTGCGCGGCTCGCCTCGGCCTCCCCGCCGTGCAGGAGGATGGCCTCGCCGATGGTCGTGGCGCGGCCGTCGTGCAGGTACGGACCGGCCGCGGCGAGCCCCCAGAGCGGCATCGTGCGGAACTCGGAGGAGGTCGCCTCGCCGAAGGGGTGGCCGTCGTCCAGTTCGGGGCCCATGTCGTGGAGCAGCAGGTCCGAGTACACGGGGAGGGGACCCCGGGGACCGCGCAGGCGCGGGGTGTGGCAGTCGCCGCAGCCGGCCTCGTCGAAGCGGTCGCGGCCGCGCTTGCCCTGGTCCGTGAGCTCCTCGAGCTCCGGCGCGGCGAGCAGCATGGCCCAGGAGACGAGGTCGAAGAGGTCGTCGGTGGAGAGCTCGGGGTCGGGGACGCCGTCGTCGTCGGTGAGGGGGCCGTCGGGGGCGGCGACCTGGGCGAGGCCGTGGGCCCAGTCGGGGATGGCGCCTCCCGCCGGAGTGGTCGCGGCCGTGACGAGGGCGCTCGGTACGGGCAGCGCCGCCTTCTGGGTGTCCGTGAGCGGATCGGTGCTCACCCCGAGGTGGTTGAAGAGCGGGCCGCGGATGAAGCCCTCGATGGACACGGTCTGGGCCTTCACGCCGAACCGCCCCACGAAGCCGCGGTCGTAGTTCGGGCGGCCCGAGATCCCATCCCCGTCGGAGTCGTCGGGGTCCGCGCGCTTGAGGATCTCGCTCTCGTCGAGCTCCGCGAGGAGTCCGACCCCGAAGAACGGGATCGGGTTGCGTCCCCCGACCACGTCGTTCTCCGAGGCGAGGGCCGGGTGGGGGGCCGCCCCGTCCTGGAGCTCGTAGAGGCGCACGACCCCGGAGCCGTTGCCCGCCGACTCGGCGGGGAGGAATGCGCCGTCGCTCGTCCGTCGCCCGGCCAGGGAGAAGTTCCGGTAGAGGCCCGCCGCGCCGCCGAACACGGGCTTCTCGTGGCAGGCCGCGCAGAAGGTGACGTTGAAGCCCGGGCCGAGTCCGTCGGCGCGGGAGAAGCGCCGCTGGGCGACCGCCTCGCCGCGGGTGAAGGTGGCGAGCTGCTCTGCGGTCGCGCTCGGCAGAGGCGCCCCGAGAGGGGCGGCGATGTCGTCCGCGACGCCACCGTGCCCGCACCCGGCGAGGACCGCGGCGAGAACGAGGACTGCGCGTCCAGCCCGGGGCATGCCTACTCGGTCCTCACGACGGCGAGGCCGTGGAACGGCTCGCTGAGTCGGCCGCCGACGGCGTAGTACCGCCCCTCGCCGTCGCCCCAGACGGCGTGCAGGTCCTCGGTCCCCAGGATGTCTTCGGCCACGAGCTCGTCGGTGGATGGGTGATAGACGCCGACAAACCCCGAGATCCCGCCGACGACGGCCATGTCCTCCTGGTCCATGAAGACGCCGTTCAGGCCGCCGACCCCTTCGGGAGCGATCGTGCTCCACGCGCTGCCGTCGAACTCGGCGACCCGGGCGTTCCCACGGCCGCCGACAGCGACGATGGCGTCCGGGCTCGTCCCCCACAGGGACACGAAGTCCTGGTCTGCGCGGGGGCCGCCGGCCATCGCGCTCCAGGTGGCGCCGTCCCAGCTCACGATCTGACCGGCCTCTCCCGTGGCGAAGACCCGGTCTCCGATGCCCCAGACCTTGAACAGGGCGGTGATGTCCCGCGTGTTCGCGTCGGGGGGCAGCCCCACGTCGACGAGGGCGTCGCCGTCCCAGTGGAGCAGGACCGGGCCGGCCTCGCCGACGGTGCCGCCCACCACCCAGAAGTCATCGGGACCCACCCCCCAGACGCCCCACAGATCCTGGGTCTGCCCGGTGTCCATCGACTCCCAGGTGTTGCCGTCCCACCGGGCCATCCCCCCGTCGAGGCCCACGGCGACCGCGTCGTCGGCGCCCCAGCCGTAGACCCACGCGAGGAGGGGGACCGCGGGGGCCTCGACCTCGGACCATGCCCCGTCGAAGTGGAAGATCTGGGCGGCTTGGGCGTCGCCTCCCACCACCCAGACGTCGTCGGGAGCGGAGCCCCACACACTGAAGAGCGCGCAGTCGTCCGAGGCATCGAAGGCCTCATCCCAGGACGGGCCGCCCGGGCATCCGGGGAGGGTGGTCGCGAAGAGGAGGCAGAGGAGGAGGGCGACGCGGGACAGGGGATCCATGGCCGGCCCGGGCAGCAAGACCCGTGCCGCGCCCTTGGGCGGCGCCGCCGGCGCACCGGTATGTGTCAAAGGGCACATGCCAAGTGGTCCATCTGTGCGAAATGGCTCGCCGAGACGAAGGCGCTCGTCGCTCCTCCTCATGGGCTCGGCGCGATGCGTGCGCGCAGGTGAGCCGCCACGGTCTCCCCCCAGGCCCTGGCGCGCTCGGCCTCGCCGGGGACCAGGTGGTGGACGCCGTCGTCGCCTGTCTTGACCACGAGGAAGCTCTCGGGAGGGATCACGGGCGCGTGGCCGGAGCCGGCGAGCACTGCGTGGGCGGCGCGGGCGGCGGAGCCCGAGAGGAGGCGTGGGCCCCGGGCCCGGGTGTCGAAGCACGCGAAGGGGAGACGAGGGGGGAGCTGCGTGCGCTCGATCCACTCCCGGATCCCGCTCCCCTGAGAGACGGGCGCGGGGAGCCCTTCGTACGTCATGCGGTCGGCCGCCTCGCGGGTGCCGGGCCGCGACATCCCGCGGGCGTGGGTGGGGCCGCCGAGCACGAACCCGTCGACTCCGTCGGGGACGGCGTGGGGGGAGCTCGAGACTTCGAGGAGCTCGACGGTGGCTCCCCGCGTCCGCAGTCCGCCGCACACGGCCTCCGCGATCTGCTGGGTGTTTCCGAACATGGACTCGAACACGACCAACACGCGCATGGGCGCCTCCTCGGCCTCCGCACACGCAGGGTCCGTGCCAACCCCTGGCACGGAGGGTGCACAGCCGGGTCGTGCACCCCGACCGGAGTCTCGATGCGTCTGTCCCTCCTGATCGCCCTCGCCCTCACCTCCCTCGCCGCGCCCGCCTGCGCGGAGCCCGGCGGGTCGACGCCCGCCGACGAGCCCCTGGAGGACATCCCCGAGCGTCCCGAGCCGATCATGGCGGGCATCGCGGCCTCCATGACGCGGCTGCTCCCCCTCGCGCTGGCGGACGACGGCTTCGCGGATCCGGCGAACGGGGCCGCAATCACCGAGGCCCTCGCTGGACTCGAGACCCACGCCGACGCGCTCACGCGGTACGCGTGGGGAGAGGACGCTGGGTTCGTCTGGCTCGCCAGGTCCCTGGCCGAGGACGTGAAGGTGACGGGGGAGGCCCACGCCGCCGGACGGCACGGCGCCGCCTCGTTCTACGCGCAGCGCCTCACGGCCCACTGTGTTGCCTGCCACTCCCGCCAGCCGGCCACCGGCAGCTCCGACCTCGGCCAGACCTTGTTCGCGGCCGTCGAGCCCGCCGCTGCTTCCCTCGACGAGATCGCGTTCCTCCAGCAGGCCACGCGGCAGTGGGAGGACGCCGCGCGCACGTACGAGGAGCTGCTCGTGGAGCCGCCGCGCAGCCTCGCATCCGGGCCCATGTGGTGGTTCACGGACTATCTCGTGCTGCGCATTCGGGTCCTCGAGCAGCCCGCCCGCGCGAAGCCGCTGCTCGATCGTCACGCCTCGAACCCGGAGCTCCCTGCGCTCGTGCGGGAGGACCTCGCAGCCTGGTCCGCCGCCATCGACACCCTCGGTCCCGTCCCCAGCGCGGCGGCCGACCAGCTGGCCCGGGCCCGTGCCCTGGTGAGCGAGGGGCGAGCCAGCGGGCGGTCCGGGACCGGCCGGAGCGCGCTTGTCCAGTGGATCCGGGCCAGCGCGTTGCTGCTCAAGTACATCGCGGGGCGTGAGGATGGCGGCGACGACCTCGCCGAGGCCTACTGGCTGCTCGGCCTCTGTGAGGCGGAGATCGGCCACGCGGCCCAGCTCTCGGTCCCCGAGTACTACCTCGAGGCGGCGGTGCGCGCTGCGCCGGGCAGCGCCTTTGCCAAGGAGGCCTTCGCCATGCTGGAGTGGCGCGTCGCCGTCCAGTACACCGGCTCGGGCGGTGCGTACATCCCCGCCGACGTCGAAGCGGTCCTCGAGCGCCTCCGCGAGCTGATCCGGACGGCGGGAAACTGATCAAGAGGAGATGTCCTTGTCCAAGTCCCTGTATGGAGCCCTCGCGGCCCTGATCCTCGCCGGTTGCGGCGGGTCGTCCTCAGACACCCCGGCGCCGGCGCCCCCCGCCGAGGAGCCCCCGCCCGCCGCCGAGACGGCGACCCCCGAGGCCGAGACCACCGCTCCGCCGAAGCACGCCGCGCTGTTCGGCGCCCTCCCGGACCGCATGGACACGGACGCGAACCCGGCCACCCCCGAGAAGATCGCGCTGGGACGCATCCTCTACTTCGACGAGCGCCTGTCGAAGAACCACGACCTGAGCTGCAACAGCTGCCACCAGCTGGACAAGTTCGGGGTGGACGGCGAGCCGACGTCTCCGGGGCACAAGGGTCAGCGGGGCGATCGCAACTCCCCCACCGTCTACAACGCAGCCCTGCACGTGGCCCAGTTCTGGGATGGCCGGGAGCCCGACGTGGAGGCGCAGGCGAAGGGACCGATCCTGAACCCCGTGGAGATGGCGATGCCGGACGCGGAGACGGTCGTGGCTGTCCTCAAGTCGATCCCCGGCTACGCGGACCTCTTCACCGCCGCCTTCCCCGACGCCGAGGACCCGATCACCTACGACAACCTGGCCCTCGCGATCGGCGCCTTCGAGCGCGGACTGACCACGCCCGCGCCCTTCGACCGCTACGTCGCCGGCCAGGCCGACGCGATCAGCGCGGAGCAGGTCGCCGGCCTCGACACCTTCGTCTCCACCGGCTGCACGGCGTGCCACTCGGGCGTCGGAGTCGGCGGTGGCATGTACCAGAAGCTCGGACTCGTCAGCCCCTGGCCGGATCTCCAGGATCCGGGCCGCGGCAAGGTCACCGGGAACGAAGCGGAGAACCACTTCTTCAAGGTCCCGTCCCTGCGCAACATCACGAAGACCGGGCCCTACTTCCACACGGGCGCGGTCTCCGACCTCGGCGAGGCCGTGCGGATGATGGCGAAGCACCAGCTGGGCAAGGAGCTCTCCGACGACGAGGTCACCTCGATCGTCGCCTTCCTCGACAGCCTCGAAGGGACCGTCGACGCGGAGTACACCGCGAAGCCGACCCTGCCCGAGAGCGGCCCGGACACGCCGAAGCCCGACCCGACCTGACCGGTGCCCCCCCGGGCGGGGGGACCCGGGCGCGCGGCGTTACTGCGCGCAGCCGATGCAGATCGTCGTCGCGGGGAGCGCCTCGAGGCGCCGCGGGTTGATGGGTTCCCCGCACGTCGCGCAGACCCCGTAGGTGCCAGCGTCGATGCGCTGGAGCGCCTGCCGGACCTGGACGAGGCGCGCTCGCTCGTGGTCATCGAGGGCCTCGAGGACCTCGTCGTTCTCGAGGAACTGGGCGCGGTCGGTCCAGTCGGTGGGGGCGTCGCGGTCCGTGCCGCGGAGGTGCGCCTCGATCGTCTGCACGCGGGCAGCGAGGGTGGCGGCTTCCTGGGTCAGCGTCTGGTGGAGGGTACGAAGGTCGGTCATGGGAGGCTCCGGGGGGACCGGGCGGGTGAACGGGCCGGGTCCTCGACGCTCCCTGGGTTCGCAAGAGGCGGGCCACCTTGTGCGGTGGGAGAGACGCGTGTCGATCGGCGCTTGCCCTCATCCCGTCCGGGAGGCCCGGGGTGTTGCGGGGGGCACATGATCGGCGGGTAGGCTGTGCGGGGGGGCACGGGGCCTGCGGAGCTAGACTGAGATTGCGAGGGCGTCCGCCATCTCGCGCCAGGTGAGGAGACCCTGGTTGTGGTCAAGCTTGTCGGGGGGAATCCGAGCTAGCTCGTCCTCGGCGCGTCGCCTTCCTTCGGGAGCCAGGTTCCCGCCGGCAAGTTGGGTGATCGCTGCGATCTGCACCCCGATGGAGGCAAGCCGGGCCCTCGCGGCGGTCTCTTGAATCGTGGTGTGCTGGAGGTCAGTCGGCTCGGCGCCACCGAGCCACGCCACCGAGCGTGCCCAGGTTGCTGCATCACTCACCCGGCATGCCTCCCATGCCTCTGCGCATCGGTTCGCTCTGACCGTGAGAAGCTCTCTTTCGCCACGTCGCCAGTGGATGGCGGACTCAGTGGCAAGGAGGAGGCCTAGGAGCGGAAGATTCCCCAGGGCTTCGAAGGCGTCTACGAGGTCGGGGTGTGGGGCCGGAGGAATCCCGGCTCGGTAGGTCGAAGCTCGTGTAATCCAGTGGGCGCGGGCTTCGTATGTCGGATGTCGGAGAGAAGCTGCGGTCTCAATCGCTGCCCGTGCGATCCTGGCCGCCGGGATGTAGGCGCCGGCCTCCTGCAAGGCGGATGCCGCGTTCAGGCGTGCGGAGAGCTTGAAGATGGGTCGCTCGCTACGACGTGCCGCTGCGAGCTGCTTCTCCGCCGCCTCCTCAAAGCGTAGCTCGCGGAACATCGCGAGTCCGTCCCACGAGGACACGCTGGCCAACGTCTCCTTGTCGCCCTCCTCATCAGCCCATCTGGTCAGCTCACCCAGGACCTTCGTGCGAGGAGCTTCGGCTGCGAGGGCGGCTCGTGCGAGTAACGCTCGTCTGCGACGTTCCAGCCGGAGATCGTCGAAAGGAGAGGAGTTTGAGAGCAGGTCCAATACCCGGGAGGTGTCTTGCCTGAGGGAGTGCTCCGCGGATTGGAGGAGCAGCCGGAGTTCGGGAAGTGCGGGGATCTCGGGTAGACCTGTTCGGTCGAGGTCGAGCCTCGCTCGCCGAATTGCAGGGCCGCTTCCCCATGCGAGAGCGGCCTCGACTCGTTCCGTCGCCACGGGTTCAGCTATCTCGGCAGGTGTGTCGGCTCTCAAGCCGATGAGAGCGTCCGCGGCTGCCGTCTCAGCCTCAGCAAGTCGACCGCGCTTCGAGAGGGAGCCCGCTAGCGCGGCGGCGGCCACCGGTAGCTCCTCGGCTCGACCAGCCGCGGTCAAGTGGTAGAGGCGCGCTGGAGTGTCCGAATCGAACGCATCCGCAAGAGAACCGTGGGCCGCTTTCTGTCTCTCTTCGGACCAGTCGGAGGGTCGTCCGCGGATCAGTTCGAATACCCCATCGGTCCTTTGGAGGACATGTCCGGACTCAACGAGGGCCTCCAACGCAGCCTCCATTTCCCAGGCGCTCCACCCGGTGGCCTCGGCCAGGAGCTTTGTGGTGCCGTGGGGCCACGCCAAGTGGGTCCAAGTAAGTAGGTCGCGGAGTTCTTGATGAATTGGCTGTTCATCGTCGAAGAGGTCCCGGCCCCGCGTTGTTCCGGCGGCAAGACGAACGAGGGAGGCTCGTGTGATGGTGTAGCCGGCGTTGTCAAGCTTGGCTATTCCGGCGCGTTGCCATGTTTGAAGCTCCGAGACGACACGACCGGCGACTCCCCCCGTGCGGCGGAAGAGTTCGGCGGCTGCGTCAGAGGGAATGTGGAACAGGAGTTCGGTTCCCCCAAACAAGGAGGTGAGGTCAGAAGGAGTCAGGGGGGGGATCTCCAAGTCGGGATCCTTGTTGACCACCCGTAGTGAAGGGACTTTGTCCTGCACGCGGTCAACGATTCGGTCTGTCCAGGAGTCTGGAGGCCGTCGCTCGTCGACTAGAAACACCGCAGGGAGGTGGAGGACAGACAGCAGGGAGGATTCCGCCCAGTCCAATGCTCGGGACTGTGTCAGCGATGTCGGCGCAGCTGGGAGGACTTGATTGAGACTGGAGAAGGGTCGGCCACCCGCTGGAAGCTCCACGACCTGAACCCCGCGAGTCTCGAGCTCAGCTGCAGCCTCGCGAGCGGACCGAGCCCGCCCGCTTCCTGGGCCTCCCCCGATGCGCGTGGACTCGCCACGAAGCGTACGGGCAACCAGCTCGTCGACTGACGCGCGCGAGCCACACCAAGGAAAGGCTCCGTCGATGTGGCTGCGGCTCGCTGTACCTCCGGCGAGGAGGCCAAGGACCGCACCAGCCGACTGAGGTCTGTCCTCGGGTCGAAGGGCGAGCATGGAGTCGATCACCTCGACGACCCGTGTGGGGAGTCCCTCAACCCGCTCGGAAACTGAAGGAGCACGTGCGGTGGTTCGAGCTAGAAGAGAGGTCGCCGAATCTCCATGGGGAAGGGTGCCCGTCAGAGCTTCGTAGAGCATCACGCCCACGGCGTAGAGGTCTGTGCGGTTGTCGGCGCGGCGTCCCAGTAGCTGTTCTGGGGCGAGATAGGCAGGAGTGCCCAGGATTTGTCCCGTCTGTGTGATTGTTCGACCCAAGGGCGCGCCCGCACTTAGACCAAAGTCGAGGACTACAGGCCGTCCCTCGGGAGTCACTAAGACGTTGGCAGGCTTGAGGTCACGGTGGACGACCCCGAGTGAATGCACTCGGGCGAGTACGTCGAGTAGCGACAGGGCACAGTCCTCAAGGCTGTCCCAGTCGCTGGCTCCAGGACCAGGGAAAGGACCGCCTGGCACCAGTTCCATGACCAAACAGGTCCGACCTTCGAAGTCGAACTCGTCGAGGAGACGCACCACCCCGGGGATCTGCAAGAGCCTCAGCGCGGCAGGTTCTCGGCGGGAACGGGCGCTTGCTTCTGTCGCATTGAGCACCTTGATGGCGACGTCCTGATCGCGGGTGGTATCCCGAGCAGAGAAGACGGTGGCAAAGCCCCCAGTACCGAGAATCTCCCGAAGAATGTAGCGACCGGCGAGTTCTGGCTGAGGACTCTCAGGCTCTCCCGGGTGTGCGGAAATCGTCTTGACCCAGTCCATCAACATGATGGTACTTGTGCATCTCGCGTGAGAACATGTGTAGGGTGGAGGTGGGAGGCGTCGTGATGAAGAGGTTCCTCGTCCTCGTGCTGGTTCTTTCCGTTCTGGTGGTCCTCTGGATTTGTTGGCAGGGGTGCAGGGTGGAGCACAGCTTTGCTCCGATCGATCCAGGCACCTGGGAGCTATGGGACAAGAGCTCTCGAAGGGGATTCGCTTACCGAGGCAAAGGTATCGACAATGAGCCAACTGCCGAGTTGCTGGTCACCGCTCGGAGCGGGACCTACGCGTTGCCTCTTGACCTGACCGCTTGGGAGCGTCTTGAGGTGCGCGCCAGGATGTCGAACTTCGAAGGGACGAGTTGTCAGGTGTATGGTGTCCAGTGCGCCGGATTGTCCGCGCTGATGTTGGCTTCGGGCCAACCCGCACGCTGTACCTACGTTGACCACCCTCTAGGAGAGGAAGAGTGCCCGTCTCCCAGGGAGCCAGCGGTGTTCCAGCCTGGAATCTTCAACGCAAAGGTGGGCGATGAGGAGGTGGGGTATGTTTGTATGTCGAGCGCAGGATATGAGTCTTGGGTGGCGGTCGAGGACAACCTGCCTCCATACGGAGACCGATTCACGTTGTCGCCTGCGGACCTGACTACGCAGAGCGGCGAGACCATCACCGACTGCCTTTGCTCGGTGAGCGAGGGGCCAACGTCAGTCGACGCATTCAACTATGCGGCGACGACGGCGCTAGGCGGAGAGGTTGAGGCCTTCTTCTCAGAGGTCGAGGCACGCCCGAACTGCGCATCAGAGCTTGAGGACGCCGAGAAGGAGGTGGCTGGGCTCTCGCGAGAGGAGGCACTGAAGCTTGCTCTGGAGAAGCTCAACCGCCCGGATTGGTTGGTCGAGGCTGGTGCGGCCCTGTTGGCCGCACCCACTAAACAGAAGGACACTCCGCCGAACCGTGCCAGGTTTGCGAGTGTGGACCCTGGGACTTGGGAGATCATGCTTCCTGATGACAGCGACGTTGGCTACGTTCTTAGACTAGATGGTGGTGTCCTGACGCTGATTGGCTCGAAGTCAGACTTACCTATTAGCTCGACTGTGGATCTTGCGTGGGGACCAGGTCGTGACCTCCAGGTCGGGCCGCCAGAGAAAGAGCAGCTCCAGTGCTGGTTCAAGGATCTCGTTGCAGATCCGAGGGCGCACGACGTCAAGATCATCCAGGAGCATCTCTTGGATGAGTCAGTCTGTCCAAATCGGAAGGCCTCCTTCTGGCTCGATGTTGGGCCTTGGCGGGTTGTCAAGGGTGATTCTGATGTCGAGATGCTCCACGTCAATAGCCATTCGGGCAACGAGGCGCAGGAACTCCACGTGGTTTCAAACGACCACTCGATTCCTCTCAGGGGGGGGCACGGCGTTGAGTACCGCTTCGTCCGGGAGATGGCGGCAAATTACGGGGGCGACACATGGGCTGCTTGCGGAGACCCGCAGTGGAAAGGGATCAAGGACAAATTCGAGGAGAGATTCGATGAAGGCTCAACCACCAGTCATGTACGCCGCATCGACTTCGCGGTGAAGGATTGGGACCAGCTCGATTGCCCAGACTAGTCTTCCTCGCAACTCAGCCCGTGTTGCGCATCCCCGCCGCGACGCCGTTGATGCTGCGCAGGATGGCGCGGAGGAGGGCGTCGTCGTCCTCGGGGTGCTGGCCCTCGCGCCGTCGACGGAGCAGCTCCACCTGGAGGAACGAGAGCGCGTCCACGTAGGGGTTCCGCAGGTCGATGGACCGGCGGAGCACCGGCAGGCGCTCCAGGAGGCGGCCGAAGCCGAGGATCCGTCGGAGCGCGTCCACCGTGCGCTCGAACTCGGCGAGCAGGTGGACCCGGATCCGCTCGATCTCGTCGCCGGACCCCAGCGTGCGCACGTAGTGGGTGGCGATCTCCAGGTCCGCCTTCGCGCAGACCATCTCCACGTTCTCGAGCAGGGTGGCGAAGAACGGCCAGCGCGCGGCCATGTCGCGGAGCGTGGCGACGCCGTCGTCGTGGGCGTCCATGTACGTGGCGAGGGCGCTGCCGACGCCCAGCCAGCCAGGCAGCGCGTGGCGGCTCTGGGTCCAGCCGAACACCCAGGGGATGGCCCGCAGCGACCCGATCGACCGCGCCGACCCGGACCGGTACGCGGGGCGCGAGCCGATGGGCAGGACCGCGAGCTCCTCCAGCGGCGTCACGGCGCTGAAGTAGTCGAACAGGTGGTCGTCCTCGTAGACCGTGGAGCGGAAGGTGCGCCAGGCGGTGTGGCCGATCTCGTCCATCACGGCGGCGAAGCGGGCCTGGTCGTCCTCCGACACGTCCTCGCGCCAGTCCTGGAGCCCGTGCTGGAGCACCGCGGACACCCCCAGCTCCAGCGACCGCCGGGCGATGTCCGGGAAGCCGTACTTGAACTGGATGATCTCGCCCTGCTCGGTGATCTTGATGCGCCCGTCCACCGAGCCCGGAGGCTGCGCGAGGATGGCCCGATGCGAGGGCCCGCCGCCGCGGCTGACGGTGCCGCCCCGGCCGTGGAAGAGGATGAGGCGCACGCCGGCCTCGTTCGCCGCGCGGGTCAGGTCCTCCTGGGCGGAGTAGAGGCGCCAGGATGCGGTCAGAAGCCCGGCGTCCTTCGCCGAGTCCGAGTAGCCGATCATCACCTCCTGCCGGTTGTGGTGGGCGGCGAGCTGACGGGCGTACCGGGGGTCGGCCCACAGGCGCTTCATGATCGCGGGGGCGGCGAGCAGATCGTCCCGGGTCTCGAAGAGCGGGCTCACGTCGATGGTGCTGCGCCAGGTGTCGCCCTGGAACCCCATCAGGCCCGCCTCGCGCGCGAAGAGCATCACGGTCAGCAGATCCGCCGCGCGCTGGGTCCAGGAGATCACGTGGGTGCGGATGGCCTCGACGCCGCACTCGCCGTGGATCTGCTTGATGACGTCGAACAGCTCGACCACCTGGGCCGCGTCCGTGGACAGCTCCGCGTTCCGGGGCAGCAGCGGGCGCCGGGAGTCGAGCTCGTCGAGGAGGACGGCCTCCTGCTGCTCGGGGGTGAGCGTGCTCCAGGAGCCGGGGCCCTCGGCCGGCAGCACGCCGCCGGCGGCGAGGAGCTCTCCCACGATGCGGGCGTGGCGCCGGGCGTCCTCGCGGACGTCGAGGGTGGCGAGGTGGAAGCCGAACACGCGGATGCGGTCGACGAGGGGGGCCACCACCCGGTCCGCAGTGGCGTGGGCGCCGTGGGCCCGCAGCGAGGCCCCGAGGAGCTGCACGTCGGCGAGGAACTCGCGGGGGGTGAGGTAGGGCGCGTCGGGCTCGTGGGGCTGACGGCGGGTGGCGGCGAGGGTGGCCCGGAGGCGCTCCTCGATGAACGAGAGCTTGAGGCGGTAGGGCTCGAAGCGGTTGCGGACCGCGTTGCGCTGGCGGATGGCCGGCAGGCGCTGGCCGTCCTTGCTGATGGAGTCGAGGAGCTGGGGCAGGACGGCGGCGCGGTTCGTGGAGTGGCTGAGCCACTTCTTCATCGGCTTGACCGCGTCGAGGTAGCGCAGGAGCACCCGCTCCTTCATGAGCCGCGCGGTCTGGAGCGTCACCTGGGGAGTGACGAAGGGGTTCCCGTCCCGGTCGCCGCCCATCCACGAGCCGAGGCGGAGAGGCGCGGCGTCCCGGGCGAGGGTCACCTGGGCGTCGAGGTCACCGACGACGCGGCGGGCCTCCTCCATCAGGTTCGGGATGGCGTCCCAGAAGACACGGTCGAAGACGTCGAGGAGCTCGCGCACCTCCTCGATGACGGTGGGGCGCCGGTGCCGCAGCTCGTCGGACTGCCACAGGGCCTCGATGTGCATCTTCGCCTCGGCATCCAGCGCGTCCCGGTCGGCGTCGGTGCGGCAGTCGTCGCGCTCGAGGAGCAGCTCGTGGAGGCGGGCGAGCTTGTCCTTCGTGGTGCGGCGCTGGGACTCGGTGGGGTGGGCGGTGAAGACGGGGCGCAGCTCGAGGTCCGACAGGGCGGCGGCGAGCTCCTCGGCGGAGACGCCGTCGTCGTGGAGCGCCTTGAGCGTGGCTTCGATGGAGCCGGGCTGGGCGTCGGCGCCGGCGCGGACGTAGTGGCGTCGCCGTCGGACGCGGTGGGTCTGCTCCGCCATGTTCACGAGGCGGAAGTACAGGCTGAAGGCGCGCACGACGGCCTCGGCGCGGGGCAGCGGCCAGGAGCGCACGAGGTCCACGATCTCCTCGGCGCTGGCGGTGCCCCGGCGGCGGGACTGGCAGAGGAGCCGCAGCCGCTCGACGTCCTGGAAGACGTCCGTCCCCGCGAGGGCATCGATGGCGCGGCCGAGGCCGGCGCCGAGGCGTCGCACGTCGTCCTGAAGGGGTTGATCCTGGGGGCGAACCGGAGGCGGGGCCGACATGGCGCGGAGGGTAGCGGGCCAGGGAGGGACCGCGACGGCGGCCGAGGTCTCTCGCGGGCGCGCACGGGCGTTTAGACTCCCCCACGTGAGAACTGCCGCCTTCGCCTCGCTGCTCCTCGCCCTGTCCGGCTGCCCGTCCGCCTCGGAGCCCGAGCCGACGCCCACGCCGGCGCCCCCCGCCGTCACCGTCGCGCCCCAGCCGAACGCCACCGTGACCGCCGCGCTGGAAGCCCTCGTCGCCGAGGAGCGCCTGCCCGGCCTCGCCGTCGGCGTCGCCCGGGGCGACACCGTCGTCTACCTCCAGGGCTTCGGCCACGAGGACGTCGCCAACGATGTCCCCGTCGACCCGTCAGCCACCCTGTTCCGCTGGGCGTCCCTGTCCAAGGGGCTCGCCGGCGTCGTCGCCGCCCAGGGAGCCGCCGCCGGCACCGTCGACCTCGACGTCTCCGCCGAGATCGTCGACGGCTACACGGTCCCCGGATTCGTCCTGCCCCAGGGCTGCTCGAACAGCGACTGCGCCGCCCCGTTGGACGCCGCCGACCGCGCCATCAGCCTCCGCCAGCTCCTCCACCACACGTCCGGGGTGCAGCACTACTCCAACGGGGCGACGAACCCGGTGCCCCCGTCGTCCGCGACCGGCGACCCGGCCACGAACACCGGCATCGCCTGGGCCCTCGACTACTGGAAGGACGCCCCGCTGGTCCACGTCCCGGGCTCCACCTACGACTACTCCACCTTCGGCTACAACCTCGCGGGGGTGGTGCTGGAGACGGCGCTCGATGGCCGCTTCGAGGAGCTCGTCCAGCGGTCCATCTCTGCGCCGCTGGACATCACCAGCCTCCAGCCGGACTTCCAGTGGGTCGACCTGCCCCGCCGCGCCGTGGGCTACGAGCTCGACGGCCAGGCCATCGTCGTGGACGGCGACACGGACGTGTCCTGGAAGCTCCCCGGCGGCGGCTTCGTCTCCACGTCCGAGGACCTGACCCGCTACTGCTCGGGGCTCCTGACGCACGCGCTGATGGACGAGGCGATCCGCGACGACGTGCTGTGGACCCCGGCGCCGGGCACGAACTACGGCCTCGGCTTCGGGGTCGGCAGCTTCGACGGCGAGCCGCGCATCGCCCACACCGGCGCTCAGCAGAAGACCCGCACCGCCCTGTGGTGGCTGCCCGAGCGGGACCTGTGCTTCTCCGTGATGACCAACGCGACGTGGGCCAGTCCGAGCGACATCGCCGAAGCGGCCGCCAGGGCCTGGCTGGAGTCCGAGTGACCCCGTCGAATGCACACCACGCCCCCGAGTAGCCCCAGGAGCGCCCCCATGTCCGACAGCATCCACCGCGGCAGCGAGGTCGCGTGCCTCGAGAACGCCATCACCGAGGCCGGACCGGGGGTCTCGATCGTGTCGCTGTCCGGCACGGGCGGGGTGGGCAAGAGCTTCCTCGTGAACCACGTGCTCGAGTCGGTGCAGGCCCGGGCCGAGGGCGTGGTCTGCCTCAAGTGCGACGGCGCGGACACGGACCGCCTGACGGACTTCATGGGGCTCATCGAGCAGCTCGCGCCGCGGCGCCTGCCCCCACCTGCGAACCCGAAGAAGGACTACTTCCCCCACGTGCGCGACGTGGCCGAGCTCTTCCGGGAGGTCGTCGCCGACGCCACGAAGGAGATGGTGAAGGAGGGCCAGCCCGAGGAGGTGCGTCGCACCGTCACCTCGCTCCTGAAGGCCGGGCACGTCCTCAATCAGGCGCTCCCGTTCACGAAGGACTACGTGAACACCGAGTTCATCGGGGTGGAGGACGGCTTGCTCCACGACGGCCTCGACGCCACCTGGGATCTCGCCCGCTCCCTCGACTCGTTGCGGGACTCCACGTGGATCCCCGGCGTCGTCCGGGACGTGGTGGGGGTGACGAAGCGCAACCGCGTCAAGCGCGACCTGCACGCGCTCGTGGCCGAGGAGTTCATCGTCGACCTGCACGCCATGACGACGGGGTGGCGCCTCCAGGACCTCTTCAAGGGCACCCAGGCGAAAGTGGACGGCCTCGACCGCGCGCTCCTGTGGTTCGACGACTACGAGGCCATCGGCCCCACGCTGAGCTCGTTCCTCGTGAGCCACCTCATCCCCCAGCTCGCCCAGACCGAGATCCCCGTCGTGGTCCTCGTGGTCGGTCGCGACGACGTGCGGGAGACGGACGCGTCCTGGGAGCAGCACCTCAAGCAGCACCTCGTGGAGACCATCCGGCTCGCGCCGTTCTCCGAGGAGGCGGCCATGGACTACCTCGCGGAGGCGGGCATCGAGGGGGAGCGGGCGGCGAACATCTGGCAGATGACCCAGGGCTTCCCGTTCCTGCTGAGCCTGCTCGTGGACGAAGAGGCGGAAGGGGAGGGCGGCACCGTCACGTTCCTCCAGCGGTTCTACGACCGCACGACGCGCTGGATGACCGAGACCCAGCGGGGCTGGTTCGAGAAGGCCTGCTACCTGGACGTGGTGAACGAGGACACGCTGGAGCTGTACTTCCCGCCGGAGCGCACGGAGGCCATCCAGCGCTGGTTCCAGAGCGAGGCGTCGATCCGGGATCCGGCGTCGTCGTCGTGGCGGGTGCGCCCGCTCATCCGGGACAAGGTGCTCCGGTACCTCGAGCTGCGGAGCCCGAAGAAGCACCGGCAGTTCCTGGAGGCGGCAGCCTCGGTCGACAAGGACGAGGCCGCCGCGTCCGGGTGACCTGGGGCGTCAGCCGACCACCGCCTCCACAGCCCGCACGAGGGCGGTCTCCGCGCCCGCCACGTCGTCCATCGCCGCCGCGAGACCGGCGAACGCGTTGCGTCGCGCGACATCGTCCAGGGTGCACCGCTCTGCGAGGGAGGAGCGGGCCGCTCGGAGCGCGGCGACGCCGGCCGCCTGCTCTGGGTCTCCGCTGCGCGCTGCGTCGTCGATGGCCTCCGTCAGGGCGATGGCTTCTTCGATGAGCTCGCCGCCGGCCTCGACCGCGCGACCGGCCAGGGTCTCGAAGCCGTCGGCGCTGCGTCGGGCGAGGGAGGCGGCTTCGTGGAGACCCCCGAGCCCCGGCTGCGCCGCCGCCTCGTCCAGGAACTCCGCGAACAGGAGGCGCCCGCCGGCGGGCCCGGTGAGCTCGACCTGCACGCACTCCCAGGTGCGCCACAGGGCGCGGAACGCGTAGGGGCCGGTGGAGAAGATGCGCCCCCAGCCGTCCTTGGTGCGCCCGTCGGCCATGCGCTCGGCGGTCTTCGAGAGCCCGGCGAGGCCGAAGTTGTTCGCGTAGCCCTTGAACGGGGCTTCGCGCATGTTCGCGGCGTAGAAGCGCAGGGCGTCGCGGGTGGCGTCGGCGGGGTCGGCGGTGGCGGTGGCGAAGCCGTGGAGCATGCGGTGCTTGGCCTTCTTGACCCCGGCGCGGGCGGCGTCGAGCTCGTCACGACGCAGGGACCAGAGCCCTCCGTCGTGGATCTGGACCGTGTCGTCGTCGGCGCCCACCACGTTCACGTGTCGCGGCCACTGGCCCTTCCAGGCGGGATCCAGGCCCAGCCAGGGCAGGGTCGCCTGGTCGACGGCGAGGTGGACGGGCCCCTCCGCGAGAGCCGCGTCCAGCGCCTTCGCCGCCCCCTTCGCCCCGCCGGTCGTGTGCTGCTCGTGGGCGATGCCCGCGTGGGTCAGGGCGCGCTCCACGACGGGGCCGGGGAGCGAGAAGCTGCGGCAGGTGAAGGTGAGCATCGGGCCGACGCCGCGGTACTGGAACAGGAAGGCCATGAACCCCGGGCCACCGGAGAGGCCGAAGAGGCGGGTCTCGGTGAAGGGGGCGCCGGTGAGGGGGTCCTGCACGCCGTGGGCCTCGAGGATGGCGGCGAGAGCGCCCAGATCGGTGAGGACGCGCGCGTCCGTGGGGTAGCCGGCGTGCAGGGGCGTGGGCCCGGTGGCCTGTGCACGCAGCAGCGCGAGGCGGGCGGTGGAGTAGCGCTCGCCGGTCTTGGCCATGCGCGCGCGGATCTGCTTCTTGAAGGTGGACTGTCGAGTCATCGTCGTCTCCGCGGGACCTCACGCAGGACACACAGCGCCGCCTCCGCCCGTGTCCGGGCCCCGGGAACGAGTTCTCGGTGTCATCGCCGGAGGAGTCGGGCTCCCCTTTGCTCCGTCACGGGACCTCGAGGCGGGAGGTCCACCGGAGTTGGGCGTTCGGCGGCGCCGACTGGGACGCTAGCAGGGGTGGGGGAGCCATGGCTGGCGATCTTGGGGCCCTCGGGGCCGCGGGTTGCGCGGTCGCCGCCGGGGGAGCCGAGGGGTGCTGGTGGCGGACGGACCGGGTCAGCCGCCGGCCTGGATCAGGGACTCCGTGACCTTGATGGGCGTGAGGATCGTGCCGGTGTCGAACTCCTCGACCCCCTTCATCTTGCGCACGTCCACCGACGCCTGGCGCGCGTCCACCACGAGCTTCGTCGTGATCTCGCCGCCGCCCCACCGCCCCTCGACGTCGTACCGCTTCACCACGAGCTCGTAGATCCCCGCCTCGGTCCGCTTCGCCGAGACGAGCTCGTTGAGGTGGGTGAGGAGGTGCAGCGAGGTGGCGTTCTTCATCTCCGCCTCGTTGAACATCGTCAGGTACGCCTGGGCCTTCGGCGACACGTCCGTCGAGCCGCCGAGGTCGATGACCACGAGCCCCACGCGCAGGTCGGTGCCGTCCTTCTCCTTCTGGACGAAGGTCTGCTGGTGCTGGACGGAGGCGAGGTCCTGGCGGGACGCCTCGGCCGTCAGGCCCGCGACGGTGCGCTCGGTCCAGTCGCCGGCGACGGCCAGGGTGGGCAGGAGGAGGAGCAGCAGAGCGAGGCGGTGCATGGGGGGAGTCTAGGACGGCGGGGGTGTTCTCAGGCCGAGTACGTTTCCTTACAGAAGTCCCATGACGGGCCTGCCGCGGAGCACCATCGTCGATCCATGCAACGTCTCCTCCTCCTGCTCGCCCTGCTCTTGCCCACCTTCGCCGTCGCCGGGACCTCCGCCGATGCCCCCGCGCCCCTTGGGACCCTTGCCACCCTCGACGGGGAGGTCTCGGACGCGCCTGTCGCCGAGACGCGGTCGACCGAGGTGCGGTCGACTGAGGTGCGCTCCGCGGAGGTGCGATCCGACGAGGCGCCCATGACGCGCTCCCGCCGGTCGCTCGAGGCCCATCGTCAGCCGTTCACGCAGCCCGCCCGCTACGCCCAGGCGCGCCTGGTCTCCGACCACGCGGACGACCGGGACGCCCTGCGGGTGAAGCTGTCCATGGCCCAGTTCCACCACCTGCGGGCGATGCACGGCATCACGTGGTCGCTCATCACCATCACGACGACGCCGGGGATCATGGTGCTCGGCGGCGCGCTGCTGATCGGCGGGTCCATCAGCGGGATCTTCACCGGCGACACGGGCGTGCTCGTGGCCGGGATCATCATCGTGGCGGCGGCGGCGACCGGGTTCGTCATCGCGGTGCCGACGTTGATCGGGAACATCATCCAGGCGACGGCCACGGCGGCGCGGGTGGAGGATCTGCGGCGGCGGCTCCTCAGCGACAACATGGCCGGGCTCGGCGACCCCCAGTTGCGCAAGGGGGCGACTGCGGGGCTGAAGGTGTCGTTCGCGTTCTGAGCGACCGGACGTGCGGCGCCGGCTGAGACCGAGGCGCGCCTACTCCCCGATCTCCAGGATGACGTCTTCGTTCTGGAGGCCCACCCCGGCGTCGAGCCAGAGGGCGGCGTTCTCGTCGCCCCCGAGCTCCGCGTCCAGGAAGGCGTGGGCGATGCCGCGGGTCAGCAGACCCTGGCGCGTCGGGCGCATGCCGATGCCCAGCTCCTCGTCCTCGCAGACGCCGGGGCACTGGGGGTTCAGCGAGTCCTCGACTCCGTCCGGCGGCTCGTCGCCGACGGCCCCCGCGATCTGCCCGCAGCCGAGGCTGTCGGCGTGGTCGCTCGAGTCCAGCAGGTCCTCGGTCACGTCGGCGAAGCCCGTGTGGGTGCCGTCCACGTAGGTGACCAGGCGGCGCGGGCCGTTCGTGGCCTCCCAGAAGGGGACGACGTGGCCGTCGTAGGGGAGGATGGCGTCCGAGGTGCCGTGGGCGAGGAGCAGGGGCGGGGTGGCCTCGGCGAAGGCGTCCGCGGGCAGCAGGCAGGTCGCCGGAGTGAGGGGGAGCAGGACGTCGATGCGCTCGTCGCGGTACTCGGGCACGAGGCCGACGAGCAGGGTGGTCATGCCGCCGAGGGAGATGCCGCCCGCGGCGACGTCGTCCGTGGCGAACTCGGGGTCGGCGAGGAGGGTGTCGAGGACGAAGCTGACGTCCCCGGGCTGGTTCACCACGTCGCTCGGGTCCGGGGAGTCGGCAGTGGTGTTGCGGGAGCTCAGCGGGAACTGGGGGGCGGCGACGACGTAGCCGTGGCTGGCGAGGTGGGCGCTCAGCTTCGGCGAGTCGAGGCGGGTGGACATGAAGCCGTGGCTGAACACGAGCAGCGGGCGGCCGGGGTCGAGGACGTCCGCGTCCCGGGCGGGCTGGGCGACGGACCCGCTGGCCGCGGGGTACCAGAGCTCGACGGAGATCTCCCGCGACGGCAGCTCGTCCTGGTCGCCGCTGGCGGGGGTCACCCGGCTCGTGTCCTCCAGGAACAGCGTGCGCTGTCCGACGCCCAGGGCGCCGTTGGCGGCGTAGTCCGCGAGGGACTCCTCGGACGTGGGGGCGGGCGTCGGGTCGGGCGCCGGCGACGGGGCCTGGCCCGGGGTGGGGCACCCGAGGAGGAGGACGAGGGGAGCGAGGCAGGGGAGTGGTCGGAGGCCCATGGCGGGCGAGGGTATCAAGGAGGCGAGGAGGTCTCCGTCGGCGATCAGAACGTGACGGACAGGGCGCCCGGCCCTGCGGCGAACCGGGGCGCGCGGAGGCGCGGCGGCAGGGTGGCGAAGCGAGGGCGGGCGCGCCTCAGGAGCGCGTCGTCGTGGATGGCGTTGGCCAGGACGAGCACCGTGTCGAAGGCGAGGAGGACCGCGCCCTGGAGCGCGATGGCCGGCCCGTAGCCCTCGAGGGCGGGGTTCCCCTGGAGTCGGCCGAGGGGCTCCATGAGGGCGCCCATGGCGACGTAGCCGATGTCCAGTCCGAGGTTCACCGCGTAGAGGACGGTCATCCGCTGGCCGCCGCGGAGGATGGAGACGGCGTCGCCGGGGTGGCGCGCCTGGACCCCGACCCAGACACCGCCGAGGCTGGCGATGGCGAGGTCGATGCCGCCCCAGACGAGGTTCATCTGGTGGAACGACCACTGCTTCGTCCCCGGGGTGCTCGTGGCGAGGCCGATGCCGCCCCAGGTCATCGACGCGACCGACCAGGCGCCGAGCGTGGCCATGCCGGCCCCGTTGATGATGGTGCGGGTGCGGACGTGGCGGGCAAGGTCGAGGTCAGGAGGGGTCGTGTCCGAGGTGGTGGCCTCACCCGCGTCCGCAGGAGAGGCACCGGGGCCGTTCGCGGAGAGCGCCGCGGCGGGCAGGAGGAGGACCACAGCAGCGAGGAGGAGGACGAGGCGCATGCCCCAACCTAGTCAGGGATGGCCGGGACCCGGGAGCGAACCGCCCACGTCAGGGCGCCCGCGCTCAGGCGGGCTTCTGGGCCATGAGCAGGATCTCCGGGGTGGCGAGGAGCCGCCCCGCTGCTCCTCGTGCTCCAAGAAGACGGACTACCAGCCGGGGTCGCTCCACCGCTCGTGGGTGAGGAGCTCGGGGTCCGACAGCGTCTCCAGGAACGCCTTGAGCGCGGCGGTCTCGTCGGCGGTGAAGCTCAGCTGGAAGACGGTCTGGCCGTTGTGCCAGAAGCCGGGGAGGTTCGGGTGGAAGTTCACCTCGCTGGAGTAGTGCTCCAGGACCCCGTCCAGGTCTGCGAATCGGCCGTCGTGCATGTAGGGGGCGCGGTCGGCGACGTTGCGCAACGACGGCGCCTTGAAGAGCCCGTCGTGGTTGGGGTCGCCTGTCACCTCGCCCAACCCTGGATCGGTCGTCTCGGCGTCGAGCCCGTTGCTCCGCGGCCCGATGGCCACCTGGCCGTCGCTGATGTGGCAGTGGGCGCATCCCAGACCGCCCTGGGGCGGGGGCGCGTAGAACAGGAACTTCCCTTCGTTCTCCTCGTCCGTGAAGTTCGGGAAGTCCTCGGCGATGAAGTCGACCTGGGCACGCCCCTCGTCGTAGGGGCTGTTCACGCTGACCATGCTGCGGACGAACTGGGCCAGCGCACGGCTGATGCGGTCGGAGTCGACGTCGGCGTCGCCGAAGGCGGCCTCGAACAGGGCCTCGTAGTTCGTGTCTTCCTGCACGCGGGCGATGACCTCGTCCAGCGTCATGCCCATCTCGACCGGGTCCTGGAACGGCATCAGTACCTGTTCCTCGAGCGTCTCGGCGCGCTGGTCCCAGAAGAACGAGCCCGGCTCGTAGAACCGCGCGTTGGCGAGGCCCATGGAGTGCCGGCCGGTGCGGCCGCCGTCGAACCCCTCGGACAGGACCTCCGGGTCGCTGAAGCCGCGCTCCTGCAGGTGGCACGAGGCGCACGCGATGGTGCGGTTGCTGGACAGGTCGACGTCGTAGAACAGCACCCGACCCAGGGCCGCGCCCTCGTTGGTGACCCGGTTGTCCTCCGGCTGGTTGTCCAGGTCCGTCAGCGCGTCGAACCCGGGCGGCATTGCACCGCCGCCGTTGCCGTGCTCGCTGAAGTGCGCGGGGAGCTCGACTCTGTAGTCGTGGTCGCCGAGAGGAGGGGGCGGCTCGTCGGCCGCACCGGGGACGCAGGCGACCAGCGGGAACCACAGGCCAAGGAAGAACAGGGAGTGGCGGTCGATCATGGCGGCGCGGACGCTATCACGGCCATCAGGCGGGCTTCTGGGCCATGAGCAGGATCTCCGGGGCGGCGAGGAGCCGCTTGCCACGCAGGTTCGTAAAGCCTGCCTCCGTCATCCAGCCGCGCATCGTGGCTTCGGGCCAGGCGCGCGCGCCCGAGATGACGAAGAAGAACAGCTCGTTGTAGCCCGCGGACGCGTCGATGGCGCCGCCGGGCTTGCCGGGGTGGCCCGCATCCAGGACGGCGAGCCAGCCGCCGGGCTTCAGGGCCGCCATCGCCGAGGCCATGAGGCCTCGCGACTCCTCCTCGGTGGCGTTGTGCAGGACCCGGAAGATGAGGATGAGGTCGGCGTCCGCGGGCCAGCCCCCGTCGCGGAAGTCGCACGCCTGGTGGGTGACCCGGTCCCCGCCGGGCACGTCGCGGACGATCTCCCGGCCCACGGCGCAGGCCTCGGGCTTGTCGAGGACGACGCCGTGGAGGCCGTCCACCTTGTCGCAGAGCGCGGCCGCCCAGTACCCGTGGCCCCCGCCCACGTCCAGGACGGTGGTGATGGGGGATGCCTTGTTGCCCAGGGCGCCGGCCTTACGGAGGTGCCGGGAGACCTCGGGCGCGCCCAGCTTCGTGAACGTCGCGAGCGCCCGCATGTACGCGTTCCAAAACCCGGGGCTGAGCTGCCGGTCGTGGACGCGGACGATCTGGCCGGTGCGCACGTCCTCTTCGAGGTTCGTGGTCAGGTCGAGGCAGTACCCGAGGAAGTCGATGGCGTCGACGAGCTCCATCTTCGCGCCGCGCCGGAGCCAGCGGCGGGCGGCGGGGGCGAGGGCGTACTTGTGGTCCTTGCGACGGAGGGCTCCGAAGCCGACCAGCGCGTTGGCGAGGACCTCGATCCCGACGGGGTGGCAAGCGGTGCGCTCGGCGAGGGTCTCCTTGCTGACCCACTCGCCGGGCTCGATGGCCTCGAACACCCCGAGCCGCACCCCAGCGACGAGCCCGCGGGCGTAGCCGTTGCCGAAGCTGACCTGCACGAGAGGGGAGGGGACGAGCCCCGAGAGCACCGCGATGCGCTCGAGGAGGGAGTCACCAGCGACGTCGAGCCTCATGGGGCGACGGTAGACCAGTTCGGTGGGGGGGCGCAGTCGCTCCGCGGGTCGGGCCGGGAAACGCGCGCCATCCGGCCCCGGTGGTGACACCTGGGACGCGCTCCGGGGTTCAACCAGCGACGACGGCGCCGCCGTCCGGTCGGCGCCCGGTCGACCTTGTGCCACCCCTCTCCTGGAGTCCCCATGTCCCTGCGCACCGCCCTTGTCGCCCTTGCCCTGTCCGCTCCCCTCGCCGGCTGCATCCCCGGCGTCGGCGTCCTCGGGAACGGAGACGTCGTCTCCGAGACCCGCGCCGTCACCACCTTCTCTGCGCTCGACGTCAGCAACTCCCTCGAGGTCACCATCGAGGTGGACCCGACTGCCGCCCTCGAGGTGGATCTGACCCTCGAGGCAGAGAGCAACCTCATCGAGTTCGTCCGCACGGAGGTCACCGGGGAGGTCCTCGACGCGACCGTCGTCGAGCCCGTCACGCCCACCGAGACGATGCGGATCACTGGCACCGTCGCCCTCATCGACGGGGTCCGCGCCTCGAACAGCAGCGACGTGGCCATCGACGGGGTCGACGTCCCCACCTTCGAGGTGAACGCGAGCAACTCGAGCCGGGTCGCCGTCCGTGGTGGAGCGGATCTGCTCATCCTCGACGTCCAGAACAGCGCTGATGCGGACCTCGAGGACCTCACCGTCATCGATGCAGAGGTCGACTTGTCCAACAGCGCCGACGCCACCATCTGCGCATCCGGCGTCGTCACCGGCCGCGTCACCAACTCCGCCAGCCTCACGGTCCTCTGCGGTGGCGACGCGTCGGCGGTGGAGGTCACGAACTCGGGCAGCGTGGAGTAGCGGCGTCGCGACGCGGGGCCTCGCCCTGCTCTCTGCCTGGCTCCGTCCCTGGCGCGGTCCTTGCTGAGCCCCTCGATGGACTCTGCTCGGACTGCCCATGGCTCGCTCACCCGCCTTCCACCGCTCCCTCCTGTGCGTCCTCCTGAGCCTGGCTTTCTCGCCGGGCCTGGGGCTCGCGGCGCCATCGGACCCATCCGGCCCTGACGAGGAGGGGCACGGGAAGCGGTCGCCAGTTCGACCGACGGTGGAGCCCGTGGCCGATCTGTTCTTCCACCTGGAGACCGGGCTCGATGGGGAGCTCCCCCGGTTCGAGCTCGATCGAGCCTGGCTCGGCGCGCGGATCGGCTTCCGCGAGGTCCTGACCATCGATGTTGTCTTCGACGGCGCTCGCTTCGCCGATCTCGCGGACGAAGGAAGGCCCACGCCGCTGATGGGCTTCGTCGCTCGCGCGTTCGCCGAGGTCCGGCCCGTTCCTCGGCATCCGGACCGCCTCTGGCTCCGGGCGGGGCAGACCTGGACGTTCCTGGTTCCCATGGAGAACCGCACGGGGGGCCACCGGCAGGTCGCGAAGGGGTGGGCTGACCGGCATGGTCTCCAGAAGTCCCGGGATCTGGGCGTGAGCGTCGGCGTCGCCCCGATCGGGAGGCGGCTCGAGTTCGACGTCGGCGTGTTCAATGGAGGGGGGTTCAAGCTCCCCGAGGTCGACCGCCACAAGCAGGTCAACGGACTCGTCGTCGTGAGGCCGCTCGAAGGCACTCCCCAGGCGGGGGCGGGACTCTTCGTCGCCGGGCACCTCACCTGGGAGCCCCGAGACGCAGATGGTGGCGGACGCCTCGCCCACCGGCTCGGAGTGAGCCTCCTGGCCGGGGTGGACAGCCACCAACTCCACGCGGGGGTCGAGATCCATCGGTTCGAGCTCGACCTGGCCGGGGCTCCGTCCACGGTGGGAGGGGTGGCGGCGTACCTCCACCCCACAATCCCCATCCCTGGCGCGCGCCTGGGACCCCTTCCCCTCGAGGTCGAAGGGCAGGCCCGGCTGGACTTCGTCCACCGCAACCGGGGGGAGCCGGCGGAGCTCTGGGTGGACGTCGGCGCTGGAGTCGCGCTCGCGAGCCACGCTGCCGTCTCGCTGGACTACGGATTCACGGTCGTTGGCGGGGCCTCGAACCCAGAGCCGGAGCATCGGCTCCTGGCTACCGGGAGGTTCCGCTACTGACCGGGCGGGCCAGGCTGGCTGTGTTTTGATGTGTTGCGTCGCGTTGCGACATTGTGGCGACTGACGGCACGTTCGAGGTTGCAGACGGGCACAAGCAGCGCTGAGGCGACCTGGCATGAGTCCTGCTTTGTCTGGAGTCATGCGTTTCTCCCTGTGTCCTGACTGGCTCGACCTCACCAACCGCGAGACCCTGACCGCGGACGCCTCCGCGGGGCTCACCGTGGCGGTGATGCTGGTTCCTCAGGCGATGGCCTACGCCATGCTCGCGGGGCTGCCGCCCGTCGTCGGGCTCTACGCCTCCGTCGTCCCTCTCCTCGTCTACGCCTTCTTCGGTACGTCACGCCAGCTCGCGGTCGGGCCCGTGGCGATGGTCTCGCTGCTGACGGCCACCGGCGTCGGCGCCATCGCGGCGAGCGGCACGGAGGGGTACCTCGGGGCGGCGCTCATCCTCGCGGTGATGGTCGGCGGCATCCAGGTGGCGATGGGGGTCTTCCGCCTCGGCTACCTCGTCAACTTCCTCTCGCACCCCGTCCTGAGCGGATTCACCTCGGCGGCGGCGCTGATCATCGGCTCGTCGCAGCTCAAGCACGTCCTCGGGGTCGACATCCCCCGGTCGCATCACGTGCACGAGACCCTGCGGCACGTGTGGCACCAGCTGCCGGACGCGAACGTCCCCACCGTGGCTCTCGGTCTTGCCTCCGTCGCTGGCCTCGTCCTCCTCAAGAAGTACGCGAAGCGGGCCCCGGGGCCGCTGCTCGTGGTGGGGGGAGCAATGGCGGCCGTCGCCGCCCTCGATCTCGGCGCCGCGGGCGTGACCCTCGTCGGCGCGGTGCCTTCGGGTCTCCCCGCCCCGCAGCTCCCCCGATGGGACTCGACCGTCGCCACCGAGCTCCTCCCGATCGCCCTCACCATCTCGCTCGTCGCCTTCATGGAGTCCATCTCGGTCGCCAAGGTGTTCGCGAACAAGCACGGCTATCGCCTCGACCCGGACCGGGAGCTGGTGGGTCTCGGCGCCGCGAACCTCGCCTCGGCGGTCTTCGGCGGCTACGCCGTCACCGGTGGCTTCTCGCGGACCGCGGTGAACGACCAGTCCGGGGCGCGCACTCCGCTGGCGTCGGTCATCACCGCCCTCGGCGTCGCGGGGGCGCTCCTGTTCCTCACCCCCCTCTTCGCGTGGCTGCCCAAGGCCGTCCTGGCGGCGATCATCCTCGTCGCGGTCGCGGGTCTCGTGGACGTCGAGGAAGTCCGGCACCTCTGGCATGCCGACAAGGTCGACCTGGGTCTCCTCGCGCTGACCTTCGTCGCGACGCTCGCCTTCGGCATCGAGCAGGGGATCCTCGCGGGCGTCGGGGCATCGATGGTCGTCTTCGTCGCCCGCCGCACGCGGCCCCACTTCGCCGTCCTCGGCCGGCTTCCGGGGACGCGGGTGTGGCGCAACGTGGAGAACTTCCCCGAGGCCCGGACCACCCCCGGCGTCCTCGCGCTCCGACTCGACGCTGCCTTCTACTTCGGCAACGTCACCTTCCTCGAGGACACGCTGACCCGCCTCGAGGAGGAGATGGACCAGCCCCTCGAGGCGGTCGTCCTCGACGCCATCGCCATCAACGACCTCGACAGCTCGGCGGCCCACGCCCTGAAGGGCATCGCCGCGGCGTACAGCGAGCGGGGGGTTCGGCTCATGCTCGCCAACGTGAAGGGGCCCGTGCGCCTCGCCCTGGAGCGCAACCGCATCGACGCCGACCTCGGACCCTCCAACGTGGTCCTCACCGTCTGCGACGCCATGCACTCCCTCGGAGTGGCGTGCGGGGACAGCGCCCCCCTCTCCGGCGACGCAGCGGCATGAGGTCCGCGAACCGGCCCCCGCACGCGGGCCTCTCCCTGGCCGCCGACGACGCGACCGCCCGCGCGCTCCTGCCAGGGGGCGCCGCCGACGGTCTCCAGCTCGTCCTCTTCTGTGACGGTCGTGCGGATGGAGCAGCGATCGCCCGGTTCCGAAGGGCGCTGCCGGCCGAGGTCCCGGGGTGGGTCGTGGACGTCGCTGGTGCTCCGGCGACCGCCCGCTACTTCGGAGTGCGGGAGACGCCCGTCCTCGCGGCGGTCGCCGACGGGTCGCTCCTCATGCTCGAGAGCGACTGCGGAGAGTCCTCCTGCGCCGAGGTGATCTCCGGCGCGCTGGACGGCTTGAGGTCGCTGGCTGCGGGGTGACGCCGCTCACTGAAGCCTGTGTTCGCGCAGCTTGCGCCACAGCGTGCTCCGGCTGACCCCGAGGAGCTCCGCAGCCTGCGTCTTGCGCCCGCGTGCCTCGCGCAATGCATCCACGATGCGCTGACGCTCGAGCTCGGTCACCGTCATCTCCCGCTCTGCCGTGACCACGGGCCCCTCGCCTCGCAGCTCCGGCGTCAGGTCGTCCATGCTCAGCTCGGGCCCCTCGCCCACCGCGAACGCGTACTCGATGACGTTGCGGAGCTCCCGCACGTTGCCGGGCCAGCGATGGCGAAGCAGGCAAGCCATCGCCTCGTCCCCGACCCGCGTGACCTTGCGGAACCCCTGCCCGTTGAACTCCTCGACGAAGTGCGCCGTGAGCGCCTCGATGTCCCCCTCCCGCTCCCTCAAGGGGGGCAGGAAGAGCGGCACGACGCGGATGCGGTACATCAGGTCTTCACGGAACCGTCCCGAGTCCACGTCCGTCCGCAGGCTCCGGTGCGTCGCCGACACCAGGCGCACGTCCACCTTCACGGACTCGGTCCCCCCGAGCGGGACGAACGTCTGCTCCTGCAACACGCGGAGCAGGCGTGCCTGCAGGTCCATCGGGATCTCGGCGATCTCGTCGAGGAACAGCGTGCCCCCGTCCGCCAGCCGGAACAGCCCGCGCCGGTCCTTCACCGCGCCGGTGAACGCTCCCTTCACGTGCCCGAAGAGCTCGCTCGCGAGCAGCTCCGGTGTCAGCGTCGCGCAGTTGATGGCCTTGAACGGCTTGGCCGCGCGCGGGGACAGGTCGTGGACCGCCCGGGCGACCATCTCCTTGCCGGTGCCGGTCTCGCCGCGCACGAGGACGGATGCGTCCGTCCGCGCGACCTTCCGCACGAGCGTGAACAGGCGCTGCATCTGGGGAGAGACGGTGACCATCCCGCCGAAGTGGTCTGATTCATCCTGTCGCACCGTGTGTCTCCGTGTTGAACCGGATGAGACTGTACACGGGGAGTCCGGGCGGCATCGACAGCTGCCAACCCCCGCCCAGTCCGCCGACAGCGAGGGTCCGAGCCTGCACCATGGGAGTTGGCACGGACCGTGCTCTTGTTGGGGGCATGACGGGAATCCACACCATCCTGGTTCCGATCGACTTCTCCGACTGCACGGCCGGCGTCGTCGAGCAAGCGGCCCACCTCGCCGCTGGCCTCGGCGCCGAGGTCACCCTTCTGCACGCCGCCGCCGTCCCTCCCGGGACCGAGGACACCCAGATCATCCCGGCGGGCTCGGACCAGCCCGTGCCCATGAAGCAGCACCTGCGTCGGGGCGCGGAGGAGCGGATGGTTCGCTACGTCGAGCTCTCTCGCTCCCGCGGCGCCGCCACGAACAGCGTGTTCGCCCTCGGCCACCCGGTCGAGAGCATCCTCTCCGTCGAGAAGGAGGTCGGCGCCGACCTCATCGTCATGGGGACCCACGGGCGGACCGGCTTGCGCCGGCTGCTCCTCGGCTCGGTGGCCGAGCGGGTCCTGCGCAGCGCCGACGCCCCCGTGATGACCGTGCGCTCCCGGTGGCATGACCGGTGTCAGGCCGCCTCCTGCGCCGTGTGCACGAGCCACCGATACCCCGAGCTCGACGCCGCCCGGGCCGAGCTGGACGGCTGAGCCGCATGCAAACCGAAACCCGAGACCCCGAAACGAACCCAATCCACCGCGCCCCGTGCGCGAGACCAGGAGCCATCCGATGATCTTCCGCCAGCTCTTCGACCGCGAGTCCTGCACCTACACCTACGTCCTCGGCGACGAAGGCACGGGCAAGGCCATCCTCATCGACCCCGTCCGCGAGCTGGTCGACCGGGATCTGCAGGTGCTCGCCGAGCTCGGTCTCGAGCTCGCCTACACCCTGGAGACCCACGTCCACGCCGACCACATCACCGCTGGCGGGACGCTGCGTCGCCTGGTGGGCTCGGAGACGCACCTGTCCCACCACGCCGGGGCCGACTGCGCGGACCACCTCGTTGCCCACGGCGACGTCGTCACCCTCGGGGACATCGCCGTCGAGGTCCGCGAGACCCCCGGTCATACGAACACCTGCGTGTCCTACTACGTCCCTGCCGAGGGCATGGTCTTCACGGGCGACACCCTGATGATCCGGGGCTGCGGCCGCACGGACTTCCAGCAGGGCAGCTCCGAGACCCTCTACCAGAGCGTCCACGAGCAGATCTTCACCCTCCCCGAGGACACGAAGATCTACCCCGGCCACGACTACAAGGGCCGGACCATGAGCACCGTGGCCGAGGAGAAGGCCCACAACCCGCGCCTCGGCGGCGGCAACACGGTGGAGCAGTTCGTCGACATCATGGCGAACCTCAAGCTGAGCCTCCCCAAGAAGCTCTCCGTCGCGGTCCCCGCGAACCAACAGTGCGGGCTCCCCGTCCAGGGCAAGGTGAGCGGCTGGGCGCCCATCGTCCGCAACGGCGACGGCGTCCCCGAGGTGGGCGTGGCCTGGGTGGCCGCGAACATCGGCAGCGGCTTCAAGATCCTCGACGTCCGCGAGCCCGCCGAGTGGACCAGCGAGCTCGGCCACATCGCCAACGCCCACCTGGCTCCCCTCAGCACCCTCTCCGAGGCGGTCAAGGACTGGGACCAGGCCGAGGCCGTCGTCGCCGTCTGCAAGTCGGGCGGTCGCTCGGGCTCCGCGGCGCAGGCGCTCGAGTCCCTCGGCTTCATGAAGGTCGCGTCCATGGCCGGGGGCATGACGAGCTGGAACGACTCCTCCCTCCCCATCGCGACGGAGGTCACGAACGCGGCCCCCGCCTCCGACCTCACTCCCGCCGAGTGCTCAGGCTGACTCCATGAGTCCTGACTTCACCCCGATTCCCTCCCTCATCGGAGGGATCCTAATCGGACTCTCGGCCGCGCTGATGATGCTGTCCCACGGACGCATCGCCGGGATCAGCGGCATCGTGGGGGGCCTCCTCGGCCCCCGGCCCGGGGAGGTGGGCTGGAGGCTCGCCTTCTTCGTGGGCCTGATCGCCGGTGGCCTGGTCCTGGGCTTCGCGATGCCTTCGGGCTTCGAGGTGGCGGTCACCCGCAGCCCGCTGGCCATCGTGGCCGCCGGCGTCATCGTCGGCTTCGGCACCCGCCTCGGCTCCGGTTGCACCAGCGGGCACGGCGTCTGCGGCATCTCCCGCTTCTCGGTGCGCAGCATCTCGGCGACCGTCACTTTCATGCTGACCGGTGGGATCGTGGCCGCCGTCGTCACCCACGTCTTCGGAGGGTCCATCTGATGGCCCACCTCGCTTCCCTCTTCGCGGGCGCCCTGTTCGCCGTCGGCCTCGTGGTCGGCGGCATGACCCAGCCCCTCAAGGTCATCGGCTTCCTCGACGTCTCCGGCGGCAGCTGGGACCCCAGCCTCGCGTTCGTCATGGGGGGCGCGCTCGTCGTCTACGGCGTCGCCTTCCGCCTCATCACGAAGCGGGCGACGCCGGTCTTCGGTCGCCGCTTCCAGATCCCCACCCGCAAGGACATGCCTCCGCGCCTCTTCATCGGGGCCGCCCTGTTCGGCATCGGATGGGGACTCGCCGGCTTCTGCCCCGGCCCCGCGGTCGTCGCCGCCGGCTCCGGTATGAAGGAGGCTCTGCTGTTCCTCCCCGGCATGATCGGGGGGATGGCCCTCTTCAACGCCTACGAGACCTGGCGCTCCCACCAGCAGGAGCCCGTGCTCGCCCCGGGCGCCAACGGGGACTCGGAGTCCAAGAACGGAAACGGAGCCGCTGCATGAACGCCCCGAGGCACAACGGACCTGTGAACTACGGGTTCGTCATCGACAACCGCAACTGCATCGGTTGTCACGCCTGCAGCACCGCCTGCAAGTCGGAGAACGAGGTGCCCCTCGGGGTGTACCGGACCTGGGTGAAGACGACGGAGGTGGGCCAGTTCCCCGACGTCACCCGCCACTTCCAGGTCACCCGCTGCAACCACTGCGCGAACCCGCCCTGCGTCCGCATCTGCCCCACCGAGGCGATGTACCAGCGCGCCGACGGGATCGTGGAGTTCGACAAGGACGCGTGCATCGGCTGCAAGGCCTGCCTGCAGGCGTGCCCGTACGACGCGATCCACATCGACCCCGAGTCGAAGACCGCGAGCAAGTGCCACTACTGCTCCCACCGCACGGACATCGGGCTCGAGCCGGCCTGCGTCGTGGTGTGTCCCGAGCACGCGATCATCGCCGGGGACATGAACGATCCCGAGAGCGAGATCAGCAAGGTGCTCGCCAAGAACAAGGTCACGGTGCGGAAGCCCGAGCAGGGCACGTCGCCGAAGCTGTTCTACATCGACGGCGCTGAGGTGAACCTGCACCCGACCATCACCGAGCGCGCTCCGCAGACGTTCACCACCGCCGACGTCATCGCCATGTATGGGGCGATGGAGGGCGGCGGGATGGACGCGGGTGGCGCCGTTCCGGGCGAGAAGACCGGGCGCGCCGGGCAGGCGCTCCGCGAGGGTCAGGACCAGGGGCTGCCGGCCTCGGGCCCGCTGCACCTCGGTGGCCGCAAGGTCGATGACATGGTCCGGGTCAACTACAACGCCCAGCACGAGGTCCCCTGGCACTGGCCGGTGCCCGCGTACCTCGTGACGAAGGGCATCGGCGCGGGCCTCCTGCTGGTGCTGGCGCTGGCCTGGGGCCTCGGCGCGGCCATCCCGTCGGGGGTGTCCATCGCGGTGGGGCTCGTGTCGCTCGTGATGATGGGCGCGACGACGGCGCTGCTCGTCTACGACCTCGAGCACCCCGAGCGCTTCCTCTACATCCTGTTCCGCCCCCAGTGGCGGTCGTGGCTCGCCCGCGGAGCGATCTTCCTCATCGGGTTCAGCAACCTCGTCCTCTTGTGGTGGGCGATGGAGGTCGCGGGCTCCATGGGCTGGGTCGGCCAAGACTTGGTGGCCAGCGTGCGCGGGCCCCTGCTCGTGCTGAACGCGCTCTTCGGCGTCGGCGTCGCGGTCTACACCGCGTTCCTCTTCGGGCAGGCGGAGGGTCGGGACCTGTGGCAGAGCCCTCTGCTGCCGGCGCACCTGCTCATCCAGGCGGTGATGGCCGGAGGGGCGACGCTGATGATCATGGGACTCGTGGTGACCATGCCCGCGGCGCTCCTGAAGGTGGCCACCTGGGCCTTCGGGGCGGGGCTGGTCGCGGACCTCTTCGTGACCCTGCTCGGCGAGCTGGGCATGCCCCACGCGAGCGAGGTGGCGGCCCAGGCGGCGCACCAGATCAGCCACGGCAAGTACAAGGGCATGTTCTGGGGCGGCGCGGTCGTGGTGGGACACGTCCTGCCGCTGGCGCTGCTCTTCGTCGGCGGGGCGGCCGCCGCGCTGGCCGGAGTCCTCTGCCTCGTCGGCCTCTACTGCTTCGAACATGCGTACGTGATGGCACCCCAGGAGGTCCCGAACTCATGAGCTCCTCGGACCGCGAACAGATCCCCCAGCCCGTCTACTCCGAGACCAGCGCCGAGCCGACGCCCGTCACCCGCGGGGCGGACGGTCGCCTCTCCCAGTACCCCCCCGTGGAGAAGTGGGACGACTGGACCGAGTGGGACAGCAAGGCGTGGCCCCGCAAGGTCGCCCGCAACTACACGCTGGTGCCCACCATCTGCTTCAACTGCGAGTCGGCCTGCGGGCTGCTCGCCTACGTCGACAAGAAGACGTACGCCATCCGCAAGTTCGAGGGGAACCCCGTCCACCCCGGCTCCCGCGGGCGCAACTGCGCAAAGGGGCCGGCCACCCACAACCAGATCTACGACCCCGAGCGCATCCTCTATCCCCTGAAGCGAGTGGGGAAGCGGGGCGAGGGCAAGTGGCGTCGGGTGAGCTGGGAGGAGGCGCTCGACGACATCGCCGGCCGCATGCGCGCCAGCCGCGAAAAGCGCCGCGACGGCATCATGTATCACGTCGGTCGTCCGGGAGAGGACCACTACACCAACCGGGTCATCACCGCCTGGGGCGTCGACGGGCACAACTCCCACACGAACATCTGCTCCGCGGGAGCGCGCGCCGGCTACGCCTTCTGGTCCGCCGGGGACCGCCCCTCGCCGGACTACGCCAACGCCCGCGCCATCCTGCTCATCTCCGCGCACCTGGAGTCGGGGCACTACTTCAACCCCCACGCCCAGCGGATCATGGAGGCGAAGGCCAACGGCGCGAAGATCATCACGCTGGACCCGCGCCTCTCCAACACCGCGGCGAAGTCGGACCTGTGGCTCCCCACCTGGCCGGGCAGCGAGACCGTGCTGCTCCTCGCGGTGGCGAACCACATCATCAGCAATGACCTCTACAACAAGGAGTTCGTCGAGAAGTACGTCAACTGGAAGGACTCCCTGGAGGCCGCCCCGTCCTTCGCGAACGGGGACCCCGACGTGCTCGCCGCCATCGAGGCCAACGACGGCACCTTCGCCTCCTTCGACCGCCTCCTGAAGGCGCTCTACAAGGAGTTCACGCTCGAGCGCGCGGCGAAGGAGTGCCAGGTCCCGCTGGAGCGGGTGCAGGAGATGGCGGAGATCATCGGCAACTGCGGCGACCGCCTCGCGGCCCACACCTGGCGCTCGGCGACCATGGGGAACAAGGGCGGCTGGCAGGTGGCCCGGTGCCTCTTCTTCCTCAACGTCCTCACCGGCAGCGTCGGGACGAAGGGCGGCACCCACCTCAACAGCTGGAACAAGTTCGTTCCCAAGCCCTTCGACCAGCCGCCGCCGTTCAACGCGTGGAACGAGCTGCACCTGCCGGTCGAGTGGCCGTTCGCGATGTACGAGATGTCGTTTTGCCTGCCCCACATGCTCGCCGAGGGCCGGGGCGACGTCGACGTGTACTTCACCCGCGTCTACAACCCCATGTGGATCAACCCCGACGGGTTCATGTGGCTCGAGGCCCTGACCGACGAGGAGAAGATCAAGTTCCACGTCGCGCTGACGCCCACCTGGAACGAGTCCGCCTGGTTCGCCGACTACGTGCTGCCGATGGGCCACTCGGGCGAGCGCCACGACATCCAGAGCCAGGAGACCCACGCCGGCCAGTGGTTCGGCTTCCGGCAGCCCGTCCAGCGGGTGGCGATGGAACGGGCCGGGATCCACGTGGAACGCACCTACGAGGCGAACCCTGGCGAGGTCTGGGAGGAGGCGGAGTTCTGGATCGATCTCTCGGTGAAGATGGACCCGGACGGGGAGCTGGGCATCCGGAAGCACTTCGAGTCGCCGTATCGCCCCGGCGAGATCATCAACATCAACGAGTACTTCCAGTGGATCTTCGAGAACTCCGTGCCCGGCCTTCCGGAGGCGGCGGACAACGAGGGTCTGACGCCCCTGGCGTACATGCGCAAGTACGGCGCCTTCGAGGTGACGAAGGACCGCTACAACGCGGTCGAGGAGGTCGGCTTCAAGACGCCGAGCGGCAAGCTCGAGTTCTTCAGCCCCACCGTCGCGTCCTGGGGCTGGCCCGAGCGCGAGTACGTCCTGCCCTGGACGCTCGAGTCCCACGTGGCGCCGAAGCACATCGACCGGAGCAAGGGCGAGATGCTGCTCCTGCCGACGTTCCGGCTGCCGATGCTCATCCACACCCGCTCCGCGAACGCGAAGTGGCTCTACGAGCTCGCCCACAAGAACCCGGTGTGGATCCACCCCGAAGACGCGCGGCGGCTCGGCGTGGTGACCGGGGACCTGATGAAGATCCAGACGGAGATCGGCTCGATGGTCGACCGCGCCTGGGTCACCGAGGGCATCAAGCCCGGGATCATCGCCATCTCCCACCACCTGGGGCGCTGGCGCCTCAAGGAGTCCGAGGGCATCGGCGGGGGCATGAGCGCGCTGGTGGAGCTCGGGGAGGACGGGGACAAGCGGTCCTTGCACGTGGTGCGCGGCGGGGGCGCCTACGACAGCTCGGACCCGGACACGTCGCGGATCTGGTGGAAGGACGTGGGGGTGCACCAGAACCTGACCCACGCCGTCCACCCGGACCCCATCTCCGGGGCCCACTGCTGGCATCAGAAGGCGGTGTCCGTGACGAAGGCGGGCCCGAACGACAAGCACGGAGACGTCGAGGTCGACACGAAGCGCTCGATGGCGGTCTACAAGGAGTGGCTGGCGATGACGCGGCCGGCGACGACGCACAGCCCGGACGGCACGCGGCGGCCGTACTGGCTCAAGCGCCCGCTGAAGCCCGTCAAGGAGGCCTACAAGCTGCCGAGCAACGGCGGCTGACATGACGGTCCCTGCTGCTGGCGAGCCCCTGACGCTCGCCGGGGTCGCCGACCTGCTCGAGGGGCGCCACCCCGACGATCACGTGGCCGCGGAGGCGTACGACCTCTTCGGGCGCGGCGTCTTCCCCTACACCGGCGCGTTCCTGTCGCCCGACGTCACGTCCGAGGAGCCGCTGGCGGACACGCTGCGGCGCGGCTCGGCGCGGGGCGCCTGGGCCTGGGTGCCGGCGTTCTGCGTGGCCGTGCGAGACGAGGACAGCGCCCTGGGAGACGCGGTCGCGGACGCCCTCGAGGACTGGCTCGCCGGCGAGCGGGACCTCGACGCAGGCCGTGCGCGGGCGGCCCTCGGTGACGACGCCTCCGAGGTGCCGTCCCTGGACGACGCCGGCCTGAAGGACCTCGTCGGGTACCTCGCGACGCCGTGCCGCTGCGGGGTGTTCCTCTCGGCGCTGGCCCTGGAGCGCATCGGCCGCGCCCACGACGTGCCGCGGGGCTTCGGAGGGCGCCAGAGGGTGCTCCAGCAGCTGCTCCTGCAGGGGTCGCGCTACGAGAGCCTGCCGGGGGTGCTCGACGGGCTGATCGCCATCGTGACCCGCCACGAGGAGCGCTTCGCCGAGGCGCCGTGGACGGGCCGGGAGTCGGCGGGGGTGTGGCGAGCGCGGGCGACGCAGACGAAGGAGCTGCTGGTGGGCATGCGGGCGCGGATCGCGGAGGAGCGGTGAGCTCCTGCGGGCACGTGGCCCCGCTGGACTGCGTCGACCCCCCACCCCACGTAGAGTGCTCGGCGGGCGTGATGCCCGGGGGGAACCATGTCTCTGCGTCTCGCCTGTCTCGTCGCCGCCGTGGTGATCTCGTCCTTGGCTCCGGGGGACGCCCTCGCCCGCGACCCCGAGCTGCCGCGTCCCGACGTCCCCGACGTCCTCGAAGGGCCCTATCCGCTCCTCGTCAGCGATCTGCAGGCGAAGAGCTGGGACGGCCTGAGTCAGTACCAGCCGGAGCGCATCGGGGACATGGTCACGGGCGGCGGGCAGTACCAGAGCATCAGCCCTTGGATCATCTCGCGGCCGGTCGCGCACTGGGTGGCAGACGCCGTGGTTCGGGGCGCGGCGTCCTCGGGGTTCGTCCTCGTGCCCGACTCCGACCCGCCCGCCGAGTACGCGGAGCTCGAGGTCCATCGCTTCTACTGCAACATCACGCCCTTCCAGCCGTCCCGCTGCCGCGTCGACCTCGAGCTGGTGTGGCGGGGGGGAGGCGACGACGAGCTCCTGTGGCAGTACCAGGCCGAGGTCCCCTTCAAGGACTTCTGGGGGTTCAGGCGCCTGTCGGGGGTCCCCGAGGAGCTCGCGGAGGACATCGTCGACTCTCTGGTCCTCGAGCTGCCCGAGCGCATGCCCATCGCCCCTGCGCCGGACGACGAGGGGGGCATCGAGCTCGAGTTCGCGCTGATCGACGAGGGCGGCGAGACCCACGCGTGGCCGATCCTCGTCTCCGAGGGGGACGACCTCTGCGTGGCCGACAAGCCGCCGCGGTGGGTCTCTGGCGCCGCGCGGGAGCGCCACTACGTGTACGGCGCGAAGCTCGGCAAGCCCTGGGCGATGCTGGACACACCCGACGGCGTCGTAGTGGGGCGGGTCGTGCGGCGGTTGCTGCACCTGGATCTCGTGCGGAGCCGCGACGGGTTCCGCCCCCTACGACGCGCGCAGCTGCTGGGGAAGGGCGGGATGCCCCGAGCCGGCCTCGCCGAGGACTGCTGGCACGACGCCGCGGGGGAGAGCTCCGCCGGACCTGCGCCCGCTCGCGACCGCAGAGCCCTGCTTCGTGGGCGGGCGAGCGCGCTCGTCCTCGTCGACAAGCGCGGCAACGTCATCGACCTCGACGCGGTCCTCGACCGGCGAGACCGCCCGCGCTTCAGGAAGATGTCCATCGCGAACCTCGACATGGGCGGGCACCCGATGCGGCTGGACGATGCGGTCGAGGCGCTCGGGGACCGCAAGCTCACCGCGCAGTACCAGCGCGTGCGCGACGAACGGCACCGGGACCGAGTCCAGAGCGTGGCCGCCATGATCGTCGGCGGCAGCCTGATCGCCACCGGCGCAGTGCTCGACACGGCCGCGCTCTTCAGCCTCCCTCCCGCCGGGGCGCCGTCCCCTCGGTTCGTCTCCACGCCGATGCTGGTCGCCGGGGGGATCACGCTGGGGATCTCGATCCCGCTCGGGGTGAAGGCGACCGTCAAGTGGCGCCGGATCGACGCCGGCCGGAACCTGGAGGAGCTGGAAGACCCGGAGCTGCTCTACCGGGTCCTCGAGGACCAGGGCTTCTGACGCTCGGCGGGGTCGCCCCACCGTCCCCCGTTTGCTCCCCCTCCCCCCCTCCGACACCCTGACGACCGTGCCTCGACGCCCCCTGATCCGCCTGCCGTCGCTGTCCCGCGAGACCCTCGGAGGCGACGTCCTGGCGGGCGTCAGCGTGGCGCTCGTGCTCATCCCCCAGGCGATGGCCTATGCGGACCTCGCCGGCCTGCCGCCCGTCCACGGGCTCTACGCCGGGGCGGTGGCCCCCATCCTCGCTGCGCCCTTTGCGTCGTCGCGCTTCCTCCAGACGGGGCCCACGGCGCTCACCTGCCTGCTGACGCTGGGCGGTCTGGGGACGCTGTTCGCGCCGTACTCGTCGTCGTACGTCGCCGCGGCGGCTCTGCTCGCGCTGCTCGTGGGGGTGGTGCGGATCGCCATCGGGCTGCTGCGCGGCGGCGCCATCGCCCGGGTCCTGTCCGAGCCGGTGCTCCGGGGCTTCACCCTCGGGGCGGCGGTGCTCATCGGTGGCTCGCAGATCTCGGCCGCGTTCGGGGCCCCCACCCCCGAGGGAGGCGTCGTCCTCCGGGCCGCCCGCACGCTGGCGGATCCTGCGTCCTGGACCCCCGGCGCCGTGGTCCTGACCGTCGTCACCATCGCGCTGATGCGGGGCGGCAAGCGCATCCACCCTCTCTTCCCTGGGGTGCTCGTCGCGGCGGTGCTCGGTCTCGGGGCGTCCGTCCTCGGGCTCGGCGTCGGCCCGTCCATCGGCGCCATCCCCGGCAGCCTTCCTCGGTTCGACGTCGCTTTCCCCTGGGCCGCGACCCCGCAGCTGCTGATCCCCGCCCTGGTCATCGCGGTGGTGGGGTTCGCCGAGCCGGCGGCCATCGCCCGCGCCTACGACGACGGCGACGGCGAGCCCTGGGACGCGGACCGGGAGTTCGTGAGTCAGGGAGTGGCCAACGTGACCGCGGGGGTGTTCTCGGGCTTCCCCGTCGGCGGGTCCTTCTCCCGCTCGGCGCTCACCCACGTCGCGGGCGGCCGCACGGTCCTCGCGGGGGCGATGACGGGGCTCATCGTCCTCGCGGTGGTCCCCTTCGCCTCGCTGCTCGCGCCGCTCCCTCGGGCGATCCTCGGGGCGACCGTGCTCGGCGCCGTCGTCAAGCTGCTCGACCCCCGCCCGGTCCTCCACCTGTGGACCGCGCGCCGACGGGACGGCCTCCTCGCCCTCACCACGCTCCTCGCGACCCTGCTGTCCGCTCCGCACGTGGAGTACGGGGTCCTCGTGGGGGTCGGGCTCTCGTTGCTCGTCTACCGCGGGCTGCCGCCGGAGAGCGGCGGCGGCGAGGAGTAGGAGCTCACCCCGCGGTCAGGGGCGGCATCGGGTCCGGGTCCACCCCCAGCGCGCCCGAGAACCGGGGCCGCATCTCCACCAACCGCGCGTAGAGGAAGTCGATCACCGCCCGGATCCGGGCCACGTGGCGCAGATCCGGGTGCGTCAGGAGCCACCCGTCCACCCCCCAGCCGGGCTCGACGCCCCGGAGCCGCACCAGGCGGTCGTCGACGTCCCCCTGCTGGCACACCTGGTGCGCGATGCCCACCCCACCCCGCAGCGCCCCCATCATCACGGCGGCGCTGTCCAGGTACATGGCAATGCGCGCCTTTGGCACGTGGGTTCGCATCCACTCCGCCGTCTGGCGCGCCCCGAGGCGCGGGTCCCAGGTCAGCCAGGGATACGTGTCGAGCGGGGCGCCCGGGGGCATCTGCTCCACGAGGGACTTCGCCCCGTAGACCGCGTACTCGAAGGCGCCCACCTTCCGACCCACCAGGTGCGGGGGAGGGGAGCCCGTCGTCCAGCGAATGGCGATGTCCGCCTCCCGGCGGGTGAGGTCTACGAACCGGGTGGCCACGGTGACCTCGAGATCGATCCGGGGATAGGCGTCCCGGAGCGCCACGAAGAGCTCCGGGTTGCTGCCCGCGAACGAGTCGAGCGTCGCGATGCGGACGGTGCCGCTCAGGCGGTTGTCCGCTCCGAGGAGCTTGCGGTCCAGGCGGTGGACCTCCACCTCCATCGCTTCCGCCGCCGCCGCGAGCTCCTCCCCGGCGGCCGTGAGCACCCACCCCTCCGGTCGGCGATCGAAGAGCCGCACCCCGAGGGAGGTCTCGAAGGCCTTGATCCGCCGGGAGACCGTCGTGTGGGTCACGCCGAGACCGTCGGCCGCGAGACTCAGGGTCCCGGCGCGCGCGAGCCCCAGCACGAAGCGGAGGTTGTCCCAGTCCATCGGCTGTCCGTCGTTCATCGCTCGGCCATTCCTTGCAAGATTGCACATCGAAGGCGAGATCTTGAGTGGTGAATGAACGAACTTGCACGCATAGGGTCTCGGTCACCCGGCGCTTCGTCGTCGCCAACCCCCGGAGAGACTATGACCATCATCACCGTCACCCGTTCGCTGCCCTCGACCCCCGCCCAGGTCTGGGAGGTGCTCCGCGACATCGCGGGCATCGAGAACTTCCACCCCGTCGTGCAGAGCTCCCCCCTCAACGCCGGCAGCGGCCCCGACGGTCTCGGCGCGTCGCGGACCTGCACGTTCTACGACGGCAACCACGTCGTCGAGGAGGTCGTGGGGTGGGATGAAGGGCGGTCCATGACCATCGAGATCGTGGACGGCTCCATGCCGATCCAGCCCGGAGCCCGCGCCCACATCGAGGTCACCCCGGAGGGGACGGGGACCCAGGTCGCGTTCACGATGGACTACACCGTCAAGTTCGGGCCCCTCGGCGCCGTCATGAACGTCCTGATGATGAAGCGCCAGTTCGCGAAGGTCATCGACGGGTTGCTCGCCGGCCTGGACGTGCACGTGCGGACCGGTGAGCGCATCGGGCCCGACTTCGACGCCGCGGCGGCCTGAGGAGCAGCGGGGGGGAGCCGGGAGTGGTCGGTCGGCCGTCAGGGGAGGCCGAGCTCGCCCTGCTTCGTCCGGGCCTCGGTCGCGTCCAGCCCCGCTGCGGTCTGCATGTCCCCGAGCGCCTGCCACGCATAGGGATTCCAGGGCTGCTCGTCGACGCCACGCCGGAGCGTCTGGACTGCGTCGGCCGGCTGGTTCTGACTGAGCTCGATCTGGGCCAGCAACTGCCACGGCGGCAGTGCCCAAGGCTGGAGCTCGGTGGCCCGCCGCGCCACCTGGTGCGCCGTCGCGAGGTCCCCTTCCATCGCCTTGCCGAGGGCGAACTCGTACGACGCGCGGGCGAGCCGTGCCTGCCCATGGGGGTTGTCGGGGTCGAGGCGGACCGCCGCGGCCGTGGCGTTGCCGTCCCCGGCGGCCACGGCCGCGTCCAGGGCGGTGACGGCGGCGTAGCGCTCCTCGAGCGCGGGATCGTCCAACGGAAGCTTCTCCCGCAGAGCGAGGAGGGCGTTCACGTCGAGCAGACCCTCGCCCCCGTAGAGCCCCCGCGGCGCGGTGAACTCGAGGAACGGGTCGTCCGCGTGCTGGATGGGGCCCTCGCCGACCCACTCCCGGAGCGACGCGTCTCCCAGTACGTAGTGGCGCTGGAGGTCCACCGGCTCCCGCAGGCCCGTCCACAGGGCGTTCCCGTTCGCCTCGAGCCCAGCCAGTCGGGCGGCCAGCTCCGCGCGGTCGAGGGGCTGGGCGGGCTCGATGTGGGCCTGCAGGTAGTAGTCGAACGACCCCGCGGACCACAGGGTCACCCCGTCGAACACCGACAGGAAGGTGCGCACCGCCATGCGGAAGTCCGCGTCCCGCAGCAGGTAGCCCTGCACCCAGACGCTGACGACGCCGCCGGGCTTCGTGCGCGCCTTCATCGCCTCGAAGGCCTCGACGGTGAACAGCGTGGCGACGCCGGACACGAAGAGGTTCGTGGGCTGGCTGGCCACGACGTCGAACTGCTCGTCGGTGCGCTGGAGGTGGTGCAGCCCGTCGCCGATGACGAGATCGGTGCGGGGGTCCGCCAGGGGATCGCCGATGACGGGGCCGAAGAGCTCCGCGCCGCGCGCCACCTCGGGCAGCAGCTCGACGGCGACGACGTCCTTGACCGGGTGATCCAGAGCGTTGGCGAGCGACATCCCCGAGCCCAGGCCGATCACCAGCGCCGCCTCCCGGTCCTTGCTCAGGAGCAGCGGCAGCGTGCCGGCGATGCCCTGGTAGAGGCGGTCGACCTCGGTGGATGCGTCCGTCTTGCCGTTGATGCGCAGGACGCGCGCGCCCGTCTCCCGCTGGAGCACCGAGACCGTGGCGCCGGCCCCCTCCTCGTGGAACAGGATCTGCCCGCCATCGCGCAGCTCCGCGAGGCGCCGCGGGTCGTCGGCGAGGTCCTTCGCGTACATGTGGGGCGCCAGGTTCATGTGGCGCGGGTTCCAGGGCGGTGCGCCGACGGCGCCGAGGAGCGCCAGGAGCGGCAGGACCAGCCCGGCGCGGCGTCCCTGGGTGAACAGGAGCAGCCCCGCGGCTGCCAGCGACAGGCCCACGGCGAGCCAGAGCACGTTCCGCAGGCCGATGAGCGGGAGCAGCACGAGGCCGCCCACCGCCGAGCCGACGATGGCGCCCCCGGTGTTCCAGGCGTAGGCCCGCCCCACCACCAGGGGCGCGGTGGCCGGGTCGTCGGCGAGGGCGCGCGTCGCGGCGGGGTAGGTGCCGCCCATGAGCACCGTGGGGACGAGCACCAGCGCGAACAGGAGCGCGAAGGTGAAGGCCTGGGACGCCACGAACGAGTCTGCGAGGGCGGCGAGCGGCGTGATCAGGAGGAGGGGGAGCTCGCCGAGCAAGGGAATGAGCAGCGCCGACGCCAGCGCGATGCCGAGGTTCAGGGCCGCGAGGAGGATGACGCGGTCGGGGCGGCGGTCCACCACCCGCGCGAACACATGGCCGCCGAGGGCGAGGCCGGCGATGAAGGCGGCCACGATCAGCGAGAAGGCGTAGGTCGTCGAGCCCACGAAAAGGCCGAAGCTTCGGGTCCAGGCCACCTGCTGGATGAGCGCTGCGCAGCCGGAGATGGCGAAGGCGACCAGCACGGCCCGGCGCGTCGCGGGGGACAGGGCGGGCGACGGAGGAGACGCCGCGGGCGTGTCGGCGGCGCCGTCGTCGGGCGGGCCTTCGGGTCCGTGGGCGGGGGCGAGGGGATGGCGGCGTCCGAGGACGACCGCTCCGACGCCGATGGCGATGTTCGCGGCGGCCGCCAGCGCGAGGGAGGTCGGCTGGCCGAGAGACGGCAGGAGCGCGAAGCCGGCCAGGGCGGCGCCCGCGAAGGCGCCGGTGGTGTTGATGGCATAGAGCCAGCCCATGTCGCGGCCGAGGCGGTGCTCGTCACGCGCGTACCAGCGGGTCAGGAGCGGCAGGGTCGCGCCCATGGCCAGCGTGGGGGGCAGGAGCGCGAGGCCGGCCGCGCCCAGGGTGCCGAGGAGGTGGGCGTCGGTGCCGAGGGTCGCGGCCACGGCCTCGGCGCCGCGCAGCACCCAGGGGCTGGCGAGGGCGAAGAGCCCGATGGCGATCTCGGCGAACCCGTAGAGGGACAGCGGGTGGGTGCTCTTCGCGGCGACCCGGCCCGCGAGGGCGGCGCCGATCCCGAGCCCGGCCATGTACGTGGCGACCACGGTCGACATCCCGAAGACCGAGTGGCCCACCACGAGCCCGAGCATGCGCACCCAGATGACCTGGTAGACGAGGGCGGTCGCGCCGGAGGTGAGGAAGAAGGCGGCGATGAGCGGGCGGAGGTTCACGGCGACGGATGGTAGCCGGGGAGCCGATGGAGGGTTTGTTGCGCTCGTGCAGTTTTGTGTGGCGATCAAGCTTCAACACCATGCGCAAGCGCAGTTCTAGTGTCGGGACGCTGGACGCGACGAAGCGCGCCCGCGGACGAACCCGGAGGCCTGTCATGCACCTGTCGACCCTTCTCCTCCTCGCCGGAGGCGTCGCCGCCCTCCTTCCCGGCCACCGGGCCGCGGTCTCCCATACGTTCGACGCGGACCGGGCGGCGTCCTGTCTCGCCGAGGCCCGGTCGCTCCTCGACGCCCACGAGGAGTTCTTCCTCGACGCCCGGGACTGGCTCGACGGCGACGACGTGGCGCTGCCTTCGGTGGACACCTTCGCGCTCCAGCGCAGTCCCTTTGCCGAGTTCGAGGGCGCCTGGTGTGGCTCGTGGGACGGGACCCCGGTGCGGCACGTGTGGCGCTCGATCGACTCGGACGCCCAGCTCGTGTTCGTGGAGGACGACGGGGCTCCTCATGAGGGGATCAACCTGCGCGGGGAGGACGGCGCGATCTGCGGGATCGTGCGGGACGCGGCGGGCCGCGAGCGCTTGCACGAAGGGTGGCTCGCGCACGGACACGCCGCCGGCCCTGCCTCCATCGAGTGGCTCACGCCGGACCGGGCGTACCTCGAGCGGGTCGTGCGCACGAGCGACGGGCCTCGCTACCACATCGACGAAGTGGTCCTCGGACGCCGGGCGCGCCGCGGGGTCTCAGCGACCTACGCCCCGTGCGACCGCGGCGCTCAGAGCCCGGCCCACGAGGCGACGGAGGGGCGGGGCAGCGGCACCGTGAGCCAGGCGGAGCCGGACATGGTGTTGGAGAACCCGCCGTCGGTGGTGATGGCGAGGCCGGTGGCGTAGGCGATGCCGATGCGCGTGGGCCCGACGTCGACCCCCAGGAGGATCTCGACCTGCAGCGGGAGCCGTCCCTGGATGGGGTGAGGCCCCGGGCCGACCCGCAGGACGGCGGGGATGGCGATGCCGACGCCGAGGTCGAAGGCCTTGATGATCACGCTGCCGCGCACCGACGCCGTGCAGGTCAGCGCCGTCCCCGGCTCCGCGAGGGTGTGCAGCGCTCCGCCCGCGAGGAAGACCTCGAGCCCCCACCCTCTCGTGCCGCGCGCCAGGGTGGCGCGGGTGCCGATGGAGCCGCCGACGCTGCCGAAGGGGACCCGCACCTCCGCGGCCACGCCGAGGCGGTCGGTGAGCCAGAAGCCGCCCGACTGGTGGGGCCAGCCGACAGCGGCGACGACCTCGGGGGCTCCGCGGGAGGGGAGGCGCAGCGCGAAGGGGTCGGCAGCGGCGGTAGCGGGGAGGACCAGGGCAGCGAGGAGGAGGCTCGGTGCGACTCCAGGGGGGAGGCGCGATCGGCGTCTGCGCGGAGGGCGACGGCTCACTGGACGTCCACCCCCTCAAGGTCCCGCCACTGGATGGGCGCCTCCTTGCCGAGGACGTCGGCGACCCACGCGGCGAACAGCTGCTGGGCGCGGGCCCGACTGACGGCGACCGGGTTGGATGCCTCCGGCTCGAGGGCTCGCTGGCCTTCGGACAGTTCGTCCAGCCAGTCGTAGTAGGTCATCCCGGAGATGATGGCCACGTGGCTGGGCTCGGGCGCGGACCGCTGGGAGACGCGGACGGCGCGGGCGGTGACGATGGCGTCGTCGCTGCCCACCACGAAGAGGGAGGGGCGTCCGTCGGCGGACTCCAGGCTCTGGAAGCGCTCGGCCACGGCCGCGATGGGCGCGACTCCGTGCCAGAGGTCGGGTGCGCGGACCCAGCGGTTCAGGGCGACGGTGCCGCCGCTCCCGTGCCCGATCAGGACGCCTGGGCTTCCGTCGACGAGGGCGGCGAGGAGATCGTCGGGGTCGGAGGCGCGGTGGTGCAGCGTCTCCACGGACAGGTCCGCGTTCGTCTCCTGGCCCGACGTCACGTCGAACTGAGCCCGGGGAACGAGGACGGCGTGGCCGGTCGAAGCGAGCCACTCCGCGAGCCACGCGAGCTGGTCGGGCGTGGCGAAGGAGGGGGCGAGGATGGTCACGAGGGGGGCGGACGTGACGGCGGGGGCGAGGTCGTCGCCGGCGGGCCAGTAGATGGTGTAGCGGAGGGCCTCGTTGCCCCGCACGGTGGTGAGGGCCCGCTCTCGGCCCACGCCGTGGGGCCCGAGCTCGCCGTCCTCGCCGCTGCGGGCGGGGTCTGGCTCGGCGAGGAGCATGGCGGGACCGGGGTGCTCGCAGCCGGGGAGGGTGAGGAGCGCGGTCAGCGCGAGGGAGCCGGCGAGGTAGGCTGCGCGCATGTCCGTTCCCTTCCACCTGGCGTTCCCGGTCACTGACCTGGAGGCCACGCGCACGTTCTACGAGGGCCTCCTCGGCTGCGCCGTCGGGCGCTCGGCCTCACGCTGGATCGACTTCGACTTCTTCGGCCACCAGATCTCGGCCCACCTCGTCGACGAGATGCCGTCCATCCATACCAACGGCGTGGACGGCGATTCGGTTCCGACGGCGCACTTCGGGGCCGTGCTGGGCTGGGACGACTGGCACGCCATGGCCCGGTCGCTGGAGGGAGAGGGGGTGGAGTTCCTGATCCCGCCGAAGACCCGCTTCGTAGGGGAGCCGGGCGAGCAGGCGACGCTGTTCGTGCGCGACCCGTCGGGGAACGCGCTGGAGTTCAAGAGCTTCCGGGACCCGAGCAAGCTGTTCGCGGTGGAGTGATGGGGCGGGGAGGGTGGCTCGCGGCGGCGGTGGCCGTCCTGGCTCTCGGGGTCGCCGCCTGGGCGTCCTGGGGAGCGGCGGACGCGCGCGACGAGGCGCGGATGTGGCGATTGAGGGCGCAGGAACTCGAGCGTGGAGCCGAGGCGCGTCAGCGAGAGCTCGAGGCGTCGGGGCAGGCGACCCAGCTGGAGGCTCTGCGGGCCGAGGTGGTGGCGATCGAGGAGTTCATGGACGAGGTGCCGCAGCGGCTCGACCCCGTGGGGGCGCGGCTCGATCTGCACGAGGTGGTGCGCTGGTCCGCGGACGCGAACGGGGTCTCGGAGCCTGCGACCGACTGGACGGCGCGGTACGTGCGGCTCGCCCCGCGCCGGCGCCGAGGGCGGGACCCGGAGGTGGAGGTCGTGGCGCTCCGGGAGGGACATCCCTTCGAGGTGTTGGGGTTCCGGAAGGGGGACTTGCTGCGGAACGTGAACGGGGTGCCGTTCCTGGCGGGGCTGCGGGGGAACGAGGAGGTCGTGCCCTTCTGGAACACGGTCCGGTCGGACCCGGACTTCCGGGTCGAGATCGTGCGAAACACCTGGGTGCGGGACATCGAGTTCACGCGGCAGGAGGCATCCGAGGCGTTCGCGGAGCTGGAGCGTCGGCTCGCAGTGCGGGAGGCAGCGGAGTGAAGGCTGAGTGGCCAGGGTGTTGGAACGCGCGGCGGATCCTGCCGGGGGTCTGGCGGGCATCGACGCTGGATGCGGTGCACTGGGACGCCCTGGTGGCGGACGGCGTGGAGACGGTCGTCGATCTTCGGAACGGGACCGTCGAGGGCGGTCCGCTCCAGCGGGTGCATGTGCCACTGGAGGAGGGGCTGCGCGACGATCCGCTGTTCCTGCGGCTCAAGACGGAGACGGGGCTCGCCTCGCCGCTGTACTACATCCCGTTCTGCACGCGGTGGCGGGACCGGGTGCGGGCGGCGGTCGACGCCATCGACGGGGCGACGCCGGGGGTGGTGTTCCACTGCCACGCGGGGTGGGACCGGACGGGGATGCTGGCGGCGATCCTGTTGCGCCGGGCCGGGGCGACCGTCGACGAGATCGTCGCGGACTACGCGATCGGATCTGTACAGGACTCTGTGTAAGCGCCTTCTGACCGGCTGCGTCGCTCCGGTTGGTCTCGACAGACTACCCGCCGAGTCTCGATTCACTT
>ENA-OWNT01000827-OWNT01000827.1-seawater-metagenome-genome-assembly--contig:-NODE-827-length-53337-cov-10.408036_pt1 | contig 53337 bp, 49 predicted proteins | sample MGYA00238136_ERZ651165 | MGnify/ENA primary metagenome ERZ651165 (study PRJEB26861, sample SAMN08777766) | seawater metagenome | isolation source: coastal seawater | place: USA: Florida | collected... | reverse complement strand
CTTACGTGCGCCGTAAAGCACCTGACTGTAGACATCGCGGCCACTTCGGGTTGTGCCCAGAACATGTTCAGCATTTGGTGCTACGTGAGGTCTGGCGACGCGTTTTTCTGGGTTATGTGTGGCTAATACCGGAGCAAAAAGAGCGCCAGCCAGCACGATTGACAGCAGCAGACCACCGATGATCGCTGGTGGGTTTCCATAGAAGAAAGCGTAAGCTTTGCTCAGGGATTTTTTCACTCGCTTCCAAGAGAACTTTGATTCACGTTGGGTCAAAGCATGGGCAGAAGACGAGGTGGTATTAATGAGTTTGTCCATGATGCACCTTAATTAGAAATACGTGGATCGAGCCAAACGTAAAGTAGGTCGGCGATGAAGTTAGCTGTCAGAACAGCAGAGACTAAGATCAATAGAATGGCTTGAATCAGCGGGTAGTCTCGAGCGACGATACCTTTTAGCAGAATGTTGCCCAGCCCCTGATAGTTGAACACCACTTCAGTCATGATTGAGCCAGCAAACGAGAAACCAATCGCCATAGCAATCGCGGTTGCGACTGGCAGGATTGCATTGCGTCCTGCGTAGCGAGACATAACTCGGTAGCTACTCAGACCTTTAGCTTCCGCCATAGTGACGTAGTCTTCACCCAGTACGTTAATCATCGCGTTACGCATGTTAAACACCCAGGTAGAGATACCAACAATCACCATAGAGCCAACAGGCAATACAGCGTGCTTAGCAACGCTGGAGATAAACTCCCAGCTAAATGCCGGATCAAGTGAAGGGTCGTAGGTATAGGCGAGCGGCAGCATCTCTAACTTTAAGCCAAAGAAATAGAACAGCAGCAGCGCGGTAACTATGTATGGAAAGTTACTGATAAATGCCAGTACTGGCGGTACTACCTGACCAAAGAAGCCTTCGCGGCGGTAAGAAGCATAAGTACCGATGCTGACACCAATGATCAGAGCAACAATCAGCGAGCCCAGCGCCAGAAACATAGTCCATGGCAGAGCGTTGGCAATCACTTCAGACACACTGACAGGGAACATCAGTACTGAAGGGCCGAGGTCGAGGGTAAAAACACTCTTTATGTAAGCGATGTATTGTTCAAAGATGTTGCCATCAACGAAGCCATACATTTCACGGACTGCGTCCATTTGGGCAGGGTCCATACGACCTTGAGCAGCCGCAAATAGTGCGTCTACAGGGTCACCTGGCATCAGTCGTGGCAGCATAAAGTTGAAGGATATCGCAATAAGGAATGCGGTAAAATAAAAGCCAAATCGGCGAACTAAAAACGACATAACGAACCTTTTAATCAAGGAGCCCAAACGGCTTGGGCTCCGTGTTTTTGCTAGAGTGTGAGATTATTTAAGGTGTAGGTTGTTTAGAATAATCACGCGCTTACCGCCGTCGTACCATACTGGCTGAACGTATGGGTCTTGCTCACTTGGCCAGCCAACCACTTTCTTAGTGCTGTACTGGAACCAGGTAGGGTTTGAGAACAGCGGGATAAATGGCATGTTCTGAGCGGTGTACTCTTGTAGTTCAGAAATGACCTCTTCCTGCTCTTGAGCATTACCAATCTTGCCAAAGCTATCGATAAGGTTATCGATTTCCGGAGAGTTAACCCCGTGGCCCGCGTGCCAGGTCTTACCAATACGTGAAGTAGAGAAGTACTCTTGGTAAGCAAGGATCGGGTTAGTCGCTACCATCGACCAGTTGATCGACATAGTGTAGTTACTCTCCTTAAGGTTCTTATCGTAAACCGCCCAGTCGACAGTCTTAACGTTGGCCTTAATACCTACTTCGTCGAAGTACTCTGTTACCATCTGGACAACTTGGATCCAGTCAGTCCAGCCGTTAACGACTTCAATGTCGAATGAGATGTCCGAACCATCTGCATTGTCGCGGTATCCGTCACCGTTTTTGTCAACCAGTCCTGCTTGATCAAGTAGGGCGTTAGCTTTCTCTGCATTGTACTGAGTCAGGTAACCGTATTTCTGGTTTACGTTTTGATCGATGTGCGTCTTGTAAAGCTCTGCGATACCACCCGGGTTGTAGTTTGCTGTAGGGTAACCGTAAGCGGCAATATCAACGATCGCTTCACGATCCAGTGCCATTGAAAGAGCCTGACGAACACGTAAGTCATCGAATGGCTTCTGCTTAGTATTTACATATAGGTGAATTGCATCGTTCGCTGGGTACCAGAAGTGGTTGTTAGCCTTGTCCTGAGCGACGAAAGTAGACTCAACATCGGCAATAAAGTTTGAGCCCCAGTCGATTTCACCCTTGATAAGTGCAGGCTGAATCTGCGAGTTATCGTTGTATGAACGGAAGTTAACACAGTCCAGATAAGGGCGACCTTCAAGGTAGTAGTTAGGGTTGCGGCACAGTTCCATCTGTTGCGGTTTCAGATACTTCACCACTGTCATTGGGCCGCTGCCAACAGGATTTGGGTTGGTGAAGGTTGTCAGATCGTCCACTTTAGACCAGATATGCTTAGGTACAATGTGGTAGCGCTCCAGATTCCAGGCAAAGGTAGAGTCTGCTTTCGCTAATTCGAACGCGACTGTGGTTTCATCTGTTGACTTGATTGTTTGCAGGTTTTTGCCTGACCAAATACCTTTCTGGTCAAATGCTGGAGCTTCTTTGGTCAGCATAAAGCTGTAAACCACATCTTCAGCAGTCAATGGGGTACCGTCAGACCATTTAAGGCCTTGCTTAAGTTTAAGCGTAATGGTTTTAAGGTCATCAGAGTAGGCATAAGATTCTGCAAGGCGGAAGTCTGTTTCCCCTGTCATATTGTTGAAGACCATTAGCGGTTCAAACATGATGCCATGATAAAGGTCTTTAGTAGTGTATGGGTTGAAGTTCTCGACAAAGCCAGTATTGATAATTGGTACCGTCAGTGTACCGCCTTGCTTAATAGAGTCCGCTTGAGCCGCAGTTGAAAGCAGCATACTGGCAGCAATGGTCGCGAGCAGAGTTTTCTTATGCATCACATTGTCCTTATTTAATTATTAAGTTTGATTCATCCCCGGAAGCAACTTTAAAAGAAAGCGCTTTCTTTGGTGTGTTTTAGTCTTATCATCACCAGAGTTCAAACTTTTGTCTTTAAAACAGACTTTAGATCACAGAACAATACTCGAGTTTAGATTTGCTTGTATTGAGTGCTATTTAATTATAAGTCATTGATATTGGTTATTTTATGTCTTTATTGGTTAATATTTTGAGTGTAATTGATGTGCTAGTGAGAAGGGGCATTAAGAGGTTTTTTTGAACAAAATAGCGTAAAATTTAGACAGCGCTCACTGTTTTTCTTACTCTAAATTTGCTGATCTTCACAAAATTAGCCAAAACAAAAGAAACCGCTTTCTTTGGGGTGGTTAAAGAGTAAAGTTTCAGCCAACAAGCAACCAAGATTTTAAGGGAAGTGATGATTAAATTCTGGAATGGTAACAAGTCATCGGCCAGGCAAGATTATGAATATGAGTTACTTGAGTGTTTAGTTAGAGAGAGGCAAGAAGAAACCCTAATAGACAATGATTTAACCGATTATCCGTGTGCGCAAGATGAAGGAAATGTACTGGAAAATGGCTGCGATATATTGGTCACCGTGGCTGGAAACCGGAAGTTTGCCGGGAAACCTCTGATCGAAATAAAGCAGCCGTTGTGTAAAGGGTTATTAGGGTGGCGCCTTTGTATTGTGGCAACTGACCGAGTCGATGAGTTTGAGAACATAACTCTGGCACAATTGAAGGGTAAAAAGCTTGGAGTGCCAGCCACTTGGGTTGATGCTGAGCTATTCAGAGCCAATGGTTTCAATGTACTAGAGCAAGGAAATCTGGATGATATGTTAGGCTGGGTGCAGGATGGAAGCGTCGACTTTATTACTCTGGGGGCTAACGAAGCCCATGACATACTGGCGCAGAATCAACACTATAGCGACGTGCTCTCCATCGAGCCGACTATGGCAATCTATTATCCATTCCCATTAGTCTTTTACGTCAACCAGCAACAAGAAGAACTGGCTGAGTTATTAAGCCAGCAGCTGTTAGAAAAAAAGTCTCAGGTAGTTGAGCTATTCAATCACCACTATGGCGATGTAATTCGTCAGGCTGCTCTGCAAAAAAGGCGTAAGCTAAGCTTGAGTAATCCGTTGTTGTCAGATGACTACCACTTGTTGCTTGAAGAATATGAGCCGTTTGTAGTGGAGTAGGGCTTATCCAATCGCCCATTTGAGAATAACCAACAATAAAAAAGAGCGGCAATCAGACCGCTCTTTAGTGTTTGCTTAGCAAGACACTACGAGAGTGTGCCAACTGAGTCTCGACAGATGAGTTCAGGCTCAAGTTGCTGTTTTATATTTACTTTCTGATCATGAACCATAGCTAACACTCCTTTAGCTGACTCTCTCCCCATCTCTTCGACTGGAAAGTTTATCGTTGTTAAGCGTGGCCTGATATGTGCGCTGTGGTAGTCATTATCGAATCCGACCACCGACAGATCTTGTCCAATCGTGATGTCTCTTTCTACAGCGACGTCATACACCGCGAGGGCGATATTATCATTTTGGCAGAACACTGCGGTTATTTCTGGCGCACGGTCAAGTAATCGGCGAGCTCGCTCGTGGTTACCGTCATGGTCAAAACGACCTTCAATCACGTAAGAAGGGTTGTACTGAATCCCTGCTTCGGCGAGAGCTAAACGATAGCCTTGCAGACGATCCCGACTGTCCCCTTTACTTAGCTGACCGGTAATACAAGCGATGTTTTTATGCCCGTGTTCTAGCAGGTGTTTCGTTGCCAGATAACCTCCGAGTTCGTTATCGATATAGATACAGTTATCAGCGATATCGGGAATGTAGCGGTTAAGTATGATGGTTGCAGGAGTGTTCTTCACTACTTCAATCAACTCATCGTCTGAGAGCTTATCAGAATGAAGAATAAACCCGTCAACACGTTTGGAGCGGAGAAACTCAATTGAGTCTTTCTCTTTGCTGTGAGACTCCTGGCCGCTGGTTACAATCAAATGGTTGTTGTTCTGACGTATTGTATCTTCGGTATGATGCATCAAAGGGCCATAAAAGGGGCCATCTAATGAACCTACCAACATGCCGATACTATTTGAGCGGCTTGATGCCAGAGCTTGTGCAAACGCGTTTGGTTTATAGCCCAGCTGTTCGATCGCAGCGTAGACTTTTTTGCGGTTTGCTTCCTTTACGGTCGGGTGATTATTAATTGCTCGAGAGACGGTAGCTTGGGAAACTTTTGCCAACTCAGCGACTTCTTTAATAGTAATCAAGGCATTAACTCATTTTAAAACGGGTGAAGGTAGAGCACCTGACGAGTGTATTGTTATTCTACTATTTACTCGCTTTCGAAACCGGACTCTACATTTATCTCGATTTTACCCTATAAATGTGATTACAAACCAAAGAAAGCGCTTTCTTTTCTGATCTGGCTCTCATACTGTAGGGGTGTTTGGTTGGCAATATCAGCTTCTCCCAGAGTATTAGCCGAATGCTAACTGAATAATTCAGGCCTGCTTACTTCAGTTGACGAAGCAATGCGACGTCAACTGCACACTAAGTACTTGGTCGCTGACGCTAATGCTCGGCACTGTTAAGTCACACATTGATCGGGCTTGTCCCATCACACCCATAACAAGGATTACTATGTTGAATAAGACACTGATATCTCGCCTGATACTTTCCACATTCGCAGGGACAATGATTGCTGGTTGTGCGACAAGTACTGAAACTACCGCAACGGGTTTTATCAGCGGTAAAAAGCCAATCGAGCTGAGTCAGCAACCTGTTACCCCAAGTGATAAGTGGAAACTGGCATGGCAGGATGAATTTGAGGGCGATCGAATTAATCCTCGTTACTGGTCTCTGGAACAGAACTGTTGGGGCGGCGGTAACAATGAGCAACAGTGTTATACCGACCGAGAGCAGAATGCGTTTGTTAAAGATGGCATGCTTCATATCGTCGCTCGTAAAGAGTCATTTACCGGGCCGGACAACCCTGATGGTCTTGAAGGCGGTGCGAATAAAACCTTACCTTACACTTCGGCACGCCTGAGAACTAAGGGTAAGCGAGATCAAAAGTATGGCCGGTTTGAGATACGCGCCAAGCTTCCATCAGGACAGGGGACCTGGCCTGCGATATGGATGTTACCAACCGAAAGCAAATATGGTACTTGGGCGGCTTCGGGAGAGATAGACATTGTTGAAGCGGTCAATTTGAAAACTCAGTCTGATGCACCGGGCACGAGCAGTAGTGAGCAAGAAAACCGAATTCATGGCACCTTACATTATGGTAAAGCCTGGCCAGATAATGTGCATAGCGGCATTGGCGTAACCCTGCCTGGTGGCGTTAACCCTGCGGATGATTTTCATACTTATGCGATTGAGTGGGAAGAGGGGGAAATCCGCTGGTATGTCGATAACATTCACTATGCGACTCAGACTCACCAAGGCTGGTACTCCCAGTATGAGCAAGAGGGACAGCTGGTCAATGCAGATAGCCTCGCGCCGTTCAATGAAAAGTTCCATCTGTTGCTAAACCTTGCCGTTGGTGGCGCTTGGGCAGCGAATGCAAACGAAAAGGGTATCAACCCGGATATTTTTCCTCAGACGATGTTAGTGGATTACGTCAAAGTATATCGCTGCTCGGCAGACCGCTGGAAAGGTAAGGGTTGTAGCGCAACGTCCGACCAGGCCACTCTGGTAAAGGGTAACCAACCGCCTGCAATCCTAATTGAAGATGACAGCTATGCCGATGGTTCAGAGATCGATATTTTCTCTGATGCGCTGCACAACAGCTTAGCCTATGGCAGTTATGATCCGACAGACATTGTTGAGCATCAGGAAGTTGAGGAACAAGACCGAGGCAAGGTGCTGAGCATCAGTAAGAAAAATGGCGGCGGTAATATCTATTTTCGTTCGCCTAAAACTGACCTTTCTGGCTGGTTAGCGAGCGGCGTCTTGAGCTTTGATATCAAGGTTGAAAAGATTGGCAATGGGACGGAACTGGTCGTCAAGATGGACAGTGGCTGGCCTGCGACCAGTGATATTACCGTTCCAGTGACTGAAACTTCACAGTGGCAGACGGTATCAATAGCAATCGCTGACATCATTGCTGGTGGTAACCGTTATGAATCGGGTAGTGCAGATCCGAGTAATATTAACAACTTACTGGTGTTTGAGCCGACTGGAGAAATGGTGTTTTCTCTGGATAACATCCGTATGACCAGATAATTATTATCCAATCGCCACCCAAATGTGACCTATACCGCGCTTTTATGCGCGGTATTTTATTTCCATCGTTCCATGAATGGATTCTGTGATCGATCTTTAAAGAAAGCGTTTTCTTTGTGATCTATTTAACTTTCTGTATGGGCATTTGGTGAGTATTCTGTCTTCAATCCAAATATGATTGGCAACCCAGTGTCAATAAGCGCTCTTTTAGCTTAATTGATGGCCCTACGCTTTTGAATGCTGCTTATTTTTGGATTTTTTATATCACAATAAAGAAAGCGCTTTCTTTAGCGCATAATAACATGGAGTTACTATGAAACTGTCAAAGCTTACCCTTGCTTGCGTGATTGCAACGACTGGTGTTACTTCACTTCCTGCATTTGCTGAGAAGTCTGAAGGGTTCGAATTTCACGGCTACTTTCGAGCAGGCGCTTTATATAGTCAAAACGATGATTTTAAACGAGCTAAATTCCCGGCATCTAAAGAGCGCCTCGGTCGTTTAGGCGTAGAATCAGACAGCCACTTTGAATTAGCACTGCAGAAGAACTTTGAAAATGATGCAGGGCAGAAGATCCGTATCAAAACACGTGCAGCCGCTGACAACGCTCAGTACGCAACCAACCAGCTAGGTGCCAACGCGGACGCTACTAATAGCGAAATTGGTATGGCAGAAACGTTTGTTGAGTTTGAAGGCGTTTCGGAAACAGGTGTTGTCTGGGGTGGTAAGCGTTTTTACGGTAAAGACAACTACATCTTTATGACCGACTTCTTCTACACAGATATGTCTGGTACTGGTGTTGGTATCGAAGGCGTTGAACTGGGCGGTAATAAATGGGACTTCGCCTACATCGCAAGTGATGACTCAGGTGATACTGGATTCTGGGGAGACGGTAACAACATCATGCATGCTCTGCACGCAGGTGTGAACTTTGGTAGCGTAGAGCTACACGCATTAGCTAAGTTTATGCCAGATAACATGGTTGATTTAGGCTTTGGCGCTGGTGAAGAAGAGTTTGCGGGCGACGGTTTTGAAATGACCGCGATTGTTCATACTGACTCTGTGTTTGGTCTGTCGGAAAAAGGCTTTACCAAGTACATCGCACAGGCAGGTAAAGGCTTGGGTTCTGGTAACCTGCTAGGCGGTACGCTGACTACTTACAACACCTACAAGCCAGGTAGTGATTACCAGAGTTGGTTAACTACAGGTACAACTTGTGGCACTTCTTGTCTTAAAGCAGTGGATGAAGATGATACTTCACTACGTGCATTGGTATGGGGTGGTTACTTCTTCGAGAATGGCGTTAGCGTCTTCCACTCGATTCAGACTCAGTACAATGATTTCGATAACGGTGCCAAAGATGGCTGGGTTTCTGCAATGGTTCGTCCAACATTCCCAATCTCAGAAAACTTCTTTATCGCTACTGAAGCGGGCTACATGTTCAACTACGAAGATCGTAATGGCGTGAAATCAGACTCTTATGACTACAAACTGACAGTAGCACCAACTATGGTTGTTCACTCAGGTTTTGGTCCTAGCCCAGAAATCCGTCTACTTGCTTCATACCTGGATGGTGAAGACAAGAGCGGTAATGGCAAAGACGGCGACTTTATCGTTGGTATCCAAGCGGATATGTGGTGGTAATCAACTAACGATGTTCTGAAGGCATCTGGTGGCCAAGTGTCAGATGCCTTCCTTTTTCATTATATCCTTTTAGTGTTATTGCCTTTGGGAACACACTTTTTTCAGCAGCGCGATTTGCTCCTAACGATCGCTTTTGCCGCTCTCTGTAGCGGCTTTTTTTATTTCTGCTCTTGGGGTCGTCAAGTAACGCTGCTTGTAGCATTTAGAAAAGTAGTTACTGTCACTGAAACCGCACGACTCTGATATTGTCTGCACGGAAGTGAGCTTCTCTTCAACAATCAGGTTATGTGCGTAACTTAACTGGAGTTGGCGGACATAGTGATTGGGCGAAGTGTCTAAATAGTGTTTAAACAACCTTTCTAACTGACGCTGACTAATAAAAGCCGCTTGCGCGATCTGCTCCGGAGTGAGCTCGCTGCGGGTATAGTTTTGTTCGATAAACACCATAGCCCGACTCAGTGCGAGAGTGGTTTTCGGCGTGTCTTGCTGTTGCTGAGCGTAAATTCTTGCCAAGGTAACAATCAGTTGCTGCATTAAGCTACTGATCATTACTTCAAAACCCGGTGGTGCCACTTGATATTCAGCTCGTATTGACTCCAGCATTTGTTCAACAGTGGTGAGTTGAGATTGATTGAGGGTCAACTTGGCACTGTATTCTGAGGTCTGTCTCGCTAAAGGTTCTATCTTAAATAGTGTTTGGTAGCCTGCTAGAACGCGCATAGAAGGTTGTTCAAAGAAGGGCGCTGAAGCGTCAAACATCAGATTGATCAGTTTTAGTCCGCTGACGTCTTTAAAGCCATGCTCAGTTTCACCATTAATGACAAACACATCTCCAACACTTAACGGATATTCGAAGTCTGCAACTAAGTGTTTACCACTCCCCTCTAAAACCAGAAACAGCTCTGAAAAATCGTGTTTGTGAAGTGCGAAATCGGTTTGATGGTCTCCATCGACAAAAGCGAAATTCAGGTGTTGATGACGCTGGTGTGAGCGTAGTCGATATCGAGTGGTCATGTCGCTATTTTCCTTTTTTGTGTCGCTATATTGGGAGATTAGCGAATTCAATCAGCATACTATTTTTGTTATCAGAAACACAGTGGGTAGCTCAGAGCAGCGACCCAAAAGTGACATCCCAAACTTAAGATGTGGTTGATTATGCAAAACAGTCAAATAACACAAGCTCAAATGAACTTGGTTCCGGTTAGCCGTCAGGCTGCAACCGAAGGTATCGTATTACTCAAAAATGAACAGCAAGCTTTGCCGCTGATGGCGCATGACACGGTCTCCCTGTTTGGTCGTTGCCAAATCAATACGTATCGCAGTGGTACAGGTTCAGGTGGGGCAGTGAATGTTCCTTATGCGATCAGTGCTTTGGATGGGATCGCCTCCAATCCGGCGATTTCATACAACCAAGAATTAGCGCAGCTTTATCGTAACTGGGTTGCGGACCATCCATTTGACGATGGTGGTGGTGGCTGGGCCGCTGAACCTTGGTTCCAACAGGAGATGCCACTAAGTGATGAACTGGTAAGCACGGCGGCGCAACAATCGAATAAAGCGATTGTATTCATTGGTCGTACTGCGGGTGAAGATCAGGACAATCAGGACTTACCAGGCAGTTACCGTTTAACCGAACTTGAGCAGCAAATGCTTACGTTCGTCTGTCGTCATTTTGAGTGCGTGATTGTGGTGATGAACGTGACCAACATCATCGATATGTCATGGCTGGAGACGATTCAAGGATCTCAGTCCATCAGAGCGGTGATGTATAGCTGGGCGGCTGGCATGGAAGCAGGCGATGCACTGGCGGATATACTATCGGGTGCTGAATCACCAAGCGGCCGACTGAGCGATACCATCGCCTACCGCATTGAGGACTATCCATCGACACGTAATTTCGGTGATCGAAAGCGTAATGTCTACCAGGAAGACATCTATGTTGGTTATCGCTACTTCGAAACGTTTGCACCTGAGAAAGTACAGTTCGAATTCGGTGCTGGCCTGTCCTACAGTGACTTCAGGCAAGATCTGGTTGGATATCGTGTTGAAGGACAAGGTTCAGAGACTCAGCTACTGTTCGAGATTGAAGTGACTAATACGGGGTCAGTCCATGCGGGTAAAGAGGTTGTTCAGCTCTATGTAGAGGCTCCACAAGGCTTATTAGGTAAGCCAAGACGAACACTGGTTGCGTTTGCTAAAACTCGTAAACTGGCAGCCAAACAATCTCAGCTGATGACGATTAACCTTCCTCTGTCTCAGCTGGCCAGTTATGACGATAGTGGTGTCACTGGCAACAGAAACTGTTACCTACTCGAAGCGGGGGAGTACAACTTTTATCTTGGTGGCAGTGTTCGTCAAGCTAAACCAATAGATGCGTGTTTTTCTCTAGAGAAACTACTTGTCACTGAACGTTTACAGGAAGCTTGTGCGCCGATATTGCCATTTGAGCGTATGAAGCCAACAAGTCCGGACGAGCGGGGCTATTTTCAGCTCGGTTTTGAATCTGTTCCACAACGTACCGTCGATATGGCAAACCGAATCTCAACCAATATGCCGAATGAACTTAAATACACCGGCGATGTTGGCCTTAAGCTGGCTGACGTCAAATCTGGACAGGCAAGTCTGGAGGCATTTGTTGCTCAGATGACGGTGGAGCAAATGGCGACTATGGTACGTGGCGAAGGTATGTGCAGCCCTAAGGTCACACCGGGAACAGCCGCTGCGTTTGGTGGTGTTTCGGACAGCCTGTTTCAACTTGGTATACCTGTTGCCTCAGCAGCGGATGGACCTTCTGGTATTCGTATGGATAGTGGCCATAAAGCCACTCAGGTGCCGATTGGTACTTTGTTGGGGTGTACCTGGAACAGCGAACTAAATGAACAACTGTTTTACCTGATTGGTCAAGAGTTACACGCAAATCATATTGATACGCTACTTGGTCCAGGCATCAATATTCATCGTCATCCACTAAATGGGCGTAACTTCGAGTATTTCTCTGAAGACCCGTATTTGACTGGAATGATCGCATCGGCTCAAACTCGAGGTTTGAGCTGTGCTGGTGTCTCAGGAACCATCAAGCACTTTGCTGCCAACGATCAAGAAACCGCAAGGGTAGATGTGGACAGCATCATCTCGCAACGAGCAATACGTGAAGTGCACGTTAAACCGTTTGAAATGGCGGTTAAGCAGGGCAGGGCAAGCACGATCATGACCTCGTATAATCCGGTCAACGGTCACTGGGCGGCGTCCAATTACGATCTGAACACCACTCTATTGCGAAACGAATGGGGTTTCAGCGGTATTGTGATGACAGACTGGTGGGCTAAGATGAACGATCCGATTTCTGGTGGTGTTGAAGCTAAAACCTTCACTTCACATATGCTTAAGGCACAGAATGACCTTTATATGGTGGTCGAGAATGATGGCGCTGAAAACAACGCAATGCAGGATGACACCTTAGAAGCCATCGAATCAGGAAGATTGACCCTGGCGGAACTGCAACGCAGCGCGATGAACATCTGTCGTTTTATTCTGGCTACGCCCGTGATGGCAAGACCATTACAAGCTTACCAACCGGTAAAGTCATTTAAATCAAAGGCGTTGCCTTCATCAGAAGCGATTTATTCAGCAACCTCAGCGATTGAGGTCAATGCATCGACCAATTTGGTGTTTGATATCGAGATTGAGGTGGAAGGAATTTATCACTGTCAGGCACTGATGAGCTATGACAGAGACTCGCTGGCGCAATCTTCCTGCAGTATGGCAATTAACGAACAGTTCGCGATGAGTTTCCCTGTCCACGGTACGGAAGGTAAGTCGGTGCTGGTCGATGGATTGAAAATTCAGCTGGAGAGAGGCACTTATACGATATCGGTCGATTTTGTTAAAGCCGGTGCTTTGTTGGAAATGCTTTACTTTAAACGGCAGTAAACAGAACCCGCACAGAGCGTTAACTAAGTGCCAGCCTAGGTGACTGGCACTTAAGCTTTTGTCGTCATCTTGAGTCGCAAATTGATATTCGAACAGAAAAACAGCAACTCGTATATCTAAACACATGAAATTATGGGAGATGTGGACTGGTATGAAGTTTGCTCGATTTTGGGTTTACCCTTTCTGAGGAAGCGTCATGACAAGCGAAGTCCGTAAACTCGACTCTGAGCAAACAGTGTCGTTTGATACTGAGTATATCGATAGTGCAATGTTTGCTGTATTAGTCAGACAGTTAGATTTGCTTTATCCAACACATCAACCCTTTCGTATGCTAGATATTGGCGGTGGCAATGGGATGTATGCCGATAAGATTCTCTCTCAATATCCAAACGCCAGCGTGACGCTAGTTGAGCCAGAATCGACTTTAATCGATAAAAACCTCCATCATCCGAGGAAAAATTTAATATGCTCAACCTTTCAAGACACCATTTTCAGCGACAAATTTGATGTAATTCAATTTAACTGGGTACTTCATCATTTTGTTGGTGACAGTTACGAGGCTTCAATTGAGTTGCAACGAAAGGCGTTGGAAAAAGCGTTTCAGAATCTCTCTAACAACGGAATAGTGGTGGTTTTTGAAAACTTCTATGAAGGGTTGTTCGTGCAGAATTTGCCTAGCGCACTGATTTATCAATCTACAGCCTCCAAGTCATTAGCGCCGATTACGAGTAAAATGGGCGCTAACACCGCTGGTGTGGGAGTGTGTTTTAATAGCCGGAGTCGATGGCACGATATGATTCTTGAGGCCGGTTTTGTTGCCGTTCTTCACGTGCCATTTTACGCATTTGGGAATTTGAGTAAGCTCAAAAGGCAATTGTTACATATAAAACAGCAAAATGTTGGCTTGTTAATTGGTAAAAAAGATTGAGCGTTAATGCTTTAGAGAGTCGGCAATCATCACTTCTCAATGGTTGAGTTCAAAACACAATGCTGTTAGATTCGAGATATGAAATACATCTCAATGCCTACATCAATCTTCTTCTGGTGGCGCTCTAATTAGAGCGGCACGGAATCTTTACATTCTTACGCTGCTGGAAGGTAGCTGAGACTGTAAATTGTTTTGTATCTCCAGTAGCGATCTATTTTTACCTGGAGATATAACCATGAATACAAACCAACACTCTGATACAAAAGAAATCATCCTTACTGGCGATAGAGCGACAGGCCCTTTGCACCTCGGCCATTACGTTGGCTCTTTGAAGCAGCGCGTAGCGTTACAAGATATTCATGATCAAACGATTCTGGTCGCTGACATGCAGGGGCTGACTGACAACGCCCACAACCCGAGTAAAGTATCCTCCAACATACTGAATGTTGTTGCTGACTACCTTGCAGTAGGTATCGATCCTACTAAAACCACCATTTGTCTTCAGTCACAGTTGCCAGCATTGGCTGAACTGACCATGTACTACAGCAATCTTGTTTCTATCAGTCGTCTGGAGCGCAATCCAACCGTTAAAAGTGAAATTCAAAACAAAGGATTTGAGCGCTCTATCCCGGCAGGTTTTCTCACTTATCCAATCTCGCAGGCGGCCGATATTACGGGGTTTAACGCCTCTTTAATTCCCGTTGGTGATGACCAGATGCCAATGCTTGAACAGACCAATGAGATCGTAAGGAAAATTAACTCCCTGGCAGGAAGAACAGTGTTAAGTGAATGCCGACCATTACTAGGTAATGCACCACGTTTACCGAGCACAGATGGAAAAAACAAGATGTCTAAGACAATGGGCAACGCGATTAACCTCGGCGCGAGCGAGAAAGAGATCTCTGCTGCTGTGAAGTCTATGTATACCGATCCGAGTCATTTGAAGGTTGAAGACCCTGGCAAGATCGAAGGGAATGTGGTTTTCACTTATCTTGATGCTTTTCATCCAGATGAGGAATATGTTTGCCAATTAAAACAGCATTACCAGCGCGGTGGGTTAGGCGATGGTACAACGAAAAAGATTCTCGAAGAGTGCTTACAGGAGATGCTGCGACCAATCAGAGAGAGAAGAACTGAGTTCTTAAATGATAAAGGGCAGTTAATTGAGATTTTGCGACAAGGCAGTCGTACCTCAAGAGAGAGAACAGAAAAAGTTCTGTTTGATGTTAAAGGTGTGTTTGGCCTTAACATCTTGTGAATTTTAGCTAACCTCTTTCAACTTCGAGAAACTCCTCAACAGAGTATCTCGAAGTTGGAGTTTGGCGTATCGCGCTGCTAGTTTGTGAGGTTTTTCCTGCTGACACGGATGCTCTTCATACGTTTACGACTATCAGTAATCAACGCGACTAACGCACAGATGATGAACAAGTACGTCGGTATCTCTTGTGGAGCGATGGTACTGCCAATCAATAAACCGACGATAAAAATAAACGTAGGTTCGACATAACCGAGCATGCCAAACAGGGAGACGGGTAATTTTGTGTAGGCATAGAGATACAACAGCATAGGAGTGACAGCAACAACCGCGAGACCAAGATAGTAAAAATTGGTCGTAGCAGGTAGATGCAAGAAGTACTCAGAAGGGTAAAGGATAAACATACCGAATACCGCAAATGGCAGCAGAATAATATGGTCGATCGCCAGCCCTATATCGGCCGGAAGTGGGATTGCTTTCCGGTTGATAAAGTAAACCGGATAACCCAGAGCGACAACTAACACCACCCATGAAACACCTGAGGATAGAGCGTAAGCCCAGATGGTGCCGAGCAATGCAAACAGGCAAGCTACTTTCTGTAGGCGAGTAAGACTCTCTTGATAAACAAAGCGTCCTATCAATACCATTACAATTGGCAGAGTGAAGTATCCAAGGGCTAGATTGAGCGTTTCTCCATTGGCCGGCGCCCAGACAAACAACCAATACTGGGGAGCAACAAATAGGGCAGATATCAGGTATCTAAACCACATTTTACGTTCCTTTAACGCTGAGATAAGCAGTGGTAATCGCTTGGTAACCAATAGCAGAACTGCAAACAGCAATGTACTCCAAATAATGCGCTGAACCGCCAGCCAATGGCTTTCTCCTCCAGCAATTAAACTAGCAGCCATTTGTGGCTGGAGTTGGACATACGCAGGGATCAGGGCGAACAGTAACGAAGATAAAATCGACGCACTAACCCCTTTAGTTTGTTCAGAAATAAGATGATTATATTTGTTAAACATGAACGAAATTACGCCATAGAGTTGTCTGCCGCTACTTTGGCGATAATGAGTAAATTAGGCAACAAAAAACGGCGCTGAAAGGTAAAAAAACAGCGCCACATTCACCGGGTGATTATCAGTAAAACAGACTCGGTAGCCATAGTGATATTTGTGGCACGAAAGCAATGATGATCACTGCGATAACCGCTATAAAGACTATCGGTGTCACCTTAGCCGTGATCCTTTCAAATGGTGTTTCTGCGATGGCTGAAGCAACGAACAGGTTTTCACCTAATGGTGGTGTTGAGAAACCAATCGAAAGGGTACAAATCATAACGACGCCAAAGTGTACTGGGTCGATACCAAGTGCGTAAGTTACTGGCAATAAAACCGGCGTTAAGATCATTATTGCCGCCAATGTTTCCATAAACATACCGACAAAGAGCAGAATGCCGATAATCAGCAACCAGATGATATAGGGGTTAGTCGTTAGAGTGGTGAGCGCTTCAACAATGACCACTGGGATCTGATTTTCAACTAACAAACGACCAAATGCCGTTGCGGTTAATAGTATCAGCATAATACGACCAGACAGCCAGGCAGTCGAATCTACGCATTTGGTGAACTCTTTCCATGTCAGTTCTTTGTGAATGAATATGCCGACAAACAACACATAGAAAATCGTGACTATCGCAGACTCAGTCGGTGTAAATAGACCTGTGTATATACCACCAAGGATCACTACCGGTGCGCTTAACGACCACTTCCCCTCACAGCAGGCTTGAAATGACTCACCGAAAGACCATTTATGGCTAGAACGCTCAATGTTGCTCTTTTTACAGTAGATATAATTATAAATCAGAATACCAAGAGACATGATTAGGCCAGGAATGACACCAGCTACAAACATTTTGCTAATAGAGACAGATTGGAACTGACCAAACTCGGCAATGGCTTCGAAAGGTGCAGCGATACCCATTGCGGAAATGCCAAAGATGACCATTGGAATAGATGGGGGAATGATGATGCCTAGTCCGCCTGATGCCGCGGTAATCGCAGCAGCATAATCTTTTCCATAGTTATGTTTGATCATGGCAGGAACCATTAGCATACCTACGGCTGCAGTGGTTGCTGGACCAGATCCTGAGATCGCACCAAAGAAAATACAAGCAATGACCGTTGATGCGCCTATGCCGCCAGTGAAAGAACCGGAAAGTGTCTCCGCGATATGAACCAAGCGCTTGGATATTCCGGCGGCCTCCATTATTGCACCAGCAAAGATAAATGCTGGAATTGCCATAAGAGGAAAAGAACCAATGGCATTAAAACCGAGCTGAACCAGCTTTATTGGGTTTTGATCTAAGTGCAAATAGGAAAGAATCGAAGCACTTCCCAGAGCAACTGCTATTGGAGAACCTATGATGAGCAGAGCGAAAAAGGTTATGAAAAGAACAAAGGTAATGCTTAACGGGATCATGTCATCTCCTTAGTTTGTTTGCTCGCTACAGCAGCATTGCCGATAGCATTACGACCTGAAATTTTTTTGAGATTGACCTGTATATGACGCAGCGTCATGAGCAGAAAGGCGATTGGCATAATCAGATAAATGAATTTCATCGATATGCCTATCGTTTGTGATTTCCAATATAGATTCATTTTGTTGAAGACAAAGTCATAACTGAGATAGAAGAAGTAAAGGTTGAATGCCAGCCAGGCGACTTCAGCAAGAACTTTAAAAACAGCAACGACTTTGCTTGGTAAGTACTTATATTGGAAATCAATTCTATTATGTGCTTCGATTCGTATCGCTCTGCTGGCGCCAAAGAACACAAACCAAACAAATAGATAGACAGCAGACTCTTCGCTCCAACTAATGGAATGACTGAACAGCTCTCGAGCAATGATCTGGATAAATAAGATTGATGTAAATGCGATAAGCAAAAACCGACAAATGTAGTTTTCGAAGTTATCGATTAATTGTTTGAGCATACCACTTCCCTGTAAATAAGATGGGGGCGGCGCCCCCATCGACTGGATTGACGGTTATAACGTCTCGCGACCTAGTGCTTTCAATAATTCGTTAACACGCTCTTTACCACCGACTTCGTCGAAGTACTTAGGCCATACTTCCTGCTGAAGTTTGTCGATCCATTTTTGCTCATCTTCCAACTTACTTATCTTCATACCGTATTTGTCGATAAGGTTTTGTTTGATCTGGTCTTCTGTTTCAATCAGATACTGGTAGCTATAGGCTTCTGCTTCTTCACCTGCTTTATCAATCGCTTGTTTAACTTTATCTGACTGTGCTTGATATAAGCTTTCTGACATTAAAACGGGTTCGATTTGGAAAAGGTAGTGGGTCTCAGTAAGGTATTTTTGGATCTCACCAAACTTCATAGACTGGATAGCTGCATACGGAGTTTCTTGACCATCGACCACACCTTGCTGCAAGGCTGTGAAGGTTTCACTCCAGGCGATAGGGGTGGCGCCAATACCTAATGATTTGTAGGTGTCGAGAATGACCCTGTTCTTAGGCACGCGAACAGAGAGCCCTTTAAGATCTTCCATTTTAGTGACTGGATGGTCGGAGTTAGTCAGGCGGCGGAAACCAGAGTAAGTCCACGAAACAATGCGCACATTGGCTTGTTTAAGAACGTCCTGCTCGATCTTCTTTGTGACTTCACTATCGAGCGCTTTTTTTGCATCTTCGACGTTGTGGAACATATACGGATAAGTAAACAAACCAATGGCTGGTGACAACGCGGCAAGGTTTGAACTGCCGACTACTGACATGTCAAGTAAGCCCATAGAAACGTCATTCACAGTCGCTTGCTCTGAGCCAAGTTGACCATTAACGAATAGTGCTGTTTCGATCTTACCTTCAGTTTCGCTGGCAAGAATGTCAGAAAATTTCTGTGCGATTACTTCTTGTGTTGAACCAGCACCATCGCCGATTGCAATATTCCATTTTGCAGCGTTGGCTGAGAACGATAAAAGTATTGCTGTACTTAAAAGAATCGTTTTTTTCATTGTTTCATCCCTTTATTGATTAGGTTTTATTAGTTTTGCTCGTTCGATAATTTCCTTCGATAGAATGTCTACTGCATCGAATACAGGAACATCAGATTTGATTTTGTCTTTGATTACTGACAGCTCAGTGCAGACTAGTGCTAAACAATCGACGTGTTTTTCCGCCATGTGTCTAAGCAAAGAATCGAGAGCTTTCAGGTCATTACCGGAAACTGACTGTGCTTTAATCGCTTTGATTAGCCCCATCAGTTGGTCCTGATAATTCGTATCCGGATACACCGGACGTAGCCTGTGGCTTTCGAAAACCGGGCCATATATATTGGTTATTTGAAGCGCCGTCGAACCAAGCACGCCGACGCTAATGCAGCCTTGACTGCGTATCTGTTGGGCGGTGATGTCGAGCAAATTGATGACTGGAACATCGACCGAGTCAGCGACATCTTGATAGTAGTAGTGCGCGGTATTACAAGGAATGACGAGAAAGTCCGCTCCCTGCTTCACCAAGCCTTGCGCCATTTCAATCATGCAAGGGGCTGGGCTTTCACCTGTGCCTTCAATGATTGCCTTGATTCTTGAAGGTACCTTAGGGTTATTGTCGACCAGCAGTCGAATATGACCACCGTCATCATCAGCGGGTGTTTGATTGAAAACGCGGTACATAAGGTCAATTGTTGCTTCTGGACCCATCCCACCAATCACACCTGGTGTTAGTTGATCACTCATAGCTGGCTTCTACCTCTTCAACAATAATTTTGGCGATTAGATTACAATCTGCTTCGTCAAAGGTAAGGGGAAGGCGCATGTCGAGCAGTGTTGCAAGCACTTGGTCGGCATTACTTAGAGTTACGCTGTCACCAAGGTAGGCCCAGCTATCGTATTTGCTGGTATAGCTTTCTGGAACATGGCTGCCAAACCACTTAATTACTACACCTCTATGCGCGCAACGTTCGATAAGTGACTCAAATTGGTGATACCCAAGGGAGGGGACACTAAACTGAATAGAACTGGCGACGAATTGTTCTTTATCCGAACGCTCTGTCAGGCGAATTTTATCGCAGCTTGCCAGTACTTCAGCGACGATGTCATGGCGTAAATTCCAGGCTTTGCAGTCTTCGTCCAACTTTGCGAGCTGCGGTAGCAAGGTTGCTGCTCTCAAGTTGTCCATCCGTCCACTGTAGTTAGGAGTGAGAAGGCGGACATCATCAAAAGCCTGCTTGTCGGGAGCGGCATGATGACGGTCATAGAGCATGTAGGATCCTGAGTAGATGATTGCCTTAGCCATGATCTGGTGATGTGGAGTAACCAAGAGGCCACCCTCTCCGGAATTCATGTGCTTATAGGTTTGTGTACTAAAGCAGGCGACATCTCCAAAGCTACCACTTAGTTTTCCGTTCCATTTTGCGCCCATGGTATGCGCGCAATCTTCAATCAAGGTCAAATCGTGGCGATGACAGATATCGATAACTCTATCCATATCAGCGATATGACCACGCATATGGGAAAGCAGTAAAAATTTAGCTCCGCTCTGGCTTGCCTTGTATTCAAGATCATCAAGGTCGATGCAGAGATTTTGGTCGATATCAACCAGTACTGGTGTTGCTCCAGCATTGTTTATTGCCCCTGGTACAGGCGCGAGGGTGAAGGCATTGCACAGTACGAGGTCTCCCTGGGTCACGCCAACGCAACGTAAAGCTATATGAAGTGCGTAACCACATGAAGCACATGCCAGACAGTTATCGACCCCCAGATACTTTGCAAAAGCGATCTCAAGGAGATCTGTGGTGCTTTTCTCGCCCTGTTCGACGTTGTAGCGATGCAATCGGCCTGATTGCATCACCTCGATGGCCAAAGCTATCCCTTCATCTGGAATAGGCGCTTGCTGAGTGAAAGACTTAGTGAACTTCTCCATTTACGCATCCTCTGAGCTGTAAGACTTCTGGTCATAAACTTCGAAGTCCCACTCCATCTCAGGGAAGTACTTTCTAAGTCTCCAATCGCAAGCGCGAGCGTGACCTTCCATACCTTCAGTTCGAGAAATTCGAGAGCCAGCAGCACTGAACACTAAGTTTGCCTGATCACTTATTTGTTGGTATGTCAGCACTTTCATAAATTTCTGAACATTTAGTCCACCGCTGTAACGTGCGGCGCACTTAGTAGGTAGAATATGGTTGGTTCCAGAGCATTTATCGCCATGGGTGACAGTGCTACCTTCACCTAAGAAAAGAGATCCGTAGTTGTTGAGGTTATCTTTCCACCAATCTAGATCTTCAGTCATGACCTGAAGGTGCTCACAGGCATACTCGTCACTGATTTTGGCCAGTTGCTCTTTGTCTTCGCAGTAAATGATCTCGCCATAGTCACGCCATGAAGCTTCACATACATCTGCGTTCGGCATATCAGCAATAACAGCAGGCATAATGGCAGCAACTTCTTCGCCAATTTCACGGCAAGTGGTAAACAGCCAGACTGGTGAGTTGATTCCATGCTCAGCCTGAGAAACCAGATCGACAGCAATAGTCATAGGATCGGCGTATTGGTCTGCAATGATTGCTGATTCGGTAGGACCAGCAAATACATCTATGCCGACAGGGCCAAACAGTGCGCGTTTAGCTTCGGCAACATATGCGTTACCAGGGCCGACGATAATATCTACTTTGGGAGTACCGAACAGACCATTAGCCATGGTTGCGATAGCATGAACTCCGCCCATCTCAAGAATGATGTCTGCTCCGGCAACATGCATTGCGTACGCTACTGCTGGGTTGATACTTTCACCGCGCGGCGGAGAGCAAGCGATGATATTTGGTACACCAGCAGCCTTCGCTGTAGCAACACTCATCAGCGCCGAGGCTGCGTGAGCATATCTTCCTCCTGGCACATAACATCCGGCAGCTTGAACTGGAAGTACCTTCTGACCTAAGGTTACACCTTGTTCAGTTTCGATAGAAAACTCTGTCAGACTATCACGCTGAGCTTGTGCAAATCGTTTAATCTGTTTATGGGCGAAGTCGATGTCATCCTTAACGCTTTGTGGTACTGAGTCGATGAGAAGTTGTAGCTTCTGCTTAGAAAGAACAAAGCCAGCTGTCCAGTTGTCGAATTTTTCTGCGTATTCAGCGACTGCCGTTTCACCTTCTAGTTCGATCTTCTTCAACATGCCTTCGACAATGTTTCGAGTCTCCAAATCATTGTCTACGGCGTCATCTTTTTTTAGTGCTTTTTTTAAAAATTCCATTTTACTTCCTTGAGAATGTTATCGAGTTACGTAAACGCAGGCCATTTAATGTCGCCGCAGCGTATAGGATTAAGATTGGTGTGACGCCCAGATGTTAAATCCATCTAAAATAGTGCGGATGTCTGATCACCAAACACCAACTCTTAATACTGTTTTGCTTTAAGTCAGCACCTTCAGTGCTTATTCGTAATTGGCAAAATCGAAGCTGTCTCTGTAGCCAAAGAGTGCTTGGGCACCGCCCGTATGAACGAATACGATATTCTCTCCCGCCTTAAAATGTCCTTTGCGAATAAGGTCAATTAAGCCCGCAGCGCCTTTCCCTGAGTAGACTGGGTCAAGCAGGATGCCTTCATGGCGAGAAAATAGGTTAATCGCTTCGATAGTTGATGGGGCAGGGATTCCGTAACCTTCACCCACATAATCACAGTTGGCCACAACGTCTTCGCGTTTGACGGCATCAGCGGCGCCAAGGTGTTCGGCAGTTCGCTGAGCCAGCTTAAACACGTTGCCTTCCTGAGTAGGTTTGTCGACACGAACACCAACCCCAAGTACCGGAATGAGGCTGTTAGTTAGTGCAAAACCTGTGACGAGACCTGCTTGAGTTCCTGCGCTGCCAGTGGCATGCACTACATGATCTACCTTGAGGTTAAGGTCATTGCATTGCTTAAGAATCTCCAGCGCGCAGTTGACGTAACCTAGTGCGCCGATATGGTTTGAACCGCCGCCAGGAACGATGTATGGTTTTTTGCCTTGAGCTCGTAGGGTGGCAGCAACATCTTCCATTGCTGCATTCATGTCAGTACCGCCAGCGTACTTAGATAACTTAGCGTTAAACAATTGATCGAGCATGACGTTACCATTGAACTTGTAGTCAGGGTCATCGCTGCCAGTACGATCTTCCAGTAGGACGTAGCATTCCATGTTGAGCTTGGTCGCGATGGCTGCAGTTTGACGGGCATGGTTTGATTGAGTGGCACCTTGCGTGATGATGGTATCTGCGCCTTGTTCAACCGCATCTGCCATTAGGAACTCAAGTTTACGAGTTTTATTACCGCCCCCGGCTAGGCCAGTACAGTCGTCTCTCTTGATCCAGATATTTGGACCGCCTAGCGCCTTACTTAGATTTTCCATTAGTTCCAGAGGTGTATCTAAGTGAGCAAAATTCAAACGAGGATAGCGTGCTAAATGCATCTCATATTCTCCTGTTGGTGTTTTAGTTAATGGCATAAAGAACATGCAATTAAATTAGCGTTTGAAGTGGCTCGAAAGATAATGCTTTTTGTTAATAGGGTTGTTAACATCCGGTTACAGGCATAAAGGAAAGTCACAAATTTCGATCAGGAATAGTTAGATGGATTTAAAATGGATTGAAGACTTTTTGTACCTTTCTCAGTACGGAAGTTTTGCGAAGGCCGCCAAGGCAAGAAACATAACTCAACCTGCATTTGGTAGAAGAATCAAGTTGTTAGAGGAGTGGGTTGGAGTCGATTTAGTGAATCGTAATACCTATCCAGCGACCTTTACTAAAGCTGGCTTTCGCTTTTTGAAACACGCCAACGAATTGAAACAACAGATTGATTACGCTCGCTTGGAAACAGCAAAACAAATTAACAATAACGAAACAAAGATCACATTCCATACTCAGCATTCATTGTCTGAATATGTCGTTAATAAAATGATCAATGAGAATTCAGATGCGTTTAAAACAGCGATGATTTATGTCAATCCAAGCAATCTCCATGACTCAGTGCAGGCGTTTATTGACAACCGTTCTGACTTTTTAATTGGTTTGTCTTTTAATGGGGCGAGGATTTATATTCCAAACCCAGAAGTAGAGTCGGTGACAATCGGTTATGAACGCTTAGTTCCTATGGTGGCAACGTCTGAGAACGGCGCGCCACTGTATAGAGATATCGAAGCAGAGACAGTCCCTTTGTTAAATTACCCTTCAAGCACTTTCTTTGCTCAAGTATTAGAAAAGCATGGTTCTCTGCGTCAGAGTCGCTGTCAGTTCGAGGTTGTCTACGAGAATGCGGTGACACATTCCCTTAAATCTATGGTTCTTTCAGGACATGGTGTTGCCTGGTTACCTGAAGGGTTTGTTCAGGATGAGATAGATAAAGGGGTAATCACTCCTTTCTCTGATGCTATATCACCTGTGAAGGCGAAGATAAAGTTGTACCGATTCTCGACCGAAGAGATGTCACCTGAAATGGCCCAATTGTGGCAGATATACTCGAATCAGCCTCTGGGTGAATAACTCAACGCAGACGCATTGTTCTTTGATAGGTTATCGCTATTGGTGTCAGGTTGTTTGACTTGTATAGCAATGCTATGTTGAACATTAAATAAACAAGGAGGTTAGCGATGAGTAAAGAGATTACCGGTGGTTGCTGTTGCGGCAGCGTGGCTTTTAAATTGAAAGATGAGTTTGCTAAGTTCTTCTTCTGTCACTGTGAGCAGTGCCGGAAACTAACGGGATCTGCTCATGCCTCAAATCTGTTTACCGCGCCGGATAACATCGAGTGGTTAAAGGGGGAGGATAAGACCAAACGTTATCAACACCCGACTCGTTCGTTTGCCAAAGTGTTTTGCACCGATTGTGGTTCTGGATTGCCTTATCTGACAACCAGCGGCCGTTTCCTTATCGTTCCCGCTGGTAGTTTGAATGAAGAGCCGAGCAAATCATTAGACGCGCAGATTTTCTGTGAAGAGCAGGCTGACTGGCATAGAATTGGCGAGACAGCAAAGCGAGTGGAAGGTTTCGATAGGTAAATCCTACTCGGTATAATTTTCAAACTTGATATGACGGGGCGGTGGTAGTAACCTAATCAAAGGCTAGTTGGACGCCTGCCTCGCAAAAACGTTAGTGCCAACCTAAGCAAAATAGACATCGCAAGCATTTCACTTGCATATCATCCCACAACCTAGAGCGAGACGGTTGAATACGAGGAGGACGATATGCGTCATCAAGACAATCCTGATCTTCAACTTTGGCTGCGTGAAGCTAAAGTGTTACAACGCGCTGCTCAGTCAGCATCACTTTCAGACTCTTTACCAGTATTACGTCGCCTACTTGAAGCGAAAGTATTGATTAACATTTCTTTGCCACAGTTGAAGAGTAAAACCGAGATGATTCAACGTAAACATCTACTGCAAATGCTGGCTGTGGAAAATGGATCGCATTGCTGGGCGGATTTTAAGCACAAAATTGCATCAGGACCGCAGGGTTCAATGCGCCCCTACAGCGCAGAGTTGAGAGATGCGGGTTATCCGGTATTGTGGTTTTCTAGTACTGTAGAAGCGCAAAGCTATGCCGATAAAAATGGCGGAAAGGTAATCAAGGTTGGTCGCCAGGCCGCTGTTGCACCGGAAAAAACTGACTAATAGTTGGGGGTGCTTGCCCCCAACGATGATTTGATTATCTTTGACACTGACTAAGACTGGCGATCATTGCATTTAATACTGCGTTGTAGTGTCCTTTACCTACGGCTATGTTTGCACCAAGCGGATCCATGGTACCGATAGTCTTAATGGTGGAGTTTTCGAATACACTGTTGACCATTTGAGGGTTATATTGAGGCTCGGTGAACACGCAGGTTACGCCTAACTCTTTTACGGTATCGCGAATCTCGGAAATTCTGGCTGGGCTTGGCTTAGATGCGTCGGAAACAGAAATCGCCCCTGAGGCTGATAGGCTGAATCTCTGTTCAAAGTATTGGTAAGCGTCATGAAATACGATGAACTTAATGCCGTTTAATTCTTTTGCTTGCTGCTCAATATCGTCTGAGAGTTGATGCAATCGGCTAATCGTTGCTCTCGCGTTATCTTTGTACACTTGCTCATTCTGACTGTCAGTCTGTGCGAGCGTTTCGGCGATCACATTAACCCACACTTCCGCATTTTTAGGGTCTAGCCACACATGTGGGTCATGACCTTGATGATGTCCGTGCTGTTGCTCGTGAGCATGGTGGCCTTCCTCTTTGTGATCTTGATGATCGTCACCATGCTGATGGTGAGCATTATCGTCTTGATGTTTTTCATCATGGTGATGATGCGATTCGAAGGTTGCTCCTTCTCGGAAATCATAAAGCGTCGTTCCTTTCACTTCCATCATCTCAATCTTGTTGGCTGAACCGGCCAAGCTTGAAAGTGGTTTCTCCAACCAGGGCGTTAAACCTTCACCGATCCAAAACACCACATCGGCTTCTGAAAGGGCTTTAGCGTCTGATGGACGAAGATGGTATTCGTGTGGTGATACTTCAGGACGAATCAACAGTTCTGGTTCGGCAACCCCATCCATGACTTGTGCGACCAGAGAGTGTAACGGTGCGATATCAACCGCAACTTTTGGCGCCTGAGCATAAGTGTGAGAGGCGAGTGCCAGACTGATAGCAGCGCCAGATATGGCTTTCTTAAGCATATTGTTTCCTTAATCGTTTTATTCGATAAACACCAAGTTTGGCATTTGTATTGTTATGTTATAACATATCTAAAGTTTGCGGCGTAATGCAACTAACTTTGTTTGACGCAGCGTCCGACTTAAGTGCAGTTAGAGAGAAGAGAGATGTTGATTTCATCACATGGGTTGTCTGTGAAGTTTGGCAACCACCTCATTTTGGATCGAGTCAATTTGTCGCTCAGTCAGGGTGAGGTTGTGACTATCGTTGGCCCTAATGGCTCAGGAAAGTCGACATTATTGAAAACCCTGATTGGTGCCATTACGCCGTTTAGTGGCTACATAGAGCGGGCAAGAGATCTAAAACTCGGCTACGTCCCTCAACGCTTACATATTGATGAAACCTTACCGATGACGGTATTACGATTTTTAAACCTGCCGCTGCGTCACCCTAAACACGCAATTACCATGGCACTCAAGCGTGCAGGAGTCGTTGGGCTGGAGAAACAGCAGCTGATGTCCTTATCTGGCGGCCAGCTTCAACGGGTATTGCTGGCTCGGGCATTGTTGGATGAGCCGGAAGTCTTGCTGTTGGATGAGGCGACTCAGGGGCTGGATCAGCGCGGCATGATTGATTTCTATCAGCAAATTGACGCGATCCGCAAAGAGACTGGATGCGCGGTAATTATGGTCAGTCACGATCTGCATGTTGTCATGCGCCGAACAGACCGGGTTATCTGTCTAAATGGTTATGTCTGTTGCGAAGGGCTACCTGAGAAAGTGAGTGAATCGCCGGAATATAAAGCTTTGTTTGGTCTTGATGAGGGGGATGTGTTGGGCGTCTACAGACATCAAACCACCACTGGCAAGCTATATAAAGGAGCCTTAAATGCTGGATGATTTCATATGGAGAGCAGCGTTAGCCGGCGTGGGCGTTACCTTAGCTGCGGCTCCCCTTGGTTGTTTCATTGTCTGGCGCAGAATGGCCTATTTCGGCGATGCCACTGCGCACGCATCAATGTTAGGCGTCGCTCTGTCTCTCTCTTTTTCATTACCGATTTTCCCGGGAGTGCTGTTTATTGCCTTGATTATGGCAATAACAGTCTCGACCTTTAGCGGACGTGGCTACGCCATGGATACCTTGCTTGGTGTGATTGCACATTCCGCTCTGGCGATTGGCCTTGTCGCAGTCTCTTTCCTTTCAGGCGTTCGTCTTGATCTGATGGCTTACTTATTTGGTGACATTCTCGCGGTCAGCAAGATGGATTTACTGGTGATCTGGGTTGGCACCTTGGTGGTCATTGGGCTTATCAGCTCACGCTGGTCGGGGTTGCTGCTATCGACAATGAATAAAGACTTAGCACTCGCAAGCGGTTTTTCTCCTAAGCGAGAGCAACTGATTCTGACGATTGCATTGGCGCTGGTCGTGGCCGTTGCGATTAAGGTCGTTGGTGTATTACTGATTGTCGCGATGCTGATCATTCCGGCAGCAACTGCTCGCCCATTCAGCCGGACTCCGGAAATCATGGTAGTTTTCGCCGCCTTGATAGGCAGCTCAGCCAGTGTTGCTGGTCTGCACGTTTCTTATGTAATCGATACGCCGACCGGGCCAACTATGGTGTGCGTCGCCACCGCATTGTTTGTAGTATCCAGTTTGATTTTTAAGCTCGGGAACAGCTTACAGTTGGCCGGAAAGCAAACCATTCGACAATGACTTTTAACAGGGAGTGAAAAAGTATGAGCCTAGATACGGTGATAGCACCCGTGCCAGTTGAAATAAGTAAGGTGCAGCCAATTGATATTGCGCCGGGCATTCTAACCGAGATTTATCAGCCGCAGTATAACCTGGCACTGTGGAAGCGAACTCTGACAGCGGACCTAACGACGAGTATTGAACAGTTGTTACAAGAGCAGAGTCACTTAGCGTTAGTGCAAACCGTCACACCTGATGATGCTGCACAATGGATTAAAAGTAAGCTTGAGGGATATGCTTGTGCCGACGCTTTGGGCGAAGATATCGCACTTATCGTCGATATGTTCTGTTGCCTGTTCGATGTCCGAGAAGCGGGGCTGCGCCTGACGGCACTCGATACACCTATGTGCCCTAAGTTCCATGTCGACCATGTTCCTTGTCGTTTAGTTTCCACCTATGTTGGCACTGCGACACAGTGGCTGAACAATGATGATGTTGACCGCACGAAACTAGGGGCTGGAAGTCTTGGCCAACCCGATCATGTGTCGGGACTGATAAAAAATGGAGACGTCATTCAGCAGATGCAACCCGGTGATGTTGCTTTGCTTAAAGGCAGTGGCTGGGAAGGTAACGAAGAAACCGGGCTGGTGCACCGTTCTCCACAACGGCTTAATGATGAGCGACGTCTGTTATTGACATTGGATCTGGTGTAATCCCTATGAACGATTCTCGCACCATTATTGCTCATGTGGAGAACAGCTGTAAGGCGCGTGGCAAACACCTGACGTCAAAACGCAAGCTGGTGTTGCGCGCTCTTATCCATGCCAACAAAGCTTTGTCTGCCTATGAATTGGTAGACTATTGCAACACACATTTCTCTCAGAATATTCAAGCGATGTCTGTGTATCGTATTCTCGATTTTCTTGAGAATGAACATTTCGCCCATAAACTCAAAGTGTCCAACAAATATATCGTTTGTTCACACATCCTGTGCGAGCACGAACATGGAATTCCTCAGTTTTTCATCTGCTCGAAATGTAACAAAATCAGCGAACAGGTTATCGACCCTAAGATGATTAATGGACTTCAGTCTCACGCCAAACAACAAGGGTTCACCGTTGTCCGTCCACAACTTGAAATAGACTGCGTGTGTGATGAATGCGCTAAGAAGTCTTAATTAACCCAGTTTGCCCAGTGGACTGTGAGCCCTTCACCGTGATCCCCCAACAATTTAGTTTCAGCTGAACGGAGACCGAGAAACAAGATGTCAACGACGCTTATTAAAAATGCCCGAGTAGTAAACGAAGGAACCATTACCGAAAGGGATGTGCGAATAGTCAATCAGTGCATTGAAACCATAGACACCAAAATACTAGCGAAAGCCGGTGACAATGTCATTGATGCTCAAGGTTGTTATCTGTTACCGGGAATGATTGATGACCAGGTTCATTTTCGAGAGCCGGGGTTAACCCATAAAGGCACAATCGCAAGTGAGTCGCGAGCTGCAGTTGCTGGTGGTATCACTAGTTATATGGAGATGCCAAATGTGGCTCCTGCGACAACGACAATTGAAGCGCTGGAGCGCAAGTTCGCGATTGCACAACAGAGCTCACTAGCCAACTATTCGTTTTATCTGGGGGCGACGGAAGACAACCTTGCGCAAATCAAACAGCTTGACCCCAAAAAGCATTGTGGTGTTAAGGTCTTTATGGGGGCGTCAACGGGAGACTTATTGGTTGAAGACCCGAAAGCTTTGAATGATATCTTCCGTGATTCACCAGTCCTTATTGTTACCCACTGTGAAAGTGGGGCAGTTATTGCCCAGAATAGCAATAAACTGCTGCGACAGAAGTCGTCATTAACCATTGATGATCACCCAGTATTGCGCGATGACGAATCTTGCTACGCTTCTTCTTCCTACGCGGTTGAACTGGCAAAAAAGCATAACAGCCAGTTGCATGTTCTGCACATTACAACCGAAAAAGAACTTGCTCTGTTTGAGTCGGGACCAATAGAAAATAAGCGTATTACAGCGGAAGCCTGTGTTCATCACCTATGGTTTAGTAACAAAGACTACGCCTCGCTGGGAAACCAAATCAAATGCAATCCGGCTATCAAGAGCCAGAGTGACAGAGATGCGCTACTCAAGGCATTAAACACGGGCCAGATAGATATCATCGCGACAGATCACGCCCCTCATACCTGGCAAGAAAAGCAAGTGCCCTATGAACAGGCGCCGGCGGGCTTACCTTTGGTTCAACATGCGTTGCTGACACTGTTTGATCACGTGAATCGAGGCACCATGACTATGACTCAAGTGGTCGAAAAGACTGCTCATAACCCAGCGATTCGTTATGGAATTCAGCAGCGTGGATTTATCCGTGAAGGTTACTTCGCCGATTTGGTGCTGGTGGACACATCGACACCTACATTAGTCACTCAGGATAATAATCTCTATCACTGCGGTTGGTCGCCTTTTACCGGTCATAAGTTTTCCGCCAGTATCAAAAACACTTGGGTGAATGGCGCACTAATGTATGACGGAAAAGAGGTAATTAACACCACCTCAGCCGCTATGCGTCTGTCATTTGAGCGCTAGTCAGCATGCTTTTCGCTGATTTTATTAGATAATCTGGAGCACCAACAATGAAAAAACCACAAGAGCGTATGTCAGGCATCCCGACTAACATCATTACCGGATTTCTGGGGGTGGGGAAAACATCCGCGATATTAAATCTGCTGGTAAACAAGCCAGAAAATGAACGCTGGGCGGTTCTCGTCAACGAGTTTGGTGAGATTGGTGTCGATGGTAGTTTGGTTCAGGGCCAGCAACGTGAAGAGCAGCAAGTATTCATTCGTGAAGTGCCGGGTGGTTGTATGTGCTGCGCAGCGGGCCTGCCGATGCAGATTGCTCTTAACCAGCTACTCAACGAGGCCAGACCTGACCGCCTATTGATAGAGCCAACGGGGTTAGGTCATCCCAAAGAGGTGCTGCAAGTATTATCGAGCGAGCACTACCGTCAGGTACTCTTATTACAAAAGAACATCACCCTGGTTGATGCGCGCCGCATCTCTGAATCTCGTTATACCGGGCATGACACCTTTAATCAGCAAATCACCATTGCGGATACGGTGGTGGGCAACAAAGCGGATCTTTATCAACCAGGCGACTCAGATAAATTAACCGCTTATGTCGCAGAGGTGGGCAGGCCAGAAACAAAGGTTCTATTTGCGGAGCATGGTGTGATTCCTTTTGCAGAGTTTGAAGGTCTAAGCAGTATTCATGAACAGCCGAATCATCATCACCACCATCATCAGAGTAAACCTCTGGCCTCTGAGGTGCCGATGCCTGAGAGCGGTATGCTTAAAGCCAGCAATGAAGGTGAAGGTTTTCAGAGTGTTGGTTGGCGATTCTCCGCTGAAAAAACTTTTGATCGCCACAAGCTGCTCACTCTGCTGCTAGAGCTCAAAGTTGAACGGATGAAAGCGGTATTTATTACCCATAATGGACTATTTGGTTATAACCTCACTTCAGACGGCCTGATGGAAATAGAGTTGGATGAATGCGCAGAAAGTCGCATTGAGCTTATCTCTGAACAGATGGATTCAGATTTTGAGCAACAGCTGTTAAGTTGTGTTGGTTAGGTGGCGTTAAACGATCAAATACAAGCCCTCAACGGGTATTTCACTAGAGGGCTTGTGGAGTTCGGCAAGGAGCAATATCAAGGCTTGTTGACTGAGACTAACTGTTTCTCAGCCAACGCCATCGCGATGTTTGCCTTGCTATAGGCACTCTCATTAATAAAGTGCGGGTAAACGTCTTGCTCACCTTGCCAGTGAACGTCATAACCAAAAAATGTGGCTAGCAGAGGTTCTCCAGGTTTGACGGCTTCAAAGTCCCGACCACAAACGGTTGGGTGAATCATAGCCTGACGCATACCAGAACTATCAAGAGGATACGTGATTTCCTGCGTATAGTAGTACGCAGTGTAGTTGCTCAGTTCCCCCAACTGATTGAGGTTATGTTTTTCAACGAAGTCCAGCACAGCAGTCAGCATTTCTTTCATCAATTCCAGAGTACCGTATTGCAGTGAGCCATGAGACTGGGCTCCGACCTCTATCATAACTCCATACTCCCCACAGGTGCATAAATAAGGGAGTTCGTTCCATGGCTTGTGGCTCTCGAAGAGGATGTTTGCTGCTGGCATTCGTTGTTTTACGTAAGCGCCCATTTTTCGGTAGAAAGGATTCTCAGAAAGCAGAATCAGTGTTGCGCCCATATTGCTGGTCGTATTGTGAAGATCCACAATCAGTTGATTATTGTTGCTCGCATATTTATCAATGAATTGGCGGGCAAGTAGCGCTTCATTAGAGGGGCAACTTGTCGCGTCAGATCGCGTTGCAAACTGGCGGTTTAAATCGTTATCCATATAGCGACATTGATGTCTGACTGCTGTCGGATTTGCAATGACAGAAGTGCTGGAAAAGGTTGAACGGTCGGCAATAAAGAGTCCTTCTTCGATGAGTTTATGCGTATAAATTCCAGACAGTTCGTTACCGTGCGTTCCCGCAACGATCAGGATGTTACTCAGTTTGTCCACGTTGATGATTTCCCTAGTGACTAAATTTAGTGAGCGCTTAGAGCTCACTGTCATCGAAACACCGAATTTATTGGGTTTGCGATATGAATTGTTATGTTATAACATATCTTTAAAGTGGTTTTTGTCAATGTATAGAATTTTTATGAATAAGTTTAGAATCATCGCTGCAGCAACCGCTACAGCCGCTTTATCCATAGCCTTTCTTATTCCCAAGTCAAACGAACCGATACAATCCTTTGAAATCAGCCCCGCCGAAGAGTTACATCCAAAGGCTGATTTGCCTGAACCACAGCCAGAGCAAGGCACTCAACCCTCCCAAATCCAGTACATTGTCAAAGTTGGGGATACGTTGAGTGGTATCTTTTCCCAGTTGAATATCTCATATGCCACCCTGCAAGAAGTTCTGGTTGTCGATTCTGACCATCTAAAACTGGATATGATTAAGCCCGGTGAGCAACTAGAGTTTGTCATTGATGCTACTGGCCAGCTCATGAGGCTGAAGTATCATCTGAGTCTGGTGGAAAGTGCCGTTTACTCACGAGAAGCGAATGGATCTTTTTCCTATCAGTTTAAAGAGATACCCGGTGAATGGCGTGAGTCTTTATTTTCGGGAAAGGTTGAGGGTAGCTTTTCTCTTTCTGCATATCGCTTAGGTTTGTCATCGACGCAAATCGCCAATATCACTCGTGTCCTGAGAGATAAAATCGATTTTTCACGCTCGTTGAGAGCAGGCGATCAATTCGATATCTTAGTTAAACAACAGTTTCTGGCAGATCATCCGACCGGTAACAGTGAAATCAAAGCGATTTCTTTTAAGTTAGCCAAAGGAGAAGTTGCCGCATTTTTAGCCGAGGATGGCCGGTTCTATGATAGAGACGGAAATAGTCTTGAAAGAGCATTCAACCGTTACCCGGTAGACAAACAATACCGTCGAATTACCTCGGCGTTTAATCCTAAACGTAAGCATCCAGTGACAGGAAGGGTGACGCCACATAACGGAACCGACTTTGCCACGCCTGTTGGCGCTCCTGTCTATTCGACGGGAGATGGCAGAGTACTTGCCCTGAGGGATCATCCTTATGCTGGCAAATACATTGTGATTGAACATAACAGTGTCTATAAAACCCGCTATCTCCACCTGAGTAAGTTTCTTGTTAAGCGTGGTCAAACAGTCAAACGTGGACAAAAGATAGCTATCTCAGGAGCCACTGGACGTTTAACAGGACCGCATTTACATTTCGAAGTGCTCGTACGCAATCGCCCGGTTGACGCAATGAAAGCGGATCTTCCAATCGCCCGATCGCTGCCGACTAAAGATAAAGACTCTTTTTTAGCACGTATCTCTGAGTTTGACTCTTTGGTCAGTGAACGCAAAAAAGAGGTCTAACCTTGGCTGAGCTATAGCAGCCAATGGTTACTTTAACGTTCAGTTCCGAAAATGGCGTAAGTTCTAGATCGTATTCGTTAACATGGGTTGCAGTTAATACAGAGCAAGCTAAGGAACGGATCGTTATGTTTAAAGACCTACACAGAAATGAAAAGCCACTGATTATTTGTAATGTATGGGACGTTGCCAGCGCGCTGATCGCCGAACAGCAGGGCTTTTCAGCCATTGGCACTTCCAGTGCTGCGATTGCGAGTATGTTGGGGCAAGAAGATGGGGAGCAAATCGAATTTCAACAGCTGCTATCGATTGTTGACTCGATTTGCAAGGCATCGAGCTTACCGCTTACGGTTGATATTGAATCTGGTTACGGTGACACGCCACAAACCATTGCCAACAACATTATCCAGCTCGCCGAGTTAGGTGTGGTGGGAATCAATATCGAAGACAGTGTTGTTGTCGACGGTCAAAGAGCGCTGTGTGATGCGGAATCATTCGGTCGAACACTTCAATCGGTAACTACCCAGCTCAATAATGCCGGTGTCGAAGTGTTCATCAACGTCAGAAGTGATACCTATCTGCTCAATGTAGACAATACCCTTAAAGCGAGTATCGAAAGAGCAAACATCTATCAAAATTCTGGGGCGGACGGTTTGTTTCTGCCTTGCATCCAACAACCCAATGATATTAAAAAGGTTGTTAATAGCACTGCGCTACCTGTCAATGTTATGTGCGTTCCTGACCTGCCTGACTTCGCAACACTGGAAAAACTAGGTGTAAAACGCATCAGTATGGGTAATTATGTCCATCAGGCGATGTTAGCCTCACTGTCATCTAAGCTGATTTCAATCGTTAAGGAGAACTCATTCTCGCCTTTATTCGTCTAGCCTGTGTAATCTTTTAAACGTAGGTGGGTAAGAGGGTGGGGCTGACGACTACCAAGCAAAAGGAAAGCAATATTTATGGACAAGTTTACCATGCTGAAACAGTTGGGAGCTGGAGATTTTCAGCACCTTAATGGCTCACTTGAAGCTCACTTAAAAGGCACCCAAGCGGTGCTCAATGAGTGGAACAGTAGTGAGTTGCTTCAAACAGCAGGTCTGTTTCACGCTGCCTACGGTACCGCAGGGTTTGATGAAAATATGGTTTCGTTAAACCAGCGTCAAGAGATTGCGCAGGTAATAGGCGATGCTGAAGAGGCTTTGGTGTACCTATATTGTTCATGCGATCGAGATTTTGTATTTGCACAGTTTGGTAAAGTTGACCTTATTGAATTTAAAGACCGTTTTAATGGTGAGTTGTTTACACTAAAGCCCCAAACCGCCAAGCAATTGTGTGAGTTGACGGTCGCGAATGAGCTGGAATTGGTCTATTCGAGTGAAGAGTTCAAGGCTAAATACGGTTCTGAACTGCTCGAGCTATTCCAAAGGATGGATGATTACTTAAGCCCTCAAGCTCGTAGTGCGTACCGCAGTGCTTTGTCAGACCTGGTAACTTAATGAGAGAGCTTGCCGTTAGCGAGCTATCTTAACAGCGAATGAGGGAGTACATAGACATGCTAATCGAAACGCCTAATTTGAAGATTCGCCCGTTTCAGGCAGAAGATTTCGAAGCGGTGTATAAGTATATGTCTGATACACAGGTGACCTATTACCTGCCTGAAGGCACAATGACAAAATCTGATGTGGCGTCCTTTATTGCAGATAATCAAAAAGCATTCGCTATCTGCAATAAAAATAACGGTAAGTTGATGGGGCATATTGAGTTTTATGCCTGGTTTGGTGACCATACTTATGAGATAGGCTGGGCGATAAATCCTGAGTTTCACAGATGTGGTGTTGCTTATGAAGCGGCATTCGCAGTGCTAAAGTATGGCTTCCAACGACTTGGTATCCACAGGGTTATCGCCACCGCACAACCCGAAAATACGGCGTCTTACCGATTGATGGAGAAACTCGGTATGGTGCGAGAAGGGCACTTTAGGCAGTGTATTCCTAAAGGGAGCGGCGTATGGTGGGATGAGTATTTTTATTCTATGCTGGCTGAGGATTTTAAGCGTCCTTTAGTTCAGGAGCGATAGCTTAGTTTTAGTTATTTAGGCTTAGTGACTTAACATCTAATCATGGACAAAGGACAGATGGATCTAGCATCAAATTTTATTATGCTGGCGCGTTATAACCAGCGAATGAATCAGCAACTTCTGGAGGTGTGCAGCCAACTTACCTCTCAGCAACTGCATCAGGATACCAAGGCGTTTTTTCCCACTGTGATGGCTCATTGGAATCATATCCTGTTCGGCGACTTAATCATGCTGCAACGCCTTGTTGCTAACGGCTTAGTTAACGTTGACCAGGCAATATTGGCAAGACTACCAGAAGCCAGATCAGTGAGTGATACGTTTGCCTCTAGCCTAGAGGAGCTGAAGCCGATACGTACTCTGGTTGATTCAGTTTATCTGCAGTTAACGGAAGGTTTTACCACAACGAGTTGCGATGAGGTTGTGAGATACACCACCACGGAAGGGCAGGCAATCGAGCGTAAAGTTGGCGAGTTCTGTCAGCATATTTTCAATCATCAAACTCATCATCGCGGACAATTAACCTGCCTGTTAAGTCAGTTTGGTCTCGATTTTGGCTGTACAGATCTCCCTGTCATCGTGCCTGAAGGTGCGGAAGAATAGGCTGGCTAATGACAGTAGAACTCAGAACCATAAACCAGGATAACTTTTACTCAATCTGTCTGCTTGAAGTGACCGATGAACAGGCGGCGTATGTAGACAGCAATGCGATCTCTTTGGCGCAGGCTAACTTTATGCAGTTTGCTTGGTTCAGAGGTATTTACGTGGATGATAAGCCAGTCGGCTTTGTGTTGGTTAATGCGGATACATCGACGGGAAAATTCTCCTTGTGGCGCTTAATGATTGATAAAAACCACCAGTCAAAAGGATATGGTCGCACAGCATTGGCGCGACTTATTGAGTCCTTGCGCGACGAGTTTGCTATCGAACGTTTGTATACCAGTGTTGTTGATGGCTCTCATAGTGCTGAGGCGTTTTACATTGGGTTTGGTTTTACGCCAACTGGCCATCTGGTGGAAGGGCGTGAAGTTGAATTGTGTCTGTCGATAGAGTCGTAAACTTGCCCAGTTACCGCGATATGAAAAACATGAGCCAGGACGAAATTAACAAGGAGAAACTCCATGGAACTGATTTCACCAAGCGTTGACTTACAATCAGAGTTCTCAGCCTTTTATCAGGATTTGGCGGAAAAAGATCCGTCTAATGCGGATTATTATAGTCAGGGAATATCTGACTTTGCCCTTTATGTTCAACGGTTAAATCAAGAAGCTCAGGGAATCAACTTACGTGATGGCTATGTACCGTGCAGTCATTATTGGTTGGTGGATAATCAGCGCAATATTCTGGGTGTCATACGAATTCGACATAACATAAATAATGAGTTTCTTACTTTAGAAGCCGGGCATATTGGCTATGATATTGCTCCTTCTTTTCGTGGCTTTGGTCATGGTAAAACTATGCTTAAACTGGCGTTACCCAAAGCGAAAGCTCTTGGGATAACAAAAGCTTTGATCACTGCAGACGAAGATAACTTTGCGTCGCGTAAGGTGATTGAAGCCAACGGCGGACAGTTTGAAAATATTGTCATGGGTAAGGTCTTTCCAAATCCATTAGCGCGGTATTGGGTCGACTGCCAATAGTTTTACCCTCGTTAATTACTTGCTGGTGATAGTTAGGTCTAGACTGTAACTAGCGGGGTGACGTATGAGCAGACCAAAGAGTAATAACAATGACACCAGCACGGTAGCGCAGCCATGCATCCGTCATTGCTGTTTAGATGAAAATGATGTCTGTTTAGGCTGTTATCGAACTCTGGAAGAGATTCTCAATTGGTCCGCTTCAAGCAATGAAGAGAAGCGAGCTATTTTAGACTTGTGCCAAACTCGTAAGCAGAGTCGGAATCGATAGTATATCTGCGACGAGAATGGGGTCGTTTTTGATGTCATCTACACGATTAAAACTTCAAAACTCCTTAACTTAATTTGCTACACTCTCGCTTTATATTTCGGCACAGTAGGAACATGATTCGATGAGCCAGCAACAACCTAATAATCCGCTACATGGTTTAACCCTAGAAAAAATTCTTGTTCGCTTGCACGAGCATTATGGCTGGGAGGGGCTGGACGAACGTATTCAGATTAATTGTTTCTACAACAACCCATCAATTAAGTCCTCGCTAAAGTTCTTACGCCGCACACAGTGGGCAAGGGACAAAGTTGAAGCCTTGTATATCGAGACCTTCTGCCAGTCAGATGATTGATATAGGTAGCTTCGCATAGGACAGATTAATAGCGCTTGCCGTTAAGTGAACACCGCCTCTACAGGGAGAGTATAAAGTGCAACCGAAAGAACTTGGTAAGGCATACGACCAAATTACCTATCGTTGGCATAACAGTGACTTTGATATGAATAACGGTATTGCCCAACACAACAAGGCGATCAGTTTTGTTAAATCGCGTGGCAAAGCATTGGATATTGGTTGCGGGTGCACATGTCGGTTTATTGAGTTACTTAAAACAGAGGGCTTTATTCCATCTGGGCTAGATGTATCAGCTGAAATGATAAGTATTGCGCGCAATAAACATCCGGACGTTAATTTTATTCATGGTGATATCTGTGAGTACCAGATAACCGATAAATACGATTTTATTACCGCTTGGGATAGTATCTGGCATGTGCCGTTAAACGAGCAGCGCAACGTTCTTACTAAGATTATCGAGATGTTGAACCCAGGTGGTGTATTTATCTTTTCGTTTGGTGGTACAGACGAGCAGGGGGAACACACAAATAGTGTTATGGGGCCTGAAGTGTATTATTCGACATTAGGTACTCATGGCTTTTTACAGCTGTTTATAGAACTTGGTTGTGTTATCCGCCACCTAGAGTTTGATCAGTATCCAGAGCTCCACACCTATCTAATCGTCGAAAAAACTGGCTAATTGATCGTACGATCTTAACGCCTCTCCAGAATATGTTGAGGGAGTTGTCCCCCTCAGAGTGAACTTGACCGTTATTTTTCTAACCACAAGCGGCGAGTTAATTCAGTTGGCAGGATATAGACGTTATCATATGCCCGATTGCCACTGTTTGGTGGTTCGGTATAAAAATTTATACCACTAGAATTGTCCCGGAACCCTCCAGTATCGATGATGGCAATTTGTCTGTCTTTTCGATTTATCAAAATGCCCGTTTTCCTGAAAATCACTCAAGCTAAGAATGGCGGTAACCTGAGAAAAGCGTAAGCCTATTGGTGGCGTTGATTGTTCTGACAATAGGTAATACTGACCCGATGCGCCAATCGCATGGCCCCCTTTGCTGGATGATTTTTTACCAATTTCAAAAACTTCCCCTTCATTTGTCAATATGTGGCCAATATAGCTGTAACGTCCGGCAGTGGAGTGTAGCGTTGTTGATTTGACGCTATCGGCAATCTTTACGGGCAGCGTCAGATTGAGGAGATCAGATATCGGTGTCGATAGTCCTGCTCCGAGTCCGTGCTCTGCATAGTCAATCCCCCAAAGCTCGTTGGTTTTGGTTAGCATGCCGCTAAAAAACGAATAGCCGTTAAAAGCCATCTGGTGCCTCATATAGCGTTTCGCTTTGGCTATTGTTAATGGCATTTTTGACTAGTTCGTCCACATCACAACTGGTTAATGTTGCTACTATTAATAATATGCCCCCGAGGGGCACAACTTCTCTTGTCATCATGGCAATGCCTTTTCACGCTGTTGGTTGTTGGCATACTAGGAAGAGAAGGAGCGGTTCGTATGTAAGGTGTTCTCTCTGTGATATGTAAGAAAAATCAACAATTTGTTGATAGTCATAATCATAAACTTACGATGGACCGGAGGAGCTTAGTTAGAATCGGGGATGCATGCTGTAGGAATAATGTTGAGAACTAGGCAAGCTCTATGGAAGAAATCCAAACCACTTTTCACTTATTGACACTTTGACAGTGTATGGGGCGGTGAGCGAAATAGCGCAGTGGCAGAATATGACTGAGGGATATTTGTAGCAAATCTTGGTCACTTTCTACCACATACACACTCTTCATTGTTAAGTAAGCCTATAAGTAGGTGATATGAACGATATTGCCAACATGATGTTTTTTCGTCCCGTCGTCAGCCATTTCATAAATAGGTTCATGGTCCTGAGTTTCAAATGGAACGCAATTATCGTTAGCTGAGTGATTCATTTGCTCTTCAACAAAAGGAAGGCAAGGGCCTACGACGACGCTTCCAGTCATGGTTAAGACATGATCTTCCGCAAATGAACTAAAAGAGACCGATACGAGTAAAGCTAAATAATATGAGATACGCATAATGTTGTCCTTGCTGGTTGATTTCTCTCGATAATAAAATCCGTTTATTACACTTTTTTTTCAGTGTTAACTAACTGGTTGAATATTGGTGGAGTGTCATATCGAAATGAAATGACATGTAATCGATAAACTAGTATATAACAGTGAGAATAACTTTATAAAGTGATCAGTAATATTACTTTTTGCATGTAGGTTTTTTCTGAGCTTTAGTTGTAAGTAATTGTTTTAATGATTTTAAATGGTCGAATGGATAGGAGAGATGGAAATTTGAAGGGCAGATGAAAGTTTTATATTTAACAGGACTAGAGTAAAACTTTTTAAGTTAATTTAAAAAACTACTGAATGGAAGTGAAAGAATTTTTGGATTAATAGCAGCTTAATAGCAAGGTATTGCGATGTAGGCTAAGGGCAATAAAGCCCTTGCCGTTATTATTGGATTGCTAATTATTGAAGATAATCGAGACGCTGACAGGTACAGAGCCAGCAAGAGCTATGTCACCAACGGTAGCTGAAAGTTGTTGTAAATTTTGGCTTTTGACCATCGCTTACAACTAACGCAGATGGCACAAGCACTGGGTGCTGATGTGAAGCGTATAGTGACTCTTAAACAACATATTTTTGATGCTTATAAAGAGTTGGTCACTCAGCAAGGCGATCAGTTTTGTTAAATCGCGTGGCAAAGCATTGGATATTGGTTGCGGGTGCACATGTCGGTTTATTGAGTTACTTAAAACAGAGGGCTTTATTCCATCTGGGCTAGATGTATCAGCTGAAATGATAAGTATTGCGCGCAATAAACATCCGGACGTTAATTTTATTCATGGTGATATCTGTGAGTACCAGATAACCGATAAATACGATTTTATTACCGCTTGGGATAGTATCTGGCATGTGCCGTTAAACGAGCAGCGCAACGTTCTTACTAAGATTATCGAGATGTTGAACCCAGGTGGTGTATTTATCTTTTCGTTTGGTGGTACAGACGAGCAGGGGGAACACACAAATAGTGTTATGGGGCCTGAAGTGTATTATTCGACATTAGGTACTCATGGCTTTTTACAGCTGTTTATAGAACTTGGTTGTGTTATCCGCCACCTAGAGTTTGATCAGTATCCAGAGCTCCACACCTATCTAATCGTAGAGAAAAGCAGCGTGTAGAAAAGGGTTTAAGGCAAAAGCAGAGTTGGCTTTTGCCTACAGAGGCTATTTGTTGAGGACGAGTGAGAAGCTAACCGGTACAGTAGTGGAGATCGGAATGTTGCCTACGGTCGCTGCCAACTGGCTAAGGTTTTCGTTCGGAATATTAAACTCGGCAGCGTTAATGACGATAGGCTGACTAGTCGAAACGGCAATAGTATCTCCCATTTTGACCAGATTAACTTTAGTACTCATATCCTTTGTTGTATCCATAACAGTAATCGAGAATGGAACAGCTAATTGGGCAATAAATTTATCGCTTTGCAAAACGTTAGCAGGCACCTTAGCGCTGACCGTTATAAGAGGATACATTTCCGCATTAAAGAATAATTTCCTAAGTCTTTCATCTCTAACCTGAATGCCACTATCTAGAGATGATATAGGAATTTCCGCAGTGAGAGTTCCTGTCTGGTCAATCGCTCCTTCAATACCAGTAATCACTGCTGGTTCGAGAACATACTGCTTCTTAATTGTTGCAAAACTAACGGTAGAAACTGTTTCGTCGATGATATAAGTCGGATTAGCATAAGCTTTAAATGTGAATGCTAATAAGCTGATGGCGTACAAGAGGTATTTCATATTAATTTCCTTTTATTGCGTGTGTATATATTCTTGGTTAACACATCATCGTCATGCAATAGTAGGAATGTCAGTATTAACTGAATTTCATTTAAGTATTTTTGGTGGGGAAGGGGTAATAACTCAGTTATTCGATGTTAGTTATTGTCGTTGAGGCCCCATTGAGCTAACAGTTCTCGATACTGAGGAGATTGTTTGAATTCAAGCAGAACGGTTCTGATCACTTCAAGTTTATCTGATGGGAAGTCTAGACTAGCTGCTAAGTAATAGTCACCATCACCATCCAATTCTAGCTTCTTAACAATACGGGACGGTGACTCCTTGAGTTGTTGTTCGATGTAGAAAGCAACCGCATCAGGCATTGGCCAGAGATCGGCACGACCTTTCTTAAGTAGTTCATATTGCTTGAATCTGGCGTCAGGGCCGGAAAGCCTGATGAAGGTATCTATGTTGATGCCTTGTTCTTTTAACATCAATTCACGAGAGTCACCAATTTCCGTTGTTACTTTATATTTGGCAACGTCACTAATGGTATTGAGGACAATATCTTCACGTTGTTTTAAGGCGAAGATCGATTGTGTTGCGGGGACCAATTTCGCTACCCATTGAAAAAGTTTCTCTCTAGCCGGGCGTCTGGCAATGGAGATGATTAGCCCATTTGGATCTCTGCGAGCTTCTGCAATGGTTCTTACCCAAGGGTTGAATTGAATTTGATATTCAAACCCCGTTGTATCCATCACTTCAGTGATAATTTGCACTGAGACGCCAGCCATCTCGCCATTTTCAAGGTAGTTGTATGGAGGGAAGTGTTCAGTATAGATATTAATTACGTGGCCTTTTGAGCCGAAGCTAACCGCTATCAACAGCAATAGAAGTGTTCTGAGAAACAACCTGCACGTTGCTTTCCCATGATGGTTGTGAAATAGCGAAGCCATGATCAAGTCAGTATCATTTAGCGAGATTCACCCTAAATGTTAGCAGGTAATGCGTTGTGATGGCTTAATCCGAGCTAACAATAGTGTTGTGTCTCCATTCATATCAATTCCTTTGCTCTATTCGTCGAGCTAACGCATGTGGGGAGAATTTTGATTGAGTCACTTTAATACCATCAAACATCAATTTCTAAACGTTTCGCAATACTCAGGTTAAATTTGCAAGCAAGTACAGATATTAAACATATTGTGGTCAATAAGAATTGAGGTTGTTTGACCCGACAACTCAATTTAGCACTATGATTGTGACCGTAGAGCCAGACTTCTTGACTAATGCAGAGATGAAAAAAAGCCCGCGGACTAGACGGACTTTTACTTAAACAACTATTTGGATTTTAGTTTGGTCTAAGGTGTAACAACACCGAACCACATATCAAACTGGTCAAACACAGACATTAGCTTGTTAAACTCAACTTGATCAGAGACGTTAAAGTGACCTGCTTTGATTTCCTCCCCAAGTGTTGCTTGTTTAGTCATCATGTTTTCGAACGCTTGACGTGACATCGTAATCGTCAAATCTGCATCGCTAAACTGTTTGTCTGAATAGGACTTAAGTACTGAGTTGCTTAAATCCATCGCGTAGTGGCCATCGCCTCTGACATCGATATTGACTTTAATGTCTAATCCTTTTGCTGCCTCGGGCTTCACAGTTACGCCGAGATAATTCATGAACTGATCGAATGGCATGTTTTTCGCGATGGCAGCTGTGTTTGGTGTCGCGACAGGCTTAATACCCTGACGAAGCTCTTTTGCGCCGCCGAGGTAGTAGTTACGCCATGGACCAGACTCTGCCTGATAACCTAATTGCTCCATTGCATCCGCTTCCAGATAACGGGCATCCATATTCTCTGGGTTAGCGAAAGTCACGTTATTGAGTAGCGTCACTGCCCAGCGATACTCGCCGTTCTCAATTGCTGTCTGCGCCAATTCAATCACTTTATCTTCGCCGCCCATCGCCTGAACATATTTGGTGCCTTGCTCTGTTGGAGTGAGTGGGTTTAGGTTGGCAGGGTTGCCGTCCCACCACGCACCGAAGTAGAAGTCATAAGTCGCACGGGCATTGTGTGAAACCGTGCCGTAGTAACCGCGGTTATACCATTCTTTACCTAAAGAATCTGGCAGTTTGATCGAAGCGGAAATTTCGTTTGGTGTGTAACCCTTGTTGGCTAAACGCAGCGTTTGGTCATGGACAAACTTGTACATGTCGCGTGTTTTCTCCAGCTGGTTTTGGATCTTCTCTTTACCAAAGGTTGGCCAGTGGTGAGAGGCAATCATGGTGTCGGCTTTATCGCCGTACATATCCAGAGCCTCGTCAATGTACTGTGCCCAAGATGAAGCATCACGAGTTTTAGCACCACGTAAGGTCGAGATATTGTGGATTGTGTGAGTCATCACCTCTGCAGCCATCATTGTCTTGTATTGCGGGAAATAGAACATAAATTCTGAAGGCGCTTCTGACTCTTGAGCCATTACGACTTCCAGTTTCACGCCATCAACTTCCATCTCTTGTCCGGTGATATTGGCGATATGGGTAGGTTTGACTATACCAGGAGCCCCTGATGACGTTGTTTTACCTAATCCACCATCAACCTGACCTTTGCTACTTGCATCAAGCAGGTTGCCATACATATAAGATGCGCGGCGTGACATGGTATTGCCAGCCATTAAGTTCTCTGCGATAGAGTGATCAAAGAAGCCTTCTGGAGCGAGAATATCAACCTTACCTGCATCAATATCTTCCTGGCTGGTGACGCCCAATATGCCACCGAAATGGTCGACATGAGAGTGAGTGAAGATGACTCCGGTTACAGGTAAATCCTCAACTTTATCACGCAGCAGTTTAAGGCCGGCCGCTGCGGTTTCTGGAGAGATCAGAGGGTCAACGACAACCCAGCCTTGGTCGCCACGGATAAAGGACATCACCGACAGATCAAAACCGCGCACTTGATAGATACCATCTTTAACCTTAAACAGACCGTCAATGTTGTTCAATTTGGCCTGACGAAGTAATGAAGGGTTAATAGTATCCGTATTTTTGTCTTGCTCGATAAAGTCGTACTTGCTGAAATCCCAAATGACTTTGCCATTTTCGTCTTGGATTGTTTTTTCTGGCCAGGTCGCAATATAGCCGCGTGAGGCATCCTCGAAATCACTTTGATTAGCAAAGTCTAGGTACTGCTTGAGCTGTTCGTTTTTGGCAATAGTAAAACTTGATGCTTGTTTAGCGTCGCTGGTTGTAGGAGCTGCGAAGCTGAATGTTGGAGCAAGAGTGGCAACGATCGCTAAAGAAACAATGGATTTTTGAAAGTTCATAAGTCATCTCTCTCTGAAAGCGCGAACGGATATGCGTTCGCCGATGAGGAGATAATATGAAGTATGGATTTATCAATCGATAGACTAAAACTTAAATGTGGATTTAGTTTTGTTTAATCCACGTCGGCTAGCGATATCTTTCTGTGACGTTTAACAGCGACTCTTTCAGCCATTGATGCCCGGTATCTTGTTGTTGGGAGTGGTGCCAGGTCATGTAGACAGGCAGAGCCCCTAACTCAAAGGGCAATGGCAGAACTTGCAGTTGTTGATTTGGTGCCAGCAAGTCAGCATGCCATTGACTAGTGACGCACAGCCAATCCGTTTGTGCGGCCATCATTACAGCGTTACAAATCGAGTCGGTTTTATACACGATATGCCGAGCAGGCTGCGGTTTGCTAACCAGTGAATCAAGGATATCTTGATTGAGACGCTGTGTGCCCCAAAGTAGGTGACGTTCTGAAAAAAACTGCTGGTGGGTGATCGAGCCTTGAATACGCGGGTGATTTTTGTTGCAGACAACAACTAATGGCAAATAAAGCAATAGCTCGTTGTGGTAACCATGCTCATCAAGAGGGGTGGTGGCAATGATCAGGTCCACCTTGCGCATACGCAAATCATCCTGACGATTACCTTCATCGACATGCTCGATATCTGCAGATAATTTGACGTTAGGTGCATGCCGATCACGATAATCAATCAGCGGCGGTACAAGCATCAAATCGAGATCTTTGTGGCTAGAGATTCGAAACGTTCTCTGACTCGCTTGAGGGTTAAAGTGTTGTCTCGATTTAGCGCCATTGAGTAGCAAGTTTAATGGCTCTTGGATCTCTGCATGCAGTTCAATGGCAAAGTTAGTAGGAGCAATGCCACGACCTTTGCGGACAAATAGTGGGTCCTGATACTGTTCACGCAGCCTGTTGAGCGCATGGCTGACGGCCGGTGCGGTTATACCAAGGCTTTCGGCCGCGTCATTGACACTGCGAGTTTTCATCACAACATCGAATGTTTTGAGCAGGTTTAGATCCATAGTTTTCTGACTGTTTACCTTTAAACGAACTCCCATTTTTATCGGACTCGAAAGCAAGAGGCAACAGGTTTGCGCAATCTTGAGAGTTTTGATGCGGGGCGAGTTTAGTCTGATGTGACTCAAACCGATAAAGTGCGGTATGAAATGTGGTTAGGTTTTCGCCGCCAGCTAACCATTATTTTTCAAACATAGTTCAAAATTCTCATCAATGAATAATGTTAAATATATCAGAGATAATTATTTAAAATTCCAATCACTAAATTAATACATGCTTAATAAAAATTCCGCCAACCGTGGTTTTAATTCATACGGTAAAACCATTGCCAATAGTTTTAACAGTTATTTAATCACCAGTTGTAAATAAATAGTTGATTATTCAAACAGTAAGGTGCTTTTTTAATGTTAACAAAAACTGTTTAAAAATGGTTTCTGATTCACTCGAAGAGTTTTTCTAGCTTACATTTAGACCAAATTGAAGATATTTTGTTACAAATTAACGAATAAATCGTAAATATAATAATGAAAGCAGTTAGTGGTATTTTATTCCTATTAAGTAGTTCTACTTTCGCGAATAGCGCTATTGATGATCAACGGCTTATTGAGTCGTTAATTAAGCAAGGGATTATCTGTGAAGACCAAACAGAGTTAGAGAAACAAGCTTCTCTACAGATATACCTTGAGAAAAAGTTCGCTAAACCATCTGAGAAACAAAAAGGCTCTCAAACCGATGAGCCTTCTGACTGTATTTCTGCAAAAAATAACGAATAGTGCGCATTCGCTACGTCATCACAAGCCTTGATGCGTCCAATTGCGGGCTAACAACGTCGTTATCGCCCAGAACTCTGGGCAGTTGGCAACTAAAAATAAATAAGGAAATACAATGAAAACCATGAGTAAATCGCTGCTGGCTTCGGCAGTGCTCACTCTGCTTACTACAGGTGCGTATGCGAAAACACCGATAGACTTAGGCGTCATCAACGAAGATAAAGTCATTGAGATGCTGGTCGCTCAAGGCAAGCTTGACTCAGATGCCTCGATTGATGAGCGTCAAGAGGCATTAGATCGTTATATCGCGGCCAAACTGAACCGTGGATTTAAAGGTGATGCCCAGTTTGGTAAAAAGGCACTGGAACAGCGTGCAAAAATACTCAAAACCATCGCTTCGGACAAAGGGCGTCATAAAGCTCATGTCTTCTCTTTCGATGCAAATAATAAGCGAACAGACAAAGTACTGGCTGTGCTAGTCGATTTCCCTGATTTACCTTGGAACGAGAATCGCCTGACCGAAGATCACACAGAAATGCTCTACGATAGCTACCAGCCAAGCCATTACCAAGAGCTGCTGTTCTCTGACTCTGGTTACGTTGGGCCAAATGGTGAAAATCTGATCTCGATGCGCCAGTACTACGAGAAAGAGTCTGGCAATAGCTATAGTGTCGCGGGACAGGCAGCAGGCTGGTACCGCGCTGCAAATAATGCCGCATTCTACGGTGGAAACTCACCAACCACAGATAACGATATCAATGCTCAAGAGTTGGTTCGTGAGGCTCTGAATCAACTGGCTCAAGATCCATCAATCAACTTAGCTGACTACGATATTGAAGATCGCTACGACTACGATGGAGACGGTAATTTCCGTGAACCAGATGGTGTGATTGACCATTTGATGGTGTTCCATGCTTCGGTGGGTGAAGAAGCGGGTGGTGGTGTACTAGGAGCAGATGCTATCTGGTCACATCGTTACAATCTTGGCCAATATCATGTTCTAGATGGTACCAGCAGTACCGTTCCAGGTCGCTTCAATGGTCAATACGCAGCCTTTGATTACACCATTCAGCCAATTGATGCGGCGGCCGGTGTCTGTGCACACGAATATGGTCATGACCTTGGTCTTCCTGATGAGTACGATACTCAGTACACAGGTAAAGGTGAACCAGTCTCTTACTGGTCGATCATGTCTTCTGGTAGCTGGGCAGGCAAAATTGGTGGTACTCAACCAACTGCATTCAGCTCATGGGCGAAACAGTTCCTACAAGCTTCGATTGGTGGGCGTTGGGTAGACAATAATGTTGTTACTCTAGATGACCTGAACGAAAAGCCACTTGAGTTTACGCTATACCAAACAACGGATAACGATAAACCTAACATGGTTCGAGTGGATCTCCCGGTCAAACGTACTGAGGGATTAGCACCGTTTGCGGGTAAATTTAACTTCCATAGTGGCAAAGGTGACGATCTCAATAACCGTATGGAACGTACCATCGATGTTCCTGCTGGCTCAGATGTAAAACTGACCTTTAAAGCCTGGTATCAAATCGAAAAAGATTATGACTTTGCACGTGTGCTCGTTAACGGTCAGCCGATAGCGGGTAATATCACCACCATGGATGACCCATACAAAACTGGGCTGGTTCCTGCTATTGCCGGCGAATCTGATGGTTGGATTGACGCTGAGTTTGATCTTTCTGCTTTTGCAGGTCAACAGATCACTCTAGGCTTCGACTATGTCACCGATGGTGGCCTGGCAATGGAAGGTCTGCATCTGGATAACATTCTATTGAATGTCGATGGTGTTGAAACCAGTGTAGATGATGCTGAATCAGATTCGAGTTTTGCCCTCAATGGCTACCGTGTTAACGACGGCTTTAACGAGGCTCCGCACTACTACTTGCTGCAATGGCGTAGCCACAATGACGTCGATGAAGGTCTGAACAACATCAAACGCTTTGGTCAGATGATGTCGTTCGAGCCAGGGTTAATTGTCTGGTATGTCGATGAGTCAATGACCGATAACTGGGTAGGCAAACATCCGGGTGAGGGTTGGCTAGGCGTTGTCGACGCTGACCAGAACGCAATGGTGTGGGCAAATTCAGGTATTGCTGCGCAAACCCGCTACCAGGTTCGTGATGCGGCCTTCTCGCTAGCAGATCAGGCAAGCATGCGTCTGGTGAATGCTGACGGCGATGTGCTGGAAGATGTCAGTCTGATCGGTAACAGCTACTTCTCTGATGATCAGGACTACTCAAATCCGGGCTCTCCAGACTCAGGTCGTCTGCTGACAGAATTTGGTCTTTCAGTTGAAGTTATCGAACAGTCACCGACCAACGAGTACGGTGTGATTAAGATTGCTAAAGTTGAAGCTGTAAACATCAACCCTGTGGCTAGCTTTGAATTAAGCGTTGAAGGTTTACAGGTTGTTGCGAGTAACAACAGTCATGATCAGGACGGCAGTATTACGGCATACCTGTGGGACTTTGGTAACGGTGAATCCAGCACGGATCCTGAGCCGAAATGGAGCTATGCTGAATCGGGTGATTTTGTAGTGACACTCACTGTCACTGACGATCGCGGTGCGACGCACAGTTCTTCTCAAAATGTTTCTGTGGTTGCACCAAATGAAAAACCAGTTGCCAAGGCTCACTACATTCACCTTGGTCGTTGGGTGACAATGTGGTCTACCAGCCATGATCCTGATGGTCGAATTGTTGATACTGAATGGGTATTACCGAATGGAAAAATCAAGCGAGGTCGTATTTTCACCAAGATATTCCCAAGCTATGGTACTCATGAAGTGCAATTGACTGTGATGGATGATGATGGTGCAAAAACCACTAAAACCATTGTTGTAGATCTATAACTTTCCACTCTCTTCTCTATTCCCATGCTTCCATGTGAAGTTTTGCGCGGCCACTGAGCCGCGCTTTTTTTTAATTGCAAAAACTGCTTATACGCTTCCATATTAATAAGTATTCTGTAAATAACTATAGTCATTATATTTAATATGGGATTGCTCGTTATTGAGATGAAATAAATATTATTTTTGAGATCGTTATATTTTGGTTGTGGTGGTTTTGAATATTTATTGCAATAATCAAATCGCATGTCGTGATATTCAAGGTTAGTAGTAGTTAATTGAGTTTTTAGTTAGTAATTTTAATTTTAAAGTTTATTCATTTCTTATAATGAGCTTATTGTTATTTAGAGTTTGTTTTTGGTGGTTTAAGGTGATGTTGCTAGGTGTTGAAAAAGACTTAGCTATTAAAGGTAAGTATGTTGCATATCGAGAGAATTAAGGGTTATGACGATGAGTCGACGTCGTTATACCGTATAGTAGATATTACAATTATATTGAGTGTGCTCTATTTTTGTAGTTCTTCATACCTTGATAAAGTACAAGTGGAGTACTTTTATGCCGGTTTTTTTATGGTGGTCATGTACATGGCAACTACTGAGGTGGCTGGGCTTTACAAAGATATTTATCACAGTTCCTTGATTAGAAAGATTGGTATTTCGTTAACATGTTGGATTGCCAGTGCTCTATTTTTTCTAACCGTTAGTTTTGTCACTAAATCATTAGGTCTCTATGCTGATCTTATTATGCTGCTGTGGTTTGTAATAGTACCCGTTGTTCTAATGCTTTGGCGTTGGATAATCCATAAACTATCCTATTTTTCGACTTTAGATAAGTGCTATAAACAAAAAACGGTTATTATTGGTGCGACTCCCACAGGCCTGAAATTAGCTGATGAAATAATCAAAAATAAGCATCTAGAGCTAGAGCTAGTCGGCATATATGATGACAGGCCCCTAGAGCGCTTAGGCCTTGAAGCGAGCGATTTGCCAGTAGAATTCAAAGGTTCCGTAGAAGATGTCCGTAAGTTGGCAAAGGATTCTTCAATTAAGAATGTTTATATAGTATTGCCACTTGAAGCAACATCTAGGACTAAAGAGATTGTCCATAGTTTTTCTGATAGTACAGCAAGAGTATTTATCGTACCAAACTTCCATACATACGACTTAATGCAAGCCAAGTGGGGATACTTAGGGTCAATCCCCACATTGAGCGTTCGAGACTCTCCATTTTACGGGTTCAGCAGGTTCTCTAAACGTACCGAAGACTTGCTGCTCGCATCTATGATTATATGCCTGATTAGCCCAGTTCTTCTGCTTGTCTCAGCAGGCGTTTTGTTGTCTTCGCGTGGCCCCGTCCTTTTTAAGCAAAAGCGATACGGCCTAGATGGAAGGCCTATTATCGTGTGGAAATTTCGTTCGATGACTACTCAGGAAGATGGAGAGACTGTCGAGCAGGCGAAAATAAATGACCCCAGAGTTACCAAGTTTGGTCGTTTATTCGTCGCACTTCGCTTGATGAACTTCCACAGTTTTTTAATGTGATAACCGGACAGATGTCCATTGTTGGACCTAGACCACATGCAGTTGCCCACAATGAGAAATATCGAACACTGATTGACAAGTATATGCTTCGCCATCACGTAAAACCAGGTATTACAGGCTGGGCTCAAATAAACGGTTATCGAGGTGAGACAGATACGCTGGATAAAATGGAAAAACGTATTGAGTATGACCTTATATATATAAAGTCCTGGTCAGTTAAGTTAGATTTGAAAATTATTTTTTTAACCATATTTAAAGGTTTTGTTGGTAAAACTGCTTATTAATATTTTTAAGTTATATGAGCAGAATTTTGGTGTCGTTGGAGAGAGTAATGGATATTGTGGTTGTTGGGCTTGGATATGTCGGTATGTCCAATGCGATACTTCTTGCGAGAGATAATAAAGTCGTTGCGTTAGATATTGACAAAAACAGAGTCGATATGATTAATCAACGGCGAAGTCCTATTCAGGATAGTTATATAGAAAAGTATCTTGAAAGCAATGAACTTGATCTAGAGGCTACTACAGATATAGCGATATTAGCTGATGCAAAATACATAGTTGTCGCTACCCCAACAGATTATGATCCGGTAAGTAACTACTTCGATACTTCGTCGGTAGACGAAATGATCAAGAAATCTATATTGCTGAACCCTAATGCAACGATAGTAATTAAATCCACTGTACCAGTAGGTCACACTCAACGCCTGCGAGATGAATTAGGGCATGAAAATATCATATTCTCACCAGAGTTCCTGCGTGAAGGGACCGCGCTATACGATAACTTATATCCTTCTCGAATAATTGTGGGTTCGAACTCTAGTGAAGCAAAAAAGTTCGCAAATTTGCTTCGAGACGGAGCATTGAAAACGGATATTGATGTTTTATTCACTGGCTCTACGGAAGCTGAAGCAATAAAGCTATTCTCGAATACTTACCTTGCGATGCGTGTATCTTACTTTAATGAGTTGGATTCTTTTGCCGAAACACATCAGCTTAATAGTCGTCAAATAATTGATGGCGTCTGTATGGATCCCCGGATTGGCCGTCACTACAACAACCCTTCATTTGGTTATGGTGGCTACTGTTTACCTAAGGATACAAAGCAACTATTGGCCAACTATGAGAATGTTCCGAATAATATTATTTCAGCAATTGTACAAGCAAACAGAACTCGTAAAGACTTTCTAGCTGAGTCAATTTGCAAAATGTTGCCTAAGGTTGTTGGAGTGTATCGCTTAGTGATGAAGTCTGGATCTGACAATTTCCGCTCGTCGTCTATACAAGGAATCATT
>ENA-OWNT01000825-OWNT01000825.1-seawater-metagenome-genome-assembly--contig:-NODE-825-length-53527-cov-5.383181_pt1 | contig 53527 bp, 50 predicted proteins | sample MGYA00238136_ERZ651165 | MGnify/ENA primary metagenome ERZ651165 (study PRJEB26861, sample SAMN08777766) | seawater metagenome | isolation source: coastal seawater | place: USA: Florida | collected... | reverse complement strand
CCTTCTTCTGTCATGTAGAAGTGCATGGTCGCATCACCTGCCATTACCTGAACACCTGTCTGACCATCGAGTTCAGCGTTAAGTCCGGCTTTGATGAAGCGCAGCGCAATCGGTGATTTTTCAAGGATTTCACGCGACCATTGTAATGCTTCTGCTTCGAGGTCTTTCAGTGGAACGACGGTGTTGACCATGCCCATTTTTTCAGCGTCGGCAGCAATGTACTGGCGGCATAAGAACCAGATTTCACGGGCTTTTTTCTGTCCGATATGGCTTGCGAGGTATGCTGAGCCATAGCCTGCATCGAAGCTACCAACGATGGGTCCGGTTTGACCATAAATTGCGTTATCGCTGGAAATGGTCAAATCACAGCAAACGTGTAAAACGTGTCCACCACCGATAGCGAATCCCGGCACAACGGCAATCACGGGTTTCGGGCAGTTGCGGATATAACGTTGCAGTTGCAATACGTTCAGACGTGCCACCCCATCATCACCGACATAGCCAGCATGACCGCGTACACTCTGGTCGCCCCCTGCGCAGAATGACCAGATACCGTCTTTGCTACTGGGTCCATTTGCTGTAATCCAGATAACACCGACTTCGCTATCATACCAGCTATTGAGGAAGGCTTCTGTCATTTCGTCGATGGTCTGTGGACGGAAGGCGTTACGAATGTCAGGGCGATCAAAAGCGATACGGGCGATACCTTCTGCTTTATGGAAGGTAATATCCTCATATTCCTTGACTTCCTGCCAATCGACCAGTTTCATCAGGTCTCCGGTCTTAATTTGGGCTTGCTCTTCGGCTGTTGTAACCATGTATATCTCCTAAATTTATATATACTCACTTTTAAGAATGCCATGATGGCACGAATAAACTAATTAGTAGTGCTGAGTGCTGTGTTCTGAGACTGTATCTTCATAAAAATGCCACGAAGGCACGAAGCGCACGAAGCAAAATTATAAAACAAATCGTTGGATGCCTTCTTTGAGAAATCGCGAATTAAAATTGATGAGAAATCCGAGACGTTTATCAGCAATTCTCATATAGGACATTAATTGAGCCGTGTGTACCGGAGCTAACTTATCGACAGCTTTGAGTTCCAGTACAATGCAATCTTCTACCAGAATATCAAGTATATGATTGCCAACTTCTAAACCTTTATATCGTACAGGGAGTTGCTTTTGTCTCTCATACTCAATTCTTCTTCTTGAAAATTCGATGCAGAGCGCATTCTCATAGATAGATTCTAATAAACCGGGACCCAACTCCTTATGTACTTCGATAGCCGCCCCGATAACACGATAGGCAAGGTCTTCCGTTGCATCATCCAGTTTTTTATCTTTTCTCATCATTTTCTTCGTGTCCTTCGAGCCTTCGTGGCTAAAAAGGTTTAACTAAATATCTAATTCTGAAAGTCGTTGATGAACGGCAGTGACAATTTCTTTGCGACGATTATCATCAAATTTGCTATCGGTGCGAACTTCGATAATGGTGCTTTTTTCGCTTCCAACCACCTTTGAAAATGCCTCACGGAACGATTCTCTTGCGCCGGATTGACCTTCACGGGCATCAATCGCCACATAGTCTAAACCATATAATTTAGCAGCATGTGAGAAATCAAGTCCATGCGGGGTGATAAAATAGTCTGTGAATTCCGGTTCATAGTCACGAATGGGCAAACGATTGAAAATGCCGCCACCATCGTTGTTAATCAGCACAATCGTAATTGGCACTCCGCAACGATGTACTGCCAGTAAACCATTCATATCATGATAAAAGGTGATGTCCCCGAAAATAGCGACCAGAGGTTTATCGGGACGTGCTGTTCCTGCGCCGAGTGCGGTGCTGATATTGCCATCAATGCCCGATGCGCCACGATTGGCATAGGTGTAAATGCGTTTTTGCTGCGGCTTCCCGAACTGGTCAAGATGCCGGACGGGGAGACTATTCCCGACAAAAAGTGTGCTTTCATCCGGGATTAAATCGACCACATCATAGACCACAGCACCATCGAAATATGCCGCGTTGTTAATCTCCTCGCGAATGGCTCTCCTGGTTGACACTTCAAGCTTATACACCTTCTCAACATTAACGTGATTTGCCAGACGACCAAGTGGCAAGCTATGATCAACATATTCTTCAACATTTGTGTGTATGAAATGTGTTATCCGGTGAGAGTCGTCGTTCCAGTCCCCATCATTAGAAATTACCATATAGATTTGAGGTGATAGCTTCTCTATATATGAGCCCAGAGATTTAGAAAGTGGGATTGTTCCAAATCGCAGGACAACTTCAGGAACAAAAGGGAGCGTGCCATTGTTAGCTAAATAGGTTTCATATGATCCGCTAACAAAATTTTCAAAACTATTATTATCAAACCTTAGTCCAGAAAATGCATCTGCTAAGACAGGATAACCAAGTGTATGTGCCAGACTCAGAATTGAACTGTTGATATAGCGTTGTCCGCAAACAATTATCCCATTTAAGTTTTGAGGTATATCATCAATCGGTTTACGGTAATCTGGAAGAATTACTGATGATGCGAATTGCGTAGCAGGTAAACGTCCTTCTTGCCCTGACGCCTCGTCGGAAACTTCAAGCATATCCCCTTCAACAGGTGTGGGTTCGAGCGGTTTACGGAAGGGGAAGTTGAGATGCACAACCCCTTTTCGCAGTCCATTGGCAGTCGCATATGCTCGATTGGCTGTGGTGCGTAAATTTCGCATCGCAATTGCAGGTGGATTAGCTTCCGGCAGTTGCATATCGACAAACCATAGCACAAAATCCCCGAACATTTTAATCTGGTCGATGGTTTGATTCGCGCCACTGTGACGCAGTTCATGCGGTCTATCGGCTGTCAGTACAATCAAGGGTACGCGGCTCTGATGCGCTTCGATAATCGCCGGATACATATTTGCGCCAGCCGTCCCCGATGAACAAACCAGCGCGACAGGCTCATCACTCGCCAGGGCTAATCCCAGCGCGAAAAATGCCGCACTCCGTTCATCAAGATGCGAATAGACTTTGATGTCAGGATGTTTTGCAAATGCCAGCATCAAAGGTGTGTGACGACTCCCCGGTGCAGCACACACCGCTTTTAATCCGCTACTGGCAAGCTCATCGACAAAAATTTGTCCCCAGATAATATTCCGGTTCACTTCGTTCTCCAGTTCTGAGTGCTGTGTTCTGAGTGCTGAGAAAAAGCAGTTAGTGCAGCGTAATTCATGATTTTCATAGGAATAATCTTTTTTAATTATTGATATTTTTTTATAAACTGCATCAGTTGCGTTTCGGGTCAACAGAGCGTCGCAGACCACCGATAATCAGTGATGTTTCTTTTGCTAAACTCATCACATTATCGAAATCATCCTGTTGTAAATAGCCAATATCAAGTGCAAGGTATAATTGACTGCGAGGAGGCTTTTGCAATCACCAGAAAACGATGAAAATCTGCCTGACTACCGCGTTCAAATCCTTCTGCAATATTTGACATCACAGATGTTGCTGCCCGTTGAATCTGGTCTCGTAAGCCAAAATCCCGGCTGAAATCACCTTGCTTTGTTACTTTGTAAACCTCATTTGCCAGTTCCCGTACTTTTTGCCACGCAATCAAATCCTCAAACTTACTCACACCCATTTTTTACCTCCGAAATTATTTTTTACTCAGAACTCATTGCTCAGAACTTATCCCTAAAGCATTTAGCATAGGAACGAACTTGAGCGCGATCTCATCCCATTCTTTTTGAGGCACACTATCCGCGACGATACCCGCTCCCGCATAGAGCCAGACACGTCTTTCCTGGGCAATCGCCGAGCGAATTGCTACGCCAAATTGACCATTCATATTACGGTCAATCCATCCAACAGGCGCAGCATACCATCCACGTGGGACAGGCTCATACTTGCCGATTGCATCCATCGCAATATCACGCGGATCACCCCCGAGAGCAGGTGTCGGATGCAGGGCTTGCACGACAGGGATAATGCCATCATCGTTTTTGAGTTCAGCAGAAATGGGTGTATGAATATGCTGAATATTGCTCAGCGACATAATGCCTGTTTCACCGATAGTCATCGTCTCAGCAAGTGGCTCAAGCCGCGATTTAATGCCATCGATCACCACCTGATGCTCATAACTGTCTTTCGGGCTATTGAGCAATTCATCGGCATAGGCTTTATCTTCTTCCGGTGTTTTTCCGCGACGGATACTACCTGCCAGTGCCATCGTCTCGAAATGTGTACCTTTTACCGTTGCCAGTAATTCCGGTGTTGCGCCATAGAATGCACTATGTGGACGGGGTTCAAAGAGAAAACGATAGGTTTCAGGATATTTTTCCGCCAGAAAATTGAGCGCGGCGTCAGTATTCACTTTTTTGTTGAAGCGAATTTCCGCCACACGCGAGAGAACGACTTTATTGAACTCCCCATTTTTCATGCGATTGGTGGCATCAATCAGATTGGCTTCCCATGTTTCATAAGGCATAGGATAGTTCAATCCGGTTTGTTTAATTTCCGGCAGGGAAGAGACATCATAATTTTGTAGTTCAGCTACCTTTGCTGATAGTGCCTCTTTCAAATCCGGTAATAAACTCAATGGTGGCTCACCATAGGGAATATGAGCATTAATCGCCAGCCATGTCTTATCTCCGACACGCACCAGTTGATAATGAGGAAGCACAAAATGCGCCGGAGGAAAATCCGACCAGGCGACATCCGGTACAAAATCATCACGGAAAGAAAATCCACCGAATAGATGCGGGGCTGCCAGTGGCTCTTTTTCATCTAAGACCAGCGCATCGGCAAATAATTCCATTGCATCGTGACGGATGGTCTCGAAACGGTCTTCACCATACCCCATAATTTCCAGAGCTTTACCGATTCCGGCGAAAGCAACATTATCGCGGGAGCTTTCCCAGTAAAAACGTTCCTGACCCCGTGCCGAACGCAAAAATTGAGCCAGTGACACATCAGGGCAGGGGATGTGGGTGCTAATCAGACGACCATATTGTGCCGGGATACTGGTGTATGTCGCATTTTCTGGCTGAGACATATCATTTTCCTTCGTCTGCTGTGTAATTCACGCTATTCAACAGCAAGGGCACAAGTGATTCCATAATGCGTGCGGGTTCGGGTTCACCGGTATAAACCCACTGAATCACCACGTTATAAATCGCACCCATCCAGGCATGAGCGACCACTTCACAATCGACCTGTTCAATATCACCTGTTTCAATCGCTTCTTCGAGATATGTCTGAATCAGCGCGGCAAATCGGTCTGTGACTTCCATGCGTTTTTTCTCGAAAACGTTGCCCAATCCAACGGCTTGCACCAGTAAAATCTTTGCCGGACGACGATATTTCCCGAATGTTTCCAGTACCGATTCAATTGCAACCTGCACCCGCTTCATGCCAGCAGGTTCTGCTTCGATGGCTTCCGTGACATTACGCTCAATCACATCGGCAAATTGGTCAACCAGAGAAATGAACAATTTTTCTTTGTTCGGGAAGTGAAAATAGATAGAGCCTTTGGATGAGTCGGAGGCATCAGCAATTTCATCCAGACGGGTGTCATAATAACCTTTGCTACTGAAAATGCTCATTGCTGCGTCGAGAATACGATCTTTTGTTGTCTTTTGATTGTCCATTTTGTGCAATTCTTCACAACTAGACTGACCGGTCAGTCATATAGTATCATAGATGGCAAGAAATCATAGCGATATTTAGCAACTTTTAATTTATTTTGAAAGTTGTGAACACAATGCCGGTTGTGGCGATGGTGAAAGTAGGGGCTTAGCATGATACGTCCTTACCCTGAATCTGAATATTATCGGAGGTGCAAATCATTGTTTCTGAGTATCTGCAAAGCAATTCAGGCAGACAATACCAATCAAATCGCAAATTGGTTAGAATAATTGCCTATATCACGTCAAAGAATATGCTACCCTATAGGCATAGACTGAATACAATTAGAGGGGTTTTAGAAACCATATGGTTTCCGCAAAAGAATTTACAGGTCAAAATTTCGGTTTTGTCCTCGAACTGTATGAAAAATACCTTGAATCACCGGAATCTGTCGATGCAAAGACTGCCGAATTTTTCCGTAACTGGTTGCCGGAATCACTGATTTATCAGTTGGAAGAAGATGGTGACGCACTACCTGTATCGGATTCGGTCGATTTACGCAAAGTCGTGGGTGCGGTGGAATATGTCCAGGCAATCCGCCAATTCGGACATCTCGGCGCACAATTGAATCCACTCGGCTATGCACCTCCCGATGACCCGGAATTGCATCCCGATGCACATGGCATTACAGAAGATGATTTGAAAACACTTCCGGCAGGTCTTGTTACCGATGGAACACTTGCACAGGCAGCTAGTAATGCTTATGAAGTAGTGCAGGAATTGCGCGATATTTATAGTGGTTCAATCGGCTGGGATAATGAACATATCCATAGTAACGCTGAACGTAACTGGCTACGTGAAGCAATCGAATCGCGCCGTTATCGTTATGAAGGCACATCTGACGAAAACAAAGCCCTGCTTCAGCGTCTGACTCAAGTTGAAGCGATGGAACATTTCCTGCAACGCACGTTCCCGACCAAATATCGTTTTTCGGTAGAAGGTCTGGATATGATGGTTCCGATGCTGGATGAAGTCGTCAATTATGCGAAATCGACTCAGACAAAACAACTCGGTATCGGTATGGCACATCGTGGACGACTCAATGTCCTGGCGCATATCATGAACCGTGAATATCGCAGCATCCTCGCAGAATTCACAGATACCCGTGCTAGAGCAGGGGAGAACGAAGCAATTGGCTGGACAGTTGATGATGTGAAATATCATAAAGGCGCGGAATACAAAGTGCCGGATTCTGACCTGGTACTGAAAATGTCGCCAAATCCGAGTCATCTCGAAGCTGTGAATCCGGTGGTTGTTGGCATGGCGAGAGCAGCCGCTACCAAACGTCATCAGCCCGGCGAACCTGAATTTGATCCCTACGCCACCATGCAGGTACTCATTCATGGAGATGCCGCCTTCCCGGGACAGGGCATTGTCGCAGAGACATTTAATCTCAGTCGTTTGCCCGGTTTTGCTGTCGGCGGAACACTACACATCATCGCAAACAATCAGCTAGGCTTCACCACATTGCCGGAAGATGGTCGCAGCACACTTTACGCCAGTGATCTTGCGAAGGGTTTTGGTGTTCCGATTGTGCATGTTAACGCCGATGACCCCGCAGCCTGTATCGAAGTGGCACGACTTGCGGCAGCATTTACCACCGAATTTGAGAAAGACTTCCTGATTGATCTCGTTGGCTATCGTCGTTACGGACACAATGAATTGGATGAACCGGGCTTCACGCAACCAAAAATGTACGAGGTTGTTCGTAAGCATGATACGGTTCGCAAATTATGGGCGGATACACTGACCACACGTGGCGACATCACCAATGATGAAGCACAGACCCTGGTTGAAAATGCTGCAAATCATCTGCAAAATCTCTATGAATCCATTGCCGATTCACAGGAAGGTATCGCGGATATTGACCTTGAACGACCGGAAAAAGGACTTGCTGGCAAGATTGATACCTTTGTCGGTGAAGATGATCTGATTGCTATCAATGATGGTATCAGAGGGGTGCTGGAAGGCTTCAATTTCTATAGCACGCGCTTCAAGAAAAGTATTCTCGCACGTCGCACCGCACTGAATGACCCCCGCGAAAGATCAATTGATTGGGCAGGGGCGGAAGAACTCGCCTTCGCAACAATTCTGGCTGATGGCATTCCGATTCGATTTACCGGACAGGAAGCACAGCGCGGCACGTTCAGTCATCGTCATGCTGTCTTGCATGATAGCGAATCCGGTGATGAATTAGCACCGCTGCAACGTTTCCCGCAGGCAAAAGCCTCGTTCGAGATTCACAATAGTCCGCTATCGGAAGAAGCTGTGCTCGGTTTTGAATATGGCTACAATGTTGAATCGAAAGACACACTTGTTGTCTGGGAAGCGCAATACGGCGATTTCGTCAATGGCGCACAGAATATCATCGACGAATTTATTTCATCAGCACGTGAAAAATGGGGCGATACCCCCTCCCTAGTGATGCTCTTACCGCATGGTCATGAAGGCGCGGGACCCGATCATTCCAGTGGACGGGTTGAACGTTTCCTGTCGATGGCAGCAAAAACCAACATGCGTATCGTCAATGCAACGACTGCCGGACAATATTTCCATCTTTTGCGTCGTCAGGCACTTCTGCTGGAATCCGATCCGCTGCCATTGATTGTGATGGCGCCAAAGAGTCTGCTGCGTAGCCCGAATGTGATGGCGAATCTGAATGATCTCTCATCCGGTAAATGGATGCCCGTCATTGATGACATGGAAGTTGACCCTGATGAAGTGACCCGTCTGGTATTCTGTAGCGGTAAATTCTATTATGACCTTGCCCGGGCTGAATTCCGTGATAGTTATCTGGATACCGCGATTGTGCGTGTTGAACAATTGTATCCTTTCCCTGTTGCCGACATCGCATCGGTTCTGGAACGTTATCCGAAAGTCAAGCAAATTGTCTGGGCGCAGGAAGAACCCAAAAATATGGGTGCATGGGAATACATGGGCTATCGTCTCAAGAAATTGGTGGGCATGGGAACACCTGTCAACTATGTTGGACGCAGACGCAGTTCCAGCCCGGCAGAAGGTAGTAAGACCGCCTGGGCAATCAACCAGAGCATGATTACCGAATATGCTTTCGATTGGGATTTCGATACCGACGAAGCAAAATCACGTCATAAAAAGCAAGAAACAAATTAACCTGTACGGGCACGTTTGATGATTTGGGATAACAGCGGGTTTGGCACGCCAAACCCCTACCATCCGAATGGTTAAAGGTAGGGGCACGACGTGTCGTGTCCGAAATGAAAATCATAATATGTGTCCGTTGAACACCGTCATAATTAGAGGGAGAATCAAAATGGTAGATATAGTCGTCCCGCCCTTAAGCGAATCCGTAGTCGAAGCCACCGTTGCTGAATGGCTTGTTAGTGCTGGAGATAGTGTTTCAATTGGTGATATTCTCGTCGTGCTGGAAACAGACAAAGTCGCTTTAGAAGTCACGGCTGAGCAATCCGGTGTACTGAGTGAAATCGTTGCCGCTGAAGAGGAAGATGTGGTAGCAGGGCAGTTGCTTGCAAAATTAGACGCCGGAGCAGAAGCAGCGCCTGTTAAAGAGACCGTTCAACAGGCAGAAGCCGCGTCAACACCGCAAGCTGATTCCGCACCTGCTGCTGTAGCCGATAGTAGTGTCAAAGCTACCCCGGTAGCGCAACGCATGGCAAAAGAACACGGCATTGACCTCGACAGTATTCCGGCGAATGGCAACAAAATCGACAAAGCCGATGTGCAAGCATTTATTGATGGCAAGAGTACACCCGCGCCAGCACCATCGAAACCCGCTCCGAAGCCCGCGTCCAAACCTGCTGCATCAGCCGAAATGCCACAGCGCGATCTTCGTGACGATGAAGAACGCAGTAAAATGTCGCGTTTGCGCCGGACTATCGCGAAAAATCTGGTACATGCCCAGGCAACCGCAGCCATGTTGACCACTTTTCAAGAAGTCGATATGGGCGCGGTCATGGAATTACGTTCACGCCGCAAAGACGCTTTCAAAGAGAAATACGGTGTCAGCCTCGGTGTGAATTCATTCTTCGTGAAAGCAACTGTTGGCGCACTGAAAGCCTTCCCGCGTCTCAACGCTGAAATCGAAGGCGATTATGTCATCGACAAGAGCTATTTTGACATCGGTATCGCAGTCGGCGGTAAAGAAGGACTGGTTGTCCCCGTTCTGCGTGATGCCGACCGTATGAGCTTCTCTGAAATCGAAAAACAGATTAAGGGCTATGCTTTGCAGGTACGAGATGGCACATTGCCAATTGAAGCATTGCGCGGTGGCTCATTTACGATTACCAACGGCGGCGTTTTTGGCTCATTGATGAGCACCCCGATTCTGAATTATCCGCAGGTCGGTATTCTCGGCTTACACGGCATCAAAGACCGTCCGGTTGTCGTCGATGGTGAAATCGTCATTCGTCCCTGGATGTATATGGCACTCACATACGACCACCGCATTGTCGATGGCAGTAGCGCTGTTCAATTTCTGGTCAAAATCAAAGACCTGATCGAAGACCCCGAAACCCTGCTCATTGAGGGTTAACTCCTGAAAATATAGGACGTAGTTTATTCGCTACGTCCTTTTCTCCCGCAATTTATTCACGGCGACGGGCTGATATTTTCCAGTTCGGCGTTACCGTACCATCTGCACTGATACGTTCGCCAAGCCATTCAAAACTGGAATCCGTAATCTCTGAAAAACTCAGTCGTGATGTGGCTTTCGAGCCGTCCGGGGCAACTTGCTCCGATGTCAATACAATACGATTTCCATCGCGGCTTCCCGTCCATAAGCCTGAATGATTGCCAGCCATCCCGAAAAATGAGACATTCCATAAACCTGTTGCTTGATTGTAGACGCGCAAACTCGTCCCGGCATAAACTTCATTGCGATAATGGTCTTGAATCGCATAGCCATTGAGCGTGTAATTGCTTTGCCACACAGCTTTCATTGTTTTCCATTCCCCGTTGATAAGCAATTCATCGGTGCAATCAAATGTACCGATCATGAAATGGAATTGTTCAATTTCAGGTGCGGCGGCGGGATTGACTCGTCCATAAGGATAATCTGAATTAGCATCAAATTCGTTAAATAACATTTTCACTCCAATCGAATAATTATAGCAAATTCAATTAACAACTAGACAATGGTAGGGACGCATCAGCGTATGCGTCCGCTCTAAAATCGGCGGGATACGCTGATCCCGCCCTACAGTGGGGTGTTTTGCGATAAATATTCTGACAAAAATATCTGAACCTTATTTGAAACTGCTATAACTGTAAGCACTATACCAAACATATGTGCGAATCTGATGAGATTCAATCAGTATGATGCGTTTTCTATCCCCTAATGTTTGGGGGACTGTTGCCATGATGTTTCGCATAAACTGAAAATAAACATTGTTTTGAGGGAAAATCATGGATAAAAAATACAAAATTTCTCTGATTATTGGTTTATTGCTTGTATTTATGCTCGCCGGAGTTACATTTTTCTTTATCGCCGGTGGGAATGGTGCAAGTTCAGGAGATAGCGATAGCAGCAGCGTCATCTGGATAATCATGGCATCACAGATTCCAATCTGGATTTCACTTGCGGCTGCATCACAACAAAAACTTAAGAAGAAAAAAGTGGAGACTATGAATACGGCAGGCGACTATCAGCCAGAAGATGCAGATTACTTTGCTGATAAAGTGCTATCTGACGAGGGCGAAATCGTAAGCTATGACGAAATCGACGAATCTCGCCGGATGAAGAGTGGCATGTAAGCAACTGAAAATGGAGGGGCAAATCACATTTCAGTTGCCTGTAAGGATTAACCTGCGATTTTCTCTAAGCTCGATACAAAATGTGCTGCGCTAACAGGTTTCGCAAAATAACCATCGAAGCCCGCATCAACTGCCGCCTGTGCCACATCAATCGAATAATACGCTGTTACCGCCACAACCGGAATCGCTTCTGTAGACGGATTGCTGCGTAATTGCTTCAACATTTCCCAGCCATCCATATCGGGCATGGATAAATCTGTGACAATCATCCCCGGCTTATGCTGTTGCACTATTTCAAGGCATTCACGCCCGTTTCGTGCCGCTTTAACCTCAATCCCTGAATGAGTCAGAATGGTCGAAATCAAATACAAATCATCATAGGTATCTTCAACCACAATGATGGTTGTGTTCCGTAATGTCATTAGCTTTCCTTATTTCCAATTGATGCCAGAATTTTTTGAATCTGTAAAACGATAGATGCTACCGAAAATGGTTTGGGGATGTAGCCATCAAATCCGGCGTCCATCACCTGTTCTTCATCACCTGCCATCACATGCGCTGTCAGGGCAATTACAGGAATATTTTTCGTTTCCTCATTTTCACGCAGCTTTTTGTGCATTTCCCAGCCATTCATTTCCGGCATCGACAAATCAAGCAGAATGAGTGTTGGCTTGTAATCGGTAAGCACCGCTAATCCTTCAACGCCGTTAATTGCTGTTTTAACGTCTGCTCCGTGAAAACTCAGGGCTTCGCGTGCAATCAACAAATTGTCTTTCCGGTCATCGACAATTAGAACTTTCCAGTCGCCAATATCTAATTTTGACGCCCGGTACTTATCGCGATCGACCTTACTCTGTGATTCGCTCATGCTTTTTCTCCAGATACCATACTAACCTGTTCCGGTATTTCTGATAGTACCGGAAGTATAATTGTAAAGGTGCTACCTGCATCCAGTGTGCTGTTCAGACGAATCGTGCCGCCCATCATTAACACAAACCGGCGGACAATCGCCAGACCTAAGCCTGTGCCACCAAATTCGCGTGTTGAGCTACCATCCACCTGATGAAATTCTTCAAAAATCGTTTCTTGCTTGTGGGGCGGAATCCCGATTCCTGTATCCGATACTTCTATTTTCCATGTGGTTTTGTCATTTTGATTGACTTCAAATTTCACCTGTCCCTCGCGGGTAAATTTGAAGGCATTTGATAGCAAATTGATTACAACCTGGCGTAATCGCGCCGAATCGCCAATGAGGGTCTGTGGCAATTTCGGGTCAATTTCGACCTGAAAATCTAAGCCTTTCTCGCTGGCAAGCACCTCATGCTGTTTCACGATATTATCAACCCAGTGCTTGACTTCAAAAGGCTGCAAAGCAAGCTCCATACGACCCGCTTCAATCTTGGAAATATCGAGAATATCATTAATTAAGCGGAGCAGATATTGTGCATTGGAGTGGATTCTATCCGTATATTCATGATGTTTGTCTGCCAGTTCACCGACCATCCCGGTTAGCATCAACTCCGAATAACCGATCACCGCCCCTAATGGTGTACGCAATTCATGTGACATTGTTGCCAGAAATTCACTTTTGAGCCGTGTTGCTTCATCCGCTTTTTGTCGTGCAATGACTAACTCGCGATTGATCTGTTTGAGGGTGGTGATGTCTGTTAGTGTCGCGATACGTCCTGTAATTTCGTCATGTCGATTCTTGAGTGCTGATACCCGCACATTAAAGATTCGACTTTCGCCACCTACATCAAGTTCGACTTCTGTATTAATGCGTTTGACATCTCTGAATTGCAGCAGCAAATCCCGTTGTTTCGACCATACTTCGACGAGTGATTTTCCGACGACACCACTGTCTTTCAAACCGAGAATGCGAATCGCTGCGTCGTTAATATCAACAATGCGCGTTTCACTATCGACAACCAGAACACCATCAACCATGTTGTCAAAGACTGTGGCGCGTGCAACCGGAACAATGTCCATCAATCGGAAACGATACAATGCCCAGCCAATCGGAATACCTGTTGCTACAAATGCTGTTGCTGTGAAATCTACATATTCCGGGAAGGGATTTAGCTGCGATAGGAACAAAATATTGCCAACAAAAGGCATGATTGCCCCGATCAGAATTAAGCCGATTTGCCCTCTGTACAATTGTGGTGAACTGACAACCGCACGAATCAGGATGACTGCCCCGACAAAGAGCATCAGGTAAGAATAGGCAGTATGCACCCAGAATAGCGTATCAAAACCGAAATTTGTTTGCACCAGACCATCAATTATTTCAGTTTCATATTGTTGCCAGAACTGAAAATGCCAGCCATTGGTGAGAATCACAAACATGGTCAGCGCTGGAAACGCTGCAAATAAGATCAGTGTCCGGCGATTAATCCATTGATCTTTGCCCGTATATTCGAGCGCGAACAACACCCAGGATGTCGGTACAATCACGACGCCGAGATAAATCAGGCGCAGGAAAAATATCTTGGCATTGAGTGTCATTGAACTAATTTCGAGTGCCGAGCCAATCGTCCACAGGGCAACCGCCACCATCATGAGGACAAAAGCGTTAACTCCGGGACCGGGTCGTCGTCGCCAGATTGCGAAAGCGATAATGAGAGAAATGATACCGGCAAGGGCATTGACGAATGCATAAGGTGTGAACTGAAGTTCCATAACGGATAGACCAGTCTGTCAGGCTTCGATGTTTTAGTAAAAGTTGTGTGACCATTTACTATTCTACAGGAAATTCTAACTTTCTTCCCTTAATAAATAGTAATTTAAAACCAATCAAACGATTCCTTTACATCCTGTCAAATATGTAGTATTTTAACCACAGACCAACTGGTCGGTCTGGAGGTAAAATGACCGAATTAGAAACCCGTAACCACATTTTGACGATTGCATCGGTATTGATGGCAGAAAAAGGATTCGACAAAACATCTATGAATGACATCGTAAACGCATCCGGCATCAGCAAAGGAGGCATTTACTGGCATTTCAAAAGCAAAGACGAGATTGTCATGGCGATTGTAGAAAACATCTTCACGCAACAGATGACATTCCTTGATTCTGTCATGTCAGAAGAGGGCAGGGCAATCGAACGCTTTGACCATTTAATCAACCTGATTGCCGGTAGCCTCGAAAATGTCAGCGAAGAAATTCCCTCACCGATGGAAATCTATGCCCTGGCAATGCGAAAACCGGAGATCATGGCACACATGAAAAATTACTACGGACGCTATCAGGCACACTTTGCTGATTTGATAGAACAGGGTATGAATGAAGGCGATTTTCAGGTGGATGACCCGCAACAGGCAGCATTCATTTTCATGAGCACAATCGAAGGTGTTTTATTGCTGGCAATCGTCACGGAAACAATAGAAACACTCGCAGATACATTACATCAAGCAAAGCAATATTTTCTAAATGGCATTCAAGGAGACTAACTATGCGTATACTCATTTCAGGAGCAGGAGTCGCCGGATTAACACTGGCATACTGGCTCGAAAAACAGGGACACGAGGCAATTATCGTTGAGAGAGCAAGCGATATTCGCACCGAAGGCTACATGATCGATTTTACAGGCACAGGCTGGGATGTTGCCGACCGTATGGGCTTAATTCCTGTGCTTCGCGAACGGGCATATCCGGCTGATTCGATTATCTACAAAAATGCACAGGACAAAGTCACAGCAAAGATTAGCGTTCAGGAATTACTGGCAGCAGCAGGTGGTGATAATTTTATCGCGCTCAATCGACGTGATTTAGTCCTCACCCTATATGAAGAAGTCCGCGATAGAGTGGAAATCTGTTTCGGAAAATCCATCGAGAGCATTACACAATCACCCGATGATGTGCAGGTGAAATTTACAGACGGTGCGACTGACAGCTATGATTTACATATTGGCTGCGATGGCATTCACTCGCATACACGAAATCTGGTTTTCGGTGCGGAACGTGGGTTCACCCATCATTTAGGCTATCATTTTGCCATTTTTGAAATTCCACCGCTTCAACATGATCTCGCATATTCTTATCAGATGCACGTCATCCCGGATTTGCAGGTCGCAGTCTATCCCACTGACCCTGATAGATGGCTTGTTTTTGCGATTTTCAAACAGGATGACCCGACCCTTCCACCACAGAGAGACCGTGTTCGCCTACTTAAAGAAAAATTGGCGCATCTTGACTGGTATGTGCCGGAAATTCTGGATAGCTTACAGGACGGCGACTATGTTTTTCAGGATAGCATCACGCAGATTCAGATGCCGCAATGGTATAAGGGACGTGTTGGCTTAATTGGAGATGCTGCGTATTGCCCGACACTCATATCCGGTCAGGGCGCATCAATGGCGATGGCAGGGGCATATTATCTGGCAGAAGCTCTCGCACAGAGTGACACGCACGAAGCCGCATTTCAGATGATGGATGCACAATTACGTCCGCACATTGAGAAAATTCAAGCATCCGCCCGCAATTTTGCTTCAACATTTGTGCCGAAAAGTCATCTACGTATTGCAATCGTCAATACCGCCCTGCGATTGTCCAATGTACCGATGTTCAAATCAATGATTGGCAAACAATTCACTGTGAATAGCATCCTAGAGCCACAATCATGACAATTGTCACCGTAAAATCATGGCATTTCAGATGAACATTCACGCTATAATGAGGGTCAAAATTAGATACAGAAATTAATGTAGTGGAAGGTCGCCGTGCCTTCCGATTTCACAGTCACGGGAGCGCACAGAGGCACTCCCCTACATCCGGTCTGTCTTTTGGATGGGTTTAAAAAAGGGCAAACAATGGCATCCGCACAAACGCAAGCACGTAAAATCAATTGGCGTTCAATTGCACTTCCTGCTGAACACGGTGGCTGGAGTCTGATTTTAGAGCCAATTGTCTTAGGACTAATTCTTGCCCCATCATGGATTGCACTGAGTCTGTCGATTGCAATGATGGCTGTTTTTCTATCGCATCAGCCTGTGAAAATTTCCCTGAAAGCCTATCGCACAGGCAAATGGACAGAGCGTTCCCGTTTTGCCCTCTATTTTGCTGCCGGATATTTGCTTGGCGGGGGATTGTTTGCGATTCCAGCACTGTTACAATCGAACAGCAATTTCTGGCTGATTATCGCGCTGATAGTGCCTTTTGCTCTGATTCAGGCGTTTCAAGATTTTCAGAATCAAAGCCGTAGTGCCACTGCTGAAATTACCGGGGCAATTGCGTTATCCGGCACAGTTGCATTATTGCTCGTTTTGAGTGATTGGCAACTGACCATCGCATTACCGATCTGGTTTGTAATTGCATTACGCGCTGTCACTTCGATTTTGTATGTGCGGACATTTTTCCGTAAACAGCGGGGTAAGGACAACTCTGTATCCGCTAGCTATGTGATGCACATCATTGTCATGATAATTGTGATGGGACTTGCCTTTGCCGGATTTTTGCCCTATCTAACAGTCGTTCCCTTCGTAATTTTGCTGATTCGTGCTGTTCATGGTTTACAAAGTGACAAACAGGTCAAACCACAGATTATTGGCATCCGCGAAGTCATGGTTGGCATTTTGACTGTCGCCTGTATTGCTTCGGGATTCATTTTCAATCTTTAGTAAAGTATTCGAAAGGTTTAACGCAAAGTCGCTAAGGCGCGGAGTCGCAAAGAAAAATTTGTCTGTAAGGGCGGTCTACAGTTAATACACATCAGGTTAAGGCTTTATATTGACCCTCATTCCCCCGACTTCTCAAGGGTAGGTATTTTATTCTTGTGGTCTATGTGAGGTGGGAAATCAATTATATCTCATTCTTCACCACCATAGATTCAAAATCTATGGCTACAAAAAATTGAAAAGTCCAATAAATAGACTCAAAAACCCTTTTAGCGGGTTTACCAACTGATTGTAGCGGTGGGTTTTGAACCCTCCGCGTCAGACATTCATTATGAATTCGACTTTACCAGCAGTATCTTTGAACCAAATGTGACAGGAAAATGCAGTTCATTAAAAACCTACCTTTGAAAAGAGGGTCGGGGTGGGGTTGTTTCACAGGATCGTAATTGTACGGGAATCTGGAAAACCTTGATTGGATGCAGCTTAGTGTCTATTCTCATCCTTTTGCTATTCAATCGTTTATGGAATGATAGAATTTATATGGTACTCCTGATGTTATAGATATGATCCCACTTGCCCGTTAGCCACGATATTGAGAACGATACTGTATGAACCGTCTGAAGTTTATTGAATATCTGATTAAAGGCTCTCCGATTTACTTTCCAGGTCTTGATTTAAAAATGAGAGAAGCAAGAAATCATGCTGTTATAGCACATTTTGAAAAACTGAAATTGCCAGCCTATTTTGTGCTTGGCAACCACGAACTCAAATCAAAGCGCGGGATTGATGCGATCAATGACTATCAAGATTACAAAAAATGGTTCAAGGTGTTCCAGAATAATTACTTCTACTCCTGGGACAGGGAGGGCTATCATTTTGTGGCGTTAAATAGCAATGAAAATTATTCCCCTGTCTTAACAGAAATATTCTCCCCAAAAATTCTAACCGGAGGATGTTTCACTTTTTCAGATGAGCAACTTGCCTGGCTTGTGGATGATCTGGCGAAAACTGAAAAACCTACGATTGTGTTTACGCATATCCCGTTAGACAACCGCAGTATTTCAAGTTATGACATTGTCAATAACGCGAAACAGGCTCGAAAAATAATCCGTCAAAGTCAAAAGGTACTGGCAGTCATCCAGGGACATTCTCACCATATGAGCGCTCCTGCTCTGGATGGATACACTGTCAGATTTAAATCAATTCCGTATATCTATTTACCTTCTTTCGGCAGTAAGGTTGTGGGTCCCCGCTACTCGGTTGTTACAGTTGATCTTCAACAACGCAAAATCTTTGTGAACACCCGTAAAGCGGGGCGAAAATGGCATCGACGCCGTAAAATACAAATCCCGAATTTAGAATTGAATCTTGAGGCACTTAAACCGATTACGTTCTCGGTTATCAATGATATTCACTATGGTCCACAACGTTGGGATTTGTACGATGAACCTGAAATTGCCGGGCTATTGGATCAATTTATAAAAGAGACTAACAGGCAAGACTCAGAATTTGTTGTCGTTAATGGTGACTGGATAGACGGGCATATGTAGGCATTGCGTTCTTGCATATACGCGCAATAAAGCAGCAACCAATCTGTTTCGATTACGTACAGAATGTGACTCGAATAAATCTATTGAGAGACAATTCATGAGTAACGAACAGATTTTAGCAATGCGAAAGCAAAAAGATGAGCACTTCGCCGGAGCAAAGTCACCTCTGACAGAAGAACAGCGCAGCACATTTTCTGGCTTGAACTATTTTGACATCAACCCCGACCTGCGCTTTACTGTTGAACTTACGCCATTTGATGAGCCTGTCACGATACCCCTCCCGATGAACAATGACACAGATGGACCCGCCGTGCAAAAAATCGGCAGATTCTCAGTCAGCATTGAAGGGCAGGAGGTCACATTCACGGCGCTAAAAATGGGAGAGCAGGGCATGGGCTTTCATTTCAAAGATGGGACGAATGGAGATGAAACTTATCCCGCAGGACGTTTTTTGCCACTGTTGCCAGAAGGTGAAAACCGTTTCGTAGCTGATTTTAATCTGGCGGGAAATCTCATGTGTGCTTATACGGCTGGATGGACATGTCCTGTGCCATTGCCGGAAAACTGTATCAATGTATCCATCCGCGCAGGAGAAAAAATCCCGGTTGGCGATTGGGTACTGACTTAAATTTCAAAAATCTCACGGACAGGCACACTGAAGCCGGGTAAAACTTGTCCGCCGGAGAGTGTGCTATTCATGTCAAGAACGACAGCCTGTTGACCCGGCTGATAGACTTCAATCTGTTGTGAGTCAGGATTCACTAGCCATAGCGTCGTTCCTGCTAATAGATAATTACTGATTTTGAGGCGTACATCGCTCTGATTATCAGTCGGCGAAAGGACTTCTACCGCTATATCAGGGGCTTGTGGATTATAGGGAACCGTACAGGGCTGTGGTTGTTTAGCAATTGTGATGAAGGCAGCATCGGGAATATAGCGGTTGCCAGCGACTATATAACCGCCATCGGCACCCGTCACGCGCCCTAATTTATGCTTGTAAACAAAGGCGACAAGCAATCCTAAAATATAGGCAGCAAGTTCGGAGGAACGATTATTAGATACCACTTCGACAATCCTTCCATTGATGAGTTCGAAGCGTTTGTCGGCATTTTCCGGTTTTAGAACGAATGCCATGAATGCTTCGACTGTTACAGTTTTTTCGCCAATCACCATAGTTTGCGCCTGACACTAACTTACTGTTTTATTGTATCACGACTTGCTTCAAAGGCTTCAAGTTCAGGTAATGTAACCCATGCCTTCGATGATAAAAATTAAGCAAGTTCTCATTCATATTCGTGTAATGAATGCCCATTAGACTACATCAAAGATGACGTACATAGCAAAATTCCGTGAAGGAGTAAGCAACATGGCACAGGCAACCTGGAATGGTGTCGTACTCGCTGAAAGTGACGACACAATCATTGTTGAAGGCAATCATTACTTCCCGCCCGAATCCATCAATCAAGAATATTTTGCAGACAATTCATCGCACACAACCTGTCCCTGGAAGGGTGTAGCCAGCTATTATGATGTGGTTGTGAATGGCGAAACCAACGGGGGTGCGGCATGGTATTATCCGCAACCGAAAGACGCTGCCAGTGAAATAAAAGACTACGTCGCATTCTGGAAGGGCGTCAAGGTCAATAGCTAAAGCATCAGTATGTTGTGGGGTAGTCAGTCGGCTACCCTTTTTGATTATTCATCCTCTACAAAATCGAGAGCCGGTGTCGGGCTAATTCGAGTCCAACCACCATCAACGACGATGGTTTGCCCGGTAATTTGCCCCGAAACCGGGGAAAGCAAAAAGAGCGCCGCGTTCGCAATATCTGCCGGATACGCGACATTTCCGGTAGGTGTGACCCCACTCCAATGAGCTTCATAATCGGGATCGTCTTTAAGATTGCGCGGTGTGACGGTTGCGCCGGGAGCAACACAGTTAACTGTGATTTTATGCTGTGCCAGTTCCGATGTCAGTTGTTTTGCCAGCATTTCCAGTGCGGCTTTGGTCATCCCGTATGCTGAGAGGTATTCAATAGCTTGATGTCCCGTCACAGAGGACATGAAGAGGATTCGTCCGCCATCCCCCTGTGAACGCATCTGTTTTGCCGCCGCCTGTGCTAAAAAGAATGTTCCCCGTAGATTCACACCGAGGACTTTCTCAAAATCATCGGGTTTGTACTCCCAAAAATTGTTCCAGAGAGTGATGCCTGCATTGGCAACGGCAATATCTAAACGCCCGAACTGCTCAACTGCCTGTGAAACCAATCCCCGCACGACATCAACCTGTCCGGCATCGCCACCAACACCGATACATTTTTCCGGGCTGATTTCACTGGCAACTGATTTTGCTTTGTTTTCATCGACATCATTAAGTAAGACTGATGCGCCGTGTTCTACAAGTTGACGGGCAATTTCATAGCCGATGCCTTCTCCCGCGCCTGTAATCACGGCAACTTTTCCTGAAAAATCACTCACGAACTATTTCCTATTTTTTGACTCAATACATGAAAATGTTAGCGTATTTTGTCAGAACAGACGACAAATGGTATAGTGTTTTAGAAATTATGTTCGTTCCAGGAGAGCTTATGCAACTGAAGAATGCAGCTATGCGCTTTGAAATTCCTGTTCAGGATAAAGAACGGGCAAAGAAATTCTACTCTGACAATTTGGGACTAAAACCGACACACGAAAATCCGTATTCAATTCAATATCGCTATGGGGATAGCTATTTTGTATTGACGGAATCTGCGAGTGCAGGTCAGGGACAGTACAGTTTACTTACCTGGATTGTTGAGGATATTGATACAACGAAATCTGAGCTTGAAGCGAAGGGTGTGCAATTCGAAAACTATGATCTGCCTTTTGTAAAGACAGTCAATGGCATTGCCACCTTAGATAATGATCGTGTGGCATGGTTTAAGGATAGCGAGGGAAATTTGCTGGCACTAGCGGAGATGGGATAACCTGTACATCAGGTGTACAGATTATCAGATTAGCTGAAATTGACAATCAGGACAAAATGACCGAGTCGTAAATGGTCGCTATTTTCTAATCCAATAGACTCGTCGGGGTCAAGTTTCTGATTGTTGAGATATGTTCCGTTCGTGCTGTTGAGATCTTTGATGTAATACTTACCATCGACATAGGTAATCTCGGCATGATTGCGTGACACACCCAGCATACTGCCGTATTGCAAAGACAAATCGAGGTAATTTTCCCCGCTTTGACGACCAATTATCAGCGTATCGACATCCATCAACACAATCGGTTCAACTTCCTGTGGCATGTGGAAACGAATTGTGCGGCGCTTGCTCGGGAAGGGAACGCGCGTTTCTTCCTCTGCGAAACGTCGCAAGTCTGAATCTATTACCTTGTCGGACGCTATATCCATTGTGGGGAATGCCATGTCTGAAAAATCGTGATCGGGGATGGGTATGGTTTTATCGTGATTATCCATTACGAATTACATTCTCTAATTGTCATCATCATTAAAGCCTAGCATAAAATCAGACGAGATAGTATTAAAGATTGTTAAGGTGACAATTGTTAATCAATGCTGGTGCAGATTGCTCCGCACCAGCATTGATAGTTATGCCATTTGCTTGCGGAAATTCATCCCGACAGTAATGATTGCTCCAACAGCAACGATAGCCGCAATTGCGAGTGCTGTGGAATTGACAAGATTGCTATTCAGGGATGATAGCACACTGAACAAATCTGTATCGAAAGGACGGGCGTTGATACCGTATGTTGCCCAGACAATCACCAGCGCATAGGCAATGTCTCCCCGGAAGTAGAGCATCGCAAAGGCTAGGATTGCAGCAACGATCATCAATGCGGCAGCCCATACATCAGCCGTGATACCAATAAACGAGGTAACTGAACCACTGTCATAGAGTGCAGTTGAGAAATTTGCAATTGTCGCGACACTAATCCAGCCAAGATAAATGCTGAATGGAATGTGAACCGCCCATTTCTCAGCAGTCGAGACCTGTTTTTTGCCGATTTCCAGTCGCGTATAAATTGCCAGCAGTGAGACTAGAATCACAAGCATTGCGACTGTGCTTAACCAGATAAGGTTATACAGGAAGAGAACCAGCCAGGCGATATTGGCGATACAACTGATGACGAACCACCAGCCAATTGATTTCACCACTTCACCGTCACGTTGGGATGGACGTGCTTGATAAATCACGTAAGCGATCAATCCGGTATAGATTACGCCCCAGATAGCGAAAACGTACCCGGCGGGCAGGAAGAAAATCGCACGACTTTCCCCGAGTTCACCAACTGTCTGCGGGAAAATATCGGTCTGAGAGATGCCATTCATCACAAGTGTGAGCACGAGTGCCAGGATATTGGCTATTTGCAGGATAGAGATTTTTTTCATATGGACTACTCCATTTATTGAGAAGGAATTTGCCTCTATAGTAGGGACTTTAATTAAGAAGAATACTTATGACTCCTAAGTATTTCGTGAAAGGCGAACAATGACACACAACATTACAGCAATCAGTGGCGATGGTATCGGTAAAGAAGTGATTCCGGCGGCAGTTCGTGTTCTGGAAGCACTCAATCTACCAATTAGCGTTCAGTGGGCGGAAGCAGGTTTCGGGACATTCGAGCAGGTCGGGTCAGCATTACCGGAGGAAACGCTGGAAACCTGTAGCAAGGGAGATGCGATTCTTTTCGGGGCGACACAATCTCCTATGACTAAAGTGGTAGGCTATCAGAGTCCGATTCTGGCGCTACGGAAACATTTCAAACTCTATGCGAATTTACGTCCGGCAGTGACCGATAAAATTGATATGTTGATTGTGCGTGAAAATACCGAGGGACTGTATAGCAAACGCGAACGGCTTGAAGATAATGGTCAGACAGCGATTGCCGAACGGGTCGTGACAGTTGATGCTACGCGGCGCATTGTCAAAACTGCCTGTGAACTCGCGATGACACGCAAGAAACATTTGACAATCGTTCACAAAGCTAATGTTCTTAAAGAAACCTGTGGTTTATTCCGGTCAGTTGGATTTGACGTTGCGGCGAATTATCCCGAATTACAGGTTGATGAAATGCTCATTGATGCCTGTGCGATGAAAATGGCAATGGATTCGACCGGGTTTGATGTGATTGTCACCACCAATTTATTCGGGGATGTATTGAGTGATTTATCTGCCGGATTAACAGGTGGACCCGGTTTAGCCCCATCCGCAAATGTGGGAGATGGTGTGCCACTGTTTGAGCCTGTACACGGGAGTGCGCCGGACATCGCAGGGCAGGGTATTGCAGACCCGCGTGCGGCATTTTTATGTGTGGATATGCTACTGCGTCATCTTGGCTATGGTGATGATGCGAATCGTGTGCTGGCAGCAGTGCGTTCAGTATCGCATAATGGCAATCTGGAAGAAACAACACAGGCAGTCATCAATCAATTGAATTGATACTTTTATTAGTTTGATATAGTTGCCTACAACCAATCGCCGTGTCTCCCGTAAATGTGAAATAGAAATCATTTTTACGGGAGACATTATGAAATCACTGATACAAAAACGCTGGATATGGGGCTTAATGGTATTTTTCGCGGTTGTGATAGCAATCGTAGCGACTGCGCCGTATCTCACCTTTAACAGAGCAAATTTTGCGGACATTTTCGATGGTCGCTTCCCTGATATGAGTGTCGCGTGGCTTTATATCCATGTGATTAGCGGGGGAATCGCCTTACTTATTGGTCCATTCCAGTTCTGGAAATGGTTACGCAATAACCATCGCAATGTGCATCGCTGGATTGGACGTTTGTATATGTTTGGCGGGATTTTCCCTGCGTCGATTACCGGGATTGTGGTTGCACAGAGTACCACTGCCGGATTACAGGGTGCAATCGGATTTTCTTTGCTCGGGATTTTCTGGTTTATTACCGGAGCAGTCTCGCTTTATTCTATTCTCAATAAAGACGTACAAAGCCACCGTCGCTGGATGATTCGTAATTTCTCGTTGACGATGGCAGCCGTGACATTACGCCTGTGGATTCCAATTTTGATGATGATTCTCATTCCATCAGGCGTTGAGCCTGAAAATGCTTTTGAGATCGCTTATCAATTTGTGCCCTGGTTAAGCTGGGTGCCGAATCTCATCGTCGGTGAATTCATCATCCGGGCATTAATGCCACAATCAGCAAAATCAAAAACCCGTCTTGTAACAGAAGCATAGCAACAGTGAAGGCAGATGTGAGTCTGCCTATTTCAAACTATTCAGCGACCAGTTATACGTTGAGAAGCCTATCGCATAGTCATTGGCGTGATCGCTCAATAGAGATTTCTCGTCAGGGTCTACGCGATAGGGTGCTATCCAGCGTAGAACAGGGGAGGCATCTCCTGCGCCCAATGTAACCATAAACGATGCGCCAAAATCAGGGGCATACCACTGAAAAATCTTGCTGATTGTTGCCTGTTTCTGTTCGATGTCGATTTTGACTTCGCTGCTGTTGACAAAATTTCCTGTGGCGAGAGTCAATTGTGAGTCAATTCTCTCTGCATCATAGAAATTAATCGGCGGACATGATTCAGCCGCACAGACCAGCGCAAAATGAATACGCGGGTCGAGTTCCGGCATCATATACTTTGCACGGGGATCATCCTGCGGGAATTGTCCGCCAGGAATAGTCGGATGTCCGGCGTTTGCTCTTAGAATACCGTGTTCGATGTCATTTAAACTGAAAAAATATCCCCCGATATTGTAGCCCGCACTGTCAAAAACACCTTTTACCTCTGTGATCGAATGCTGCACCTCATAATGAATAACGGCATCAATCATCAGCAGATTATAGAGGTTAATCCAGAAGGCAAGGCGTTCCTCTATTGTTTCCAGGGAATTGAGATCAAATGATTGCAACCCGTCACTAATTGCGCGATAGTCTTGATATATTTCGCCAGTTTTGAGTTGCTGATAATCGACTTTGCTATCTGTAAAGGCTACTGCTTTCAACTTATTAGCAACATTTTTCATATCACGGAGCAAATTTCCTGTGTAACCTGTGCTTTGACCTGCATTGAGTACATCGGCTTGAACACCTGTAATCAGATGATGGATACGTTGCGGGAAGGTGTATCGGGTTTGCATCAAACTATCTCCTTTGATCGTCATCCCGGGACTATAGCAAAAAATGCTTAATGAAATGTGACAAAGATTTTAGATTTGATTGACAAAATTTGTTTAATAGCTTATTTTGGTCTAATAAAGGTCATAAAAGTTCAGAAAGTGATGATATGGCAAATTTGAAAAACATTCCTTTAGAGACAGAGCGCCTATTTTTACGTCTACCAGAAATGGGTGATGCGTCTGACATGCAACGATACGCAGGTGATTTTGATGTGGCATCTATGACGCTGAGCATTCCCCATCCTTATGACTATGATATGGCGGTCGAGTGGATTCAAAGCATTCATGAACGTTCTGAGGACGCGACCCAATTTACCTACGCGATTATCCGGCGTGAGGACAATCAATTAATCGGGGCGTGCGGGTTTGACTTAAACGGGGAACACAGGAAAGCCGAAATTGGTTACTGGATAGGGCAACCATATCGGGGGAACGGTTATGCGACAGAATCTGCGCGTCGTCTGATACAGTTTTGCTTTGAAGACCTCAATCTGAATCGCGTAGAAGCTTGTTATTTTGCTATAAATCCTGCCAGCAGACGGGTGATGGAAAAAGCCGGGATGACCTACGAAGGCACATTACGCCAGTCGATTATCCGTGAGATTCCGTCAGTTGACTATCGCGCCTGTCATGATTTAGGCTATTGCGCGATTTTACGGTCTGAATGGGACGCTACTCAATGACAAAAGGTGTAATTTTCGGGGCGACGGCTGCGGCTATATGGGGCGGGATGTACGTCGTCAGTGATGTTGTTCTGGAAGTGATTCCGCCGTTTACGCTTTTACTGCTGCGATTGATTTTAGGGACAATCAGTCTCGGGATATTCGTGATTGGTAAGCCACTCCCGAAATTGACTGTCAACACAGTCATTTCGATCATCGGTGTGGGGATTGTGGGCTATGCGTTTAGTCTGGGAGCGCAATTCGTCGGGACAGATTTATCGACTGCGATCAATGGCGCAATCGTAACAAGCGCAACTCCGGCGTTTGTGATTCTATTTGCGGTCATCATTTTGCGGGAAAAACTGACCACACGACGATTATTATCTGTCACGCTGGCGACAATCGGTGTATTCATCATCATTGATTTTACTCAAGCGAGTTTTAGCTCTGATACATTCGTCGGTAATCTGTTCCTCGGTATCGCGGCGATTACATGGGGCTTATACAGTGTCTTGATTCGATGGGTGAGCGGTAAATTCCTGACACTCGATACCCTGTACATCACCTTAATCTCTTTTGCAGGAGGACTATTGCTGGTAATTCCTGCAAGTGTGATTGAATTGCAAGGAACATCCATCAACATGTCAGACATTACTGTTGGTGTGATTGCAGGTGTTTTGTTTCTGGGTGTGATTTCGACTGCGGTTGCTTTCTGGTTGTGGAATCGTGCCTTCGCATTATTGGAAGCATCCACAGCGTCTTTGCTATTTTTTGTGCAACCTGTGAGCGGGGCATTGCTCGGGTGGATATTTCTCGGACAGGCGATGACCCTCACAACATGGATAGGTGGACTGTTCATTGCTATCGGTGTTTTGCTTTCGACATCGCGTAAGAAACCGGAACTGCTGGCTGACAATTGATGCTTCAGTTTTTACATGTTATTAGCAACTTCGATTGTGTAACACATGGTAATATAACAACACGGGTAGAAAGATTTCCAGGGTTATAAGACATGATGGTAGAACTAGACAATCATATCGACGAACTACACCAGCAATTAGAAGAAGAACGACTGGCACGTGCTGAACTTGAACGCGAGTTGCATCAGTTGCATCTGTTTATTCGTAGTGCGGGGCATGACATGAAAACCCCGATTACGACGCTGAAAACTTCTTTGTATCTATTACAACGCAAGCCTGAACTCGCTGTGCCGGAACGCCTTACGATGATGGAGCAGCAACTGGAACGCATGACAAATATGGTCGATGCGATGGGTTTAATGGCACGTCTGGATGGTGAAACGGCGCTGGTTTACGATGAGAGCGATATTCTTGCGGTTGTGCAGGAGGCTATCCGCTCTGTTGCCGATATCGCAGAAGAAAAATCTGTAGACATTCAGGTTGAAACGGCAAATATTTTGCCAGACATACAACTCAATTTTGAGGAAAGCAAACGGGCACTGGTTAACATCCTGGATAATGCTGTCCGTCATAGTGAGTCGCAAAGTGCTGTAAATATCGAAATTTTTGAGAGTCACGGCTATCTCTGTGTCGATGTAATGGATAGTGGGGCAGGTTTAACGGACGCCGAAATAGAGAATCTATTTGAGCCTTTCTTTCGCGGCGATGATACCGGAAATCACAGTGAGACAGGTGTCGGGATGGGTTTGCCTATCGCCAGACGGATAATCGAGCTTCACGGTGGTAAAATCCGCGTGATGACCGAAGAGGGTAGCGGCAGCACATTTCGCTTGATGTTTCCGGTCAATTAATCGAGTGCCAGACGCATCACGAACGCATCTTCGTCGCCATAGTATTCGAGTTCTGTGAAGCTGACTGTGAATCCAAGTGTTTTATAGAGTTCAATTGCAGCATGATTGCTTTTACGGACATGTAATTCTATGGAAGTGACTTTATTGTTTCTCTGTAAAATGTCGATAATGTGCTGGATGAGTTGTCGCCCGATGCCCTGTCTACGGAAATTGTTATCGACTGCAATTGAAGCAATGTAAGCCATATCCTCTTCTACATACACGCTGATATATCCGGCGAGTTGTTTGCCTTCATGAGCAATCAGAAATGTCTCTTTCCCCCGCATATATAAGTAGACAAATTCAAAAAAAGGAAAAGCATCTTCTTTGAAAATGTCTTGCTCTAATGTGAGTATGGACTCTATATCCGCTTTGAAATTGATTTGACGAATCGTAATCACGGTCATTTATCTCAGGACGGGTTACACCCCGACGTTTAAATTACTGCTATTCAAGCACATTCAATTGGAGGGGGCAAGGGTATGATATTCAGTGCTAGAATGCCCGAAAACGACGCCCTTAAACCATCCATTGACGCTGGTATTGATTTTAGAGATACTAACATCCTGATTTTGACCTAGTGTAGAGTTTCCCACTTTGACAACACATTCCGAGAATTTTCAGCAAACACATCTCACAACCACAGTCATCAAACCGGCGAATGGATTTCTAAATTCGAGCCTGATGGAAGTGTGGCAGTATCGGGAATTGCTTTACTATTTTGTGTGGCGTGACATCATGCTGCGCTACAAACAGACGATCATGGGAGCGGCGTGGGCTATCCTGCAACCCTTGATGCAAATGATCGTTTTTTCCTTCATTTTTGGTACGCTGGCGAACCTCGATAGCGATGGGATTCCGCAACCTATTTTTCAATATGCGGCGCTTGTTCCCTGGACATTTTTTGCCTCCGGGTTGGGTAAGGCGACATCCAGCCTGGTTTCGAATTCCGGGATGCTCAAGAAAATCTATTTCCCGCGCCTGATTTTACCGATTTCTTCGGTGGCATCGGGTATCGTCGATTTTCTGCTGGCGATGAGTATTCTGGTGTTGATGATGCTCTATTTCGATGTCGCGTTCACCTGGCGCATTCTCTATCTGCCGCTATTTCTGGGACTGGCATTTATGACAGCACTCGGGGTTAGCCTGTGGTTAGCGCCGCTCAATGTGCTATTCCGTGATGTTCGTTATGCGACACCCTTCCTCATTCAGATGTGGTTCTGGATTACTCCGGCAGCCTATTCGAGCAGTAATTTATCCGCGCCGCTGGATAGTATCTATGCGCTGAATCCGATGGCGGGAGTCGTCGAAGGTTTTCGCTGGGCGATGGCAGGTGCAGATACAGAACCCGGCGCTGTTGTTCTGGCATCGGCATTGATTTCATTTGTGGTGATGATAACAGGTTTCGCATTCTATCAGCGCATGGAATCAACTTTCGCGGATGTGGTATAGCCTATTCAGGGATAGTTGACGATTTATCATGTCTATGCAGAAATTCATTGTATTGCTTGTCATCGCGTGTGTTCACATTGTTGGCGTGAGCGCACAGGATTTGCTCCCGTGTGGCGAACGCGACTATATCGTTGATTTTCCGCGTGTCGTGCCAATTGTCTGGTGTGTTGAGTTAACACTCCCTGCCGATTTACCCGATGATTTGAAAAATACCTCGCTTGAGTTTGATGCAGATGGAACGCTATTTGCTACGAACCCGTATGAAGGGGAACTTGTCGCTTACGTTGATTCAAACGGGGATGATCTACCGGACACACACTGGCTCGTCGCTGACGGGTTGCGCTATCCAAATGGACTTGCAATCCATAACGGGATTATATACGTCATCGGTGACGGCATTATTTACACCATACATGATGATGAAGTCAGCGTTCTTGTCGATGATCTGCCGGGTGGACGTGGATTCATAGCACGTGCTATCGTGATTCACGACAATCATCTCTATGCTGGCATCCCGTCACCGTGCGATTATTGTGTCGGAGATAATCCACTTCACGGAACAGTTATCCGCATGAATCTCGATGGTACTGAGAGAACAGTGATTGCGAGAGGCTTACGCTATCCTGCGGGATTAGAAATTTACCAGGGAGACCTGTGGGTTGTTGATAGTGTGCGTGATGCATATCGGGGGCGCACATTTTATGACGAAATTAATCGTATACCTCTGGTTGATACGACGATTCCCGATTTTGGCTTTCCGTATTGCATCGGAGCGGAAAATATTCCTGACTACGAGGCTGACTTCGATTGTGATACTGCCACCGCGCCCGAAATAACCTTTTTGTCCGGTTCAAAACCCGTAGCCCTTCACAGATTTCAGAGTGATGTATCAGGCACACTGCGTGATCAACTCCTGGTTGTATTATCAGGATCAAATGTATCCGGCGGTGTCATCCCGGGTCATCTTGTATTCTCGGTTGAGATCACTGAAAACAACTATTTGTTTGATACCATTGTTCCATCAGACTGGAGACCCGATTATGTTCTTCCGCATTGGCAAAGCGAAACCGGATATAACCTGCTATTTCAAAATGCCAGTTCAGTGAATGATGAAGGCAGCGGTATCTTTCCGCATTATGTGTTCGATGTGACGACGAATGAGCAGGGGTGGCTATTCGTGAGTATTCAGGGCAGGGGAATCTATGTATTGCGCCCGCGATAAGTAGCTATAGCAACAATTTTGGGGGAATACTTATAAAGTAGTCTTGCTAGTTTGTGGCGGACGAGACAGGTCTCGACCCTACAAAACATTGTGACTGTAGGTATGGCATCTATGCCATCCGCTTTTGTACAAAACTCTGAACCGTATCAGAAACTAGAATGCAGTACGGGGTCACTTGAGATAACACATATGTGGCGAATGTTCGTAACAAAATTTCCGATAAAGTTTTATGGCAAACTGATTATTATTGCAGTGCCGTTTTTTATTGTGGGCGCGATTTTCCTCGATATCGGATTCAAATCCGGGGAAGCGATTCCTCCGACTTTAATGATTCAGCAACAACAGAATAATCATCAACTTATATATTATCCCGGTCGCACACGTTTAGATTTGTTTTATTACAAATATACTGCCATTCGTCAGTTACAACCGGAAGTTTTAATACTGGGATCTTCCCGATTTTATACCTGGCGCACCGACTATATGGTTGATGATGGCATTGCGTATAACGCGGCGATTCCAAGCGCAAGACCGTCTGAAATGGCATTAGTAGTAGAATCGCTTTCGGGAGGTCAATATTTCCCGGATGTCATTATTCTGGCACTGGATTATGCGTTTTTTAATGAAGCATTTGTGAACGAAAGTATTGATGTTGTTGATCGGGTTATGCCACCCTTCAATTATGATTTGACTTATGTTTTTAATGGCACCCGTGAGGTAGCAAGAGATTATTCTCTCCGACCAACTGCCCTGTATTATTATTATGCCCGATATGAACCGTCGAACCTGCTCGGGAATATAGCGCGAAATACCGGGCGTGGCTTTATATACGATGGCAGTTATTATTTCCCGGATTTAAATGAGTTTCGACCGGGGCAGATGTCGCGTCATGAAACGGAATATCTTGAAAATGAGGGTATATTCCGGCGTGGTGACACCCTGAACGCTGACTCAATTCAGGGCGTAGAAGATTTATTGGCGGTAGCTCAGGATAATAATGCCATCGTTATCGGGTTGATGTCGCCATACAATTCAGAACAATTTGAAAGAATGATGTTGTCAGGGGAGTTTGCTTATATTGAGGCGGCAAGGGAACAGATACAACTCCTTTTTGATGAATATGACATGCCCCTGGCAGATTACACTGATATACGTTCTGTAAATGGCTCTAACGAAGAATTATATGATTACTGGCATCCGGGGGAGGTGTTGAGTTTACGAATCTATTATCAATTATTGCAAGATTATCCCGGAGTGTTTGAAGCCTATTCAAATCGCACAGAGATAGAAGACTATCTATCCCGAGCGCCGGATAACCTGTATCTACCGTCACAATGATAAGCCTGAAAATACCCTCGAAACCTACAGAAAACGCTGAATTAAACTATCTATTGACGTACAATCGGGCTTTAGAGATACTAACGTGTCACTTTAAATGTGTGTAGATGAAGACGAAACTTTGAGCAATAACGCAATCGAAATTGAAAATTTAGGCAAACGTTATCGCATTGCATCCCGCCGTTCCGATAATTCGACACTGGCGGCTACTCTGGTTAATGCATTTAAGCAACCTGCGCGACGAATCGGGAATTTACTATCCGGTAACACGACGGGTGCGGCTGATCTGGATCAAGATTTCTGGGCGTTGCGTCATATCAATTTTACGGTTGAACATGGCGAAACAGTTGGTGTTATCGGACAGAATGGCGCAGGCAAGAGTACCTTACTGAAATTATTGTCCCGTATCACATTACCGACAGAAGGCGAAGCGCGTATTAATGGTCGCGTCGGGTCTTTGCTAGAAGTGGGGACAGGCTTCAACTTTGAATTTACCGGACGTGAGAACATTTACCTTAATGGCTCGATTCTCGGGATGCGAACCGATGAAATCAATGCCAAATTTGATGAGATTGTGGAATTTGCGGGCGTAGCGGATTTCATTGATACCCCTGTGAAACATTATTCCAGCGGGATGACGGTGCGACTTGCATTTGCTGTAGCAGCACATCTTGAACCGGAAATTTTGCTGGTTGATGAAGTTCTTGCTGTTGGCGATTATGCCTTTCAGAAAAAGTCTCTGGGTAAGATGCAGGATGTCACCCGTAGCGGTCGCACAGTTTTGTTTGTCAGTCATCAACTGGATATGGTACGCGCAATCTGTGATCGCGTTGTGCTGCTCAAAGACGGTCAGGTTTCCATGATTGGTCCTGTAAATGAAATTGTGGACACATATGTCGAACAATATGCGTCGCAGGTAAGCGAAGATGCCATCTTTGAGATAGAAGAAGACCCCGAACTTGATTTTCAGTTTCTTTCAGGGAAAATCTTAAATCAACATGGTGATTTATGTTCCCAATTTGATATGTTTGATAGCATTCAAATTGAATATGAATATATTATCAAAGAACCGACAATTGGCATGAATATTGCAACTGCCATTATGAAAAATGGAGAAGCCATATTCTTGACCTGGGATACGGATAAGGAGCCAGCGCTATTAGATCATCGAGAACCGGGACGTTATTGCACGAGAGTCACGTTGCCGACACCGCTTCTCAAAGAAGGTATCTATGAGGTTCAATCAACAATTGGTTTTGTGATGGGACGAGGACTCGGGAATCAACGAATTTCAGATTTGTCATTCCGGGTTTTCCTTCATAGTGAATCCGGTACAAATGTGAGTTATGCCGGTAGACGGCGCGGCAAGATCGCTGCAAAACTTGATTGGTTAACCACGAAATCTGGCTAAGACAACCCTGAACGACTTGAGGAATAGATTATATGTTAGTTTTGCAATCCGGTCTGATGAAATCTGGCAATTACTGGTTATATCAGATATTGCAAGAGATTATCCGCGAAGCAGGAATTGAGAACAAAAACTTCATTGCAAATGACCCGATACAGGCTGCTGCACAGACCTGGGATTTAAGTTTCCCGGAACAGGCAACCCTGAATCAGATTCATATGACACCACGCGGCATAACATATAAAATTGGTAATATCTTTGAGATGCCAATTACTGATATTGACGCTTATCTCGCCCGGAATACGCATGTCTGGACACATGCAGATATAAACGATATTACCTTAGAGGTGCTGCCGAAATTTGATAAGATCGTCTATATTGTAAGAGACCCCCGCGATGTCTTAATTTCGTGGGCGAATTTCTGGTTTACACCGTATCGGAAGAAGTTCACGCCTATTTTTGTTGAGACCCCCGAACAGCAATTGGAAAATCATCTGGTGTCACGCATGGATATCTGGCAAAAGGAAGTACTGAATTACCTGATGGTCAGTCAGGAATGCAATATTTATGTTCTTTTCTATGAGAACTTACTTGCCGATTTTCAGCAGGAATTGAGCGGATTGCTGAATTACCTGGAAATTGATCTCGATGAAGCTGCGCGTGAAGTCATTGAACACAATACGAGCTTCAATGAGATGAAAAAGACTAGCCCGCATCATCTAAGAAAAGGTGCTTCTTACAAGTGGGTATCAAAGCTTTCGGACGAACAAAAAAAGCGTTCACTGCGCATTGCCGGGGATTTGATCGAGTTGCTCGGGTATCCGACAGGGGAAAATGATATTGACAAACTGCCGTCGCTTGAGCGTGTAACCCCGGAGAAACTGGGAAAAATTCATGCTAGGATTAATCATCAACCTCTGAAGGAACGGGTCAAATCCGGTCTGATTAATGTGATTCGCAAGTTATGATCAATCTTATGATGACGTGTTGTGTTGATAATGACACTGATTGTGTGTATTAATTTCGTGAATTGCTGCCTGAAAAATATCAAGTGAGACCTGAATATGCTACTGCAATTTTCTGAACATGCGCTTCTAATGAAGTACATTCAAACACATCCTGATATTCCCCATGTTCTGGTTGATGTCGGCGCCCATATCGGCACGGTCAGCTATCAATTTGCTAAGTCAGGCTGGCGTGTGGTCGCATTTGAACCTGAACCGTACAATCATCAAAAATTGACAACGCTTCTCGGTGATTTTGATAATGTGACGATCATACAGAAGGCAATTTCCAATGAAGCAGGGGCGGTCGAATTTTATGTGAGCAGTGAGCATTACGGCATTCATTCACTCAAGCCTTTTCATGAAACCCATACATCAAGTATTACTGTCGAATCAACGCGGGTTGATACTGTTTTACGTGATTTGCAAATTGAGCAGGCAGGCTATCTGAAAATTGATATTGAAGGTGCGGATCTTCTTGCTTTACAGAGTTTTGACTTCGATTCGATTAAGCCGCAGGTTATCATGGTTGAATTTATGGATGAGCGTAGCCAGAAAAATTTTGGTTACGGTTATCGTGATATGGTTGAGTATCTTGAGCAACATGGCTACAAAGCATGGGTATCTGAATGGGCGGCAATAGAATCGTATGGTGTAGAAGGGGAAGCGGGTAGCACACATCGCTTTATCCATTGTACGGCTTATCCGGTTGATAGTGACCCGGCATGGGGTAATCTTATTTTTGTGCCGGAAGATGATGCCGATCTATTTCAATCTGTTTTGCAGTCCTATCTTGATGCCCGTGTACGTCATGCACGCGGAACTGCACGCAAGCAATGGCTTGAGCGCTTGCCTGCCGGGGCGTATATTTATCAATTTGCCCGGCGTCTCTATCACCTGTTTAGAGGTTAATGCGTATATTTGAAGGCTATTGCAATCATCCGGCAACCTGTAAGACATTAAGCCGTCTACCGGGCAGTTTTATGGGATGCTTATAGTGTAAACGAAGGTATAAATCATGTGGCAAGCAGCAAAAAAACAGTTAAAACGTTTTGTACGACCGGGGTATATCAATTATATTGATGTCGGGGCGGCAGGTCCTTTGCAAAACCCCTGGAAGCGCCATCAGTCAAAGATAAAAATTTGGTTGCAGTTTGAGCCAAATGACGATGGTATCCGGCGCGATGAAAATAAAATATCTGTTGATGCCGCCATCTGGCATAAAAATGAAGAACGCGAATTCTATGTGATTGGCGCAAAAGGATATGGTTCATCTCTGTTAGAGCCAAATTTTGAGTATGTGCGTGAAAACTACGAAGAACTCAGACACCATGGCAACCCGAAAATGGCAGAAACCTGGTTTGATCGCACCGTGATTCAAGAGACACATACTCTGACAACCCGCAGTCTGGATGATGTGCTGGACGAATTGGGTCAACATGATCTCTACCATTTTCTCAAGATTGATGTGCAGGGTGCGGATTATTACGTTTTAAAAGGTGCTGAACGCTTATTGAGTGGAAGTTGTATAGGCATACAAACCGAGCAGTTCATATATCCGCTCTATAAGGACAGCGTGCTTCTGGATGAGACGACCGAATATCTGTCCGAGTTTGGTTTTGAACTGGTTAAAAAATTTCCGGCACACGGCACATTTGACTCGCAGCACGATTGTCTTTATCTCAAAACCGGCATAGACAATCATGTTAGCCGGAGTATCCGTACAATGTATGAAATTGACTGATTTATGGAACAACTCAAGAAAACATTGCTCAAAACGCCGATTATCGGTTCTGCTTATGTCAATTGGAAGCGGAATCGTAAAATCGAAGCGACAAAGACACAGGAATATGCGGAATGGCTGGAAAATCCGGCTGCTGCCGCGAGTGTCGAACGCCTGAAAAGTTATCATAATAAACATCAGGGCGAACGCTGTTTTGTCATTGGCAATGGACCGGGTCTGAAAAAAACGGATTTATCCTTGCTCAAAAATGAAGTTACATTCGGCGCGAACCGGATTTATTTGCTATTCGAGGATGATGGATTCAAGACGACTTATTTTTGCTCGGTGAACAAGAACGTTACCGAGCAATTCAAAGATGATATTGCACAGCTTGAGATGCCTAAATTCCTGACCTGGGCGGCACACGATCATATTCCTTTTGATGAGGATGTGATGTTTTTGCGTTATATCCATGAAGAAGAGTTTCACCCGACACCATTACGCGGATTGTGGTACGGGGCAACTGTGACCTTTGTATCGCTACAACTGGCGTATTTTATGGGTTTTGAGACAGTCTATCTCATCGGTGTTGACCATAGTTTCAAAGATAAAGGTCCCGCACATAAGTTAGTGACAGCACAGGGCGATGATGAGAACCACTTTCATCCCGATTACTTTGGCAAGGGCATTAAATGGCAATTACCCGATCTCGATACTTCCGAACAGGCGTATCTCTGTGCGCGACAATATTACGAAGCCAACGGACGCAAAATCTACGATGCGACTGTCGATGGCAAGCTGCAAATTTTCCCCAAAGAGGATTACCTCTCGCTTTTTTAGCAAAAAATGTTTGTCTTCCAGTTCTCAACATGTGAAGGCAAGCATGGATTCCGAACATTTTGCTGGCAATTTTATATCATTCATATACGGCTTACAGTTTCTTATAGGTTGAAACAGCGTTTTTGAGGGATAATGATAGTAATGTTGAGTTAGGATGCAGGAGGAGAGCATGTTCCGCAATATATCAATTATATTATTGTGTTTACTTGCAGCCTGTCAATCGAATCCCGATGATGATGATGTCACTGAAGCTGTGTCACAAATAGAAGTCACAGCAGAAGTTACAGAAGCGATAGATAATAATTTTATTGTCTGGGGGCAGTCATTTCTTACGGCTGAGATTGATAATTACATGAAAACTGTTTTTGAAGAACGTCACCCTGAAATTAATGTTGTTTTTGTTGATTCTGGCTGGGATGAAGCCTTACGTCAAAATCTTGAGAATTCATTGCAGATGGGGCGTCCACCGGAAATCGTTATCGGGGAAAATTATTTCCGGTCTTTTGCCGCCAGAGGTGATTTACAGATTGTTGACAGTGTGTACGATAACTACGATGATGTGATTCCAGCAACTTATCAAGCAGCTATTTATGAAGATCATATTTACGCTGTGCCTTATCTGACCGGAGTATTTGCCTTTGAACGCAATTGCACTGTTGTCGAATCTGCTGGCTTCGATTGTGATACACCCCCCGAATACTGGGATGAATTGCTGGAAGAGGTCACTGCGATTACACAGGCAGGTCTCACGGATTATTATGGCTATACCTTACAGGGGCCGGGTGGAACGGCTGTGGGGTCAGCTTTTCGCGTGGCTGTCTATCAATCTCAATTGGACGCTTTACCCTGTGCGGATGAGGCATGTACTATCCCTGATTTCAACCGCCCGGAAACCATCCCGGTGTACGAATTTGTACGGGAGTTAGCGGCTCAAACGCCACCGGGTCTGATTGAAAACACAAATGAAAATGAAGTCTATGAGGCATTATTCAGAGGATTATCGGCGTACCAGATTGCTGGAAGCTGGCATCCGGGATGGGCTGAAACAGCCGGTTGTGAGGATTGTCGCTATTCGAGTGTGCCGCGTCCCCGTGATGGTCAGACGAGTAATATGATTGTCGGCAATGTGTTGTATGCTGCTCCGGCAAATAGTCAACATCCAGACCTCGCGCTGGAGTGGCTCGAACTGCTTTTGAGCGATGAGGTTCAGGCAATGATTTATCCTGAAAGCGGACGTTTGCCCGTGCGATCTTCGACCCTGAGCGAATTACAGAATGATGTGGATGAGGCGACGGGTGTTTTTATCAACGAATTGCTGACAAATGAGAACATACAACTTTTGCCACAGTTTGAAGAAAATCCGCGTCGTGTCTGGGAGATTTATAGCAATTTACTGGAAGCTGTGATGTTGTCAGATCGACCGATTGAAAGCATTATGGCGGAGGCGCAGACAGACCTGGAAGCATTGAATGACTAAAATCGGAACTGCATTATACGCTGATATAATGCAAGATATCCCGGCAGGCAATACTATACTATGACAGAACAATTTCTTAATCGTTTTAATTCTATTCAGGCAAAGCTCATTACGCGCTTTCTGGTTTCTGTATTCATCGTCCTTGTCGTTGTCATAGGCTTTAATCAATCTGTTCGGAATCTTGCACTGGCTTCGGCTGATAGTTCGCTGCGGGTACAGGCTGAACAGGTTGTTGCTTCAATTGACAATTTCCACCAGCGAAATTTACAGAGTTTTTCGGTTGCATCCAATTTGCCAGTGTTTGTCGAATTTTTTTCTATCAGTGAGGAAGAACAGGCAGATGAAGATGTGCGGGCGTCTGTTCTGGCAACGCTCGAAACCCTCCGTGTTCGCCCATACGATCAGTTTGCTGCATCATCCTTCGCCTTACTTGATCTTGAAGGGCACAATTTGATTGACACCACATCAGCTAATATGGGCACATATGAAGGTGGGCGTGATTATGTCGAACATCACCGACTTTCCGCATCGCCATTTTTATCGACCGTCTATTTTGAACCGGCACGCAGCGGGGCATATTTCTATTATTCTGTGCCAATCCGGGATAACATTGCACCGGGTCCAATCGGCATACTTCGTGTTCAGGTTCCGCTATCGATCATACAGAACATTGTGCTCGATACTGAGCTTGAAGATGATGCCCATGTCGTTCTGGTTGATGAAAACCTCGTGCGTTTACTGGATTCAGAGACACCATCACTTAACTTTCGTACTATCGTGGAGTACGAGCCTACTGATATTCACTTACTTTACGAGACACTACAAATTCCACGTATTCCAGCATCTCAATTGAGTGTGCCGCTTCCAGAACTGGCTGACCTGCTGGATGATCTGGATGAGACGATTCTTGTTTCGGATACCTTGCATCATGATGAACATGTCACCGAACGTATTGCTGTTGTTTCAATGGAGACTCAGCCCTGGTTTCTGTTATACGGGCGGCATACAGGACAATTTTATGCACCTGTCAATCAACAATCTCAGGCAACACTGGCGCTGTCTCTGGTACTGACTATCGGGGCAATAGCCATTGCTGTTGCGTTTGCCCGCAATTTAAGTAAGCCAATAACCCGTCTGACAGAGATTTCTCGATTGGCGGCGGATGGTAATCTGGATGTTCAGGCAGATGTTTCATCGCGGGATGAGGTCGGGATACTGGCTGCGGCATTCAATACGATGATAAACGAACTCAAGCAAAACAAATCGACACTGGAAGAACGGGTGCGCGAACGAACCAGTGAACTTTCATTAGCAAATGAGCGTCTAAAACAGGAAATTGAAGAACGTCAAAGGCTTGAGCAGACAAATATTCAACTGGCTCTTGAATCCGAGCGGAGACGAATTCTGACAGATTTCATCCAGAATGTGTCTCATGAATTCAAGACACCGCTTTCGATCATCAATGTACAATCCCATCTGATTAGCAGGGTAGTCGGGGCATCAATTGATGAGCGGATCGACGAAATCATCACACAATCAAAAAGCATTGAGAGCCTGGTTAATGAAATGGTACTGATGTCGCGTCTCGATAATCAGGATTTGCCTGTTGCGACTGCGAGGATGTACGTCAATGACTTCGTAAATGCTACCTGCGGGAGTATGCAGCAGGCTTTTGAGCAAAAAGATATTCGTTTTGAGGTCGTGCTTTCTGCTGATGGCTGTTATATCGAAAACAATAGCCAGCTACTTTCCTCTGCAATGAATTATGTACTCGACAATGCCCTGCAATTTACAGAGCCCGGTGGCGAAGTGCGTGTTCAGTCAATGTACAATACGGATACCGTTATCATCACAATACGCGATTCTGGAATTGGTATACCGGACGGCGATCTGGAACGTGTATTTGAACGATTTTACCGTGTTGACCCTGCACGAACCACACGCGGCTTTGGTCTGGGCTTGCCAATTGCTAAACGGATAATCGAACGTTTCAATGGCAAAATCTATCTGCAAAGTCAACTGGATCGCGGAACTACGGTTCAGATAACTTTTCCCTTAAGCACGGGAAATTAGCCCGATTAGTTGCTGTTACCGTTTGAATTGCCATTCGAATTGCCATTGGAATTACCGTTGCCATTCCCGTTGCTGTTACCATTCCCGTTTCCGTTGGCATTACTGTTCGTATTGCCATATCCATTTCCATTGCCAGTACTGTTTCCGGTTGAATTACCGGTGCCATTGCCTGTGCCGTTGGAATTTCCTGTGGCATTCCCTGTGGCATTTCCGGTCGCATTGTTATCCGACGGTGTGCCTGTTCCTGATGACGTTCCCTCTTCTGTTGTTGTGCTACCACTATTCGTAGTACCCGAATCTGAATCATTTGCATCGGTTTCACCAACATTGTTTCCCTGGTTATCCGTGAAAACGGTCGGATTGATGTCAGGAGGCACAATTGCCAGTGCCGGAACATTGAGAATATCGGCTTCATCAATAATTATTGGCTCTGAGAGTTGACCCTCAGGTTGTAAATCATCTGTCAGGTCAATGTTAGTCGATAAGCCGCCGTAGAGATAGAAGCTGCTGTCGTTTGCAGTGACTACCGCTTCACCACTGATAAGATTAATAGTCATACCATCTTCAGGATTTGCCTGGATGACGGCTGTTGCATTGCCATCGGGCGGGGAGATGAGTTCGATAGTGACTTCATTTATGAGAATCGTGACCCGTGCTGTACCTTCAGGTGTCTGGATAATTAGCCCGTCAGATGCCACATTATCACAGGAGATGTTTGTTCCGGTATTAATGTAGAATGCTTGCATTGAACCAAAGTAAGTATCATCGGCTTCCATGCTATCAAGTAATGCAAGCTCCAGATTCTCATCAACGGGTTCAACAAACCCGGCAGAAAGCCAGCCAACAGCTCCGGTTTCAGGAACAATGACACGAATCCAGGAACTGTCCTCAAGACGTCCAACAGCTTCCAGTTGAGTGCCAGCCGGAGCAGAGGCAATAACAGTATTACCATCGGCATGAGGGACGCTGCGAATATTGGTAGAGGTTGTGGTAACAACAGTAATGGTTTGAGATGGTTCGACAGCATTGTCAACTTCAACATCACCATACAACAACAGGGTAATGATTTGTGGTCCCTGCGCGTTGGTTGTGACGAGGCGCATCTGTGCTACGCCCCAGATATCTTCAGCCTGATTTAGTGCGCTGAGATACAAAGATTGGATATATTTGATATCAGTGATGTCGCCGGGAGCATCAAAATCTACAACGGGGGCATTATCACGGACAGCAATCGAAACATCCTCGTTACCGTAACACAATTCGTTGTTTCCTGTGTTGCTGCATACGGTTTCGATGACCGTGATTACTTCAGTTGCATCTAATTCACAGGTTGATGTTTGTGCGAGTACAACACCCGTTATGATTAATAATATGAGGATTGTGAATCCCTGTACTAATCTTATTCTCATATAAGCTCCTATCAACCCCCGTTTAGAACTATAGTATCATGGTCTCCTACAAAAATATATAAGATTTGTTTCAGACCGGATTAATCTGGGACATGCGGGTCCTCATAGACAATCTTATTTTCGATGTCAGGCTTGCCATAGAGTCCGGTATTTATTCCTGGAGGGTAGCCCCGATATTGAATAATGAAGCGAACTGGAACAGCAAGCCCGGGTAACTGTAGCTAGAGATTAATGATACAATGAATGTCATTATTGAAGGCTAAATAGTGGGAGATCATGAGATGGCGTTTGAGGCGTTTATCAAGCGCAAACCTGACGGACGCGATGTTGACTTTGAACATGATTTTGAGCGCGAACCGGTCATACAAATTGCACGGGCACTCCATAATCATTTTTCTCAGACCCCGAAGTATTATGCTCTGCTGGCAAATGTTGAAATCCCCTCGAAAGGGAAGGGCAATACCCGTCAACTGGATGCTATTCTGGTCAGTGAAGAGGGCATGGCAATTATTGATTTTAAGAGCCCGAACATGCCGTTTACACCGACGCTAGATGATCGCCCCTGGAAATATACCAATGGCAAAACAGTCAAAGCCGGGGCAAGCAACAATCCCTTTCGTCAACTGGAAGAACAACGACACGCTTTATACCGTTTTATGCAACGTTTACCCGACCATGTTGACACAAATCAACTGAATAAGCACTTTTTGAAACACGCCGGACGGAATCTCAAGAGCAGTAAGGCGAATAAGAATTTTTATCATTTTGATATTCCGGGACGCATCGTTCTAACAGGTGAACATTTTGACATTCCACATTTGAAACGGGAACACTATCAACTGTGGTTCGATATGATCTGGCAGGATGAGTGCCCTGAACTTCTGAAAACGATGTCATTCAACAAAGGCATTAAGTTGCCCCGTACTATGCTAAATAAAATGATTACGGACATGTTTGGCTTATCCCCCTGGATTGAGATTGAATCCCTTTATCGTAAACCATTCGGTTTCCTGACAGGGGACGTGCTTCGTTTGCCTGTTCCCTTGCTGAATTCAACGGTAACACTGGGTCGAAATTATCATATTGCGGTGCGAATTGGCTCGGAGAAAAAACATGTTTCGCGGGAACACGCCACTATCAAACAGAGCCCGGATGGACCACTGCTGCAAGACCTCGGTAGCCGTAATGGTACATGGGTTAATGGTGAGAAGTTAGAGGGCGATAGTACCCGTTTACTCAAGCATAATGATGTGATTACTCTCGGGCGGATGAAAGACGGTGAGGCTTCCGAACAGAGTGTCCAATTTCGTTATGTCAGGCAACTTGATAGTAATCTTAATTTTGATTTGCCTGAACTTGAGGATACGATGGGGATGACGGCACTCAACGATGCGATTTTCGATGATAACAATTTGTAACGGAAAGGCATGTGTCCACAGCATTACCTGATTATGTCCTTGAGTGGAATAGCACTGATAAACGATTATGATGCACTTCCTGCAAGAAAAACACACACAAGTCTATTTATTTATTCTGTTGATTTTGTTCACTTTATCAGGCGGGATTCTGGTTGCGTTCAGGCATCCATTTCAAGATATTCGAAATTTCTTTCAGGTTGCTGTGTTGTTGTTATTATTATGGGCGACCGGATATGCAGTCATTCAATACTTTATCGAGCCTCTCGAATTAGAATCTGAACTTCCCGATAGTGTCCGGGCTTTTTCGAATGCCTTACCGGATAGAGCCGTTGTTCTTAACAAAGATGGTGTTTATGTTGATGTCATCAACCGTTATCAACATTCCGGTGTGTTCCAACCTTACGGGGTGATTGGGAAAAAGGTCACAGAGATTTATCCTGACCAATTCGGGACATTTGTTTTGAATACGATTCGAGAGACTATTGCAAGTGATACCTCGCAGATTCTCGAATATAGTAATGTCAATTTGCACGGTCAGGAAGTCCATTACGAAGGGCGTATTGTCCCGTACAAGGATTCTAAGACAGGCGAACGGATAGTAGTGTGGTCGTCGCGTGATATAACGGAATGTATCAATGCGGAGAAAACGCGGCTTGAACTGGCTCTGGAACGGAATAAAGTGCAGTTTTTACGTGAATTTGTTAGCAATATGACCCATGACTTTAAAACACCCCTTGCCATTATCAACACAAACACCTACCTCACCCGCAAACCTGTAGAATCTGAAAAACGTGACACACATCTGAATCGAATCAATGATGAAGTGAAAAAATTGACTCAGATGGTCGATGATATGCTGGAAAGTGCCCGTCTGGAGAGTGGTATCATCGAAAATCTTGACCTTGTAACACTGTACCCGCTTCTGCATGATGTGGTCAGCGAATTACAGAGCAATGCCGATCAGAAATCACAAAAAATGGAACTGATTCATAATAGTGATTCTGTGTCATCAATCGCAGTGAGAGCCAGTGCCAGAGACCTCAACCGGGCATTCATGAATCTGATAGATAATACCATAAAATATACCCCGACCGGGGGACAGATTACGGTGCGGTTATTCAGTACGCAGGACAGAGCAGTTGTTGAAATCACTGATACTGGAATCGGAATTGAGTCGGATCAACGCGAGAAAATTTTCAGTCGTTTTTATCGCACAGAGACCGGACGGTTTCATACCTCGGGGTCAGGATTGGGGCTGGCGATAGTCAAGCTAATTGTTGAACAACATGACGGACAGGTTGAACTTGCGAGCAAGGAAGGACAGGGCAGCACATTCAGTGTGATTCTTCCTCTGTCAAATATAGAAGCGTCCACTGAAATCAGTCAGGGAACACCAATCTAATTGGATTCACATTATTCTTATGATATTTTGATTGGCACAATTGTTCATTCTCTGACATTATTAGCGCTAGTTTTATCGTACCGTAGACAGGGATATGCTATGCAACTGACCAGAGTTATTGTCGTTTTGATTGTTATGATTTTCATTGCCGCCTGTAGTAGTGCGCCGACAGAACCCACTGCGCCACCATCTTTGACGCCATTTCCAACCCGTGAAGCACAGCCAACGCGCACGCCATTCACAAACACGAATGCGAGTCCGACCCCGCTAGCGATTGATAATCAATCTGCTCCAACTGCTGTTTTGCCAGCTACAAGCACGTCTGTCGCCAATAGTAGCAACAGTGATCGCCTATTGACGAACGGGCGCGGGATTACCAATAGTGCTGCTATGAGCAACGGTGAATTTCAAGTTGAGGGTTATTGCAGCCTGCTCAATTCAGAATACGGTGTATCAGAAGATGGCACAGACTGGTATTGCACTTTTCAGGGGCAACGGGCGCTGACACTGCGTCAGGAACATTTCAATGATATTTGTCAGCGTACCTATAGCAATGCCAATGCGGTTGCGATACAGGTGAATAACGGGCAAGTTCCTGCATATCGCTGGCGCTGCTATGAGTTAGCCTTACCGCCAACACCAACCTCATCTGCTCCGGCACAACTGGTGCAGAACGGGCGCGGATTGAGTACCGGGACAGTGATGAATAATGGCGAAGTGGAAGTCGAAGGCTATTGCCGCACGATTAACCCGAACTATGGTGTCGATGTTGACCAGAATTTCTGGTATTGCACTGAAAATGGCAACCGGATTTTGACGCTTGGCGTAGCTGAATTTGATGATATTTGCATTCGTACTTACAATAATCCGGCAGCGTATTCCGAACAAATCCAGAATAATGAGCGTCCGGCATATCGCTGGCGTTGTTTTGTCATTCCGGGTTAAGGGTGAAAAGTGTCACCACAGACTCTGATTTGCGTATAAGACAATGTGAACAATTAACAACCGGATATATAGGTCTCCGGTACGGGAAGGGTATCTGCCTTCCCTGTTTTGTTGGGATTTAGTTATAATATATTTGACATTTGTAAAAGGTTTTGTGTTTCGGATGATTAAAGGCTACTATTGTAGAGTTTATCCGTTCGCACTTATTATATAATTGAATTAATTAAGGTAGCGGGCAAATACAAGTTCTACACTTTGCATGACAGTGTACATTGAAGAGGATTTTCTATGGACGAGAAAATGAATGCCGATGCTCCTTTAGATGAGGAACAACAACAACCGAAAATGACCGGGTTACTGCAAGATTTTGATGGCCCTGATGAATCTGATGTATCCTCAAGCCGGAAGCTGGATTTTGCGCTGGCGGTGGAATCGGTTAGCGACACTTATCCTGATCTGGATCATATGCTGATGGTCTATTTTCCACAGAAAGCCGAGCCGATTATTTTCAAAGAACCGGATGCTGTGTTAATCGGGCGTTCGGGTGGACGGACACCGGTTGATCTGGATACGACCAGTTTTCACGGGCGCGAACTGGGTGTGTCACGGCAACATGCTGAAATAGTTTATGATAATGGCATGTTTTTTGTGCGTGACCTGAAAAGTACAAATGGTACCTGGTTGAATACGGGACGACTTGACCCGATGAAACGCTACCAGGTCAATGCGGGCGATCAATTGCGCCTGGGACAGTGTTTGATGATTCTTTATGTGCGGTAGGCTTTAATTAGCGGGAATGAAGCGGGAGAGTAGTTAATATGCACTCTCCCTTGCATTTCAGGCAGCTTACTTAATGTGTGCTATGAGCAGGTCTTTGATCTGACCTGCCAGGTCTGATGGTGTATGATAGGCTTTCTGAATGATACGCTGAGCCTGCATATTGAGCAGGTCGCGGTCATCTTCTGTCAGTTCTTTTGCTGTAACAACAATCACAGGAACTTGCGCCCACCGTGAATTCTGACGTAATTCTGCTAAAAACTCCAGTCCATCCATTTCAGGCATCATAATATCGAGTAGAATGATGTCCGGTGTCTCCTGTTGCAGTAATTCCAGACCAATTTTGCCATTTTCAGCAACCCGAACCTGCCAGCCCTGTTTTGCGGCGGTGCGCTGGAACACTTCCTGTGTCGCCGGATCATCTTCCAGTATAAGGACGTGGAAGGGCTCTTTATTTTGCGGTACATAACGCTTGAGGACGGTTAATAAGACGTTGCGGTCAACCGGTTTACTGAGATAATCGGATGCACCGAGTGAAAATCCGCGTGCTTTTTCATTGACCATCGAATGCACAATCACAGGAATATGTTTGAGTGTTTCATCAGCTTTCAGATGAGATAGTACCGTCCAGCCATCCATTTCAGGCATCATAATGTCCAGCAAGATAACATCAGGATCATTATCACGCGCAGCGATGAGACCCTGTTCTCCATCATAAGATGACAGCACATTGTAATTTTCGCGCAGCAGTTGCCGTGTGATTAAATCCTGCACAGTTTTATCATCGTCAATGACAAGCACTGTTGTACCCTCTGCTGTGGACATAAATTCCTGTGTCTCGCGTCGCGGGCTGTCGGATGCAAATTGTGTTTTCTTTTGCACAATTGCCGGAATCGTGACGGTGAAAGTACTGCCTTCTCCTACAACACTGCTGACGATAATATCGCCCCCCATTAACTTTGCGAAATGTCGGCTAATGGGCAATCCGAGACCTGTTCCACCGTATTTACGGGTAGTTGATTCGTCTGCCTGGGTGAATTCTTGAAAGACTTTTTCCATCTGTACAGGTGTCATGCCGATACCACTATCCTGCACTTTGATTTCAACCCATTCGCGACCGGATTCCGTGTAGCGGCGGGCATCCAGCATAATTTCACCTTCTTTTGTGAATTTAGTGGCGTTGCTCAACAAATTGAGCAAAATTTGACGTGTCTTGACTTCGTCTATGTGAACATTACCAATGGCGTCTTTTTCCGGCAGATAATTGAGTGTGTTGTTATTTTTCCGTACTGTGGGTTCAATCGTGTTAACAACTTCGTACATAAGATGATCGAAGCTGAGTTCCTGTACTTCAACATCAATTTTTCCGGCTTCGATTTTTGAGATGTCGAGAATATCGTTAATCAGGGCGAGTAGATGATTGCCAGCGGTCTGAATCTTGTCGAGGTCGGGAACAAAGTCGTCATAGCCGGAGTCTTCCGCATCTTCTTTTAAGAGGTCGCTATAACCGATAATGGCGTTAAGCGGGGTTCTCAATTCGTGGCTCATATTCGCCAGGAAGAGGCTTTTGGCGCGGTTGGCTGATTCGGCGGCTTCCAGTGCAAATTGCAGGTCTTCAGTACGTTCTTCAACTGTTTTTTCGAGATTTTGCGTGAGATTTTGCAAACTATTATTGGCTGTTGCCAGTTCAGCCGATTGAGCTTCGAGTGCCGCAGTCGCTTCGCGTCCCGTGCCGATGAAGTAATAGACGATGAAGTAAGTCGTCACCAGCGGCGCAAGGGCATTCATGGCATAAAACATGGTGATACCGTATGAAGGCATCCCGACATTCCATGTCAAAGCACGGTTTTCGATTACGGCAGAAATGACCACCAGTGAGACAAAGGTGAAGAACCACCAGCGTGCATGGCTGCGCTTTTCTGCCACGACCAGAGCAACAATTGGTGAGAGAAATGCCCAGAGCATCACCGCACCACTGGCACTGAATCCGCCGATATGCCATTGCAAGAAAACTGGAATAAACATAATCAACCCCAGTTGACCGTAGAGCAGGGTTTGATAATTTTTGCTATTCAAATAGAAACCGAGATTAATGGCGGACAAAACAACATAGCCATAGGGCCAGATGCTAACTTCGGGGACACCGAGGAGAATATAAACTGTCCCCCAGACTATACCTCCCATACAGGTTGCTAACGCCATTACCAGTAAAATTGCTCGATTTAAGCGCTTTTCTTCACCTTCATCATCCCGTGCAGGAGGATAGATAAAGTGGGCTAATTGATCCAGAGTATTCATACAAAATCCTGATATTCGAACTCGTTTCTGTGAAGATTGTACGACTCTTAGAATGGTGTAGCAATTAAGATTGACTGTCAGCCTCAAACCTTTGCAGATTTTTATCAGTTCATGCTGTTTTTCTGGGAAATGATGTCCTATAAATTGAAATTATAGTGACTGTCGGTAGTGTCTTTGGCTGAAAATCTATCTGGATTATGGTGTAAGCATCAGATTAATCACGTGGAGCAGCACAATGTTTAGGTCAACTATAGATTTCATTCAGTTCTTTTTCAGCAACTTACACTGGTTTGTATTCGTAGCAATTGTCGTGTGGATTTTGATCGTTCCATATATCAAGCCAATGATCTCACACGACAGCAAGGATACCAAAAAGCAAACCTACTATATCGACTAACACCTGTAAGGAGAGCACGATGCTCATTGTTTTTCTAATCTGGTTATTTTTCAATGCAAGACGACTGTGGCGCGAACGTCGCGAGATGGCGCTCGAAACACAGGAAATCCGTGCGGTTGAAAGTGAAAGTGGACTATCAAAAGAGCAAAAGAAGGAAGGGGAGACAAATGACAATCGTCCTGACATTGGTCGCATTATCCGAAGCAGTAAAGTGGTTCGCTATTATCGCCTGTATCGCCGTTATTTGCTGGTTGACTAAACGTCCGATATTGCGTGATGTTGCTGGCGGTTTACTGGTTGGCGCTGTCATCGGTGTCATTGCCTTGCTTCCGAAACCGTTTTTCAATATGGAGCTCAACGCAACACACCTGTTTAACACACAAATCTATCTGTTGATGTGCTTTGCCGGGGCAATGTTTGTACTTGTGAAACGGCAAATGGAGACTCGCTTACGGAGTCATGCCTATAGTGAATGAGGGCGCGGAGTTCCACGCCCTGCAAGACTTCTTAAGTTATGAGCCGATTGAAATCAGGAGGAAGTCCCAGGTATCTTGAAATGCCTGTTCTGCTTCATCATTGATTTCATTAAGCGGAAAGAGATTTTCTAAGATGTCTTCCGGCGGATAAATGCCCGGGGTAGCGAGTGCTTCTGCATCAATCAAACCATTTTCGATTGCAGCGAGATTGGTGCTACCGTATCCGGTGTAATTGGCGATGTCGGCGGCTGCCTGTGGACTCATAATGAAGTCCATAAACGCCATTGCCAGTTCTGGATTCGGTGCATCGACAGGAATTGCGACACCATCGACTTCAATGTTCGTGCCTTCGATTGGCAAAACATAATCATAGGTATCACATTCACATTCGAAAATGACCTGATAAATATCGCCACCATATTCGACTGCTATATCGACATCCCCGCGTACCAGCATCGCCTGACCATCATCTTCGGCAATTGCAACAACATTGTCACTGCGCTCAAGTAGATAATCTCCGGCTTCCGCAATTTCATCGGGATTTTCCGAGTTGGGGTCATAGCCAAGCTGTTTGAGGGCAACACCCAGCATAATGCGCGGGTCGTCAATCCAGGCAACGGGTCCATCATGATTCCAGACCTGCTCCCATGATTGAATGCCATCCGGGAAAATCTCTGTGTTGTATCCAACGCCGAGACTGCTGACCAGATAAGGTACAGAGTAAAGGTTGCCGGGGTCTGATTCCCGTTCAAGGAATTCGGGACGGACATTGACCACGTTCGGCAGGGCATCCAGATCGAGAGGAATGAGCAATTCTTCGCGAATCATGACCGGAATGATGTAATTTCCGGGGAAGATGACATCATAACCTGGATTACCGAGGCGGATACGGGTGAGCATATCTTCATTACTGGAATAGGTCGAATAGGTCACAGTCACATCACAGGCTTCTTCAAACTGTGGAATAGTAGTTTCTGCGATATAGGTTGACCAGTTATAAATATGGAGTTCCTGTCCTGCAAAATCCCCCGGACAAAGCCAGGGTTCAAGAGACGGTTCCGGTGTTTCTTCCTGTGCGGAAATCATTACCGGCACGATGAGTACCACAAAGAGCATACTGAGGAAACGACGAAGCATGGTTTACCCTCCTGTAATCAGGGAAAACAAAAACGAACAAAATACATGCCCGGTTACGCTGTTTGCCGTTGTGGGGCTTTATGGCGATTTCGAGGTGATTGCAATTATAGTCCGCATGACTCAAATCGCAATAGCAATCGAATCTGGAAGGCTTGAGATTACTTTAATTCAGTTGTCGAAAATTGGTGCTAAACTGATATAATAAAAAACTTGTAAAAATTGTTACACTTAAACTCGCATTCAAATGGCAAACTACACGGCGGTAAAGGATACCAGATGCAAAAAATATCGCTCAACGGGGCATGGCAATTATTTAAAGCAGGTGACGATACGGCGATTGACGCAACTGTCCCCGGATGCGTTCATACAGATTTGATGGCAAACGATATGCTGGATGACCCCTTCTATCGGGATAACGAAGCGGGAATGCAGTGGATTGGCGAAACAGATTGGATTTACAGGCGTACTTTCGAGGTTTCACGCGACTTTACCCGCTTAAAGCAGGTAATTTTGCGCTGTGAAGGACTGGATACCCTGGCGACTATCCGGCTGAATGGGACAGACATTGCCAGCACGGATAATATGTTCCGCACCTATGAATTCAACGTCAAGAAGTTATTACGGGCTGGCGAAAACGAAATTGAAATTGAATTTGCTGCCCCCTTGCCTTATACCTTGAAAATGGATGCAGAAGTCCGCGAGATGGCTGGCTGGGTGACAGGGATGCGCCTGACAACGGCTGGCTGGATTCGTAAAGAGCCCTGTAATTTCGGCTGGGATTGGGGACCGATGCTACCAACATCCGGTATCTGGCGGGATATTGAGCTTATCGGCGTAGAACAGGCGCTCATTGATGATGTACGCATTAACCAGGTTCACAATGAAGATAAAACGGTTGATGTGACTGTGCAATTGCACATTACACCCCGTCAAAAAGAGACTGTAACGGCTGTTGTATCGCTGGCACGCGATGGATTGACCATCATGGATACCAAGCGTGTGACATTCGATGGTGAAAATACAGAAGTGAATTTCGGACTTCAAAATCCGATGCTCTGGTATCCCAATGGCATGGGCGACCAACCGTTGTACGAAGTGTTGATTGGTCTATTTGACAAAGATTTGAATCAATTGGATTACGACTCGAAGCGTTTTGGCTTACGGGTTATCAAGTTGGAACGTCACGATGATGAATGGGGCGAGAGTTTCCATTTTTCATGTAATGGCATTCCATTTTTTGCAAAAGGTGCGAACTGGATTCCGGCAACCCCTTATCCGGGTCAAACATCTGTAGAGGAATATCGCACGCTGATACAGGCAGCAAAAGACGCCAATATGAATATGCTGCGGGTATGGGGCGGTGGCATCTATGAAGATGATATTTTTTACAGTCTCTGTGATGAGATGGGTATCACGATCTGGCAGGATTTCATGTTTGCCTGCGGGACATATCCCTCATTTGATGCGGCATTCATGGACAATGTGAGAGTTGAAGCCGAAGATAATGTGCGGCGACTCCGTCATCATGCCTGTCTTGCATTATGGTGTGGTAATAATGAAATTGAACAGGGCATGTCATACTGGAAAGAGGTCGTTAGCTGGGAAGATTACTCTAAATTGTTCGATGAATTATTGCCCTCGATTGTACATGAACTGGATGGACAAACAGATTATTGGCCCGGTAGTCCACATTCTCCAAGAGGGGATAGAGAAGATTGGGCGAATCAGGGCTGGGGCGATACACATCTCTGGGAAGTCTGGCACGGACGGCAACCTTTTGAGTGGTATCGTTCGCGCAATGACCGTTTTTGCAGTGAATTCGGGTTTCAATCTTTTCCTGAACCCGCGATGGTCGATGAATTTACGATTCCAGAAGATCATGACATTTTAAGCCCTGTGATGCAGCATCATCAACGTAGCCCGATTGGTAACGGCACAATCACACATTATCAGCAAGATTGGTTCAGAGATGGCAAAGATTTCCCATCGAATCTATGGCTGAGTCAGATTTTGCAGGGTATGGCGATGAAATACGCGGTCGAACACTGGCGACGCAATATGCCGCGCACGATGGGCACACTGTACTGGCAATTCAATGATATGTGGCCCGCAGCTAGCTGGTCAGCACTGGATTGGAAGGGCAACTGGAAAGCACTGCTTTATATGAGCAAGCGATTCTTCGCGCCCGTGATGATTTCGGCACTTGAAGATAGCGACAATAACACCGTTGAAATCCATGTGACCTCGGACTCGAATATCGAAAAATCCGGTCAAATTATCTGGACAGTAACGGATACTACCGGAAATACCGTCTCGAATGGTGAAATTGATGTTACTATCCCTGTGAGAGCGAATTTACTCGTTGAAACACTTGATTTATCGGGTGAGGTTGAGGCACATGGTCAGGATGGCATCATTCTCTGGCTGGAATTATTGCACGAAGGTGTTGTGATTTCAGAGAATTTAGTCACTCTGAGCAGACCAAAAAACCTCGATTTGCA
>ENA-OWNT01000824-OWNT01000824.1-seawater-metagenome-genome-assembly--contig:-NODE-824-length-53811-cov-11.638460_pt1 | contig 53811 bp, 46 predicted proteins | sample MGYA00238136_ERZ651165 | MGnify/ENA primary metagenome ERZ651165 (study PRJEB26861, sample SAMN08777766) | seawater metagenome | isolation source: coastal seawater | place: USA: Florida | collected... | reverse complement strand
TGCTTACTTGAGCACTATTGTGACCTAGCAAATAAAGATAAGTTCAAAAATTCTTCAAACTATTTTTACGCAATGAAGCAGTAAACTACCTATGGTTCAAATTGTGGGGATCTAGGTAAAGAAAAGCAATGCTATTTACGAACAATTGCATTCATGCAAAGCCATTCTTGCAGTGGTACTATAGCTGATTGACTCTTTTATTTTTGGAGTCTGATATGCAATTCAATGACAGATTTAAGAGTGGGATCGCTCTGAGTCCTAAGCCATTTTCAGGAAGTAAATGGCTTAGGTACAACTTAACTCGGGAATAATAAAGTTTTATGAACGCAAACCGTGAACATCAGTGTGATGTGTTAGTGGTGGGTAGTGGCGCAGCAGGTCTATCGTTAGCGTTGCGTGTCGCAGAATACGGCAAAGTCATCGTGCTGAGCAAAGGAGCTCGCAGCGAAGGGGCTACCTATTATGCGCAGGGTGGTATTGCCGCCGTTTTCGATGAATCCGATAGTATTGAGTCACATGTTCAAGATACCTTGATCGCTGGCGCTGGCATATGCGAACAAGAGACCGTTGAGTTTATTGCCCGCAACGCAAAAGAGTGTGTGCAATGGCTTATCGATGGCGGTGTACCATTTGACCGTGAAGAGGACGACAGTGATGAAGCGCCTCGTTACCACTTGACCAGAGAAGGTGGCCACAGTCATCGCCGTATTTTACATGCAGCCGATGCAACAGGCATGGCAATGCAGACCTCACTACAAGATAACGTTCATAATCATCCGAACATCACAGTATTAGAGCGTCACAATGCTCTCGACTTAATCACGGAAGATAAAGTGGGTGGTGACAGTAAAAAAATCGTCGGTGCTTACATCTGGAACCGTAACCAAGAACATGTTGAAACCGTCCGTTCTAAGTTTGTCGTTCTGGCAACGGGTGGTGCATCAAAAGTGTACCAATACACCTCAAACCCTGATGTTTCTTCAGGTGATGGTATCGCTATGGCGTGGCGTGCGGGTTGCCGTGTAGCTAACATGGAGTTCAACCAATTCCACCCGACTTGTCTATATCACCCTGAAGCTCGCAACTTCCTGCTAACCGAAGCACTACGTGGAGAGGGGGCTTACCTTCGTCGACCTGATGGCTCACGCTTTATGCCTGATTTCGATCCGCGTGAGGAACTCGCACCGCGTGACGTGGTTGCCCGAGCTATCGACTTTGAGATGAAACGCCTTGGTGCAGATTGCATGTATCTGGATATTAGCCATAAGCCAGCCGATTTCATTGAGAAACATTTCCCAACCATCAACACACGTCTGCTGGACCTTGGTATCGATATGACCAAGGAGCCGATCCCTGTCGTACCTGCAGCCCATTACACATGTGGTGGTGTCATGGTAGAGCAAACCGGCCAGACCGACCTGTCTCAACTGTATGCAATTGGTGAAGTGAGCTACACAGGTTTGCATGGCGCTAACCGCATGGCCTCTAACTCTTTACTGGAATGTGTCGTCTACGCATGGGCAGCAGCAAATGACATCATCGCAAACCTCGATACTGCGACTTTGCCTCCGACGCTACCCGCTTGGGATGAGAGTCAGGTAAGTTGCTCTGACGAAGAGGTTGTTATCCAGCACAACTGGCATGAGCTACGCTTGTTTATGTGGGATTACATGGGCATTGTAAGAACCGACAAACGCTTAGAGCGTGCACTGCGCCGTATTCAACTTCTGCAGCAAGAAACCCACGAGTACTACAGTAACTTCAAGGTTTCTAATAACTTGCTAGAGCTACGTAACCTGTTACAAGTTGCCGAGCTCATGGTGAGATGCGCCATGGAACGTAAGGAAAGTCGTGGTTTGCACTACACCTTAGATTACCCAGAGCTTGCAGAAAACAGCGGACCAACAATCCTAGAGCCTGAAAAGCTAAAATAAAACAAAGGGAGCCTAGTGCTCCCTTTTTAACATCACCACCAGCTCACGGTATTTCGCCTCGGGCAGAGAATCCCGCCATAGCATCACTCTGTGACTGTCCTTATGAAGAATCAGTAAACCTACCGGCAACAAGGTGAACACCACTTTTCGTATGTTGTGTAGTCCGTCTGCCAATTGATACTGGGTCGCTGATACGAAGTTCACCTCGCCTTGCAAAGATTCAAGCAATAGTGGTTCACAACGATCCTGCTTAAAAAGAAGATATACGAGATAAACGGTCGCCACTAATGGCAATGAAGAGAGAATGGCAATTGAAAAGGCCAATACCAGTAGCAAGGCATTGGCCTGAGAAGCGATAAATGAAGGAGCTAAAGTGACCTTAACGCACTTTGCTGAGGTTATGGGCGACAATCTTATCCACCATCGAAGCGTGGCCTAAGTTCTCGCTACGACCATGACCCATAATCCAGGTAAACAAATCCGGGTCATCGCACTCTAACAAAGACACAAAATCACGTTGTTCGTTTTCTTGTAGGCCATCAAAGCATTCTTCAAAAAATGGCATAATCACAACGTCGAGCTCTAACATTCCACGGCGACATGCCCATTTAATACGCGCTTTTTGTTCTGCGGTATACATTCTAATTCCTCACCTAATCGGTTGTTTGCGCCGAGTGTAACAAGCAAATTAATTCACAACTAGTGCGCTAGTCACACTCCCGAATAAGGTCATCATTTTCATTCATTGCGACTAGAATTAATGGCACACAACTCTAAAGGTTGTTTATCACTAGGGATAGGCGATAACATACGCCCATCAACTATTTACTAGGTAACGAACATGGATTGGCACAACGACTTTGCACCTCTTCAACTCGCGTCAAATGATGCAATTCCACAACTGGCTATTGCTCCGTTAAACTCTTGGGGCGCAATCACTATGATTGGGGATGATAAAAAGTCCTACCTACAAGGCCAGGTTACCTGTGATGTCGTCACTCTAGAGCCACACTTATCAACCTTTGGTGCACACTGTGACGCAAAAGGTAAGGTGTGGAGTGTATTCCGCCTTTTCCATCACAACGGTGGCTATGCGATGTTTCAGCCAACATCTGTTATTGACAAAGAGCTGGCTGAAATTAAGAAATATGCAATCTTCTCTAAAGTCGAGATTAAGCAAAGCGAAGAGATCGCTCTTGGTGTGATGGGTGAGAAAGCGACAGAGTTCATCGATAGCCTCTCTTCACAAACTGGCGACGTGCGTCCTGTTGAAGGTGGCACAGCAGTAAAAATTGATGAGCAACGCTGGCTATTACTTGTTGCTCCAGATGCCGCAGAGCAGCTAGTCACAACAAGTCAGGCTGACAAAGTCAACGAGTCACTTTGGACCTTGCTCGATATTAAAGCCGGTCTGCCAATCCTGACTGCTGAGCAGCAGAATGAGCATATTCCTCAAGCACTGAATGTTCAGGCCGTCGATGGTATTAGCTTCACTAAAGGCTGCTATACAGGCCAAGAGACCGTAGCACGCGCTAAATATCGCGGAATCAACAAGCGCGCTCTGTTTATTGTTAAAGGTGAGGCCCAACAAGATATCCCAGCGAATGCAGAACTTGAGCGCGCGGTGGGTGAAAACTGGCGTAGCGCAGGTAAACTTCTCGCTAGCTACCGTTTCAGCGACAACCAGGCTATCGCACTTGTTGTCCTGCCAAATAATCTTGAGGATGACACTCAACTACGCCTGAAAGACCAAGCAGATAGCCATTGGTCATTTGCTCCACTTCCTTACTCTTTGCAAGATGATGAGTAGTACCTTCTCTACCCATATCACTCAGTACCTTGAGTCTCAGCAGGTGAACTTTCGCCTGCTGCCCCACCAACGTCCCGCGACCACCATTGAAGATGCAGCAATGCAGCGAGGTATTCGTCCAGGCCAAATGGTTAAGTCGATCGTGCTTCGAGATATGAGCAATCGTTATGCTATCGCCTGTGCTCCGGGAGATCAGTCCGTCGATCCCAAGAAAGTGAGATCATTGCTGGATTGGCGCCGTATGACCTGCGTTTCTATGGAAGAAGTGGCAAGCTTAACCGGTTATCAAATCGGTACCGTGGTGCCTATCTTGCTACGCACACCAATGATCATTGTGTTTGATCAACAGTTACTCAGTGAGCCTGAAGTAACCATAAGTAGTGGATCAAACATGGCTGGAATCGCACTGCAATGTGAAGATTTGATCCGACTCTGTCAGCCTAAGATTGCCAACATATGTCGTGAGTAGCCCTGCCCGGAGCAACATAGGTGCATATCAAAGCAAATTATTGCAAACGATTTCATCAATTGGTGATTAGCATCTCATGCTTTATCATTAGTCGTTAAATTTTTATTCATTTTAAAAGCATAAGTAGTCACGGGCATTTTTTTGCAGTATTCTGCCTGTGTTGGTTAAAGTTCGATCAAGGAAGCATTTCCTTGAACGACACTCGCTTAAGAGTCGGTATGTAACTCATTAGGCGACGTGCAATCCTTCTCCAACAAAAAAAAGTGAATCCACTGATTGTTTCAGGACATCCACTTTTTGTGTAATGCATCTGTGACTATTCGCCCGCCTTGAAGCGGGCTTTTTTTTGTAAAATTTAACACTAAATTAGCATCTAATTAAAAAGTTAAACTATTCTTAAAACTGTCACATAGTTAAGGCTTAATATTTCACGGTTAAGGCCTTATACAAGTTCCTAGAACAGAACATAAATGAGGTAATTATCACAATAATTTGGATATTTATCCGTGAATTTGCCTACAGCAACACAAATATCCAAACTAGCCAATTTTGACTGCATATTCCCCCATCACAATCACACTATTAACGGCGGGAACTAAGTATAATTTGCAGTGCTTGCTAAACATAAGGACAAATGTATGAGACTGTTTAAGCGCTATACACCAGGTATGATTGCTAAACACATTAGTCGGCTATTTAAAGGAAGGATTTACATCTACGGAGTGGGTAAATTTGAGTTTGATAACGGTAAGCTCATCTTGCCAGAAAAGGCTGAACGTAGGCATTTCCAAGCGGTAAAAGAGATTAACAACGAAATCATGAAACTCCGCTGCGCTTACGCATAACAGAATTTAAAAAGGGTTGGCATTGCCAACCCTTTCCATTTAGTGAGTTTGAGATTTTATTCCTGAACGCTGTGCCAGTTTTGGCAGGTCACCTTTAAGACCAAGTGCTCGTTTCATAATCTCATCTTTTGCTCCAGGAAGCTGGCCAGCTAGCTTCATTCCGATACCTCGTATCAGCTTCTTAGCTGGATTGTTTCCTTCGAACAGATCTTTAAAGCCTTGCATTGCCGCGATCATCTTAGCCGCTTCAGCTTTACGCCAACGCTCATATCCACGCAGATTTCTCTTAGTACCAAAGTCTTCACCCTGCTGCCACACTTCTAATACTTGTTGAGCAAGGCTAGCAGCATCAAGCAGACCTAAGTTAACCCCCTGACCCGCTAATGGGTGAATGGTATGTGCAGCGTCGCCAACCAATGCAACACGTTCAGTGACAAAATCACGTGCGTAACGCATTTTTAGTGGAAATGCGAAACGCTCACCAACCACTTCACACAAGCCAAGTCGATTATCAAATTCTGCCGTCAGGACTTTACTGAACTCACTGTCTGACATACTCAGTAGACGTTCAGCGCGATTAGGCTCTGTAGACCAGACAATAGAGCTCAGGTTCTCTTCACCTAGTGGCAAGAAAGCTAATGGGCCCTGTGCAGTAAAGGTTTGACGAGCTACGCGATTATGAGGCTCCGCAGTGCGAACGTTTGCCACAATCGCGCTATGACCGTAATCCCAATGTGTAAGTGGTATATCCTGTTGCTTTCTGACCCAAGAGTTAGCGCCATCAGCACCGACAACAAGTTTTGCCGTCAGAGACTGCCCATTATCAAGAGTCAGCCAGGCTTCACTTTCTCCGATAGCCATTGAGGCACACTTTGCAGGCATAAACAGAGATACGTTGCTTTGCTGCTTCACCTGTTCTAGCAGTGCCAGTTGAATCACTCGGTTCTCAACAATATGGCCAAGATCAGGTTGTGCGAGCTGCTGTGCTTCAAACTCGATACGAGCAAAACTATCTTGCTCCCACACTTCCATCGCCACATAAGGGGCAGCTCGACGCTGCATGATACCTTGCCACGCCCCAAGATTTCTCAGAATCGTTTCGCTAGAACGACTCAGGGCCGATACACGCACGTCAGGTAGCACGTCGAGTTCGCTAGACGGTTCGCGACTTTCAATTACCGCGATACGCAGGTCAGTATCTTTGAACGCAGAGGCAAGCGCCAGGCCTACCATACCACCGCCAACAATGGCGATATCTACACTTTGCATCATATCTTTATGTCCTTGTCGATGCCTCTAACGAGACACCAAACCTAATGTTCTTCTTAACAGTGGCGTCTTGAGTACTGGCAGATTGTCCATAGCAAATAGCCCTAAATTTCGACCAATTCGTGTTGCAAGATAATCATTTGAAAACAGGTGCACCAAGGAAGAAGTCATGGCTATGGTCGCGTGGCGGTCTTCTCTTCTCAACTGTTTAAAGTGCTTCAACACCTTGTAGCTACCTACATCCCCGGCAGCGTGAGCAACAATGCTCTCCGCCAGAGTAGCAACATCTCTAATGCCCAAGTTAAACCCTTGACCAGCAATAGGATGTAGAGTCTGAGCGGCATTACCAACAACCGCAAAGCGATGAGAAACATTCTGCTGACGATAGCGTAACAGCAGTGGGTAACTCGCTCGCTGACCGACTTTTTTCAAGCCACCTAATCGCCAGCCGAATGCAGACTGAAGCTGCGCAAGGAACTGCTCATCACTGTATCCCATGACTTCCGTTGCCTGTTCTGGTCGCAGGCACCACACCAATGACATTCGTCCTTCGGACATTGGTAACAAGGCGACGGGGCCGGAATCAGTGAAACGTTCAAACGCTTGACCATTGTGGGCAAGTTCGGTGGTGATATTGGCGATAACCGCCACTTGGTCAAAATCGTGCTCAGTGAGCTCTAAGCCTACTTGCTGACAACAAGTCGAGATAGCACCATCCGCTGCGACTAACAGTTTACCCTCAACCGCTGTGTCATTAGTGAGTGTGACTTGTACTTTTGTCTCCTCACGAATGACTTGGCTAACGGATGACTGAATCAGTTCAATATTGTTATCAAGCTGGGCTTGTTGATGATAGATACGACCCACATCAGCCAGTTCAACCACATAACCTAATGCCTCTAACCCAACCTCTTGAGTATCAATATCAGTCATCCCGGCATGAGAGCGGTCAGAGACATGAATATGTTCAATCGGGGTTGCAACTTTCGCAATTTCATCCCACAAACCGAATTGCTTCAAGATAGAAACAGTGCCATAGGAGAGCGCAATAGAGCGGGAGTCAAACCCAGGGTGCGCCTGATGATCAACCTGAAATGGCTCTATCACGGCAATAGACAAAGGTTGTTGAGAGAGCTTGTTAATTGCCAGCGCCAGGGTCATCCCCGCCATCGCGCCACCAGCAATAACGACATCAAACTGCTTCATCGGGATACCTATTAATGAATCGTTGGAGCCTGTTTCTCGGCCGGCTTTTGACCAAACTCAGCGTGAATAGTTAACACACACGCTTTAACGTGCTCGATCACCTGCTCAAGCAATTGAGCTTGTTCTTCAAGGTCATCGTCTTCATCAATACCAAGCTTGGCGATCTCTTCTAAATCTGCCAGTGCTTCTTTGACATCACTTGATGCTTTGCTTAATGCAGCATTGATAAGACCAAGACCAGAAATAAAGTGATTAACCCACTCAGCTAAACCGTCAGCGACATCAAATAGAGTGGCACTTGCTTCTTCATCTGGAAGTAGCATCTCTAGATCCATACCAGAACCAGTCAATTCTTGGGTGGTTGCATCTAGTGTTGCTTCCGCCAACTGCAAAGCTTTGCTTGGCCAGCCCATACCCTCACTCACATAGTCATAGACAAGTGGCTGCCAGCTTTTATCTGTCAGGCTTAAACCGCCACTGAGCATTCCAGTCAACAGGCCGTGAAGTTCTGCAGGGTTTACTGCTAAGCCAGCAGACTGTAATTCACTGGCAAATGTCAGATAATCAGGTAGTTTGGTGTCGCTCATTGCTATGACCTAAAATAAAATAAATATCCTCAATCGTATCACTTACCAAAGCAGGCGAAAACGCGTGATTGTGCAATTGTGGGTAGCATTTACACAAATTGCCCAATTACTGTGTTATTACACACTGATTTTGGTCAGGGCTTCGTGAAAAGCTTGAATCTTAATAAGGCTTTTTCTATAGTTTCTCCCTCGGTGATTATCTGCTTTATCACCTTAGACAACAGATATAGAGTCGGTATGAGTAATCAAGCGGTAGAAGTCGAAATCTTAGGCAAATTAACTCGTGTAAACTGTCCTGCAGGACAAGAAGAGTCTTTGATCAATGCAGCAGCACGTCTGGATGATCGCCTGAAAGAACTTGCGGCTAAAACCAAGATGACGAATGAAGTACAATTGCTGACCTTTGTAGCGTTAAACTTTTGCCATGAACTTGAAGTTCGTGACAATGACTCAAAGCAGGAACAGGATGCGATGGTTGAGCGTATGGAATTGCTCTCTGCATCTTTAGATAATGCCATTAGTAAAGTTAAGCCAGGACAGCAGTAACCTTTACAGCATCAAGAATTTACCCTGGAGTGTGCGTGAGGGGATTAAGTCCCTGAGCCGATAAGCAATACCCAAGGGTTAGTACTTGATAACTATTGAGCAAGCTCGGCTTGAACCGAGAAGCCTACGGTTATCTCTGCTGATCCGCCTTGAACCAGCTGGTTCAAGGGTCCATATCTCCAACGGCACTCTGGGGTATCCCTTTCCCGATACCCAGTAACTATGGGTAACGTCATGACTCTTTCACGACAAGACTTACGTAAGATCATTCGCCAGAAGCGCAATTCACTCAGCAGCGATGTGCAATACCTGGCTGGATTAGATCTGGTAACACAGTTCAAGCAACTGGCGGAAATCACCTCAGCACAACATATCGCTTTGTATATCACGGCTGATGGCGAGATCGACACCAAACCGCTCATCGAGTGGTTGTGGCAACAGGGAAAAGAGGTGTACCTCCCCGTCATCCACCCGTTCTCTCACGGCCATCTGCTTTTTCTCCGCTATGCTAGCAATACCCCTATGGTGCTCAACCAATACGCGATTGCGGAACCGAAGCTCGATCAAACGCAAATCATCCCTGTCGCCCAACTCGACCTCATCTGCACACCTTTGGTTGCTTTTGACGCTAACGGACATCGCTTAGGTATGGGGGGCGGCTACTATGATCGGACCCTAGAACCTTGGTTCGACTCCGAGCAGGGCCCGAAAGCGATTGGTTTGGCCCATGACTGCCAGCAAGTCGACTCGCTGCCAATTGAGTCTTGGGATGTACCTCTGCCTAAAATAGTGACACCAAGCCAGATCTGGGATTGGGAATAAAGGGCAATTGAAGCTATAATCGCGCCCGCAATCGATTTTACTACCGCCTCTAGGAGATGAGCATGACTCAAGATGAAATGAAGAAAGAAGCTGGTTGGGCAGCACTTAAGTATGTTGAAAAAGGCAGCATTGTTGGTGTTGGCACTGGCTCTACCGTAAATCACTTCATCGATGCACTAGCAACAATGAAAGATGACATTAAAGGTGCAGTTTCAAGCTCTGAAGCTTCAACAGAGAAGCTGAAAGGCCTGGGCATCGAAGTATTCGACTGTAACGAAGTTGCTATGCTAGATATCTACGTTGATGGTGCGGACGAAATCAACGCATCTCGCGACATGATCAAAGGTGGCGGTGCTGCACTGACTCGCGAAAAGATTGTTGCGGCTATTTCTGAAAAATTTGTATGTATCGTTGATAACACCAAAGCAGTCGACGTACTTGGTGAGTTCCCACTACCAGTGGAAGTTATCCCAATGGCTCGCTCTTACGTTGCTCGTCAGCTTGTGAAGCTTGGCGGTGACCCAGCTTACCGTGAAGGTGTAATCACAGATAACGGCAACGTTATCCTAGACGTACACGGCATGAAAATTACTGACCCGAAAGATCTAGAAGATAAGATCAACGCAATCGCAGGTGTTGTTACTGTAGGTCTATTCGCTCACCGTGGTGCTGATATTGTTATCACTGGTACGCCTGAAGGGGCAAAAATCGAAGAGTAACCCGCTCTTTTTGGTTATTTCATTACAAGCGGCGCCAATTGGCGCCGTTTTTTTCATTTTAATCAATAAATATTCTGCCTTATTCCGTAATTTTCTTACCCAAAGTGTATTTTTTTTGTTAAGTTAATGGTCAGAAGACGCACAAGGAAAACGTTTGCGTACTATATAACGTCTATAAAAACGTTTGCTTTACTTGCTTTTGCCCAATGTGCGCCAGTTAAAGCCCAATTTCCCCACTTTAAGGAAGAAGACAATGGCCAAAGTTTCACTGGAAAAAGACAAAATAAAAATTCTCTTGCTTGAAGGTCTACACCCATCATCAGTAGAAGTTCTTCAGGCTGCCGGCTACACCAATATCGAATACCACAAAGGCTCACTTCCAGAAGAAGAACTTCTTGAAGCAGTTAAAGATGTGCACTTTATCGGTATCCGTTCGCGTACTAACCTATCGGAAGAGGTGATCAACGCAGCGGAGAAGCTAGTTGCTATTGGCTGTTTCTGTATTGGTACTAACCAAGTGGATCTTAAAGCTGCTGCTGTTCGCGGTATTCCTGTCTTTAACGCACCATTCTCAAATACACGTAGTGTCGCGGAACTGGTTCTAGGCCAGGTTCTACTACTATTGCGCGGTATCCCAGAGAAAAACGCTTTGGCTCACCGTGGTATCTGGAAAAAAAGTGCCGAGAACTCTTATGAAGCGCGCGGCAAGCGTCTGGGTATTATTGGTTACGGTCACATCGGTACTCAATTAGGCATCATTGCTGAAAACCTGGGTATGCGCGTCTACTTCTACGATATCGAGAACAAACTATCGCTAGGTAACGCAACACAAGTTCATACAATGAGTGAGTTGCTAAATAAGTGTGATGTTATCTCGCTACACGTACCAGAGACTTCTGGAACCAAGAATATGATGGGTGCAGAAGAGTTTGCTCGTATGAAGCCTGGTTCAATTTTCATCAATGCGGCGCGCGGAACTGTGGTAGATATTGAAGCACTATGCCATAGCCTGGAAGCAGGTCACCTTGCCGGTGCAGCGATTGACGTATTCCCAACTGAACCTAAAACCAATGCAGACCCATTTGAGTCACCACTGCAGAAATTCGACAACGTTATCCTGACTCCACACGTAGGTGGTTCAACTCAGGAAGCGCAAGAGAACATCGGTGTTGAAGTTGCAGGTAAACTGGCTAAGTACTCAGACAATGGTTCAACCCTATCAAGTGTTAACTTCCCAGAAGTATCTCTTCCTGAGCACCGTGACTGCTCACGACTACTTCACATCCACCAAAACCGTCCTGGTATCCTGACGCAAATTAACACCATCTTCGCTGAAGAAGGTATTAACATCGCGGGTCAGTACCTACAGACTGCTGCGGATTTTGGTTATGTAGTTATCGATGTAGAAACAGAGCGTTCTGAAGAAGCACTGAAGAAGCTGAAGAGTATCGAAGGCACAATTCGTGCGCGTATCCTTCACTAAAAGGCTTGCTACTGATACAAAAAAACCACCGCTATCGGTGGTTTTTTTATGCTAAAGCTTAGTGATTAAGGTTTTAATGCTCGCTCACCACGGGCAATACCGACCACACCACTACGTGCAACTTCGATAACCTCAGTCACTTCAGATAGCGCCTGAATAAAGGCATCTAGCTTCTCACTGGTTCCAGCCATCTGAACTGTGTATTGCGATGCCGTTACGTCAACAATCTGGCCACGGAAGATATCTGCGGTGCGCTTCACTTCCGCACGAGAGAAACCACTGGCTTTCACTTTGACCATCATCAGCTCTCGCTCGATATGATCGAGCTCAGTCACTTCCTGCACTTTTAGTACATCAATCAGCTTGTTGAGCTGCTTCTGAATCTGTTCCAGCTCCATATCATCAGAGATAGTGGTGATATTCAAACGTGACAAAGTCTCATCATCTGTAGGTGAAACCGTCAGAGATTCAATGTTGTAAGCACGCTGAGAAAATAGACCAACTACGCGCGACAATGCACCAGGTTGGTTTTCCATTAGTAGTGAAATAATGTGTCTCATATTAAGTTCTCTCCGTCTTGCTTAACCACATTTTGTCCATACCCTCACCTTTAATCTGCATTGGGTATACATGCTCAGTCTCATCCACATTGATATCAACAAACACTAAACGATCTTTCATATCTAGCGCTTGTTTAAGGCCAGACTCAAGCTGATCTGGTGATTCAATACGAATTCCGACATGGCCATAGGCTTCTGCAATGGCGGCAAAATCTGGAACAGAACTCATGTACGAGTTAGAGTGACGGCCTTGGTAAATAATGTCTTGCCACTGTTTTACCATGCCGAGGAATCGGTTGTTTAAGTTAATGATTTTAACAGGAATATCGTACTGCATTGCGGTCGACAACTCCTGAATGTTCATCTGAATACTGCCGTCACCGGTTACAACCACGACTTCTTCATCAGGTTTGGCGAACTTAACACCCATACCGGCTGGCAGGCCAAAGCCCATAGTGCCGAGACCACCAGAGTTGATCCAGCGACGTGGCTTATTGAATGGGTAATAAAGTGCCGCGAACATTTGGTGCTGACCAACATCCGACGCAACGTAAGCATCGCCATTTGTCAGCTTGTGCAGGGTTTCAATAACTTGCTGAGGCTTGATGCGCTCTGGCGACGTCTCGTAAGACAGACACTCGCGATCACGCCATACTTGAATTTCATCCCACCAGCGATTTAACGCTTCTTGATCATTGGTACTACCCTGCTCTTCCAGCAGTTTAACCATGCTCTCTAGTACTTTTTCCGCTGAACCTACAATAGGTAGATCCGCTTTAACGTTCTTAGAGATCGACGAAGGATCAATATCGATATGCATTACTTTCGCGTCTGGACAGTACTTCTCTAAGTTGTTAGTCGTTCGATCATCAAAACGAACACCAACACCAAAGATAAGATCCGCTCGGTGCATCGCCATGTTGGCTTCATACACACCGTGCATCCCCAACATGCCTAAAGAATTTTTGTGAGTACCAGGAAAAGCACCTAGCCCCATCAGAGTGCTAACTACAGGCAGGTTTAACGCCTCAGCTAACTTAGTCAGATGCTGTTCTGCTTCTGAAATTACCGCGCCACCACCAACGTAAAGAACGGGTCTTTTTGCTTCAAGCAGAGTCTTTAGACCTTTCTTGATCTGACCTTTATGGCCTGTTGTTGTTGGCTTATAAGAGCGCATTGAAATGGCTTGTGGGTACTCATACGGCAGCTTAACCTGTGGATTCATAACATCTTTAGGTAAGTCGATAAGTACAGGGCCCGGGCGACCCGAGGTTGCGATATAGAAGGCTTTCTTTACAGTTTCAGGAATATCTTCGGCTTTTTTAACCAGGAAGCTGTGTTTAACCACAGGGCGAGATACACCTACAATGTCACACTCTTGGAATGCATCATTGCCGATCATGTTATTCGGAACGTTGCCCGAAATGACGATCATTGGAATGGAGTCCATGTATGCGGTTGCGATACCTGTGATGGTGTTAGTCGCACCAGGGCCTGAACAGACAAGTACCACACCTGGGTTGCCTGTCGCTCGTGCATAACCATCCGCCATGTGAGTCGCGGCCTGTTCATGACGAACCAATACATGTTTGATTTGATCTGTTTTTGCGTGAAGCGCATCGTAGATATCTAAAACAGAACCACCTGGATAACCAAAGATCTGTTCTACGCCTTCTTCGATCAGAGATTGAACAACCATCTCTGCTCCGGACAACATTGCTGCCATATTCTTCTCCTTAAACCAGTTTTTCATCGGATAAGGTCAATCTGATGAGCTGGTTTTTTCATAGTCTAGGTCTTATTCGTAGCCTAATTCGAAATACTTCCACTTTTTCGGCTATGTCTTGCTCATAGGTAACATAAAGCAAGGTCACGCAACAAATGTAACGTTTTATTATCAACGGGTCTAATGCGATTTAGCTCTCAATTTAAAGATTGCACTGGTTTGCAATCATTTATAGCAACATGAATCTAAAGCACACCAGCCAAACAGACCAAACAACCAATGAAGCACGAAAATTCAGTATCAAATTTTGCACATAATTTCATCGACTCACTCTGAATGCTTACTGAGTCTAGCGTCTGACAGACATAAAAAATCCCCCAGCAAGCCAAGATACTTACTGGGGGATTTTTAATCACTCTAGAAATTAACTGCGGTAAATCTTACTTTTTATCAGACTTATCCTTGTACATTTCTTCGATTTCATCTTGATACTTGTCGTTAATCACTTTGCGACGCAGTTTCTGAGTTGGAGTCAGTTCTCCATCGTCCATAGAGAAAGCTTTCGGCAGCAGTTTAAACTTCTTCACTTGTTCAAACTTAGCCAACTCTTTCTGCAGATCGTTAACGCGCTTCTCTAACATCTCAACAATTTGGTGGTGTTTAATCAACTCCACTCGATCGTGATATTTGATATTAAGCTCTTTCGCGTACTCTTCTAGTGAGTCGTAGCACGGTACGATTAAGGCAGAAACAAACTTACGCGTGTCAGCAATAACAGCAATTTGTTCGATGAAGTGGTCTTTACCAATTGCGCCTTCAATCATTTGCGGTGCAATGTACTTACCGTTAGACGTTTTCATCAGCTCTTTAATGCGGTCAGTAATGAACAAGTTACCATTTTCATCGATATGGCCTGCATCACCGGTTTTCAGGAAGCCGTGCTCATCAAAGGTCTTGGCTGTCTCTTCAGGCATCTTGTAGTAGCCGCGCATCACCATAGGTCCGCGAACCAAAATTTCATTGTTATCGCCGATCTTAACTTGTGCACCAGGCATCGACATACCAATTGAGTCCGGGTTGAAACACTTGTCATCCCAACAGGATACTGTCGCGGTCGTTTCCGTCATGCCATACCCTAGCTTGACGTTAATTCCGATCGCATGGAAGAAGCGACCGATGGTCTCATCGAGCTTTGCACCACCACAAGGCATAAAGTTGATTTGGCCGCCAAGCAGAGCACGCAATTTAGAAAGCACTAGCTTATCTGCCAAAGCATAGGACTTCTTAAGCATTACGGATGGATTACGACCTTCTTGATGACATAGCGCCATCTTCGCGCCCATGTTCACCGCCCAGGTAAACAAAACTTTTCGAATGAATGGAGCTTTAGCGACTTTCTCATGGATTGCTGAGAAGATTTTCTCGTAGAAGCGTGGCACGGCACACATCACTGTAGGACGCACTTCGCTCAGTGCTTCACGAACCTGCATAGTATCTTGTAGGTAGCAGTTCGTTGCTCCCTTATACAAGACGTAGAAGGTCCACGCTCGTTCAAATACATGCGACAGAGGTAGGAAACAGAGTGACACATCAGACTCACTCAGGCTCAGGCGCTGATCATGGCCTTCTAGCTGAGCGGCAATGTTAGCATAGTCGAGCATGACACCCTTAGGCTGGCCTGTCGTTCCCGAGGTATAGATTAGGGTCAATAGATCATCGAAGTTAGCCTGCTCCAGACGTGTATCTAGCTCTTGTTGATGGTCTTGATTAGATTGAGCAATAAATTGCTGCCAGTGAATTGCAAAGCTATGCTCACCGATCTCCACATCATCTGACATAGCAACTATCAGTTCTAGTTGTTCACATTCGTCGAAGATCGAAACCGCCGCATCAAATTGGGCTTGCTCGCCAACAAACAATACACGTACATCCGCATTCTGGAGGATGTATGCGGACTGAGCGGCAGTATTAGTTGGGTAAATAGGTACGGTGACCGCTCGCAGTTGTAGTGCCGCGAAATCTGCCACTGTCCATTGTGGCATGTTGTTAGAGAAGATACCGATCTTGTCTTGAACTCGGATCCCCTGAGCCAATAGAGCAAGCGATAAAGCATCGACCTGCTGACCAAACTGCTTCCAGCTGATACCGTTCCACATATTGCCCACTTTATGTTTAAGCGCAATGCGGTCGTTGCCTTTCGCAATCTGTTCTCGAATACGTTTTACAATGTGAAAATCTAGGTTGGCCATCTTTACTACCTTTAGCTTACACCTGTAAGCTTTATTAAGCGCACAAGTGTACATTTCGCTTTAAAAAAGGCAACTGATGAGCGTCAAAGTTATCAATATAAATAGTAAAAAACCTTGAATGGCGAGAACCACTCAAGGCTTTTTCTGTCAGTCGTTTCTGAGCATTAGTTTAGCGCGACAACTTCGCCACAGATCATCATCAATTGATCACGTAGCCAGATGTGGCCTTTGTCTTTTTCACTTGACTCGTGCCAGCTCAGGAAGCCGCTAATTTGACCGTTTTCAAACGGGAACTCAATAACCTGCAGCTGATCTTTATTCGCTGCATTTTCAACCATCCAACGTGGTGCAATTGTCACCAGTTCAGATTGACCAACAACGTATAGCACGTTGCTTAGGCTGGTGCCCTCGTAGTAAGCCTGAACATCAAGATCGCGATACGCCTGCTCAGAGAAGCTACGCTGACCGTGAACTTTTGACAGCTTAGCATGACGCTCACCAAGCAATGCTTCAGATGTTACTGCACCTTGAATACGCGGGTGTGCTTTAGACGCAACAACTACAAGCTCATCCTGGAAGATTTCTGTACTAGAGAAGCCTTGCTCATCGAAACGAGCGTAGTCGATAACAAAATCGATCTCTTGGTAACGCATTCTCTCAGCTAGCTGACGGTCAAACTCAGCATCTAGATGAAGCTGTACGTTCGGCGCAAGCTGGTGAATCGTAGACATGATCTTTGGTGCAAAGCGCATATCACATGGACTGCAAATTGCCAGTTTGAATAGTCGAGTTGATGTTTCCGGAGAGAATACAGAGCTCGGCAGTTCGTTACGAATAAGTTGTAGTGCCTGACGAACCGGGCCAAACAGTTGGCGAGCACGTTGAGTCGGCTGGATACCACGACCCTGACGCATAAATAATTCATCATTAAACATCACTTTTAAACGCGCAACTGCATTACTTACTGCAGGCTGAGACATTCCCAGATTGTGCGCTGCTCGGGTGATATTCTGTTCTTGCATTACTGCATCGAACACAGTTAATAGGTTTAAATCTACTCCACGTAAAGTACTTTCCATACGGTAGCTAGCGATAGCACTCATAGACTCTTTCTTGTCAATCATTGGGCAAGCCTCTTTAATTCATCAACGTAAATGGTTACAACTTCAAAAATGAGTTGGGAATAGAAAACCAAATCTTCGCCGCATCGATTATATTTATTTGTCAGATGTTTCCCGGCGAATCCGTACTATCAACGAATCATTCAGCATTTAGCAATAAGATTGACAATTAATCAGTATTTTTTACTTACCGTATAACGACCCTATTTAAAAACAACAAGTTACAGCGCATATAAAAAAAGCTAAAGGCAGGTTTTATAAGGATTAATAGATCTATTTGATATTAATTTCTAACTTATTATTAAAAATCGAGTTATGAGTCTGGGTTATGAATTGTGCTAACAAAGCAAAAACGACATCAATGGATTAGCACCACTTTTTACACTGTGTACCAATTCAGACGTTAATTACGTAACTTGGAAAATCAACTTTCTCCCACAAACTTGCCGTCAGTGCAGACTGATCTTCCCACTCTCCTTGTTTTATCCAACTAACGATCGCAGCAGCCACATCAGGATAATGAACACTTTCTGCACTATCTTCATCAAGCCAGCGGCGCACTACTGACGCATCCAGGATATCCATGCATGAGGCCAGCCCTAATCCTTCCAGTGTCGCGGCATTAGAAATCTGCTCAAATTGACCGTCTAATGGCTTCAGTAGGAGCTTTTTACCAAGAGTGAGTGCCTCTGAAGGTAACTCGAACCCGCCGTTAGCAATCACGCCTTCACAGCGCTTTAAATGAGACTGAAACTCGCACAAACTGAGTGGATAACAATGGATATTTTCTATCTCTTGCGGCTCGTTTACCTGCGGGTGATAACAGACGAACTGCTGATTAGAAAAACGTAGCAACAGCTCGGTAATATCTGCCAGACTCTCAAACGGCAAGTAAACCAGCACATAAGCTTCCTCCGCAGAGTTGCCATGGTCAGTATGAATAATTGGCGGAAGAATGGGCTGGTCAAAATGGTACCAATGCAATCCAATATGGTGTGTGGCAGGTGCAAAGTGCTGGATGACTAGCTTATCTAACCAGCTAGCGCCCTTAATTGGCACCGAATAACGAAACGCATTTTGATGACTGATACTGATCGAGGGGATATTCTGTTTCTTAGCCGCCCAGGCCGATACTGGCTCGAAGTCATTAAGAAGCAGGTCGTATTGTGATAAGTCAAGCTGATGTACGTCTCGCCAGAACTGCCACAAGTTGTTACTCACGAATGTCTTACCAAGATCCACTCTGCCTTTATGGGTGGCAAACGATAGACCTGCGCGAGTTTGATAATCGCCAAACGACTCCATTGCAAAGTACTGATCTTCATCTCTGCCTGTAAACAGATAATCGACTTCAAGCCCTTCCCTCGCGAGACATTTCGCCATCGCTCGTGCACGGGCTATATGTCCATTACCTGTTCCTTGTACTCCATACAATATCTTCATCGATTAACCTCCTACGACAACCAGAGCAAGCTGGGCGCTCCCAACCCCAAGTAAGACCCCAATAACAACATCTGTTAAAAAATGAACTCCCAGCAAGATTCGCGAGCTGGCGATCAGTGTCGCCCAAACAAACGCAAACAGCTGTAAGTCGACATAGAAATGACCAGTAACTGTCGCCATCAAAAAAGCGGCCGCAGTATGCCCAGAAGGAAGGCTATAGCGGTCTGAAGGTGTAATGAAAGAAGTGACTAAGTCTGAAAACTCTTGAGGTCTGCGACGTTTAAACAAATTTTTTGCCAACCAATAAATAGGCAGTTCAATGACAAAGGCGAGCAAACCAACGACAAGAAATGAGCGCCCTTCTAAACCGCCAAACATAAAGGCTAACACCCCAATCAGTGCGTATAGGTGACCATCACCTGTATGTGAGACAACCTTGCTCATACGTGATGCTTGATGAGAGAACTTGTGCTGTAAGCAGAACAGAGAAAAAGCCAGATCAAACTTAGCTATAGGCTCAATTGAACGCATTGCCGACTCCTTTCATAACGGACTTTGTTAAAAACTAATCGGCGTTAGTGACAAGTGAGTGAAAGTTTGACTGAGTTTCAATGACACCCACTGCCTGTTCGTCAGATATCTCTAGTGAATTGCATCTTCTTCATTGATACAACAAATACAAACAGGCGAATTATGTGCTTTATTTGAGGCTTTTATGGTTGAACTGATCTGACTTGAATAAAAAAACAACTTTAGGGTTGACGTTGTTCGTTGAGTGCGGTACTAATTTGTTAACTTAAATATGTGGATTATTTAACGCCCATAAAGGAACCGTTAACAATGATGAACCGTTTTTCTATCCTGCTGAGCCTCCTCCTTATCGTGACATAATCGCGCGGGTAGGCTGTGGAAGAAAAACAACCACACAGAATTACAACAAACCCGCACTCAGATGCGGGTTTTTTTATACCTAGCTTTTTATCGCTAAGTAACGGAAGTAAAAGATTAACTGGTGCAAAACGCACATAATCACTAAGGAAGTAAACATGAATGATCAAGTCATTATTTTCGACACCACCTTGCGTGATGGCGAACAAGCGTTGTCAGCAAGCTTGACGGTTAAAGAAAAACTGCAGATTGCCTATGCGCTTGAAAGGCTCGGCGTTGATGTTATTGAAGCTGGCTTTCCAGTTTCATCTCCTGGTGACTTTGAGTCAGTGCAAACTATCGCGCGTAATATTAAAAACAGCCGAATTTGTGCTCTTTCGCGTGCCGTTGCGAAAGATATCGATGCCGCTGCAGAAGCGCTAAAAGTTGCTGACCAATTCCGAATTCATACCTTTATTTCCACTTCTACTGTTCACGTTCAAGACAAACTTCGTCGCAGCTACGATGACGTCGTTGAGATGGGTGTGAAAGCCGTTAAACATGCTCGTAATTACACCGATGATGTCGAGTTCTCATGTGAAGATGCGGGACGTACTCCTATCGACAACTTATGTCGCATGGTCGAAGCAGCAATCGATGCTGGCGCAAGCACTATCAACATCCCTGACACGGTTGGCTATACAGTGCCTAATGAGTTTGGTGGCATTATCCAAACCCTATTCAACCGCGTACCAAATATTGATAAAGCAATCATCTCTGTTCATTGTCATGATGACTTGGGTATGTCTGTTGCCAACTCTATCGCCGCTGTTCAGGCTGGTGCTCGTCAGATTGAAGGTACTATCAACGGTATCGGTGAACGAGCTGGTAACTGTTCACTAGAAGAGATTGCCATGATCATCAAGACTCGCCAGGAGCTACTGGGTGTTCACACTGGCTTGAAACATGATGAAATTCACCGTACCAGTAAATTGGTTAGCCAGCTATGTAATATGCCAATTCAGGACAACAAAGCGATTGTCGGTGCTAACGCCTTTAGCCACTCATCAGGTATTCACCAGGATGGCATGCTAAAGAACAAGAACACATACGAGATCATGACTCCTGAGTCGATCGGTCTTAAGAACCAGGCCTTGAATCTAACCAGTCGAAGCGGCCGTGCGGCAGTGAAAAGCCATATGGATGCAATGGGTTACAAAGAGGAAGAGTACAACCTTGACGCCCTGTATGAAGACTTCCTGAAGCTGGCTGACCGTAAAGGCCAGGTTTTCGATTATGATCTGGAAGCATTGATGCACTTCTCCAACTTACGTGAAGAAGATGATTTCTATAAGTTGAACTATCTGAGTGTTCAGTCAGGCAGTGTCATGGCGACAACTAGCATCAAGCTACAGTGTGGTGATGAAGAAACTTGTGAAGCCGCAGTCGGTAATGGTCCGGTTGATGCCCTTTACCAATGTATCTATCGCGTAACTGGTTATGATATTGTTTTAGACAAGTTTGATTTAACCGCTAAAGGCGAAGGTGAAGATGGTCTGGGTCAAGCAGACATCATCGCTAACTATAAAGGTCGCAAGTACCACGGCACTGGTGTTTCAACAGACATCGTTGAAGCTTCTGGTCAGGCGCTATTGCATGTAATCAACAGCATCCATCGCGCAAACAAGATCGAAGAAATCAAACAGAAAAAAATCGCAACAGTATAAGTGAGACTCCAAGGACGCGAGTCGCCTTGGAGGAATATAAAAATTAAAGGATTACCATGACAGACAAATCATACAAAATTGCCGTTCTACCTGGTGACGGCATTGGCCCAGAAGTAATGTCACAAGCACATAAGGTGCTAGACGCTATTGAGAAAAAGTACTCCATCGAGTTTTCTCGTGAAGAACACGATGTTGGTGGTATTGCGATTGACAACCACGGCTGCCCACTACCAGAAAGCACAGTAAAAGCGTGTGAAGAATCAGATGCTGTTTTATTTGGCTCAGTTGGTGGTCCTAAGTGGGAGCACCTTCCACCGAATGATCAACCAGAACGTGGTGCCCTACTTCCGCTACGTAAACACTTCCAGCTATTTTGTAACCTGCGCCCAGCTCAGATCCATAAAGGTCTAGAAGCCTTCTCTCCTCTACGCGCAGACATCTCTGAACGAGGCTTCGATATTGTTGTTGTCCGCGAACTAACTGGCGGCATCTACTTCGGCCAACCGAAAGGTCGTGAAGGCGAAGGTGCTAACGAGAAGGCTTTCGATACTGAGGTTTACCACCGTTACGAAATCGAACGTATCGCGAAAATCGCTTTCGAATCAGCTCGTCTTCGCGATAAGAAAGTATGCTCAATTGATAAAGCTAACGTACTGCAAAGCTCAATCCTATGGCGCGAAGTCGTTGAAGAGGTAGCAAAAGATTACCCTGATGTTGAGTTGTCACATATGTACATCGATAACGCAACGATGCAGCTAATCAAAGACCCATCACAGTTTGACGTTATGCTGTGTTCAAACATCTTTGGTGACATCATCTCAGATGAGTGTGCAATGATTACTGGTTCTATGGGTATGTTACCTTCAGCGTCTCTAAACGAGAGCAAGTTCGGTCTATACGAGCCAGCAGGTGGCAGTGCACCAGACATCGCTGGTAAAAATATCGCTAACCCAGTCGCTCAGATTCTTTCAGCTGCATTGATGCTTCGCTACAGCTTAGGTGAAGAAGCTGCGGCACAGGACATCGAGACTGCGGTATCTAAAGCACTATCAGCAGGTGAATTAACTGGAGATCTATCTGGTGACAAACCTGCCCTATCGACCTCAGAGATGGGCGATAAGATCGCTGAATACATTCTAAATTCGTAGTAAAACACTTTAATAATAATGATTAGCTGCAGATGAGCCGTTATCTGCAGCTATACACAGGACAGTAATAATGGGCAAAACACTATATGAGAAAGTCTACGACGCGCACGTCGCCGTAGCTGCTGAGGGTGAAAACCCTATTTTGTACATCGACCGCCATTTGGTACACGAAGTAACTTCACCTCAGGCATTTGATGGTCTGCGTGAAAAAGGTCGTAAGGTACGTCAGGTGAGCAAAACGTTCGCAACTATGGACCACAACGTATCGACAACGACAAAAGATATTAACGCTTCAGGTGAAATGGCACGTATCCAGATGGAAACACTGTCTAAGAACTGTGAAGAGTTCGGCGTTACCCTTTACGACATCAACCACAAATATCAGGGTATTGTCCATGTAATGGGTCCTGAGCTTGGTATTACTCTGCCGGGTATGACGATTGTTTGCGGTGACTCTCATACAGCAACTCATGGTGCATTCGGTTCGCTAGCGTTTGGTATCGGTACTTCAGAAGTAGAGCATGTTTTAGCGACTCAGACGCTTAAGCAAGCTCGCGCAAAAACAATGAAGATCGAAGTGAAAGGCAAAGTTGCACCGGGAATCACGGCCAAAGATATCGTTCTGGCGATCATTGGTAAAACAACTGCGGCAGGCGGCACTGGCTATGTGGTTGAATTCTGTGGTGAAGCGATTACCGACCTTTCGATGGAAGGTCGTATGACGGTATGTAACATGGCGATTGAACTTGGCGCTAAAGCTGGCTTAATCGCACCGGATGAAACCACGTTTAACTACATCAAAGGCCGTAAGTTCTCACCACAAGGTGCAGATTTCGATGCAGCCGTAGAATACTGGCAAACGCTGAAAACTGATGATGATGCTGAGTTTGACGCGGTAGTGACGCTTCAAGCTGCGGATATCAAACCGCAAGTGACTTGGGGTACCAACCCAGGTCAGGTTATCGCAGTTGATCAACCTATCCCGGCACCAGAAAGTTTTGCTGACCCAGTAGAAAAAGCGTCGGCAGAAAAAGCACTTGCTTACATGGGTCTAGAAGCTGGCAAAGCACTGTCTGACTACTCAGTAGATAAAGTATTTGTTGGCTCATGTACTAACTCTCGTATCGAAGATATGCGTGCTGCCGCTGAAGTGGCTAAAGGCCGTAAAGTTGCTGCTCATGTTCAGGCTTTAATCGTTCCAGGTTCAGAGCAAGTAAAAGCGCAAGCAGAAGCAGAAGGTCTGGATGTCATCTTTAAAGAAGCTGGTTTTGAATGGCGCCTGCCTGGCTGTTCAATGTGTCTGGCGATGAACAATGACCGATTAGGTCCACATGAGCGTTGTGCATCAACATCAAACCGTAACTTCGAAGGCCGTCAGGGCCGTGATGGTCGCACCCACCTAGTTAGCCCAGCAATGGCTGCGGCCGCTGCGATCGCTGGTCATTTTGTCGACATTCGTAACTTGGATTAAGGAGAAACACATGTCAGGTTTTAAACAACATACAGGCTTGGTTGTTCCTCTGGATGCAGCGAACGTTGATACTGATGCAATTATCCCTAAACAGTTCCTACAAAAGGTTTCTCGTCTAGGCTTTGGTAAACACCTGTTCCACGATTGGCGTTTCCTTGATGATGCTGGCGAGCAACCAAACCCAGAGTTTGTTATGAACGCTCCACGTTACCAGGGTGCTTCGATCCTTCTGGCTCGTGAAAACTTTGGCTGCGGCTCATCACGTGAACACGCACCGTGGGCGCTGGCTGATTACGGTATTAAAGCCATGATTGCTCCAAGCTTTGCCGATATCTTCTATGGCAACTCGATCAACAACCAAATGGTTCCTGTTCGCCTAACAGAACAAGAAGTTGATGAGATTTTCCAGTTTGTTGAAGCCAATGAAGGCGCAGAAGTTGAAGTCGACCTTGAAGCAAATAAAGTAAGAGCGAATGGCAAAGAGTACTCGTTTGAGATCGATGAGTTCCGTCGTCACTGCCTACTTAACGGTTTAGACAACATTGGTCTGACTCTTCAGCACGAAGACAAAATTGCGAGTTACGAAGCTAACATTCCAAGCTTCCTCAAGTAATCCAATCTGCAAATAAAAATAAAGGTTAGCTCAGGCTAGCCTTTTTTGTTGGCCGCTGAAACAAACACTCGATAAGCTAGGTCTAGTAATAAAAGCTTATCACTAAGGGAATTTAACTAATGGTACGTATCGTTACTCTGCTGCTCACTCTGATCTCTTTTCATACATTTGCAGCGCCTAAATCGGAGTTGTGGTCTTTTTGGCAACAAGCAAACCAGAGCAACCAAGCCAGTATTTCCCATCAGGCATGGCAATCATTCCTAGATAACTACCTAGTGACCGATGGCGACTATACGCTGGTCAAATATAGCGATGTCACTAAGCAAGACAAGCAACAACTTGAGCAATATATTTCAGATCTCGCCGCGATCGACCCTAGAGATTACGCACTAGATGAACAATACGCTTACTGGGTTAACTTATATAACGCTATAACAGTTCAATTAATTATTGATGCCTATCCGGTTAAATCGATTACCAAGCTAGGAGGCTTATTTAGCTTCGGTCCTTGGGGAGATGAAGTAATTGAGGTTGCCGGCAAAGATCTAAGCCTGAATGATATTGAACATCGAATTCTGCGCCCGATCTGGAATGACCCAAGAACTCACTATGCGGTTAACTGTGCAAGCTTAGGCTGTCCTAACCTACAGAGTCAGGCCTTCACCGCTGGGAATACTGAACAGCTATTAGAGCTAGCAGCAAAGCAGTTTATCAATAGCGATAAGGGAGTACTGGTAAAAGGTAATAACGTCCAACTCTCATCAATTTACGACTGGTTCATTGCTGACTTCGGTACTCAACAGCAGCTGGTCAATCATATCAATAAGTATCGCTCGGAGCCGATCACATCGGTTCAGGGGGCAGACTATGAGTATGATTGGGATTTGAACGGAAGATAGAGGCGAGAGGCGAGAGGCGAGAGGCGAGAGGCGAGAGGCGAGAGGCGAGAGGCGAGAGGCGAGAATATTATCTCTTGGCAGGGACAAGTTCTGTCAACACCTTTAACACTAAGGGTTCTATCAACTCACTACCCGCCTCCACATCTCAAAGGACGAAGTCCGTTCTAAACTCTCGCAGGGCGGAGCCCGCTCTCGAAGCGCAGCGTTCTCTGAGGACGCAGTCCGATCTCGCTTCTTGGAGCGAAGCGTTCTGTAGGGCATAGTCCATTCTGTAATAAATTTTCAACATAATTAGTCATTCGCATAGATCGCAAAGCGTTACATTCGTTTGCACAATATTTGCAAACTTAGCCTACAGCATTTGACTCACAGCGATATTTTTCGCTAGATTGTCTACCTAACAGAGAAACATTGGATGTAATTTTTTTACAAGGCAGGAAGATAATGAACGAGAAATACTCTGCGCTCAGAAGCAATGTGAGCATGCTAGGACACTTGCTCGGCAACACCATCAAGGACGCACATGGTGACGTACTTCTAGAGAAAGTAGAAACCATTCGTAAACTTTCCAAGTCCGCCCTTGCAGGCAATCAACAAGATCGAGAAAGCTTGATTGATGAGATTAAAAGCCTGCCTAATGATCAACTCACCCCTGTTGCTCATGCATTCAACCAATTTCTAAACCTGACCAATATGGCAGAGCAGTACCACACTATCTCTCGCCATTGTGACGCTCATGTTTGTGAACCAGATGCGCTGAATACGCTTTTCTCTAAGCTAGGCCAGAACGACATCAGCAAGTTGGATACAGCTCAAGCGGTTCGTGATCTTAATATCGAACTCGTACTTACTGCTCACCCAACAGAAATCACTCGTCGCACCATGATTCACAAGCTAGTTAAGATCAATAAGTGTCTTTCTAAGCTTGAGCTGGGCGACCTGTCAGTGAAAGAACGCCAAAAAACAGAGCGTCGCTTAGAGCAGTTGATCGCTCAGAGCTGGCACTCAGACACGATTCGCCAACAGCGCCCTACTCCACTAGATGAAGCCAAATGGGGCTTTGCGGTGGTAGAAAACTCGCTATGGGAAGCGGTACCTGACTTCTTACGTGAGCTAGACCTGCGCCTGGAAGGCTATCTGGGTGAAGGACTACCAATTGATGCTCGCCCTGTACATTTCTCTTCATGGATGGGTGGTGACCGAGACGGTAACCCATTTGTGACCCACACCATTACTCGCGAAGTTCTACTTCTGTCTCGCTGGAAAGCCGCTGACCTATATCTTGGCGACATCAACGAGTTAGTTAGTGAACTCTCGATGACTAAGTGTAACGACGCAGTTCGTGCACTGGCTGGTGATGATGAGCATGAACCGTATCGTGCAGTATTAAAACAGCTGCGTGCTCTATTAAACGAAACTAAAGAGATTCTTGACGCTAAGATCCACGGTCAGAAACTTGCAGTCAAAGCCCCTCTACAGCGCGTTGAGCAACTATGGGAACCGCTATACGCGTGTTACCAATCTCTGCATGAGTGTGGCATGGGCATCATCGCGGATGGCTCGCTGCTTGATACGCTTCGTCGTATTAAAGCTTTCGGTGTTCACCTGGTTCGTCTTGACGTTCGTCAGGAAAGCACTCGTCACTCAGACGTACTTTCAGAACTGACTCGCTATCTTGGTATTGGCGATTACGACCAGTGGAGCGAGCAAGACAAGGTTGCATTCTTAACTAACGAGCTAGCTTCAAAACGTCCATTACTACCACGTGACTGGGAACCATCTGAGCCAGTTAAAGAGGTTTTGGATACCTGTAAGATTATTGCTCTGCAACCTCGCGAAGCCTTTGGTGCCTACGTAATTTCAATGGCTCGCACAGCATCGGATGTACTTGCTGTTCACCTGCTGCTGCAAGAATCTGGCTGTCCTTACCGCATGGACGTATGTCCACTGTTTGAAACTCTGGACGACCTGAACAATGCTGAATCTGTCGTGAAACAGCTGATGGGCATTGACCTATACCGTGGCTTTATTCAGAACCATCAGATGGTCATGATTGGCTATTCAGACTCAGCGAAAGATGCAGGTGTTATGTCTGCTGGCTGGGCTCAATACCACGCAATGGAGTCTCTGGTTGCGGTCGCTGAAGAAGAAGGCGTAGAGCTGACACTATTCCACGGTCGTGGCGGCACAATTGGTCGCGGTGGCGCTCCTGCACATGCGGCACTTCTGTCTCAGCCACCAAAGAGCTTGAAAGGCGGTTTGCGTGTAACTGAACAAGGCGAGATGATTCGCTTCAAACTTGGTCTGCCAGAAGTGGCCGTAAACAGCTTCAGCCTCTATGCGAGTGCTATTCTTGAAGCGAATCTACTTCCACCACCAGAGCCTAAGCAAGAGTGGCGTGATCTGATGAATGTGCTGTCAGAAGTGAGCTGTGAGTCTTACCGCAACGTGGTTCGCGGCGAAGCTGACTTCGTTCCTTACTTCCGTCAGGCAACACCTGAACTCGAACTCGGTAAACTACCACTGGGTTCTCGCCCTGCTAAGCGTAATCCTAATGGTGGCGTGGAGAGTCTGCGTGCAATTCCATGGATCTTCTCATGGAGTCAGAACCGTTTGGTACTACCGGCATGGTTAGGCGCAGGTGAAGCAATTCAATACTCAGTAGACAAAGGCCATCAGGCTCTTCTGGAAGAAATGTGTCGCGAATGGCCATTCTTCTCTACGCGTCTGGGTATGCTGGAGATGGTGTACACCAAGTGCAACATGGAAATTTCTCGCTACTACGACGAGCGACTAGTGGAACCAAAGCTGCTTCCTCTTGGCGATCGTCTACGTGATCAGCTACAAAAAGACATCAAAGCGGTTCTTAACGTCGAAAACAATGAGAACCTGATGCAAAGCGATCCTTGGGGCCAGGAATCAATTCGTCTACGTAATATCTATGTTGAGCCATTGAACATGCTACAAGCTGAACTGCTATACCGTACTCGTCAGAACGAAGAATCTTCTCCTGAATTAGAAGAAGCTCTGATGGTCACGATTGCTGGTATTGCTGCGGGTATGCGTAATACTGGCTAAAGATCACAAAAAGGCAAAAGGTTGGTGTGACTGCACCAACCTTTTTTTACATTCAGGCCAGTCAATAAAATCACAGACTAGACATTTAAAACCAATTGATAGATAAAAATATCAATAACAGACACCAAAATAGTGATTTGTTACTTTTTTGGGATATTTTGTCCTTCTATTCCACTTTATGCTTATTATTTAGATATACTACCCAATCGCTGTGGTTACCCATATAAAATCTACAAACCACAGTCCTCGATAATCTAATATCGATCCTAGGTGATAAACGGCTTTTTTAGGTGACATGACCAACTTTGTTGGTGCCACTTTACCTACTGATGATCAGTGCCTCTAGAAGCACGACAGTAAGAAGTGGTTACGTTTTGTAGTTTATTGACCATTTGGATTGAAGACATGTCATTACCACACGTTATCTTAACCGTTTTAAGCACACGCGACGCTACTGGATACGATATCACTAAAGAGTTTTCTGCGACTATCGGCTACTTCTGGAAAGCTAGCCACCAGCAAGTGTACCGCGAACTAAATAAGATGGCTCAGAACAACCTTGTTACTTGCGTTCTAGAACCACAAGAAGGAAAGCCGGACCGTAAGGTTTACTCAATTACTGATTCAGGCCGTACAGCTCTGGGTGAATGGTTTGATCAACCAACGGCTCACCCGACAGTACGTGATGAGTTCTCAGCCAAGCTTATGGCTTGCGCAGTTCAACCTTCTGCACCTTACCGTACTCAACTAGGCGAGCTTGTTGAAGAGTCACGTAAGCTTGTTGCTCACTATCAAGAAATTGAAAATGCTTACTACTCGACGCCTGCAACACTTGATAAGCAGCAGCGTCTGGAGCGTCTAACGCTGCGCAGAAACCTACTTATCCGTCAGGCATGGATTGAGTGGGCTCAGGAAGTGTTAACTGAGTTAGATGCGCTAGCGTAAGCTAGAGAACTAAATAAAGTTTGGAGGGTTGATGTGAGAGCATCAACCCTTTTTGTTTGTGAGAGCTGGATTATTATCTCTCTTTAGAGACAGCTTCTGTCAACACCTTTGCACTAAAGGTTCTTTAACCGTTCTACCAGCCCCAAACTCTCGGAGGACGAAGTCCGTTCTAAAATCTCGAAGGGCGTAGCCCGGTCTCGATTCTCTCGCCTATATCCCATCCCCACCAATAAAACTTTGAGACCTGCCGTTAAACTGCTGGTCCATATCCAGCGACGGCTTGTCTGTTTTTGGTCGGCCGACAATCTTCGCAGGTACACCCGCAACGGTGGTATGCGCAGGAACGGGTTGAAGCACGACAGAGCAAGAGCCAATTTTCGCCCCTTCGCCCACTTCGATGTTACCGAGGATTTTCGCACCTGCACCAATCATCACGCCTTCGCGGATTTTCGGGTGACGATCGCCGCACTCTTTACCGGTACCGCCTAGTGTCACATCCTGTAGAATCGAAACATCATTCTCAACGACAGCTGTTTCACCAATCACGATGCCCGTCGCATGGTCGAGCATGATGCCACGACCAATCTTAGCCGCAGGGTGAATATCCACCTGACACGCTACTGAAATTTGGTTTTGCAGATAGGTAGCAAGAGCAATACGCCCCTGCTTCCATAACCAGTTAGCGACACGATAACCTTGCAGAGCATGATAACCCTTGAGGTAAAGCAGAGGCATGGAATACATAGCAACCGCTGGATCTCGATTCACCGTGGCACAGATATCACAGGCAGCCGCAGCACTAATACTTGGATCAGCGTTTAATGCTTCTTCAACAACTTCCCTTACTGCCATAGCAGGCATAGAAGCCGTATTTAGCTTGTTAGCCAAAATGTAGCTGAGCGCCGCGCTCAGGCTATCATGCTTGATAATGGTCGCATGATAAAAACTGGCTAACATTGGCTCTTGCTCAGAAAGCTCACGTGCTTCCTTCACAATGGTGTGCCATACCTTCTGTTTCTCACAATGTTTCATGTCTTTTCCTAGAACTGAATCCCTAGTATCTAGATACAAATCCAGTATTGCTGTAATTCTCTTTATGCTTCCGCTTTCTTATCTCGCGCTAGCAAATCTTTTGCTGCTAAGTTTGCATCCTTTCCTTGATACAATACTTGATATATTTGGTCAACAATTGGCATCTCTACGCCCATACGTTCCGCCAATAGGAATACTTCTTTAGTGTTGCGGTAACCCTCAACAACCTGACCAATTTCTTCTTGCGCCGTATCGACATCTTTACCCTGACCTAACGCCAGACCAAAACGTCGGTTACGCGACTGGTTGTCGGTACAGGTCAGTACCAGATCACCAAGACCAGCCATGCCCATAAAGGTTTCTGGTTGAGCACCCAAAGCAGCACCAAGGCGAGTCATCTCAGCAAGACCACGAGTGATCAATGCGGTACGCGCGTTGGCGCCAAAACCAATGCCATCAGACATACCGGCACCAATCGCAATTACGTTTTTCACCGCACCGCCAAGTTGCATACCGATAAAGTCACTATTGGCGTAAACTCGGAACGTTTTACTGCAGTGAATTTTCTCTTGTAGGTCTGCCACAAAATCAGCGTCAGGAGAAGCGACTGAAATCGCCGTCGGCATACCCATCGCCAGCTCTTTGGCAAATGTTGGTCCAGACAGTACTGCCAGCGAATAACCTTCACCAAGCGACTCATGAGCGACTTCTTTTAGTAGTCGGCCTGTTTCAGGCTCTAAGCCTTTAGTTGCCCAACAAATACGTGAATCATCGCGTAAGAAAGGCTTAACATTATTGAGCACAATACCGAATACATGGCTTGGCACCACGACCAAAAGATCACGGCTCGCTTGCACAGCTTTCTCTAGATCTGACTCTACGATCAGTGATTGTGGAAATTCGATACCTGGTAAGAACTCATGGTTAGCACGATCGGCTTCCAGACGAGCCATATGCTCAGGTTCGTGGCCCCAAATGACTACGTTAGCGCCATTACGCGCTAAAGAGATAGCAAGTGAAGTACCGTATGAACCAGCACCCAGTACTGTCATTGCGATTTCTTTACCGTAGGCATTGTTGGTGTTGTCTTTCATTGTTCCGCCTGATTGTCATTAGGTTGACTAGAATCTTGTCGTTAATCTCTGCATGCAGAAACCAATAACAAAAACCCAGATGCTTTAACTTAAAACAAAAAATGCACATCGCATCTTGATACAAGACACTCTGTGCATTTTATACCATACCTCTGGATTATCAGAGGTATCACTAATTATGCTTCAGCCTGGCCTTCTTGCTGAGCTTGCTGCTGTAGGTAGTTCATAAACAGAGCGTCAAAGTTAACTGGCGCTAGGTTTAGTTGAGGGAACGTACCTTTAACCACTAGGCTTGAGATAGTTTCACGAGCGTATGGGAATAGAATGTTCGGGCAGAAAGCACCTAGGCAGTGTGCTAGCTGACCAGCTTCCATTTTCTCTGCAGTGAAGATACCACCTTGCTGAACTTCACATAGGAAAGCAGTCTCTTCTGCGTTCTTCACTGTCACTGTTAGACGAAGAACAACTTCATAAACACCTTCACCCAGTTCACGGCTTTGAGTATCTAGGTCCAGTTTTACATCTGGGTTCCACTCTTTTTGGAACATGTCTGGAGAGTTTGGCGCTTCAAAAGAAACGTCTTTTAGGAAGATGCGTTGAATCGCGAAGTTTTGCGCTTCTTGTTGTGGTGCTGCTTCAGCCATTTTAAAAATCCTTTAATCCTGCAATAAAATATCTGCTTGGAGGTTAACCGAGAGAGCCTGCTAAGACTAGGTTTCCAATGAATTTCGTGGAACCCTTCACATCTCTCTAAGACAAACGCTGACTTTTCAATCAGCGTTTAAGGTATTAGCTAGTTAAATTACTTTTTACCTTTAACCAAAGGCATGTTTGCTTCACTCCAAGCAATCAAGCCGTTCTTAAGCAGGCTAACGTTTTCAAAGCCCGCTTTGGCAAGAAGATTTGCACTCTCTTGAGCCGTTTGACCTGTCTTGCATACTACAATGATTGGGTCTGATTTACGGTTTTCAAGACTACCGAAGTTACCTGCCTTGATATCAGACGGCAAAATGTGAACTGCATCGGTAATATGACCTTTGCGGAACTCATCTTTACTACGGATATCAACCACTACACCATTTTCACGGTTCATTAGTTGGGTTGTTTGTGCAGCTGTAATCTCTTTGTAAGCAGCGGTAGATGATTTAACGATGTTCATGATAAGGGCGACGAGTAGGCCTACCCATACCAGAGATAGAATCATGTTCTCTTGAAAAAATGCGATGTACTCTTGCATGTCCTGTGCTCTTTGATGATAGAGCCGCCTACACTTCAATGAATGTATGACTGCCCTAGGCTAAAAATTCAGATTGGAAGTATAGCGAGGTTAAGATGCCTAAGCGAGTCAATTACACTCAGAATAAGAATCTGTTGCACATTTCGCTACGCAATCGGAAACGGAAATGCGGTAACCTGATCAATATGATCACAACCGATCGCCAGCATAATTAAGCGATCGATACCCAGAGCGACCCCTGCGCACTCCGGTAGTCCAGACTCTAATGCCGCAATTAAGTGATAATCGATCGGTTGTGGTTTAAGCCCCATTTCGAGACGCTTAGCGTTATCAGACTCGAAACGTTTCAGCTGTTCGCCTGGGTTATCTAGCTCATGAAAACCATTGGCCAGTTCGATGCCCTTGAAGTAGACCTCAAAACGATCAGCAACACGTGGATCTTGTTGATTAATTTTCGCTAGTGCTGCCTGTGATGCCGGAAAGTCATAGACGAAAGCTGGAACAATTTGGCCAATCTTGGCTTCAACACCAATGCTGAATAGCAGCTGTAGCAGCGTATCCCTGTCTTGCTCCGGTTCAGCGATATCACTCAGTCCCAATGTCGCCGCTACAGCCTTGAGCTCTGCCATTGAACCTTCTAACGGACAGACACCCAACACATCGATAAACGCTTGCTGGTAAGTCATACGCTCAGCAGCAGCACATTTAAGTACCAGTTGGAGCAGTTCATCCATTTCGTCCATCAGTTTGTGGTGGTCAAAGTCCACTCGATACCACTCCAACATAGTGAACTCAGGGTTGTGGTGACGCCCGTTCTCTTCGTTGCGGAATGCTTTGTTGATTTGATAAATACAACCACTACCCGCCGCCAGCAAGCGCTTCATATGAAATTCCGGGCTAGTCATAAAAAAGAGCTTACTGCCGTCAGCGTAACCCGGGCCAACAAACTCAGTTTGGAAAGTATGCAGATGAACATCAGTAACCGTGGCATGACTCATCGCCGGCGTATCGACTTCAAGTACATTACGTTCAGTAAAGAAGTTGCGGATCTGATTAATTAAATAAGCACGTTGACGAAGCTGTTCAATCGAAGCGGTTGGCTGCCAGTCGTTGTTCATGGGGAAACTCTCTTTGTTTTATCTGGCGAGAAAGTATCAAGTTTGCTCAACTTTTCCTAGCAATAAACGCTCTCGCTTATGCCTATGAGACCGGCTAGCGTCGTCCAATTCTGAAGCAAGCATTTGCCGTATTACAGTACAAAAAACATCCTCAATGACCCTGTTATCAATGAGACTAATGTTATGCAACAGTCACTTAACAAAATGCGTTCTGTATTAAGACCAGTAAACATTCCTTGCCGTGATTGCAGTCACATAACCTATAAATTTTATGCTCTTATATGCATTACCGGAGCAAAAACCTAATTACATCAATTTTTCTGCCATTTAGCTCTTCTACACTAGCCCTACCACTTTTGGGGAGTTTCCCCATTTAATTATAACAAGCGGAACATTCCGCAATTTCACACTGGAGGATAACTGTGCAGATTATCACCACAGATATCGCAGTGATCGGCGCAGGCGGCGCTGGTCTTCGCACTGCTATTGCAGCAGCTGAAGCAAACCCTGACTTAGAAGTTGCACTGATTTCTAAAGTTTATCCAATGCGCTCCCATACGGTTGCAGCAGAAGGTGGCTCAGCGGCAGTTATCAAGGATGAAGATAGCCTGGACAACCATTTCAACGATACCGTTGGTGGTGGTGACTGGCTTTGTGAACAGGATGTTGTTGAGTACTTCGTAGAGAACGCAACTCGCGAAATGATTCAAATGGAACAGTGGGGCTGCCCATGGAGCCGTAAAGAGAACGGTGAAGTCAACGTTCGTCGTTTTGGCGGCATGAAGGTTGAACGCACATGGTTCGCGGCTGACAAAACCGGCTTCCACATGCTTCACACCCTATTCCAGACGTCGATGAAATACGACAACATCAAACGTTTTGATGAGTATTTCGTTGTCGATCTACTTGTCGATGAAGGCGAAGTTCAGGGTCTTATCGCTATCCATATGTCAGAAGGTGAATTAGTTACGATTAAAGCTAAGTCAGTTGTATTGGCAACTGGCGGTGCAGGTCGCGTTTACCACTGTAATACTAACGGCGGTATCGTTACTGGTGATGGTATGGCAATGGCTTACCGTCATGGCGTACCTCTACGTGATATGGAGTTCGTTCAGTACCACCCAACAGGTCTGCCTGGTACAGGTATCCTGATGACAGAAGGCTGTCGTGGTGAAGGCGGTATCATCGTCAACAAGAACGGCTACCGTTACCTGCAAGACTACGGTATGGGCCCAGAAACTCCAGTAGGCCAACCGAAAAACAAATACATGGAACTCGGTCCACGTGACAAAGTTTCTCAGGCTTTCTGGCATGAACAGCAGAAAGGCAACACCATCAAGCACCCTCTGGGTGACGTGGTGCACTTAGACCTTCGCCATCTGGGTGAAGAGTACCTACAAGAACGTCTACCGTTTATCTGTGAACTGGCGAAAGCTTACGTTAACGTTGACCCTGCAAAAGAGCCAATTCCAATTCGTCCAACGGTTCACTACACCATGGGTGGTATTGAAACTAACGGTGAATGTGAAACTCGCATTAAAGGTCTGTTTGCCGTTGGTGAGTGTGCCTCTGTAGGTCTACACGGTGCTAACCGTCTTGGTTCGAACTCTCTGGCAGAATTCGTAGTGTTCGGTCGCGTAGCGGGTGAACAGGCTGTAAAACGTGCAGCTGAATTCAAAGGCTGGAACGAAGAGTCTATTGCTGCTCAAGTTAAAGCGGTTGAAGAGCGTATTGCTGCACTGATGAATCAGGAAGGCGACGAAAACTGGGCAACCATCCGTACTGAAATGGGTCACACCATGGAAGCGGGTTGTGGTATCTACCGCCAAGAAGATCTGATGCAAGCGACGATTGATAAAATCACTGAGCTAAAAGAGCGTTACAAGCGCATCAGCATCAAAGATAAAGGTAAGGTGTTCAACACTGACCTTCTGTACGCTATCGAAGTAGGCTACGGCCTTGAAGTTGCGGAAGCTATGGTTCACTCAGCTATCTTGCGTAAAGAGTCTCGTGGTGCCCACCAGCGTCTGGATGATGGCTGCACGGAACGTGATGACGTGAACTTCCTCAAACACTCTCTTGCTTTCTTTAAAGAAGATGCAGCACCAAGTATTGATTACAGTACAGTGACAATTACTAAGTCACAACCGAAAGCTCGTCTATACGGTGAAGCAGCAGAAAAAGCAGCGGCTGAAGAAGCAGCTAAAGCAGCAGAGAAGAATGCAGAGGAGCAAGCATAATGTCAGGCAATCGCATCCAAAAAGTCGAGATTCTGCGCTATGACCCTGAGCACGACGCAGAGCCGCATTTTCAGACCTTTGAAGTACCGTTTGACGAAACAATGTCAACGCTTGATGCGCTAGGTTACATCAAAGACAACCTAGACAAAGACCTTTCATACCGCTGGTCTTGTCGTATGGCCATCTGTGGTTCATGCGGCATCATGGTAAACGGCGTGCCTAAGTTGGCATGTAAGAGCTTCTTACGTGATTACCCGAATGGCGTGAAGATTGAGCCACTGGCAAACTTCCCGATTGAGAAAGACTTAATCGTTGATATGACGCCTTTCATTGAGCGTCTTGAAGCGATCAAGCCTTACATCATTGGTAACGATCGCAAGCCAGAAGATGGTACTAACATTCAAACGCCTGAGCAGATGGCTAAATACAAGCAGTTCGCTGGCTGTATCAACTGTGGCCTATGTTACGCAGCTTGTCCTCAGTTTGGCCTTAACCCTGAGTTTATCGGCCCTGCGGCACTGACTCTCGCACACCGTTACAACCTCGACAGTCGTGACAATGGTAAAGCAGAGCGTATGGCACTGATCAATGGTGAAAACGGCGCGTGGGGCTGTACGTTTGTAGGTTACTGTTCTGAAGTGTGTCCTAAGAATGTTGACCCTGCAGCAGCGGTAAACCAAGGCAAAGTCGAGTCTTCTATGGACTTCGTGATTGCTATGCTGAAGCCTGACGGTACACCAGCGAAAACAGCAGAGGAGGCATAAGGATGAGTAACCGTAAACCTTACGTTCGTGAAGTAAAACGCACTTGGTGGAAAGATCATCCTTTTTACCGCTTCTACATGCTTCGTGAAGCAACCGTACTACCGCTGATCCTATTTACTATTTTCCTGACTTTCGGTTTAGGTTCATTAGTAAAGGGCCCTGAAGCATGGCAAACATGGCTTGAGTTTATGGCGAACCCTGTAGTGGTAGCGATTAACATCGTAGCGCTAGCGGGCAGCCTGCTACATGCACAAACCTTCTTCAGCATGATGCCTCAGGTAATGCCGATCCGTTTGAAAGGTAAACCTGTCGATAAGAAGATCATTGTTCTGACTCAGTGGGCGGCTGTGGCTTTCATCTCACTTATTGTCTTGGTCGTAGTTTAAGGAGCTTTAACAATGAAACCGAATTTCTCTGTAGATAGAGCACCTAAACGTTCTGATGAGCCAATCTGGTGGGGTCTGTTTGGTGCAGGCGGTACCTGGTTTGCGATGATCACGCCTATCACAATTCTGGTATTAGGCGTTCTGGTACCAATGGGTGTGATCAATGCTGACGCTCTAAGCTACGAGCGTGTTGTCGACTTCGCGACTAGTATCATCGGCGCACTATTTATCATCGCGACACTGGCACTGCCAATGTGGCATGCCATGCACCGTGTTCACCACGGTATGCACGACCTTAAGTTCCATACTGGAATTGTTGGTAAAGTGGCGTGTTACGCGTTTGCAGGTTTAATTTCTGCGCTAGCAGTAATTTTTATCTTCATGCTTTAATAACGCTGAAAACAGAAAGCCCGCTGAGTTAGCGGGCTTTTTTATATCTTTAGGATTAAAGAATGAAGCGGCTTAGATCTTCATCTTCAATCGTATCGCCAAGTTTCGCCTTAACGTATTCAGCGTCAATGGTTAGCTTAGAGCCTGCTTTATCCGTCGCTTCGAACGAGATCTCATCCATTAAGCGCTCCATCACTGTATGTAAACGACGAGCACCGATGTTCTCGGTTGTCTCGTTAACCGTCCACGCAGCTTCAGCGATTTGAGTGATACCTTCTTCGGTAAACTCAATATCAACGTCTTCTGTCTTCATTAGTGCAACGTACTGCTCAGTTAGTGACGCTTTTGGCTCAGTCAGGATACGTTTGAAGTCATTGCTTGAAAGCGCTTCAAGTTCAACACGAATTGGTAGACGACCTTGTAGCTCAGGGATCAAATCAGATGGCTTCGCCACTTGGAATGCACCTGAAGCAACAAATAGAATGTGGTCAGTTTTCACCATGCCGTGCTTAGTCGACACGGTACTACCCTCGATAAGAGGTAGTAGGTCACGCTGAACACCTTCACGAGATACGTCAGGACCTGAGCTTTCACCACGCTTACAAATCTTGTCGATTTCATCGATAAATACGATACCGTTGTTCTCAACGTTGAAGATCGCCTGCTCTTTAAGCTCTTCCTGATTAACCAGTTTAGCCGCTTCTTCTTCAGTCAGAGCTTTGAACGCATCTTTGATTTTCAGCTTACGTTTCTTCTTGGTATCACCGGCAAGATTCTGGAACATGCCTTGTAGCTGGTTAGTCATCTCTTCCATACCAGGAGGAGCCATGATCTCTACACCCATCTGCGGCGCAGCAACATCAATTTCAATCTCTTTATCGTCTAACTTGCCTTCACGTAACTTCTTACGGAAGATTTGACGTGTGTTTGAAGAAGTTTCATCTTGCTGTTCATTCTGACCCCAAGCATCACGTGCTGGCGGTAATAGAGCATCAAGAATGCGTTCTTCTGCCTGCTCTTCAGCACGGAATTTCACTTTTTCCATTGCTTGCTGATGAGTCATCTTAATCGCTACATCAGTCAGGTCGCGGATGATAGTTTCCACTTCCTTACCCACGTAACCAACTTCAGTAAATTTGGTCGCTTCTACCTTAATGAAAGGCGCATTTGCCAGCTTTGCCAGACGACGAGCGATTTCTGTTTTACCCACACCCGTTGGACCGATCATTAAGATGTTCTTTGGTGTAACTTCAACGCGCAGGCTTTCTTCAAGCTGCATACGACGCCAGCGGTTACGTAATGCGATAGCGACTGAGCGCTTCGCATTTTCCTGACCAATGATATGGCGGTTAAGTTCATGAACAATTTCGCGAGGAGTCATTTCAGACATAATCAGTTTCCTTAAATTTTTTAGCCACTATCTTTGGTTATTCAGCGATTTGGTCAGCTGGAATTTCTAGTTCTTCAATAGTGTGGTGATGGTTGGTGAAGACACAGATATCACCCGCAATTTTAAGTGATTTTTCTGCGATTTCACGCGCATCTAATTCGGTATTTTCTAGTAGCGCAGTCGCTGCTGCCTGTGCAAAGTTACCACCTGAACCAATTGCGATCAGATCGTTTTCTGGCTGCACAACGTCACCGTTACCAGTAATGATCAATGAAGCTGTTTCATCAGCCACCGCTAGCAGTGCTTCTAGCTTACGTAGTGCACGATCACTACGCCAATCTTTAGCGAGTTCAACCGCTGCTTTAGTCAGGTGACCCTGATGCATTTGCAGCTTGCTTTCAAATTTTTCAAACAGAGTAAAAGCATCAGCTGTACCACCAGCAAAGCCAGCAAGTACTTTGTTATTGTAGAGGCGACGCACTTTGCGCGCATTGCCCTTCATTACTGTGTTACCTAGTGATACTTGTCCATCACCAGCGATGACGACTTTGTTATTACGACGTACAGATACAATGGTAGTCACGAGTAGGGCCTCATAGTTATTTTAATCTCAATGTTAGAGATTATATGAGGTTTCGGGGTTGGGAATTCAAGGGGCAGGCGAGAGGCGAGAGGCGAGAGGCGAGAGGCGAGAGGCGAGAGGCGAGAGGCGAGAGGCGAGAATATTATCTCTTCGCTGGGACTACTCCTGTCAACACCTTTAACACTAAAGGTTCTATCAACTCACTACCCGCCCCCAACATCTCGAAGGACGAAGTCCGACCCAGCTTTCCAGTAGCGAAGCGTTCTAGTTATCCAAAAGGCATAGCCCGTTCTGTTTACGTGGCATAAAAAAACGAACCCAGTGGGTTCGTTCTTTAATCTCTACTGCGTTTCTTTCCAAATCGCACAAGGCTCAATTTTGGCGCGTTGCAGTTTATGCTTATCACGTTCAGCATCACGCTTGAATTTATAAGGGCCTAGTACCACTCGGTACCAGCTGCTGCCTTCTTTCTTGCGGATCTTACTATTGATGCCCTGGAAAGCGATATCCAGCTTACGTGCTTCTGCCTGCTTGGCGGTCTTATAAGCGCCACACTGCATGATGTATGGAATTTCCGACACCACCTGCTCTTTGGCCTTAACCTCAACTTCCCGGCTTGGCAGGGAATCCACATAGTCCCACTTCTCCTCTGGTGGAGGCGGAAGTTTCGCTTGTGTTGTCGGTTTTGGTTTCGGCTTAGCTTTCTCAACGACAGGCGGTGGTGGCTCAGGATCGTTACTAAGGGTATACAGACCATAACCAAATCCGCCCACCAGCAATATCGCTAGCAGACCACTGCGCCAAGGTTTACGACGTGGGGCAGATTTCTTCTGTGTCGGCTTACGGCCATTACCGCCGCGGCCTCTTTTAACGTAATCTCGATTCGCCACTACTTAACATCAATACTATTAATTACCACTGCCGATATGTTAATGCAGATTGCCACTTGATGACAGAGTATAAATGGAAGCGGCACATCAAAATGTGCCGCTGAAAGGTATGATTTACAGTACTCGCGGAGGCGCAGCACTTTCACGAACAACCAATTTCGTCTCGAGTAAACGAGACCCTGCTCTTACGTCATGGCCACGCAACAACTCAAGCATCATTAGCATCGCTTGACGACCAATCTCATAGCGAGGCTGTGAAATGGTAGTTAGCGGTGGATCGCAGTACTGAGCAAAGTGGATATCATCGAAGCCCACTACAGACAGGTCTTGTGGGACACGAATACCAAGCTTCTTAGCTTCTTGAATAGCACCAATCGCCATCGCATCATTATGACAGAACACTGCCGTTGGTGGCTCAGACAGCGCAAGCAACTGACGAATTGCCTTAGCGCCATCCTCAAATGAGAAGTCGCCAAATGTGCAGTAACTAGGGTTCATCGTGATACCTGCTCGACGAAGCGCCTGCTGATACCCCTGGTGACGGAACTGACATAGTACTGCCGACTGTGGACCTGAGATTTGCGCTACACGCTTATGCCCCATTTGAGTCAGGTAATTCACAGCTTCAAATGCGGAAGTCAGGTTGTCGATATGTACGGTAGGGAGTTCAAGTTCTGGTGCAAACTCACACGCCATAACCATAGGCGGCAAGTTTTTCTGTTCAGGCTTACTCACATCGAAAGGAAGATCAGTACCAAGCAATAACATGCCATCAGCTTGTTTGGTAAACACCAGGTTCACAAATGAACTTTCGCGTTTCTTCTGCTGACCACTATCACCGAGTAGAACGATATATCCATGCTCCATTGCCGCATCTTCGATACCTCGAATGATTTCGGTGTAGTAAGGGTCACAAATATCAGGAATGATCGCGATGATTGTTTTTGATTCATTACGACGCAAATTACGCGCCAGCGAGTTTGGTGAATAACCAGCTTCTAGTACAGCATCCTCGACTCTCTTCCGTGTCGCTGATGATACTTTCTCCGGATTCATCAGCGCTCTTGATACAGTCGCTGTTGATACTCCCGCAAGCTGGGCAACATCCTTCATTGTCGCCATATAAAATTAACCCTCTTCGTTTCCTTAAACGGTAGCGCGATTGCCACCTAAGCTTCTAGTTGAAATATATCTCACCGTCCAAACGGCCAAGATGGTGTCGATTCGTAGGCTAAATACCTATCTTCTCATTAATTTGCCTCAAGCAATCGTTTAACTCGCAAATTATGATTCGAGAGCAACACATTGCACAAGACCTAGTTTATTCATTTCAAAACACAAAGTTACGGGAGATTTAACAAAATGGGCAGTCAGGGCGAGATTTTGATCACAAATAAATGAAAAAGGTGTGAATATTAGCTTTCTCAATAACTAACAATTTCAATCATCAGTCTAAAACACCTTATTCGTGCAACAAAAATGCTACCTGTTTAGCTAAGATCTTGTGGCTCGATATCAAGGCTCCAACGCACTTTTTTGGCAGCCGGTAGCAACTGAATGGCAGGTTTAGCACTGGCCAATAGCTTCTGCATTACAGGGCGACTCTGCGTCTGAAGCAACAGTTGCCAGCGATACTTCCCAGCCCTCTTTGCCAATGGCGCAGGAGTAGGACCCAACACCAGACAAAACTCATCGAATAGAGGGTGTGCCTCTAATGTATGCCGTACCTGACGCAGAAACTCTTCAACAACCTCAGACTGGTTAGCTTCAGCTCGGAACAGAGTTAAGAAGGAGTACGGCGGTAACTGAGCCAGTTTGCGCTCTTGCAACGCAGTGTCAGCAAAGTGACGATAGCTTTTCGTCAGTAGTGCCTGCAACAAGCTGTGCTCGGGATGGTGAGTTTGCAATACCACTTCGCCCGGCTTACTTGCACGACCAGCACGACCAGCCACCTGAATAAAGAGCTGTGCCAAACGTTCAGAAGCACGAAAGTCACTAGAGTATAGTGAGCCATCTACATCGAGCAGAGCCACCAGGGTTACATCAGGGAAGTGGTGACCTTTTGCCAGCATCTGAGTGCCAATCAAGATCTGATATTCACCATTCCGAATGGCTCCTAACGCATTCTCAAGACTGCCTTTTCTTCGTGTACTGTCCCGGTCGATACGAATGGTTTTATATTCCGGAAACAGCTCAGCGAGCTGCTTTTCAAGTTGTTCAGTACCTACACCTACCGTCACCAGATGCGTTGAGCCACACCCCTGACATTGATGAATAATCGGCTGTTGAGAACCACAGTGGTGGCAACGTATTTCATTGCTATATTGATGGTAAGTGTAATAAGCGTCACAGCGCTTACATTCAGCGATCCAACCACACTCATGACACATCAAAGCAGGTGAGAATCCACGTCGATTGAGAAACAGCATAACTTGGTTACCCTGTTTAAGGTGCTTACGCATCTCTGCAATCAATGGGGCTGATAAGCCACTCTCCAGGTATAAGCCTTTGACATCGAGGACCTTATTGGTCGTCGGTGTAGCGCTACCAGCACGAGAAGAGAGAATAAGATGGTGATACTTCCCCGCTAATGCGTTGTGCAACGTTTCCAGAGCAGGTGTCGCCGAGCCAAGTACGATAGGTATCTGCTCTTTATTAGCTCGCATCACTGCGACATCACGAGCATGGTAACGCAGACTATCTTGCTGCTTATATGAGGCATCATGCTCCTCATCGACGATGATGATGCCTAGATTCGCAAATGGGGTTAATAATGCAGAACGTGTACCTATGACTATTCCGGCCGCATTATCACGTGCACTGAGCCAGGCATTGAGTCGCTCTGTATCATTGAGTCCAGAGTGAATCACTTCTACAGGAACGTTAAAACGCTTCCTAAAGCGGTTGATGGTCTGGGGAGTCAGACCGATTTCAGGTACCAATACCAGTGCCTGTCGCCCCTTTTCTAATACTGGCTTAATCAGATTAAGATAGACTTCTGTTTTACCAGAGCCAGTCACCCCTTCAAGCAGGTAACAACCAAACCCTTCGCCACTATTCACTGTCGCGATGGCAATCGCCTGCTCCGAGTTGAGTTTAGGCTTGTCGACATTCGCTTCAACATCATGGCGCCAGTCGCGGATAACAGGTTTATTCTCTATTGATTCAATCCAGCCTTTTTCAGCCAGATTTTTCAGAACAGACGAAGAAACTTCTTCGTCAACAAACCTCTGATGCGCGACTGGCCCATGCTCCAGCATACGCATCACTTTGGCTTGCTTGACCGCTCGACCGAATCCTTGCATAAGCTGGTCGCGACCTTTAGAGGTAAGCTGCCACTCTACCAGAGTCGCAAAATCCGCCTCTTTGCCTTTGCGTAACGCACTTGGCATCGCATTAAGTAAGGTGTCACCAAGTGGGTACTGATAAAACTGGCTGCACCAAAGTAATAGTGAGTAGAGCTGTTGTGGCCAAACTGGCTGACTATCGAGCACCTGTTTAATCGGTTTTAACTTGTCGAAGCCAAACTCCGACTCATTGACCAACGCCGTAACAATCCCAACCAATGTCTGACGCCCGAAAGGCACAGAAACACGTCCACCAATAATCGGAAACATGTGGTTAGGGATCTGATAATCAAACTGTTTATCAAGTGGAACAGGCAGGGCCACACGGGCAATCGTTGGTCGCATATAGGCTTTAGAGCTCAGTGATAGATAACATTGATTAGTCTAAGGGAAAAGAGATTGGGTTGAAAGAGAGCCAAGTCAGCCCTGCCCACTATAATCCGGCTAAAAAAGTAGCAAATTTCTTCTTAATCGGCTTGATCCTAACCGACGTATTCATTACTATATCGCGCCTTAGAGATATGGCTTGCTCTTTTGCAGCGGTATCCTAAATACTTTTTATTAACTACGTGTGGTGTCCGGCTTAGAATCGGATAGCGACACGGCCTATATTCAGAGGTTCTCCCATGAAAACTGGTATCCACCCAGAATACAAAGCAATCAAAGCGACTTGTTCTTGTGGTAACTCTTTCGAGTTCAACTCAACTCTAGACAAAGATTCTATCCACCTAGACGTATGTGACAAATGTCACCCATTCTACACTGGTAAGCAACGTATCGTTGATACAGGCGGCCGTGTTGATCGCTTCAACAAGCGTTTCGGTGCTCTATCAAGCAAGAAGTAATCACTTCCTTGTGACCGAATTAGAAAAAGGACGCTCAGGCGTCCTTTTTTGTTATCTGCTATTCGTCGCTAAGCCAATTTTCAGATTAATCTATTACATTTAGTCAGATTCGCTAGCCATATCTCTATTCATCTGGTCTTATCTCCAGTCAATTACTACTTTTTCTTGCTTTAGCTCGCATTCTCACCTAGGCAGCTTGACTTAGTTACTCTAGAATGGATTCCCCCTTTCCATATAATTATTAACGAGTACCTACACCTATGTCAGACGACAATCGCGAAGAACTATCCCCTGAAGAACAATTTCGCCAACAAGCATTGGATTACCACGCATCCCCTACCCCAGGGAAAATTGAAATTGCACTTACAAAGCCAGCAGAAACAGCTAAAGACTTAGCTCTGGCATACAGCCCGGGTGTGGCTGAGCCAGTACGCGAAATCGCACAAAATGCAGATAACGTTTATAAGTACACTTCTAAAGGCAACATGGTCGCTGTTATTTCAAACGGCACCGCGATTCTTGGTCTTGGTAACTTAGGTCCTCTTGCGTCTAAACCTGTAATGGAAGGTAAATCTCTTCTATTCAAACGCTTTGCAGGCTTAGACTCCATCGATATCGAAGTTAAACACCGCACTATCGAAGAGTTTGTTGATACTGTTGCGAACATCGCTGATACCTTCGGTGGTATCAACCTTGAAGATATTAAAGCACCAGACTGTTTTGAGATTGAAAAGCAGCTTATTGAACGTTGTGATGTTCCTGTGTTCCACGATGACCAGCACGGTACTGCGATTGTTACTGCTGCAGGTATGCTTAACGCTATCGAACTACAAGGTAAGAAACTGGAAGACGCGACTATCGTCTGTCTGGGTGCAGGCGCAGCGGCAGTAGCATGTATGGAGCTATTGATTAAGTGTGGCGCTATGCGTGAAAAGATCTACATGCTAGACCGCAAAGGTGTAATCCACACTCGTCGTGATGACCTGAACGAATACAAACAGCTATTTGCTAACAACACTGACAAGCGCACACTTGAAGATGTTATTGAAGGTGCCGATCTGTTCCTGGGTGTATCAGGTCCAAACCTACTTTCTCCAGAAGCTCTTGCGCTGATGGCAGATAAGCCAGTGGTATTTGCATGTTCTAACCCAGATCCAGAGATCAAACCTGAACTTGCTCACGATGTACGTCAGGATCTAATCATGGGTACAGGCCGTAGTGACTACCCTAACCAGGTTAACAACGTACTTTGTTTCCCATTCATTTTCCGCGGTGCACTAGATGTTCGTGCAAGTGAGATCAATGATGAAATGAAGCTAGCTGCCGTAGATGCAATCCGCCAGCTTGCTAAAGAAGAAGTGCCAGCAGAAGTTCTTTCAGCGGCAGGTGTTGACGCGCTTTCTTTTGGTCCGGGTTACATCATTCCTAAGCCAATGGATCCACGTCTTCTTCCACGAGTTGCTAAAGCTGTTGCACAAGCAGCAGTCGATTCTGGTGTTGCTCGCATCGAGATGCCAGAAAACTACATGGCATAATCAAGCAATATTGCTGAAGCCATAAACACAAAAAACCGCTGCATTAGTCAGCGGTTTTTTATTGGTCATGATGTTATCGGCTTTCAGCGAAAAATTGAGGTGCTACGATTTTTTATTATTCTTCATCAAACGCTTCGAACTCAATTCCCATCTCTGTCATCAGTTTTTTCACTTCTGCAGGAATATCGTCTGGACGATCTTTACGTAAATCTTCATCCGTCGGCAACGGTTGACCTGTATATGCATGCAAAAATGCTTCACACAATAGCTCACTATTTGTTGCGTGGCGTAGGTTGTTAATCTGACGACGCGTACGCTCATCAGTTAAAACCTTCAATACTTTCAATGGAATAGAAACTGTAATCTTCTTTACTTGTTCGCTTTTCTTTCCATGCTCAGCGTATGGGCTAATGTATTCGCCATTCCAATCTGCCATTGCGCACCTTTTATCAATTTTTATGTTTGAAAATAGAATCCCCAATTTTAGCGGTATTTATAGCCACAAGCAAAGACATATAGACGTCTAGAAGTGTTGACGTCCCAATAAATGACAAGTAAAGTGATTTGAAGAGAGGATTGGAATAGTCACTATACGACTAAAACAATGTATAGGCTATTCCAAAGCAGAAGTCATTTAAGGTCGAAAGGAAACACTTATGAGCACCCGCAAACCAGCCACAATCGCGGTACGTACTGGTATCGAGTCAGACACACAACATCACGCAGTTGTTCCACCAATTTACCTTTCGACCAACTACGGTTTTCCAGCGTTTGGAGAAGTGCCTAAATACGACTATACACGATCAGGTAACCCAAACCGTGGCCTGCTAGAAACCGCTCTGTACGAACTTGAGTCGGGCAAAGGTGCAGTGGTCACCAACTGTGGTACATCGGCACTTAACCTGTGGGTTTCTGCTTTTTTAAGCCCGGGTGACATCATCATCGCACCTCATGACTGCTACGGCGGTACTTACCGCTTATTTAATACTCGAGCTAATAAAGGTGACTTCAAGGTACTGTTTGTCGACCAGTCTGATGAACAGGCCTTTGCTGAAGCATTAGCACAAAAGCCAAAACTGATTCTGCTGGAAACCCCTTCAAACCCTCTGGTTCGAGTCGTCGATATTGCTGATGTGTGTCAAAAGGCAAAGCAAGTTGGTGCTCTTGTTGCTGTCGACAACACTTTCCTGACTCCTGTGTTCCAAAAGCCTCTTGAGCTTGGCGCTGACTTTGTCATTCACTCAACAACCAAGTACATCAATGGTCACTCAGATGTCATTGGTGGCGTGGTGATCACTAAACAAGAGGAACATGCTGAAGAGCTGGCTTGGTGGGGCAACTGTATCGGCGCAACGGGCACTCCTTTCGATAGCTACATGACCTTACGCGGTATTCGTACCTTAGGTGCACGAATGAAAGTGCATGAAGAGAGCTCAAACAAAATCCTAACTTATCTACAAACTCAGCAGTTTGTCGGTAAGATTTATCACCCTAGTCTGCCAGAGCACCCTGGGCATGAGATTGCCAAGAAACAGCAAACAGGCTTTGGTTCAATGCTCAGCTTTGAATTCGCAGGTAGCTTCGACCAATTGAAGTTCTTTGTCGGTGAACTTGAACTGTTCTCACTCGCAGAATCACTGGGCGGTGTGGAAAGCCTGATTTGCCACCCTGCCTCTATGACACACAGAGCGATGGGTGAAGAAGCATTAGCGGAAGCGGGCGTATCTCAGCAACTTCTGCGTCTCTCTGTTGGCCTTGAAGATGCCGATGACCTAATTGCCGATCTACAGCAAGCATTTACAAAAACTGCGGAGGCTTTGTAATGTCACAAGAACGCCAGTTACATAAGTTTGGTGGCAGCAGTTTAGCTGACCCCGAATGTTATCGTCGCGTGGTAGGTATCCTCAAAGAGTACTCCAAACCTGATGACCTTATTGTCGTTTCTGCCGCAGGAAAAACCACTAACCGTTTGATCGCTTTTCTCGAAGGATTAGCCACCGACGGACGCATTGCCCATGAGGAGCTGCACACATTAAGACAGTTTCAAACTGAGTTAGTCGAAGAACTGATTAATGGCGAAGCTAAACAACAGTTACTGGCTACGCTAAGTGATGAGTTCAGCACTTTGGGTGAGCTCACTTCCCCGCTAAATGAAGCAGAAAAAGCGGCCGTATTGGGTCACGGTGAAGTCTGGTCATCTCGTCTGCTTGCTGCATTACTTAATCAGACTGACTTACCGGCGGTCGCACAAGATGCGCGTGCGTTCCTACGTGCAGAAGCAGGCACTCAGCCAGAGGTAGACTTTGGTGCCTCTTACCCGTTAATCAAAGAAGTCCTCGTCCAGCATGCTCATCACCGTATCGTGATTACTGGATTTATGGCTCAGGATAGCCAGGGGCATACTGTTCTGCTTGGTCGAAACGGTTCTGACTACTCAGCGACAGTAATTGGTGCATTGGCGGAAGCCAGCCGCGTAACCATCTGGAGTGATGTAGCAGGTGTTTACAGTGCTGACCCTAGATTAGTGAGTGACGCCTGTTTATTACCGCTGCTCCGTTTAGATGAAGCGAGCGAGTTGGCTCGTCTGGCGGCTCCTGTTCTTCATAGCAGAACCCTGCAACCCGTCGCTCAAAGCGCGATGGACTTGCACCTTCGTTGCAGCTATCAGCCAGAATCTGGTTCGACACGTATTGAGCGAGTACTAGCATCAGGACGAGGCGCAAAAATTATCTCGTCTCTCGATGAAGTGTTACTGATCGAGTTGTATTTTAGCTCAGGTCATGATTTCCAACGAATTGAAAACGAGGTGCTGGCGAGCCTGAAACGAGCTCAGCTAGAGCCACTTACATACGAAGTTCAACCAGATCAACACTCAATCCGCCTTGCTTACACCAGCGAAATTGTTGGCGGTGCTCTGGAACATCTTCAGGATGCGGCAATCGAAGCTGAAATAAAGCTTAAAGAGGGTTACTCGATGGTTGCGGCTGTTGGTGCTGGCGTAACCAAGAATGCGAACCACTGTTATGGCTTCTACCAGCAGCTAAAAAACTCTCCGGTCGAGTTTATATCTGAATCTCAATCAGGTTTAAGTCTGGTTGCCGTGCTACGTAAAGCCGACACTAAGGTGCTGGTTAAATCTATCCATAGCCAACTGTTCCAGGCACAAAAACGAGTCGCCATTGCATTATGTGGTAAAGGAAATATCGGTTCCAGCTGGCTTGAGCTGTTTGCTGAACAGAAAGTGGAGTTAGAGAAACGCCACGGTATGAATTTCGAATTGGTCGCAGTTATCGATAGCCAAACCTACTGGTTCAATCAAGATGGAATAGATGCGACTCAGGTTACGACTCACTTCGATGAAGAAGCAGTGAGCCATGAAGGAAGTGACTGGATTAAGATTCTTGGTTCAATCCAGGGTTACGATGATTTAGTGGTATTGGATGTAACGGCGAGCCAGACTCTGGCAGAACGCTATTTAGAAATAGCAGAACAAGGGATGCACCTGATTTCTGCCAACAAAGTAGCCGGATCAGCATCGAGTGATTACTACCATCAAGTGCAAGATGCCTTCGCCAAAATCAACCGTCATTGGCTGTACAATGCGACCGTGGGCGCAGGTCTGCCTATCAACCATACTGTTCGCGACTTACGTGAAAGTGGTGACGATATTATTGCTCTGTCGGGCATTTTCTCTGGCACACTTTCATGGTTGTTCCAACAATATGACGGTAGTGTACCTTTTGCTGAGCTAGTTGATCTGGCCTGGCAGCAAGGCCTGACTGAGCCAGATCCACGTCATGATCTCGATGGCTCAGATGTAATGCGTAAGTTGGTGATCTTAGCGCGAGAGTCAGGACTGGAAATTGAACCTGAAGCGGTCAAAGTAGAAAGCCTGGTACCACAAGAATTGTCGCAGCTGTCTATTGATGAGTTCTTTGATAGCAGCCAACTACTTAGCGAACTGCTCGCAGAACGCCTGGAAAAGGCTCAGAGAGAAGATAAAGTGCTACGTTATGTGGCACGTCTCGAAAAGAACGGCACGGCTTCTGTAGGCGTCGAGGCGCTGAATAAAGAGCATGCTTTAGCTAACCTACTTCCTTGCGACAACATCTTCGCCATAGAGAGTAAGTGGTACAAAGACAACCCGTTAGTTATTCGCGGACCAGGGGCTGGCCGGGAAGTCACTGCCGGAGCTATTCAGTCAGATCTGAACCTGCTATCAAGTCTACTCTAAACCTTCGGGCGCTGAATCATACAGCGCCCTTTCTTTATCAGCGCTTCCAGCCCAAAAGGACAAGTTGCAAATTAACTTGAAACCACCTAATAATGAACTTGAGAAAAATTCATAATCACACAGTTGACATTAAATCGTATTCAATTCATTCTGTAGACATATAGACGTCTAAACGTCGATTTCAAGTTTATGAGTTTTTTGGCATGGATGGCCACTGGGAGAGAGTAAGATGGGATACACACACGCAAGTCATATCGACGCCTTAAATCAGAATGTTGCTGAGCTATCTGACAACATCAATGTTTCATTTGAATTCTTCCCGCCAAGTAATGAGAAGATGGAAGAGACTCTGTGGAATTCTGTTCATCGCCTTAAAAACCTTAAACCTAAATTTGTCTCTGTTACTTACGGTGCGAACTCAGGTGAGCGTGATAGAACTCACTCGATTATTAAAGAGATCAAAGCTGAAACAGGTCTGGTTGCAGCTCCGCACCTAACTTGTATCGATGCATCCCGAGAAGAACTGATCCAGATCGCAGACGACTATTGGGCTAACGGCATCCAAAATATCGTTGCTCTACGTGGTGATATTCCACCGGGCGGCGGTAAACCAGAAATGTACGCATCAGACTTAGTTGAACTACTGAAAGCTCGTCATGATTTTGATATCTCTGTTGCAGCTTTCCCAGAAGTACACCCTGAAGCTAAAAGTGCTCAAGCAGATCTACTCAACCTGAAACGCAAAGTAGACGCAGGTGCAAACCGTGCAATCACTCAGTTCTTCTTTGATGTAGAGAGCTACCTACGTTTCCGTGACCGTTGTGTGGCGGCAGGTATCGATGTAGAGATTGTCCCGGGCATTCTACCAGTATCAAACTTCAAACAAGCTTCCCGCTTTGCAGCTCAGAACGCCGTGAAAGTTCCAGGTTGGATGGCTAAGCAGTTTGAAGGACTAGATGACGATCCGACAACTCGCCAGCTTGTTGGTGCAAGCCACGCGATCGATATGGTAAGAATCCTGAGCCGTGAAGGTGTAAAAGATTTCCACTTCTACACCCTGAACCGTGCCGAAATGACTTACGCACTATGCCATACATTAGGCGTACGCCCTCAAGGCTAATAAACTAGATTGAAATAAAAATGGCCGGTAACATCATCGGCCATTTTTATTTGTCTAAGCCAAAAACAACAAAGGCTGAACATTAAGTTCAGCCTTTAGTGCACAGTCTTAGGGAAGTCCCTATTACTCTACTTCGTCCATTTTACCAAGTAGGTTACGAATACGCTCTTGCCATGCAGTGTGCTCTTGTTGCATCTGCTGTGCTTGTTGCTCTAACGCTTCACGGCTGTTACGTAATTCGCTTGCTTCTGTCGCTAGCTTTTCTTTTTCTTCTTTTAGTTCTTCTACTTCCATTTGCAGAAGGGCAATAGTATCAACTGCAGTTTGGATTTTAGCTTCTAGTTGTTCTAGTACTTCAAAAGACATCTTGGCCTACCTATATGTTATTCCGAGAAAGGTTTTGGTCAGCGATGATCCAAACCCGTTTTGTTCCATTCTACTCAGCCGAGCGCTGATAGACACGCCCTATATTGGATATTTTTCATCATTCGCTTAAAAAAACAGCGTAAATTGACAATAGCTTTACATCTGAGTCTCAAGCGCCTAATTGCACTCTATTTAAGCGACTAAATTGATCCTCTTCAACTCCCTATTAAGTAAAAAGGCAAACGTTTCCTTCTTGATATGGTAAAATCCTGCCGTTTTTGTTTTTCCCATTTTCCTTTACTTTGGAGTCATCATGAAACGCGATTTAGCAATGGCATTTTCTCGAGTTACCGAGGGTGCAGCACTAGCAGGCTATAAATGGCTTGGCCGTGGCGATAAGAATGCAGCCGACGGCGCCGCTGTGGAAGTAATGCGCAGCTTACTCAACAAAACCGAGATCAGTGGCGAAATCGTTATTGGTGAAGGCGAGATCGACGATGCTCCTATGCTATATATTGGCGAAAACGTTGGTATTGGTGGTGACGAGGTAGACATCGCAGTAGACCCTATCGAGGGCACGCGTATGACCGCAATGGGCCAGTCTAACGCTCTGGCTGTTCTTGCTGCAGGCGAAAAAGGCAGCTTCTTAAAAGCACCAGATATGTACATGGAAAAACTCGTTGTTGGCCCTGGTGCAAAAGGCTGCATTGACCTACACAAACCGCTAAAAGAAAACCTAGAGAACATTGCTCAGGCACTGGGTAAAAGCTTAGACACCCTAGTCGTAATTACTCTGGCTAAGCCACGCCATGATGAAGTAATCGCTGAAATGCAGGCTATGGGCGTACGTGTATTTGCAGTGCCAGATGGCGATGTAGCTGCATCTATCCTGACTTGTATGCCTGATAGTGAAGTAGACGTCATGTACTGTATTGGTGGTGCGCCTGAAGGCGTAGTGTCTGCTGCAGTTATCCGTGCTCTAGACGGCGACATGCACGGTCGACTATTACCTCGTCATGAAGTGAAAGGCGATACAGAAGAAAACCGCATTTATGGCGCTGCTGAACTTAAGCGCTGTGAAGAGATGGGCGTAAAAGCAAATGTCGTACTAACGATGGAAGATATGGCTCGCAGTGATAACGTTGTATTCTCTGCGACAGGTATTACCAAAGGTGACCTATTAGAAGGGATCACTCGTCAGGGTAATATCGCAACAACAGAAACCTTACTGATCCGTGGCCGTTGCCGTACGATCCGTCGCATCAAATCAATTCACTACCTAGAGCGTAAAGATCCAGAAGTAAGAGACTTTATCCTTTAAGCGAGAAGCGAGAAGCGAGAAGCGAGAAGCGAGAAGCGAGAAGCGAGAAAATTTTGGAAGGGTTGGCAGCACACGCCAACCCTTTTCTTTTAAATTCAGACTATTAGGCTAAAAGATTAGCCCGCACTGCCTGCCACTTTCGACTCCTCATCACAAGCTTCTCTCGAAGGACAAAGTCCGTTCTAAACTCTCGCAGGGCGAAGCCCGATCTCGGAGCGAAGCGTTCTAAAATGCAAAAAGCCCGTTGCGTTAGCAACGGGCTTCTAAAACGACGAAAGCCTAGTCGTAAGACTAGGCTTTCTGAATAAATGGCGGAGCGGACGGGACTCGAACCCGCGACCCCCGGCGTGACAGGCCGGTATTCTAACCAACTGAACTACCG